>Ga0180221_1001492_pt1 | contig 15421 bp, 12 predicted proteins | sample eDN5th37CKraftMG_FD_151339 | JGI IMG/M metagenome (GOLD analysis project Ga0180221, IMG submission 151339) | Enriched Miracle-Growth compost microbial communities from Emeryville, California, USA - eDNA 5th pass 37_C Kraft MG (version 2) (version 2) ...
GTGACGATGACGAACGTGGCGCCGAGCGCCATGATCCCGGTGACGGCGGTCGCCAGCAGGATGCCCTTCACGTTCGCCCACTCGAGGAAGTACGGGCTCGCCACGGAGAAGAACGCGAAGATCACCACCAGCCCGCCGAACGCGAGGATCTGCTGCAGCTGCTGGCGGTAGCGCGACCGCAGGCCGCCGGGGGCGGCCGCAGGCGCGTCGGCGGTGGTCGTCGTCGAGGTCATCGGGCGTCTCCCGTCGGGGCGAGGGTGTGCGCGGCGCCGAACCGCGTCGCGAGCTCCATGAGGTGGTGCGGCGTGGCGTCGGCGTTGTCGACGACGCCGGTGACCCGCCCTTCGCACATGACGACGATCCGCTCCGCCAGGCGCAGCACCTCGGGCAGCTCGGACGAGATCATGACGATGGACTTGCCCTGGTCGGCCAGGTCGCGCAGCAGCGCGTAGATCTCCTCTTTGGCGCCGACGTCGATACCGCGCGTGGGCTCGTCCACGACGAGGACGTCGCAGTCCCGGGCGAGCCACTTGGCGAGCACGATCTTCTGCTGGTTGCCGCCCGACAGGTTCTTGGCCCGCTGGCGCAGCGAGGGGGTCTTGACGCCGAGCCGCCGCACCATCCCCGCGGCGGTGCGGCGGGCGGCGCCGTCGCGCACGAACCCGGCCGTGGTCTGGCTGCGCAGGGAGGACAGCACCACGTTCCAGGCCACGTCCTGGTCGAGCAGCAGCCCGTAGCGCTTGCGGTCCTCGGACAGGTAGCCGATGCCGTGCCGGACGGCGTCCGCGGGGTTGCGGATGGTCACCGGCCGGCCGCGCACCTCGACGGTCCCCGTGCTCGGGTCGGCGCCCACCACCGCCCGGGCCACCTCGGTGCGACCGGCACCCATCAGCCCCGCGAACCCGAGGATCTCCCCCTCGTGCAGCTCGAACGACACGTCGCGCAGCAGTGTCTTGGTGGTCAGACCTTCGACCCGCAGCACGACCGGCCGGCCCGCGGGTGCCGGGTCGGGGCGGACGTCGGTCGCGACCTGTCGTCCGACCATCCGCGCGATGACGTCGCGCGTGCTCGTGGTCGCCGTGTCGAGGGTGTCGATGTACCGCCCGTCGCGCAGCACCGTGATCCGGTCGGAGATCTCCTTGACCTCCTCCATCCGGTGCGAGATGTACACGACGCCGGTGCGCGGCGAGACGAAGCCGCGCACCAGCCGGAACAGGGCCTGCACCTCGGCCTCGTTGAGGGCGGCCGTCGGCTCGTCCATGATGAGCACCCGCGGGTCGAACGACAGCGCCTTGGCGATCTCGACCATCTGCTGCTCGGCCACGCTGAGCCCGCCCACCCGGCGCCGGGGGTCGAGCGGGATCCCGAGACGACCCAGCAGGTCGGAGGCCCGCCGCACCAGCGCGCGGTCGTCGACGAATCCGGCACGCCGCGGCTCCCGGCCGGCGAACACGTTCTGCGCCACCGTGAGGTCGGGCATGAGGTGGAACTCCTGGTGGATCGTGCTGATCCCCAGCTCGTTCGCGGCCCGCGGCCCGTGCGGCGCGTACGTCTCCCCCCCGAGCTCGAGGCTGCCGGCGTCGGCGGACTCCAGGCCGGACAGGATCTTCATCAGGGTCGACTTGCCGGCCCCGTTCTCGCCGACGAGCGCGAGGACCTCGCCGTGCCGCAGCTCGAGGTGCACGTCGTCGAGCGCCCGCACGCCGGGGAACGTCTTGCTCACCCCCGTCGCCCGCAGCAGCGGCGTCTGACGACCCCCGGCGTCGCCGGGACGGATCGGTGTCGTGCTCACGCGGAAGCCCCTTTGCCTCACGATGTGACCGGACCATGTCTAGCGCAAAGATCGGATGTCTGACCATCCCCCGGACCGGCGCGTCCGGATCACTTGAAGCCGGCGTTCTTGATCGACTCGACGATCTGGCGCTGGAAGAAGAAGAAGATCAGCAGCGTGGGCAGCGCCGCGACGGTGGCCGCCGCGAGCACGTAGTTCCAGTCCCCCGCGTACTGCTGCTGGAACGTCGCGATGCCCAGCTGCACCACCCGCAGGTCGGGGTCCGACGTGATCGTCAGCGGCCAGACGAAGGAGTTCCAGTTCGCGAGGAAGAAGAACACCGCGAGCGCCGAGAGGATCGGCCGGGACAGCGGCAGGATCACGCTGCGGTAGATCCGCCAGTAGCTCGCCCCGTCGACCAGCGCCGCCTCCTCCAGCTCCGCCGGCAGCGCCACGTAGAACTGACGCAGCAGGAAGATGCCGAAGGCGTTGAAGATCGCGGGCACGATGAGCCCCGCGTAGCTGTCCACGAGCCCCAGGGTGCGCACCACGACGAACGTCGGGATGAGGATGACGGGCAGGCTGACCAGCAGGGTCGAGAAGATCAGCAGGAAGATCGTGTCGCGGCCCCGGAACCTCAGCCGCGCCAGCGCGTAGGCCGCCATCGAATGGAACCACAGCGCCAGCACCGTCACCGTGGCGGACACGACGAGGCTGTTGAGCATGTACCGCAGGAACGGCACCTGCGTGAACACGTACCGGTAGTTCTCCAGGGTCGGATCGGCCGGCAGCAGCGTCGCGCTGTTCACCTCGGCGGCCGTCTTGAACGAGCCCGTGACCATCCACGCTAGCGGGAAGATCGTCAGCAGGCCCAGCACGACGCCGAGCACCATGAGCGCCACCCGCGGGCGCGACCACCGGCTGTCCTGGCCGCGCCGCCGGCGGGTCGGCCGGGCCTGCGGGCCCCGGGGCGCGTCGTCGCGCGGCGGGGCCGCGGTCAGGGTCTCAGTCATTGTCGAACCGACCTCCTCGGGTCACCGCGAACATCAGGGCCGACCACGCGAGCATCACGAGCACCAGCACGGACCCGATCGCGGCGGCGTAGCCCAGCTCGCCGAACAGGAACGCCTGCTCGTAGACGTAGAAGATGAGCAGGGTGGTCGACCCCGCCGGCCCGCCGCCGGTGAGCACGAACACGAGGTCCAGGCCCCCGGTGATGACGCCGACCGTGGCGGTCACGACGACGAAGAAGCTGGTGGGGCGCAGCAGCGGCAGCGTGATGGCACGGAACCGCTGCCAGGCGCCCGCGCCGTCGATGCGCGCCGCCTCGTAGTACTCGCCGGGGATGTCCTGCAGCCCCGCGAGGAAGATCACCATGTAGTAGCCCATCTGGAACCACACCGTGATGACCACGACGGTGCCCAGGGCCAGGCTGGGTTCGCCGAGGAAGGCGACGTCGTCGATCCCGAACGCGCTCAGCAGACGGCTGACCACGCCCGTGCGCTCCGACAGCATGAACTCCCAGACCATCGCCACCACGACGAGGCTGACGACGTAGGGCACGAAGAGGGCGCTGCGGATGGCCCCGACGAACGGGATCCGCTGCTGCACGAGCAGCGCCAGCCCGAGGCCGACGACGAAGATCGCCGGCACCACCCCCACGAGGTACAGCAGCGTGATCCGCACGCTGCTCCAGAACTGGGGGTCGCCGGCCATCCGGACGTAGTTGCCGAGCCCGATGAACTGGAAGGAGCCGAAGCCGTCCATGCGGAAGAACCCGAGCACGACGGCGAGGACCATCGGGACCGCGACGAAGACGAACAGGCCCAGCGAGTCCGGCAGCAGGAACCAGAACGCCGCCCGGCGCTGACGGCGCTCCTGCGCTGCCCTCGCGGTGGTGTGTGCCGCGCCGGGCGTCTCGCCGGCACGGGCCCGGCCGGCCGTGCGTGCGACCACGGTGCTCATACCAGCGTCCCTCCCTCGTAGGTCTCCAGGTAGCTCTCGATCGCGGCCTGCGCAGTCTGCGCCTGCACCCGGGGGTCGGCGCCGCCGAGCATGGCGTTCTGGATGGCGTTGGAGACCGCCTTGTAGATGACCGGCGGGTAGCGCGGCTCGCCCCGCCCGGTCGGCAGGATCTCGTCGCGGAACTGCTGCAGCACCGGGTTCTCGAAGGCCCCGGAGTTGCCGATGGCCTCGGTGACCGAACGGCGTGCGGGGACGTTGCCCTTCGCGACGCCGTTCCACCGCACGGCGGCGTCGACGGACTCCCGCGACATCGAGCCCATGACCTCCACGGCGAACCGCGCGGCGGACTCGGGGTCGCGACCCCGGCTGTTGACCACCCAGGCCCAGCCGCCGAGGGCCGTGATCGACTCGCCGCCGGCCGGGGCCGGCAGCCGGAAGATCCCGTAGGGGTGGTCGGGGGCGTTCTGGCGCATGGCCTCGACCTGCCAGACGCCGGTCTGCCACATGGCGGCGTACCCGTTGGTGAAGGCGCCGACGAGGTCGCCCCCCGCGGGCAGCGTGCGCGCCGCGGCACCGGTGGCCACGGCCTCCCCGAACAGCGTGAGGGCCTGCACCCCGGCGTCGGAGTCGAACGTCGGGCGCTGCGTCCGCGGGTCGACCACGTCGCCGCCGCCCTGCCAGACCCACGGGTAGAACGTGAAGTTCTGGTAGTAGCTGGGCGTGGTGTCCAGGACGAGGCCGGTGCGCTGCCCGCCGGTGAGGCGCCGGCCGAGCTCCAGCATCTCCTCCCAGGTGGTCGGCAGGTCGCCCTCCGCGAGCCCCGCCTCCTCGAACGCCGGCACGTCGTAGAAGATCGCCAGCGGCTCCTGCTCCATGGGCAGGCCGTAGATCTTGCCGTCCACCGTCCGGGTCGCGAGCGCGTCCGGGTAGAAGTCGTCGATCGCCTCCTGCGTGAGGTAGGGCGTGAGGTCGGTGAGGACCCCGCCGTTGTAGTACCGCAGGAAGTCGCCCGGCGAGATGAGAAAGATGTCGGGCCCGTCGCCGGAAGCGAACGCGGTGGTGAGCCGCGTGTTCGTGGGATCGGTGTACGCGGGGATGTAGACCATGTCCACCGGCCGCTCCCCCGCCGCGGCCCAGCGCCGCGTCGCGTCCAGGAACCAGTCGCTCTGCGCGACCAGGTTGGGGTCCTGCTGCGGCGCCGGCGCGTACTGCTGCCAGAACTGCAGCGGCCCCGGCCGACCGGCGCCCGTCGGCGTGCAGCCCGCCGTCGCCCACGCGGCGGCGAGGGTGCCCGCGCCCGCGGCGCCGAGCCGCAGCACGTCGCGGCGGCTCAGCTCGCGCCGGCGGCTCCCCGCCCGGCTCAGGTGTCGTCCGTCCATGGCCGACCTCCCGGTCAGAGCACCTCGAGGGCGTCGGCGTCCGGGGTGGCGGGACGCCGCGCCGTCGGGCGGTCGAGGTAGAAGAAGGCGGTCGAGGCGATGTCGTCGTGCAGGGGCAGGTAACGGTGGCCGGACCGCCAGCCCAGCGCCTGGATGTCGACCGTGAGGTCCGTGGCGAAGTGGATCGGGTCGGCGAGGTGCCAGCGGTACATGCCGAAGCGCTGCTGCGAGCGGTAGAGACCGTCGGGGCGCAGCACCTGGTGCAGGCCGAGGTACGGGGTGGTGAACGCCGTGTACCCCTGGCCGGGCACGTCGAAGTTCCACGCGCCCCCGAAGTAGTCCTCCGTGCCCGTGCCGCAGATGGTGGGGAACCCGCCGTCCGTGGCGTGGTCGAGGTCGTCGAGGTCGCCGTCGAGGTAGAACTTGATCTCGCCCTCGCCCCACCAGCCGGAGCTGTTCACGCCCCAGGCGAGGTAGGTGCCGACGTAGTGCCCCTGCCCCTCGATCCCCGTGAGGATCGGGTGCGTCGTGGCGACGGGCAGCGGGTTGCTGCGCCGCCACTGCGCGTGCAGGTAGCCGGAGCCGTCCTCGACCGCCTGCTCGCCCGTCTCGTACGTCACCTGGTAGTAGACGACGGCGGTCTCGGCGCCGAGGTTCTCGATCGTCAGGTGCGCGGACTCGCGGAACGGCATCGGCCAGTAGCTGTTGAACCCGCCGTGCGGGTTGACGGCCACGACCTGCGAGGACAGCTGGGCGAACTCGCCCCAGCCCTGGCCGAAGAAGTCGCCCACGGGCACCTCGACGGCGGGCTCGGCCGCGCTGTCCCAGAACGCGCGCAGGAGAAGCGAGCGCCAGTGGTCGGTGTGGGTCGTGAGCCAGACGTGGGTGATGCGGCCGGGCCCGTCGATCCGGGCGAGGTCGAACGTCTCCCCCGGGGCGATCTCGACGCTCGGCGAGACCTTCCACCCCTGCCCGAGGTCCCGGGCCGGCCGCGCTCCGGTGCCCTCGGTGGCCCGGCCGCCGCCTCCCTTCGCGCCGGTGAAGTTCTCGGGGCTGATGGAACGGGTGGCGACGGGTCGCAGTGCGGCCAGGTCGCGTCGGAACATGTCCGGTCTCCTTCGACAGGGACGACGAGCAGATGCTGTAATCGATTTCACGGGATCGTAGGAGCGGCGGACGAGGGTGTCAACCACCGCGCGTGCCGTTCCACCGAGCACTCGAGCAGGGCTGCCATAGGGTGAGCGCAACGTCGGCTGGGAGGTCGTTGATGACGAGGATCAAGGACGTGGCGGCACGCGCCGGCGTGTCGACCGCGACCGTGTCGCGGGTGCTCAACGGCATGACGGTGAGCCCGGACCTCGCCGCGGCCGTGCAGCGGGCCGTCGACGACCTCGGGTACACGCCGGACCGGACGGCGCGCTCGCTGCGCCGGCGCCACTCCGAGCTCATCGCCCTGGTGGTGCCGGACATCGAGAACCCGTTCTTCACGTCGCTGGCCCGCGGGGTCGAGGACGTCGCGCGCGAGGCCGGGCTCTCGGTGGTGCTGTGCAACACCGACGAGGAGGTCGACGCCCAGGAGCACTACCTGCGCATCGCGGCGGACGAGAACATGGCGGGGGTCGTCGTGGCTCCGGCGGGGCCGTCCCCGTGGCTGGCCCGCCTGGCGGAGCGGGACCGCGCGGTGGTCGTCGTCGACCGGCCTGTGCCCGACGACGTGGACCAGGTCGTCTTCGACAACGTCGACCTCGGGCTGCGCGCCACCCGCGCCCTCGTCGAGCAGGGTCACCGCCGCATCGCCTGCGTCACGGGCCCGCGCGCCACCCCGACGGCGGTCGACCGCGCCCGCGGCTGGCAGCAGGCCCTCGAGGAGGCCGGGCTGCCGGCGGACGAGGAACTCCTGGTGCACGTCAGCTTCCGCGTCGACGGCGGCGAGAGCGCCACCCGGCAGCTCCTCGACCTCCCCGAGCCCCCCGATGCCATCCTCGCCACGAACAACCTCGTGGGCGTCGGCGTGCTGCGCGTCCTGTCGGCGACGCACCACCGCGAGGTGGGCCTCGGGATCATCGGCGACCTGCCGTTCGTCACCTCCCGGGTGGACAGCACCGTGCTGCTGCAGCTGCGGCCGCGCGAGATGGGCCTCACCGCCGCGCGCATGCTGGTGGCGCGCATCCGTGGTGAGTCCGGCCCGGCCGAGCGCGTGATCCAGCCGACCCGGCCCGTGCGCCTCGGGAGCCCCGCGCTCTGAGCGCCCCGCACCGTGTCGCGGAGCCCGCCTCGTTGCACCTGTAATCGATTTCTGCCACAGTGGCGGCGATGTCCGACCCGCGCCGTCGGGCATGCGCGGGCCCGCCCACCACCGACGCCTCGAAGGAGCAGCATCGTGACCACCTACGACCTCCCGACCCTCCCGGCGGATCGCGTCGCGCCGCCTCAGACCGTCTACCTCGTCGCGTCGGGGGACCTGCGCGAGTCCGCCAACGTGGCGGGCTGGCCCACCCAGGTCGGGCTGGAGCGCATCCTCACCGACGCCTTCGCCGCCCACGGCTGGAAGCTCGTGCGCGCCCACGAGGTCGACCCCGCCACGGGCCACGGCTTCATCAGCAGCCAGCGGATGGGTCTGGAGGTGTTCCGGGACGTGCCGCCGGACGCGCCGCTGGTGGTGGCGGAGGCCGTCTGGCAGTACAGCCACCACGTCCTGGCGGGGCTGCGCACGCACCGGGGCCCGATTCTCACGGCGGCCAACTTCGCCGCCGACTGGCCGGGCCTCGTCGGACTGCTCGGCCTCAACGCCGGCCTGACGAAGATGGGCCGCGCGTACTCCTCGGTGTGGACGGTGGACGGCACCGACGCCTGGTTCCGCGACGCGATCGGCGAGTGGCTGCGCACGGGCACGGTCACGCAGGACGCGTCGCACGTGCGCGCGCTGCCGCCCCTGCCCGAGACGGCGGAGACCGAGCTCGGCCGCGCCCTGGCCGCGCAGCTGCTGCACGAGAAGGCGATCGTCGGCGTCTTCGACGAGGGCTGCATGGGCATGTACAACGCGATCTTCGACGACGAGCTGCTCAACGGGATCGGCGTGTACAAGGAGCGCCTGTCCCAGTCGGCGCTGTGGGCCGAGATGCAGCGGGTCGACGACGCCGACGCCGACGCGGTGCACGACTGGCTCCTCGACGCCGGCATGACCTTCCGGCTCGGCTCCGACGAGGCCACCGAGCTCACCCGCGCGCAGCTGCAGTGGCAGTACAAGATGTACATCGCGGCGCTGCGCATCGCGGACGACTTCGGGCTCGACGCCGTCGGCATCCAGTACCAGCAGGGTCTCAAGGACCTCTCGCCCGCCTCGGACCTCGCCGAGGGCCTGCTCAACAACGTGCAGCGTCCCCCGGTGCGCTCGCGCGACGGCGAGCGCGTGCTGTGGGACGGGCTGGCCCTCCCCCACTTCAACGAGGCGGACGAGGGCGTCGCCGTCGACGCGCTGGTCACGAACCGGGTCTGGCGGGCGATGGGCCTCGACCCCGCCACGACGCTGCACGACGTGCGCTGGGGCGAGGAGTACGACGGCCGGTTCGTGTGGGTCTTCGAGATCTCCGGCTCGGTGCCCGCCTCGCACCTCGAGGGCGGCTACGCCGGCGCGGAGGGCTGGCGCCAGGACCCGGTGTTCTTCCCCGCGGGCGGGTCGACCGTCAACGGGGTCTCCCGGCCGGGCGAGGTCGTGTGGTCGCGGGTGTACATCGCCGAGGGCCGCCTGCAGGTGGACCTCGGCCGCGCCTCCGCGGTGCGCCTGCCCGAGGAGGAGACCCGGCGGCGCAAGGAGGCGACGAACCCGGAGTGGCCGATCATGCACGCCGTCCTGCACGGCGTCACCCGCGACCAGTTCATGGCGCGGCACAAGGCCAACCACCTCAACGTCGCGTACGCGCCCGACGCCGCGACCGCGGACCGCGCGCTGGAGGCGAAGGCCGCCCTGTTCGCGTCGCTGGGCCTGCCCGTCCACCTGTGCGGGGAGACCTCGCTCACCCGGTGACGGCCGTTAGGCTCGACGGTGCCCGTGACGTCCCCCCGGGACGACACCCCGAGACGACACCGAGAGCTGGAGGCTGCCCCCGTGGCCGGTTCGATGATCGACGGAGCGCGCGTCGCGTTCCTTGACGTGGACGGCACCTACGCCCACCACGGGACGGTACCGCCCGCGCACGAGGAGGCCGTGCGCGCCGCCCGCCGGGCCGGGCACCGGGTGCTGCTGTGCACGGGCCGGCCCGAGTCGATGCTGCCCCCGGCGCTCCTGGCGGCAGGGTTCGACGGCGTGGTCGCGACCGCGGGTGCGTTCGTGCGGCTCGACGGCACGGTGGTGGCCGACCTGCGCTTCCCGGACGACCTCGCCACCCGGGTGCGGCACGTGCTCGACGCGCACGACGTGGCCTACCTGCTGGAGACGCCCGACGCCGTCTACGGTCCCGTCGGCCTCGACGCGCGCCTCGCCCGCCGGGGCGACGCCGCGCCGCACGAGATCCTGGACGTGCTGCGCATGCCGGGCGACCTCGCGGGCGTGCGCTTCGCGAAGATCAGCTACTTCGACTCCCCCGTCCCGATCGCGGCGCTGCGCGCGGAGCTGGGCGCCGAGGTCGGGATCCTCCCGTCGTCGTACACCGACACGGGCGACAACGCGGGCGAGATCCACCGCGCCGGGGTGCACAAGGCCGTCGGGATGGCGGCGGTGATGGACCACCTCGGCCTCTCCCCCGCGCAGGCCGTCGGGATCGGCGACGGGTACAACGACGTCGAGATGCTGCAGTACGCGGGCACCGCCGTGGCCGTCGAGGGGGCGCCGCCCGCCGTCCTCGCCGAGGCGGACCTGGTCGTGCCCGGGCCGGCCGGCGGCGGGGTGGCGCAGGCGTTCGCCCGGCTCGGCCTGCTCGACCGCGCGGCCTGAGGCGGCGCGGGTACGGTGAGGGCGGCGGGCCGCAGCGACGCGGTCGCGCCCCGGACCGACGGATGGAGCCCCTGATGGCCGACCTGGACGCCCTCACCACCACCCACCTCGACAAGGCCCGCGCGGCCGAGAACGGCCGCAGCGCCGAGATCGTGGTGCACGACGGCCCGCTGCGCCAGTCCGTGCTGGCCCTGGTGGAGGGCGTCGAGCTCGGCGAGCACAACGCGCCGCCGGCCGCGTCGCTCCTCGTGCTGCACGGCCGGCTGCGCGTCACGGCGCTCGACGGCGACGAGGAGGTTCGCGCGGGCCAGCTGCGCGTGCTCACCCACGAGCGGCACGCCGTCCTCGCCCTCGAGGACGCGGTCTTCCTCCTCACCACGGTGACGAGCATCCCGAAGCCCTGACCCGTCCCGCCGCGTCGGGCCGGGCGCCCGTCAGGCCCGGCGCGGCCCCACCCACACCTGCTGCACGTTGACGAACTCGCGGATGCCGTGCGGGCCGAGCTCGCGCCCGTACCCGGACCGCTTCACGCCGCCGCTCGGCAGCCGGGGGTCGGTCTTGACGATCCCGTTCACCGACACCTGCCCGGCGGCGATGCCCCCCGCCATGGCCTCGCCGCGCTCCGGAGTGGTCCAGACGCTCGCCGCGAGCCCGTACTCGGTGCGGTTCGCGGCCTCGAGCGCCGCCTCGGCGTCCGCCGCCCGCATCACCGCCATGACGGGGCCGAACGTCTCCTCGCAGGCCGCCGCCATGTCGTCGGTGACCTCGTCCAGCAGCGTCGGGGGGTAGAACCAGCCGGGCCCGTCCGGCAGCTCGCCGCCGAGCAGCAGGCGCGCCCCGGCCGCGACGGTCTGCGTGACCTGCCGGTGCAGGTTGTCGCGCAGGTCCGCGCGAGCGATCGGCCCCACCTGCGTGGCCGGGTCCCGCGGGTCGCCGACCTTCAGCGCGGCGAGCCGGTCCCGGAGCCGGTCGACCAGCTCGTCGTGCACGGCGTCCTCGACGATGATCCGCTTGGCGGCGATGCACGACTGCCCGGCGTTGATGATCCGCGACAGCGTGATCGTGTCGGCGGCCGCGTCGAGGTCGGCGTCCGCCAGCACCAGGCACGGGTCCGATCCGCCCAGCTCCAGCACCGCGGGCTTGATCTCGGCGGCGGCCACGCTCGCCACCGCCGCCCCGCCGCGCGACGACCCCGTGAACGACACGGCCTGCACGCGCCGGTCGCGGATGACGGCGGCGACGTCCTCGGTCGCGAGCGGCAGGTTCCGGAACACGCCGGCCGGGGCGCCGCACGCCGACAGGGCGCGGGCGAACACGTCGCCGATCGCCTCCGCGCAGCCCGGCACGTGCGGGTCGTGCTTGAGCACGCCCGTGTTGCCCGCCATGAGGGCGGGGGCCGCGAAGCGCAGGGCGAGCCAGAACGGCGCGTTCCACGGCAGCACCCCGAGCACCGTGCCGAGCGGGAGGTGCTGCACGTAGCTGCGCGTCGCGTCCGAGGCGATCTCCTCGGTCGCGAGGTACGCCGCCGCGTGCTCGGCGTAGTGCTCGGCGCACCACGCCGCCTTCTCGACCTCGCCCAGCGCCTCGGTGATCGGCTTGCCCATCTCCTGCGTCATGAGCGGGGCGAGCTCCTCGGCCCGCGCGCGCAGGTCGGCCGCGACCGCGTGCAGCACCTCGGCCCGGCCGTCGGTGCCGCGGTCCCACCAGGCGGCCCGCGCGGCCTCGGCGGCCGCGAGCGCGGCGTCCACCTCGTCCGGCGTCGACGGGCGGACCTCCCGGACCACCTCTCCGGAGCTGGGGTCGGTCGCGGTCAGCATCATGCGGTCTCCTCCCTGGTCGTGTCGCTCCTGTCGTCCGTGTCCCCGGCGTCCCCGACGTCCCCGACGTCCTCGACGAGCGAGAGAGGGCCGTCCTCGGACCGGTCGGCGGCGTGCCCGGGCTTGCAGGTGAAGTCCTGGTCCAGCGTGAAGAAGGACTCGCACCCGTTCGCGGTGACGTGCACCGTGTCGGAGATGCCCACGGTCTTGTCGCCGTCGACGCCCCACATCCACGGGATGATGTGGAACGTCATGCCCTCCCGCAGCACGCGGGGGTCGCCCTGGTTGAGGCTGACGATGTACCCCTCGTCCCAGCTGGGCGGGAACGCGATCCCGATCGAGTAGCCCGAACGGGTCACCAGCCGCGCCCCAACGCCGTTGTCCGAGACGATGTTCCGCACGATCGTGTCGGCGTCGGACACGGTGAGCCCGGGCCGGATGGCCGCCTTGACCTCCGCGAGCGCCAGCTTCATCCGCTCCTGCGCCACCAGCATGCTGCGCGACAGGTCGTCGAGCACCACGGTGCGCATCATCGCGGTGTGGTACCGCCGGAAGCAGCCGCCCACCTCGAGGAAGACGTGCTCCCCCGGCTGCACGGTGCGCCCCTCCCAGGTGGCGTGGCCGATCATGCTCCGCGGTCCGGAGGTGACGTACGGCATCACCGCGGGGAACTCACCGCCGGAGCGGAACATCGCCGACGCGATCTCGGCCGCGATGTCGTTCTCCGTCACGCCGGCGGCGACGGCCTCGATGCCCGCCGCCATCCCGACCTCCGTGGCGCGCGCGGCCCGCCGCATGATCGCGATCTCGGCGGCGGACTTGGTGACCCGCCCCTCCTCGACGATGCCAAAGCAGTCCAGGAGGCGGCCGTCGGTGAACGAGTTGTGGATGTAGTCCTGGTGGTACGCCGGGAAGTAGTAGCTGTTGCGCTCGTACCCCACGTCCTTGGTGTCGAGGCCGAACTCGCGCAGGGACTGCACCAGGCTCTGGATCGCGTCGCCCGTGTCGGGGTACGGACGGGTCAGCTCCACCCAGGTGCGCGCGTGCACGTTGGACTCCTCCATGGCGCGCGTGATCATGAACGGCTCGTCCTCGAGCGGCACGACCAGCGCCTGGAAGAAGGAGTACCCCGTGGTCTGGTAGTCCGTGAGGTACATGAGGTTCTCGGGGTCCGTGATGACCACGGCGTCGAGCATCCGTTCCGCCATGCGGCGGCGCAGGTCGCCGAGGCGTCTGGCGTACTCCTCGAACGGGAACGTCATGTCGTCGCGCTGCCGCATGCCGGCCTCCTTCAGCTGTTGTCACGCGCCCCCGGTCGGGGGCGCTAGAGGGTGTCGCGCACCGCCCCGGCGAGGATCTCCAGGCCCTCGCGGAGGTCGTCGTCGGGGATGGTGAGGGGCGGGATGAGCTTGAGCACGCGGCCGCCGCTGCCGCAGGGGCCGATGAGCAGCCCGCGGGCGAAGCACTCGGCGGCGACCGCCTTGGCGAACCCGCCGTCGACCACGTCGAGCCCCTGGATCATGCCGCGGCCGCGCACGCTGAACCCGCGGTCGGGGACCTCGGCGGCCAGCCCGTCCAGCACGGAGACCATGCGCTCGGACTTGGCACGCACCTCGGTCATGAGCTCGTCGTCGTCGAAGTAGGTCAGGGCCTCGCGCCCCGCCACGAACGACAGGCCCTGGCCACGGAAGGTGCCGGTGTGCTCCCCCGGCGCCCACTGCGCGTCCAGCTCGGGCCGGTTGAGGTTCATCGCGAGCGGCGTCCCGTAGCCGCCGATCCCCTTGGCGAGGCACACGACGTCCGGGTCGAGCCCCATGCCGTCGAAGCTGAAGTAGCTGCCGGTGCGGCCGCAGCCCACCTGGATCTCGTCGATGACGAACAGCGCCCCGACGTCGCGGGCGAGGCGCTGCACGGCGTGCAGCCACTCGGCGCTGGCGACGTTGACGCCTCCCTCGGCCTGGATCGTCTCGACGACGAACGCGGCGGGAGGCAGCAGCCCGCTCGACAGGTCGGCGAGCTGCGCCCGGTACGCCTCGAGCGACTCGAGGCCGCCGCCGGGGGCGGTCTCGAACGGCAGCCGGTGCACGTTCTCCAGGGGCACGCCGGCGGCGCGGCGGAAGACGTCGTTGCCCGTGAGGGCGAGCGACCCGAGGGTCATGCCGTGGAACCCGTGGGTGAAGGCGACCACCTCGCGCCGCCCGGTGACCTTGCGGGCGAGCTTGAGCGCCGCCTCGACGGCGTTACTGCCCGTGGGCCCCATGAACTGCAGCCGCATCGTCATGCCGCGCGGCTCGAGCACCGTCGAGACGAACTTCGAGATGAAGTCGCGCTTCGTGGTGGTCGCCATGTCGAGGCTGTGCGCGACGCCGTCGGCCTCGAGGAACTCGATCATGGCGCGTTTCATGCGCGGGTTGTTGTGCCCGAAGTTCAGCACCCCCGCGCCGGCGAAGAAGTCGATGTAGCTACGGCCGGCCTCGTCCACCTGCCGCGCGTTCGACGCCGAGGCGAACACCGTCGGGTACGCGCGGCTGTACCCACGGATCTCGGATTCCCACTTCTCGAAGACCTCCATCAACCAGATGTAGGGGCCCGAGGCCTGCCCCGTCAAGGAACTCGCGGGTGGACCTTCGTAACGTTCTGATGTCGCGGGCGGCGGCCGAAGGTCGCGCGGTAGGCGCCGGGCGAGACCCCCACCGCACGGACGAAGTGCTGCCGCAGGGACGCGCCCGTGCCGAAGCCCGCCCGAGCGGCGACGGCGTCGACCGGGAGGTCGGTACGTTCCAGCAGGTCACGCGCCCGCTGCAGGCGCTGCTGCAGGAGCCACGCACCGGGTGAGAGCCCCGTCTCCCGCCGGAACCGCCGCGTCAAGGTCCGGGTGCTCATCGACGCGTGCCGGGCGAGGTCGTCCAGGGAGATCGTGTCGTCGAGATGCTCGAGCGCCCACGCCCGCGCGGGGCCGGTGTGGTCCCCGGTCGGCTCGGGCACCGGCAGGTCCACGTACTGCGCCTGGCCGCCGTCGCGGAACGGCGGCACGACCGTGCGCCGCGCGACGTCGTTCGCGACGGCCGCGCCGTGGTCGGCACGGATGAGGTGCAGGCACAGGTCGATCCCCGCCGCCTCGCCCGCCGACGTGAAGACCCGGCCGTCCTCGGTGAACAGCACGTCCGGGTCCAGGTCGACCCCCGGGAACGCGCGCCGGAAGCGCTCGGCCGACAGCCAGTGCGTCGTCGCGCGCCGTCCGTCGAGCAGCCCCGCGCGGGCGAGCGCGAACGCCCCGGTGCAGATGGACGCGACCCGCGCGTCCGGGCGGACGCGGGCCAGCAGGCCCGCGACGTCGGCGTCCTCGTTCCCGTCCGGGCCGAGGACGTCGTCCGCCGCGTGCGACGCGGGCACCACGACCGTGTCGGCGCCCGCGAGGACCTCCGGTCCGTGCGGGACGTCGATCGTGAAGTCCGCGTCGGTGCGCACGGGACCCGGCGCCGCCGCGCACGTGCGCACGTCGTAGAGCCGCTCCCCGTCGGGCCCGCGCGCGACGCCGAAGAGCTGGTGCACCGCGCCG
>Ga0180221_1001493_pt1 | contig 15417 bp, 14 predicted proteins | sample eDN5th37CKraftMG_FD_151339 | JGI IMG/M metagenome (GOLD analysis project Ga0180221, IMG submission 151339) | Enriched Miracle-Growth compost microbial communities from Emeryville, California, USA - eDNA 5th pass 37_C Kraft MG (version 2) (version 2) ...
GACCGCGCCGTACGCCGAGGTCGCGAAGACCGCGCCGAAGGCGGAGGAGGACGAGGCCACCGACGACGTGCAGAAGCTGCGCGGCCCGGCCGCGCGCGTGGTCACCAACATGGAGGCCTCGATCGAGGTACCGACCGCGACGTCGGTGCGCGCCGTGCCCGCCAAGCTGATGGTCGACAACCGCATCGTCATCAACAACCACCTGGCGCGCGGCCGCGGCGGCAAGATCTCGTTCACGCACCTCATCGGGTTCGCGCTCGTCGAGGCGCTGTCCGACATGCCCGTGATGAACGCGCACTACGAGAGCATCGACGGCAAGCCGCACGTCGTGCAGCCGGCGCACGTCGGCTTCGGCCTCGCGATCGACCTCGCCAAGCCGGACGGCACGCGGCAGCTGCTCGTGCCGAGCGTCAAGAAGGCCGAGGAGCTGGACTTCGCCGGGTTCTGGGCCGCGTACGAGGACCTCGTGCGCAAGGCTCGGGCGGGCAAGCTCGGCATGGAGGACTTCGCCGGCACCACGATCTCGCTGACGAACCCCGGCGGCATCGGCACCGTGCACTCGGTGCCGCGGCTCATGGCCGGCCAGGGCACGATCATCGGCGTCGGCGCCATGGACTACCCCGCCGAGTTCGCCGGGGCGTCCGAGGAGCAGCTCGCCCGCATGGGCATCTCGAAGGTCATGACGATCACGTCGACCTACGACCACCGCATCATCCAGGGCGCGCAGTCCGGCGAGTTCCTCAAGGTGCTGGCCGGCAAGCTGCTCGGCCTCGACGGCTTCTACGACCGGGTGTTCGCCGCCCTGCGGGTGCCGTACGAGCCGGTGCGCTGGGTGCGCGACAACACGGTGGACGCCGACGTCGAGGCGGCGAAGCCCGCCCGCATCGCGGAGCTCATCCACTCCTACCGCTCGCGCGGCCACCTCATGGCGGAGACCGACCCGCTGGCCTACCGCCAGCGCAAGCACCCGGACCTGGACATCCAGAACCACGGCATGACGCTGTGGGACCTGGACCGCGTGTTCCCGACGGGCGGCTTCGGCGGCAAGCCCAAGGACACGCTGCGCGACATCCTCGGCCTGCTGCGCGACTCCTACTGCCGCACCATCGGCGTCGAGTACATGCACATCGCTGACCCGGCCCAGCGCCGGTGGCTGCAGGAGCGGCTCGAGTCGGGCTACGCCCGCACCCCGCGCGAGGACCAGCTGCGCATCCTGCGCCGGCTGAACTCCGCCGAGGCGTTCGAGACCTTCCTGCAGACCAAGTACGTCGGCCAGAAGCGGTTCTCGCTCGAGGGCGGCGAGTCGGTCATCCCGCTGCTCGACGCCATCCTGTCGAAGGCCGCCGAGGGCGGGCTGGACGAGGTCGGCATCGGCATGGCCCACCGCGGCCGGCTCAACGTGCTCGCGAACATCGCGGGCAAGAGCTACGGCCAGATCTTCAAGGAGTTCGAGGGCCAGCTCGACCCGAAGAGCGTCCAGGGCTCCGGCGACGTCAAGTACCACCTCGGCACCGAGGGCGTGTTCACCGCGGAGACGGGCGCCACGACCAAGGTCTACCTGGCCGCCAACCCGTCCCACCTCGAGGCGGTCGACCCGGTGCTCGAGGGCATCGTGCGGGCCAAGCAGGACCGCATCGACCTGGGCGGCGACGGGTTCTCCGTGCTGCCGATCCTCATCCACGGCGACGCGGCCTTCGCGGGCCAGGGCGTGGTGCCCGAGGTCCTCAACCTCGCGCAGCTGCGCGGGTACCGCACCGGCGGCACGATCCACGTGATCATCAACAACCAGGTGGGCTTCACCACCGGGCCGTCGTCGTCGCGCTCCACGACGTACGCGACCGACGTCGCCAAGGGCTACCAGATCCCCGTCTTCCACGTGAACGGCGACGACCCCGAGGCCTGCGTGCGGGTGGCCGAGCTCGCGTTCGCCTACCGCGAGCAGTTCGACCGCGACGTCATCATCGACATGGTCTGCTACCGCCGCCGCGGTCACAACGAGGGCGACGACCCCTCGATGACGCAGCCGCTGATGTACAACCTCATCGAGGCCAAGCAGTCGGTGCGCAAGCTGTACACGAAGAACCTCGTGGCCCGCGGCGACATCACGGTCGAGGAGGCCGAGCAGGCCCTGCAGGACTACCAGGCGCAGCTCGAGCGGGTCTTCACGGAGACCAAGGCGGCCGGCAAGGCCGCCGCGCCCGACGGCGAGGACGAGATCCTCGGCCTGGAGCGCCCCGAGTCGCAGCGCGAGGGCGCCGGCGACATGGTGGGCTGGCAGACGGCGGTCCCGCACGCCGTCCTCGAGCGCGTGGGCGCCGTCCAGGTGTCCGCCCCCGAGGGCTTCACGGTGCACCCGAAGCTGGCCCAGATGCTGGAGAAGCGCCAGCTCATGGCCAAGGAGGGTGGCATCGACTGGGGCTTCGGCGAGCTCGTCGCGTTCGGGTCGCTGCTCATGGAGGGCACCCCGGTGCGCCTCGCCGGGCAGGACTCGCGCCGCGGCACGTTCGTGCAGCGCCACGCCGTCCTGCACGACCGCAACACCGGCGCCGAGTGGACCCCGCTGCTGTACCTGTCGGGCGACCAGGCGAAGTTCTGGGTGTACGACTCCTCGCTCAGCGAGTACGCGGCCCTCGGCTTCGAGTACGGCTACTCGGTGGAGCGCCCGGACGCCCTCGTGCTCTGGGAGGCGCAGTTCGGCGACTTCGTCAACGGCGCCCAGACCGTCATCGACGAGTTCATCTCGTCGGCGGAGCAGAAGTGGGGCCAGAGCTCGTCGCTGGTCATGCTGCTGCCGCACGGCTACGAGGGGCAGGGGCCGGACCACTCGTCCGCCCGCATCGAGCGCTTCCTGCAGCTCGCGGCCGAGAACAACATGACGGTCGCGCAGCCGTCGACCCCGGCGTCCTACTTCCACCTGCTGCGCCGCCAGGCGTACGCCCGGCCGCGCCGCCCGCTGGTGGTCTTCACGCCGAAGCAGCTGCTGCGCCTCAAGGCCGCGGCGTCGAGCGTCGAGGACTTCACCACCGGCACGTTCGAGCCCGTGCTCGAGGACATCACTGTGGACCCGGCGCAGGTCGACCGCGTGCTGCTGTGCACCGGCCGCCTGTACTACGACCTGCTCGCCGAGCGGACCAAGCGCCAGGACACGCGGACCGCCATCGTCCGCCTGGAGCAGCTCTACCCGTTCCCGGAGGAGCAGATCCGCACCCAGCTCGCCAAGTACCCGGGCGCGGACGTCGTGTGGGTCCAGGACGAGCCGGAGAACCAGGGCGCGTGGTCCTTCCTGCACCTGGCCCTGCCGGAGGACCTGCCGCGCGTGCGCGTCGCGTCCCGTCCGGCGTCGGCGTCCACCGCCGCCGGCACCGCCAAGCGGCACAAGGAGCAGCAGGAGATCCTCGTCGCGCAGGCCTTCGACCGTTCCTGATGCCGAGATAGAGCAGGATCTCGCCGAGATAGAGAGGGGGCGGACCGCACCTGGTGCGGTCCGCCCCCTCTCTATCTCGGCGAGATCCTGCTCTATCTCGGCACCGTGGTCACCACTTGTCGTGGACGTGCTCCTTGATGGCGTCCTCGTAGATCTCCCGGACGCCCGAGGTGAACAGCGGGCCGAGCACGCGGGCGTCGCCGGCGGCGGCGTTCAGCCGCGCCTGCTCGGGGCTGCGCGCACCGGGGATGACCGTGGAGACGCCCGGCTGCTGCCACACCCAGGCGATGGCGGCCTGGGCCGGCGTCAGGTCCTGGTTGAGGGACGAGCCGGCGAGCTCGGTGAACCGGGCGGCCGCGTCGACGCCGACGTCGAACGGCACGCCGGAGAACGTCTCGCCGACGTCGAACGCCTTGCCCTCGCGGTTGAACGTGCGGTGGTCGTCCTCGCCGAACGTCGTCTCGTGGGTGTAGCGCCCCGACAGGAGGCCGGAGGCGAGCGGGACCCGCGCGATGATCCCGACACCGGCCGCGGACGCCGCGGGCAGCACGGTCTCGAGCGGCTTGAGCCGGAACGCGTTGAGGATGATCTGCACCGTCGCGACGTTCGGCCGGGCGATCGCGGTGAGCGCCTCGTCGACCGTCTCCACGGAGACGCCGTACGCCGCCATGGCCCCGTCCTCCACGAGGGTGTCGAGCGCGTCGAACACCTCGTCGTCGGAGTACACCGCGGTGGGCGGGCAGTGCAGCTGCACCAGGTCGAGCGTGTCCACGCCGAGGTTCCGGCGCGACCGGTCGGTCCACTCGCGGAAGTTCGACAGGACGTAGTTCTCCGGCACCTGGTCCATGCGGCGGCCCATCTTCGTGGCCACGGTGATCCCGTCGTCGCGATGGTCCGCGAGGAACGCCCCCACGGCCTGCTCGCTGCGGCCGTCGCCGTAGACGTCCGCGGTGTCGAAGAACGTCACGCCGGACTCGAACGCGGCATCCAGGACCGACCGGGCCTGGTCGTCGTCGACCGTGCCCCAGTCCGCCCCCAGCTGCCAGGTTCCCAGGCCGACGACCGACACCATCCGACCGGTGCGGCCGAGCACCTGTTTCTCCATCGTTCCCCCGTTCGGTGGCGCCGCACGTCCGAGGACCTGCGGCGCGGACCCCTCGCGCGTGCGAGGAGACGCGTCTTCAGATATCTGCTCCCCTACGCTACGTCGCCCGCACCGATCCGGCGTGCCGACTACGGTGTGACCGTGAACACCGCTGACTCCCCCGTCGTCCCGGCCCCGTCGGGCCGGCAGCTGCACATCGCCTCCGGCGAGCACCGCGCGACCATCACCGAGGTCGGCGCGATGGTGCGCGAGTACACCGTCGCCGGCCGCGACGTCTTCGTCCCCTTCGCCGAGGACGAGCCCGCCCCCGTCTTCAACGCCGCCGTCCTGGCGCCCTGGCCCAACCGCCTGCGCGACGGCCGGTTCGCCGTCGACGGCGTCCCGTATCAGGTGGCGGTGAGCGAGCCCGAGCGCGGGACCGCCCTGCACGGCCTGGTCTGCTGGTACCGGTGGACGCCCGTCGAGGTGGCCGACGACGCGGTGACGCTCGAGCTCGCGCTCCCGGCGCAGAAGGGCTGGCCGTTCCAGCTGGTCCTGCAGGTGCGTTACGCGGTCTCCGACGCCGGCCTCGAGGTCGTGGTGCGGGCGCGGAACGTCGGCGCGGGGACCGCGCCGTACGGCGTCGGCTTCCACCCCTGGCTGTCCACCGGCGGCGCCCCGCTCGACGAGTGCACGGTGAGCCTGGACGCCACGACCCACGTCACCGTGGACGACCGCCTGCTGCCCACGGGCACCGAGCCCGTCGCCGGCCCGTACGACCTGCGCGCCACGCGCTCGCTCGCCGGCCTCGACCTCGACGACGCGTGGACCGACGCCACCAGGGACGACGCCGGCCTGTCGTGGGCGCGGCTGGGCCGGCCCGACGGCACGACCGCCGCGATCTGGATGGACGGCTCGATGGACTGCTGGCAGGTCTGCTCGGCCGACCACATCGACGGCCACGAGCGGTTCGGGCTCGCGGCCGAGCCGATGAGCTGCGTGGCCGACGCGTTCAACACCGGCGAGCGCCTGGTGCGCCTGGCCCCCGGCGACGAGCACGTCGTGCGCTGGGGCGCCACGCTGCTCTGACCCGACCCCGGGGGGGTTCCCGCGCGGTCGGGCGCGCGCCGGACCGGTCCGGCGTGGGATCCTGCCACCCGGCCGGGCCGGGGGCCAGAATGGCCGCGCAACTGCGAGACAGGACTTGGACGGTGAAGGCTCAGTGACCCAGACCGAGGTGCGCATCTGCGTCGTGGGCGACGAGCTCAGCGTGGGCGTCGGTGACGCCCGTGCCCTGGGGTGGACGGGGCGCGTCATGGCCCGCACCCGGTTCGGGCGGCCGGCGATGGCGTTCACGCTCGCCGTGCCCGGGGAGACCAGCTCGGCGCTCGGGGCTCGCTGGCAGGCGGAGACGGAGTCCCGCTTCGGCCCGGAGGACACGTGCGAGAACCGCCTCGTGGTCGCCCTGGGCCGGCACGACGTCGACTCGTCGCTCTCGGTGGCGCGGTCGCGGCTCAACCTCGCGAACATCCTCGACGTGGCCGAGACCAGCCGGATCCCGGCGTTCGTGGTCGGGCCGCCGCCCGGGCGCCCGGAGGACGGCAGCCGCATCGCGGACCTGTCCGCCGCCTTCGCGGACGTCGCGAACCGGCGCCGCGTGCCGTACGTCGACACGTACACGCCGCTCGCCCAGCACGAGCAGTGGCTGGCCGACCTCGCGACGAACGGCTCGACCTATCCCGGGCAGGCCGGGTACGGCCTCATGGCGTGGCTCGTGCTGCACACCGGGTGGCACGCGTGGCTGGGGCTGCCCGCCGACGAGTGACGGCGCCCCGACGGCCGGGCCGTCGGTCGGTCGGTCCGCCCGTCAGACGCCCGCCCGGTCGGCCAGGCCGCGCACGTACGCGGCCTGGCCGACGTGCTGCAGGTCGTCGGACACGACGCTGACGAGCCGCACGCCGAGCGTGACCGGCGGGTCCCAGGCAGTGTCCACCACGCGCTCCAGGTCCTCGGCCGTCACGGTCGCCAGGTACGCCGTCGTCGCCTCGTGCACGTCGTCGAGGTAGCCCCGCAGCAGCGACGCGTCGGCGCGGACGGCCGCGACCTGCTCGGGCGAGTGGCCGTAGCCGGTCTCGGACTCGTCGAACGGCAGCCCGAACCGCTGCGCCCAGCCGCCCGCCGTCCAGCGCTGCTCGGTGCCGGCCACGTCGGCCACGTGGTCGTCCTGCACCCGCGCCAGGTGCCACACGAGCCACGCGACCGTGTTCGCCTCCGGGTCGGGCCGGTAGGCGAGGCGCTCGGCCGTGGCGCCGCGCAGCACGCGGTGCACCCCCTGGGCGACCCTTTCGAAGGCGTCGGTCAGCAGGGCGACGTGGGATGCCGTCATCGTGCTCCTCCTCGGCGGCGCCGTGGTCGGGCGCCGGTCAGCGGCGGTCGACGGCGACGTGCGCGGACGTCACCGTCGCGGACAGGTACGCGGCGCTGCGGCCGTCGGCCGGCTGCTCGCCGTGGTCGACGACGAGGGTCGCCCCGGCGCTCGGCAGCACCGAGCCGTCGAGGACGACCTGGCCGGACGCGCCGCGCACCTTGAGGTTCACGGGGGTGCCGGCGGGCAGGCGCAGGTCGATCGCGCCCGAGACCGTCTTCGCCGTGATCAGGGGGCTCACCTGCGTGGCGGTGACGGTGGCCGCCCCGGACACCGTCGTGAGCGACACGCGCGCCAGGGCGCCCGACAGGGCGATCGACCCGGCGGCGCTGTTCGCGGCGACGTCCCCGGTGTGCTCCTCGGCCGACACCGCGCCCGAGACCGTCCTGAGCGACATCGGCCCGGTGGTGCCCGTCGTGCGCACGCCGCCGGTGACCGTCTTCACCGCGACCTTGCGCCCCCCGGTCACCTCGACGTCCGCGCCGAGGGTGCCGACGTCGACGGCCCCGTCGGCCGGGACGACGACGCGCACGACGGCGCGCTCGCTCTGGCGCGGGTTGCGCAGCTTCGCCCACACGGCGTCGAGCACCGTGCTCTCGTAGCCGACGCGGAGCCGGTCGCCGTCACGGGTCACCTGGAGCGGCTTGGCGCCCACCTCGAGCAGCTCGATGCGCACGCCGGTCGCCGCCGGGTCGGCGACCACGTCGGCGCGGCCGTCCTGCAGGCGCAGCGTCACCCCCGTGGCCTGCTCGACGTCGATGGTCTGCGGGGCGGCGACCGCCCACGACTCCGTGCTCATGAGGCTCCCTGTGGTGCTCGGGCTGGTGGTGACGGGTCCACCCTGGCAGAGGCCCGGGGCCTGCGGATCGGGGATGCCCCGGATTCCGACCCCGGCACCCCGGTGTGGGACCATGGGCCCGACCCCTCGTCCATCCTTCGTGAGGAGACCACCATGAGCAAGCGCGGTCGCAAGCGTCGTAGCCGCAAGGGCAACGCCGCCAACCACGGCAAGCGTCCCAACGCCTGAGGCGCGCCGAGGTAGTACGCAATTCGCCGAGGTAGTCCCGATGGAGCCGTGGCCCGTGGCCACGTCACCGCCGGGACTACCTCGGCGAATTGCGTACTACCTCGGCGCTGCTCTATCTCGCGAGGATGGTGATCTGCTCGTGGATGCGCACCCGGAGGGTCTCCGGCGCGCGCTCGGCGCAGGAGCGGCGGACGAGCTGCTTGACGAGCTCCTCGATGCTCAGCTCCGCGAGGCAGGGCGCGCAGTGCGCCACGTGCGCGCGCATCCGCTGCTCGTCCTCCGGCGTCATCTCGGAGTCCAGGTACTCGTCCAGGTGCACGAGCGCGTGCTCGCACTCGCTCTCCCCCGCGGCACGGTCGTGCGGGATCGGGGTGACGGGGTCGATCATGACGCTCCTCCACGAGCCGGGACCAGGCCACGCTGGGCGGCGTAGTCGGCGAGCAGCTCGCGCAGCTGCCGGCGCCCCCGGTGCAGACGGGACATCACCGTCCCGATCGGCGTACCCATGATCTCGGCGATCTCCTTGTAGGGGAAGCCCTCGACGTCGGCGTAGTACACGACCATGCGCCGGTCCTCGGGCAGCTCCTGCAGCGCACGCTTCACGTCGGAGTCGGGGAGCCGGTCGAGGGCCTCCGACTCGGCCGAACGCAGCCCCTGCGACGTGTGCGACGCGGCACGGGCGATCTGCCAGTCCTCGACGTCCTCCGCCTGGGACTGCTGCGGCTCGCGCTGCTTCTTGCGGTAGCTGTTGATGAACGTGTTCGTCAGGATCCGGTACAGCCAGGCCTTGAGGTTGGTGCCGGGCTTGTACTGGTGGAAGGCGGCGAACGCCTTGGCGAACGTCTCCTGGACCAGGTCCTCGGCGTCCGCAGGGTTGCGCGTCATGCGCAGCGCCGCCGAGTAGAGCTGGTCCAGGTACTGCAGGGCGTCGGCCTCGAAGCGCGCGGCTCGCGCCGCGCTGCTCTCTCCCTCGGGGGCACGTTCCGTGTCCTCGGGGATCTCCTCGCTGTCCGGGGTGTTCCCGGCGCCCGGGCGCGGCGTCTCGACGCTCGCCGGGTCACGATCCTGGGTCATCACCATCGAGCCTAGTCCAGGCACTGGGTGGGTTCCTCCGATCCGCGGGGTGTGCAGGCTGGCCGTGCCGTCGGCGGCAGGGCCACGGGTGCCCGCCGTCAGGGCGTCGGCCGGGACGGCGAACAGCCGCACGGGCGCAGGCCCGGGGGCGGGCGCGACGGCGGGAGTCGTCGGGGTGCGGGTGTTCACGTGGGGTGTCAACCACGGCGGAGGCCCCGGCATTCCCGTTCGGCCGGGGGTCCGCTCCGTGGCCCGGGCGCCGTCAGGACGCCACGGGGGCGGCGAACCGCCGGCGGTACGCGACCGGGCTGGTGCCGAGCTGCCGGGCGAAGTGGTGCCGCAGCACGGGGGCGCTGCCGAAGCCGCAGAGCCGGGCGATCTCGTCCACGGGCGCGTCCGTGGACTCGAGCAGCTCCTGCGCGCGGGCCACCCGCTGGCGCGCGAGCCACGCCGCGGGCGTCGCCCCGGTCTCCTGCCGGAAGCGCCGGGCGAACGTGCGCTCGGACAGCGCGGCGCGGCGCGCCAGGCGCGGCACGGTGTGGTCGTCGGCCAGGTGCTCGCGCATCCACGCCAGCAGCCCCGCGAGGGACTCGCCCTCGCGCGGCAGCGGGTCGACGACGAACTGGGCCTGGCCTCCCTCGCGCTGCGGCGGCACGACCATGCGCCTCGCGATCGACCGGGCCGCCTCCGCCCCGAGCTCGGCACGCACGAGGTGCAGGGCGGCGTCGATCCCGGCGGCCGTGCCGGCGCTGGTGAGCACGCGGCCGTCCTCGACGTAGAGGGCGTCGGGGTCGACGTCGGCGGTGGGCACGGCCGCCGCGAGCCGCTCGGTGTACATCCAGTGCGTGGTGCAGCGCCGGCCGTCGAGCAGCCCCGCGCGCGCCAGTGCGAACGCGCCGGAGCAGATGGCGAACAGCCACGCGCCCCGGTCGTGGGCGGCGCGCAGCGCGTCCAGGTACTCCTGCGGGAGCTCCTCGGCGCCGTCGACGTCGAGTCCGTAGGCGACCGCCACCACGAGGTCGGCGTCCGCCAGCGCCTCGAGCCCGTGCTCGACGACGACGGGGAAGCCGCCCTTGGTCATCACGGGCCCGGGCACCGGCGCGCAGAGCGTGAAGTCGAACGCCGGCCCCCCGGTCTCGGTGCGGTCGATGCCGAACACCTCGTACGCCACGCCCAGCTCGAACGGCGCGACGCCGGGGACGACCACCGCGGCCACGGTACGGATCATGACATCAGGCTCCCACGAGGTTGGCAGGATGTCGACCCTGGGTGACCGTTCTGCCACTCGTGGCAGGACAACGACGCGTGAAGACTTACTGCCATGACCGCACTGATCCTCGTCCTCGCCGTCCTGCTCCTCACCGCCTACGCGCTCCGCCTCGCCCGCACCGTGCGGCGCGACGGCCTCGGCACCCGTGAGCCGCCGCGCTCCCACCGGGACTGGTGGGAGGGCGCCGCCACCTGACGCAGGGGCGGGACCCGTCGCCACGCGGGTCCCGCCCGCGCAGGTCTCGCCCGCGCAGGTGTCGCCGCGCAAGCCAGGGGCGGACCTGCCACAGTGGTGCCATGCTGCTGCGCCGTATCGCCCGCCCCCTCCTGGCCGCCCCCTTCGTCTACGACGGGATCCAGGCCGTGCTGCACCCGGCCGAGCACCTGGACGCCGCCCGCGACGGCTCCGCGCTGGTCGCGAAGGCCGCCGGCACCGAACCGCTGAGCGACCGCCAGCTCGGCATGGTCGTCCGGGCGCACGGCGCCGCGACCGCGCTGGCCGGGCTGTTCCTCGCCGTCGGCCGCACCCCCCGCACCGCGGCGCTGGCCCTGGCCGCGCTCACCGCGCCCCTCGCCGTCGCCCACCAGCCGTTCACCAGCAAGGGCGCCGAGCGCAGCCTGCGCACCGCGGCCTTCGTCAAGGACCTCGGCAAGGTCGGCGCGGCGGTGATCGCGGGCGTCGACCTCGAGGGACGTCCGGGCGTCACCTACCGCGTGAACCAGGCGCGCGAGCACGCCACCAAGCTCGCGGAGGCCAAGGCGGGGACCGTGAAGGCCACCACGAAGGCGGAGGCGCAGAAGCTGCGCGCGAAGGTGGCCGAGGCGGTCTGACTCCCCCGGCGGAGGCCCGACGTGCCGGCGAGACGGCCCGTCCGCGCCCCGGCCCGTGAACTAGCCTCGGAGCATGACCGGAGCCGTCCCGCCGCACGCCGCCACGCCCGCCCTCGACGCCGACGGGCGGGCGGACGCCGACGGCTGGGCCGCGCCCGTGGCGACCCGGCCCCTGGACGCCACGGTCGAGGTGCCGGGCAGCAAGTCCCTCACCAACCGGCTGCTGGTGCTCGCCGCGCTCGCGGACGGCCCCGGGACGCTGCGCGGGGCCCTGCGCTCCCGGGACGCCGACCTCATGATCGGCGCGCTGCGTGCCCTCGGCGCGCGCATCGACGAGGGCGACGACCCCAGCACCCTGCACGTCACGCCCGCGCCGCTGCGCGGCGACGTCGACGTGGACACCGGCCTCGCGGGCACGGTGATGCGGTTCCTGCCCCCCGTCGCGGCCCTGGCCAACGGCCCCGTCCGATTCGACGGCGACCCCGAGGCGCGCGTGCGCCCCATGCTGCCGGTGCTCGCCGCGCTGCACGGCCTCGGCGTGCGCCTCACGTCCCCGGACGGCGACACCCCGTCCCACCTGCCGTTCACGGTGCACGGCACCGGCCGGGTGGCGGGCGGTGCCGTGGACCTCGACGCGTCGGCCTCCTCCCAGTTCGTCTCCGCCCTGCTTCTGGCCGGCGCCCGGTTCGAGCGGGGGCTCGTCCTGCGGCACATCGGCACGACGCTGCCGAGCCTGCCCCACATCGCGATGACGGTGGCCACCCTGCGCGACGCCGGTGTGGAGGTGGACGACTCCCGGGACGGCATCTGGCAGGTGACGCCGGGCCCGATCGCGGCGCGCGACGTGCGCGTCGAGCCCGACCTGTCGAACGCGGCCCCGTTCCTCGCCGCCGCGCTCGTCGGCGGCGGCACCGTCCGCGTCCCGGGCTGGCCCGCGCGCACCACGCAGCCCGGGGCGCTGCTGCCCGACCTGTTCGCCCGGCTGGGCGCGACCTCGCGGCTGGACGGCGACGTGCTGACGGTCACCGGCACCGGCACGGTGCGCGGCGCGGACCTCGACCTGCACGCCGCGGGCGAGCTCGCCCCCACGTTCGCCGCCCTCGCCGCGCTGGCCGACTCCCCCAGCCGGCTGCGCGGCATCGCGCACCTGCGCGGCCACGAGACGGACCGCCTGGCGGCGCTCGCCACCGAGATCACGCGGCTCGGCGGGCGGGCGGAGGAGACGCGCGACGGGCTCGTCATCACGCCACGACCGCTGCACGGCGGCCTGTTCCGTACGTACGCCGACCACCGGATGGCCACCTCGGCCGCCGTGCTCGGCCTGCGGGTGCCCGGCGTCCGCGTCGAGAACGTGGGGACGACCGCCAAGACCCTGCCCGGGTTCGACGGCATGTGGGAGCGCATGCTGCGCGCGACCGGGACGGGGGGCGAGGCCTGATGGCCCGCCGCGCCGTCGACGAGCACGCGCGGTACGCGCGGCCCTCGAAGCGCGGCTCGCGCCCCCGTACCAAGCAGCGGCCCGAGCACGCCGACGCCGTCACGGGGATGGTCACCGGGGTCGACCGGGGGCGGTACACGCTCGTGCTCGACGACGGCACGCCCGCGGAGCGCACCGTGCTCGCGATGAAGGCGCGCGAGCTCACCCGCACCCGCGTCGTCGTGGGCGACCGGGTGGACGTCGTCGGCGACACGACGGGCGACGAGGGCACCCTGGCGCGGATCGTGCGCATCCAGGAGCGCACCTCGGTGCTGCGCCGCACCGCGGACGACACCGACCCGTACGAGCGGATCGTCGTCGCCAACGCCGACCGCCTCGTGGTGGTGACCGCCCTCGCGCAGCCCGAGCCCCGCACCGGGATGATCGACCGCTGCGTCGTCGCCGCCTACGACGCCGGCATGGACGTCCTCCTGTGCCTCACGAAGGCGGACCTCGCCGACCCCGCCCCGCTGCGCGACCTGTACACACCCCTCGGCGTCGAGGTCGTCGTCACCCGCCACGACGACCCCGCGAGCGTCGAGGAGGTGCGCTCCCGGCTCTCCGGGCGGACGTCCGTGCTGGTGGGGCACTCGGGCGTCGGCAAGTCCACGCTGATCAACGCCCTGGTGCCGGAGGCGGACCGCGCGACCGGCGTCGTCAACGACGTCACCGGGCGGGGCCGCCACACGTCGACGTCCGCCGTCGCGCTGCGGCTGCCGGAGTCCCCCGCCCCCGGCGCGGCGCACCGGGGCTGGGTGGTCGACACGCCCGGGGTCCGGTCGTTCGGGCTGGCGCACGTGGAGACGGACCACCTGCTGCAGGCGTTCGAGGACCTGGCCGAGGTCGCCGCGGACTGTCCCCGCGGGTGCACGCACCTGGCGGACGCCCCCGACTGCGCGCTGGACGAGTGGCTCGCCGCGGCACCGCCCGACGAGCGCGCCGCGCGCGAGGCCCGCCTCACCTCGTTCCGCCGGCTGCTGACCGCGCGGCACGCGGCGGACTGACCGGCCCCGCGCGAACCCGCGCGCCGGGGTCCTGGCGCGGTCGCCGGACCGCTACCGTGTGAGACGTGTCGTACACCCAGCCGTCTCCCAGCCCGACCAGCGGCCCCGCGCGCACGTACGAGGACGACCTGCGCCTGGCCCACGTGATCGCCGACCAGGTGGACGCCATCACCATGTCCCGCTTCAAGGCGGTGGACCTGCACGTCGAGCAGAAGCCCGACGACACGCCCGTCTCGGACGCCGACCGCTCCGCGGAGGAGTTCATCCGCGCCCAGCTGCACCGTGCGCGCACCCGCGACGCGATCGTCGGCGAGGAGTACGGCTCCGCGGGCAGCGGGGCGCGGCGCTGGATCATCGACCCGATCGACGGCACCAAGAACTTCGTGCGCGGCGTTCCCGTGTGGGCCACGCTCATCGCCCTGGCCGACGGTGAGGAGGTCGTCATGGGCCTCGTCTCCGCGCCGGCGCTCGGGCGCCGCTGGTGGGCGGCCAAGGGGTCCGGCGCGTGGACGGGGAAGTCGCTCGCGTCGGCGTCGCGCATGTCGGTCTCCGGGGTGACCTCGCTCGCGGACGCGTCCTTCGCGTACTCCTCGCTCACGGGGTGGGAGGAGCACGGCAAGCTCAACGGCTTCCTCGACCTCACCCGCCAGGTGTGGCGCACCCGCGGCTACGGCGACTTCTGGTCCTACATGCTGGTGGCCGAGGGCGCCGCCGACGTGGCCGCCGAGCCCGAGCTCGAGGTCTACGACATGGCCGCGCTCGTCCCGATCGTCACCGAGGCCGGCGGCCGGTTCACCGGCCTCGACGGCGCCCCCGGCCCGTGGCACGGCAACGCGCTCGCCACGAACGGCCGGCTGCACGACGAGGTCCTCGTCTACCTCGGCTGACCGCCCCCACCGACCGCCCGGCCCACGCCGGCCGCCCGCACGTCAGGGGCGAGGGATCCGGGGGATCTCGGTCGGGTCGTACCAGAGCAGGTCGCGGTCCGTGACCCGCTGCAGCGCGTCGTCGAGGTCCGCCCCGGAACCCGCACCGGCGCCCCCCGCACGCTCGGCGTCGTTCTCCGCGTCGGCGGCGGCGAGCGCGGCGCGCACGTCGTCCGCGGCCTCGGGCTCGTCGACGTGCACGGCGACGACGGGCGCCCCGGGCAGCGCGGCGACCTCCAGGGCGCTGGGCTCGTCGGCGCCGTCGGCCGGCGTCACCCGGTCGTCCGGCACGTCGAGGGAGACCACGGTGCGCAGCGGGGCGTCGGCACGACGTGCGGCCACCAGGGCCAGCGAGTCGTCGGCGGCGGCGAGGAACGCCTCGTACTCGCGCCCCTCCTCGTCCTCGTCGGGCAGCTCGCGCGCGAGGGCGGGCGTCACGGCGTGCACGCGCCGCGCGGGGACGTCCCACCGCGCGCCTGCGGCGTCGACGACGGCGCTCGCGAGCTCGTCCAGGGTGGCGGGAACGTAGATGCGCATGCGCACAGTCTGCCGCGCGCGGCGGCGTCGTGCTCACACCCCGGCCGGCTCCGACGCCCTCTCCCCCGCCGCGCCGTCCGCCGGCGCGCCCTCCTCCGCCGAGGCCGCGCCCGTCGCGGCGCGCACCCGCCGAGCGAGGTCCTCGAACGCGGCGCTCACGGGCGACGCGGGCACCTCCTCGGCGAGCGTGCGCCCGGCCAGGAGCGCAGCGTCCAGGCCGCCCGCGTCGTCCGGGACCAGGTGCACCTCGTCGACCCCGGCGTAGCGCGCCAGCGCGTCGCGCACCGCCTCCTCGGGGCGGGCGCCCACGGACGACGCCCGCACCCGGTTCACGACGAC
>Ga0180221_1001494_pt1 | contig 15406 bp, 16 predicted proteins | sample eDN5th37CKraftMG_FD_151339 | JGI IMG/M metagenome (GOLD analysis project Ga0180221, IMG submission 151339) | Enriched Miracle-Growth compost microbial communities from Emeryville, California, USA - eDNA 5th pass 37_C Kraft MG (version 2) (version 2) ...
GTCAGCGGCCCGTAGATTTCGGGAATGCCGCCGACCGCGGTGGCGATCAGCGGTTTGGCGCAAGCGGCAGCCTCGAGCACCACGTAAGGCAGCGACTCCGCCCGCGACGGCACCACCATCATCCGGCCGAGCGCGAAGGCCTCGCGCGCCGGCATCGGAGGCCGCAGGCGGACGGCCTCGCCGAGGCTCGCGCTGGCGATCTGGTCGCGCACGGCGGCGGCGTCTGGTCCGTCGCCGACCAGCGTCGCCGAGACCCTGTGGCCGCGCGCATGAAGCTTGGCGACCGCGTCGATCAGGACGTCGATGCCCTTCAGCGTCCGGAACTCGCCGAGATAGAGCAGGTCGGTCGCGTCGGGCGCCGCCGGCACCGGCTCGAATTCGGCCTGCGTCACGCCGTTATGGACGACGCGGACCAGCCCGCGCGGCGTGCCGATCTTGGCGCCGAACAGGTCGCGGGCATAACGGCTCTCGAACAGATAGAGATCGCCGAACGGCATCAGCAGCCGCTCGGTGGTGAGCACGAGCCAGCCGCCGGCGCTGTCCCGGCTGAAATGCAGGCTGCCGCCATGCGGCGTTATCGCCCGCACCATCGGTTTGCCGGTGCGGGCGAGACGCGCGTAGAGCCCGCCTTTGGCGCCGTGGCCGTGGGCGACATCCGCATCCGTCGCGCGAAGAAACCGCGATACCGCCATGAGAGCCTTGAGGTCTTTCGGCCCGGGCTGGCGCGGCATCGGGATCCGGATGAGGCCGAGCGACAGCCGCGGCGCGATCGCAGCAAGCGCCTGCGTGGCGCGCTCGCCGCCGGTCAGGCTGTCGGCGATCAGGCCGACGCGGTGGCCGCGCGCGGCTTGCGCGCCCGCGAGATCGAGGACATGGCGAAACAGCCCGCCGACCGGCGAGCGAAACACATGGACGATGTTCAGCGGTCGATCGGTCACGGCGAGCCCGGCACGGAGTAGGCGGCCGGCGTGGTTAAGAAAAGGTTAGGCGACGGGCAGCGGTTCATTGTCCGGTGACCGGGCTTAACGCGGTGGCAACCATAATCGGCTTCCATGCAGCCAGTGCCAAAGGCGTCGGCGTTGGAGTCGTGAATGTTCTTCCGGAAGAAAAAACCGGCTGTGTCCCCGCAAGTTGCAGTTGTTCCGGTGCCGGTTGCGCCGCCCCGGTCGGGCGATCCCGACATGCAGGGGCTCGGGCGCGCGCTGTGGCGCAACAAGACGCGAATCATCGCCTTCACCATCATCGCCGCCGCCGGCGCCTTCGTCGTCGTCAACGCGATGACGCCGCGCTACCGCTCGGAAGCGCGCATCCTGCTCGAAGCGCGCGAGAACGTGTTCCTGCGCGCGGAAGCCGACAAGGCGAACGACCGCCCGGCGATGGACCCGGAAGGGGTGACGAGCCAGCTCCAGCTCGTGCTGTCGCGCGATCTCGCCCGCGAGGTCATCAAGAGGAACAAGCTCGCCCAGAACCCGGAGTTCGATCCGCTGCTCGGCGGCATGTCGCTCAGCCGGACCATCATGGGCGCGCTCGGCCTCGCGCGCGATCCCAACACGATGTCGGCGGAAGAGCGTACGCTCGAATCCTATTACAGCCATCTCAATGCCTTCGCGGTCGAGCGCTCGCGCGTGATCGCGATCAGCTTCTATTCCGCCTCGCCGGATCTGGCCGCGCAGGTCGCCAACAGCATCGCCGAGGTCTATCTCGACATGCAGCAGCAGGCCAAGCAGCAGCAGACGCGGGCGGCGAGCGCGTGGCTTGCCGGCGAGATCGAGAAGATGCGCGGCAAGGTCGCCGACAGCGAAAGCCGGGTCGCGGAATACCGCGCCAAGGCCAATCTATTCGTCGGCAGCAACAATGCCTCGCTGTCCAGCCAGCAGCTCAGCGAGATGAGCTCGCAGATTTCGGCTGCGCGCGGTCAGAAGGCCGACCTCGAGGCGAGGGCGAAGCAGCTCCGCGACCTGCTGCGGTCCGGCGCGTCGATCGATTCCTCCGACATCGCCAATTCGGAATCGATGCGGCGGCTGTCCGAGCAGCGCGTCGCGTTGCGCGCGCAACTCGCCGAGCAATCCTCGACGCTGCTCGACCAGCATCCGCGCATCAAGGAGCTCAAGGCGCAGATCGGCGAGATCGACCGGCAGATCCGCGCCGAGGGCGAGCGGCTGGCCCGCCAGCTCGAGAGTGACGCCAAGGTGGCCGGCAACCGGATCGACTCGCTGACCGCGAGCCTCGACCAGGCCAAGACCGTCGCCTCGCAGACCAACGAGCAGGACGTGCATCTGCGCGAGCTCGAGCGCGAAAGCAAGGCGCAGCGCGACCTGCTGGAATCCTATCTGGCGAAGTACCGCGAGGCCTCGGCGCGCGACAACATCAACGCCGCGCCGCCGGAGGCGCGGATCATTTCGCGCGCGAGCCCGGCGATCAAGCCGGACTTCCCGAAGAAAGTGCCGATGATCCTGATCGCGGCCTTCGCCGCTTTCGTGCTGTCGTCCGGCTTCGTCATCACCGGTGAGCTGCTTGCCCCGGCGAGCGACTATTCCTACGCGGCCTATGCCGCGCCGGCCGCCTATGCGGCGCCGGTCGCGGCCGCGTTCCGCCGGCCCGAGCCGCATGTCGCGGCGCCACCGATTGTGCCGGCCGCGCCGCCGACCGCACCCGTGGCGGCGCCGGTCTTTGCCGCCGCGGCGCCGGTCTTTGCCGCCGCGGCGACGGCGCAACCGGCCGCCGGCTTCAGCACCGTCGAGCAGATCGCCGGTGAGGTCCGCGCGGCCGGCGACTGGGGCCGCTGCGTCTCGGTGATCGGCGCCGACCGCGATGTCGGCACCACCTATGCGGCGATCACGCTGGCGCGGGCGCTCGCCGAGAACGCCTCCGTCGTGCTGGTCGATCTCGCCTTCGGCGCGCCCAACCTGTCGGTGATCTCGACCGATCCGGAGGCGCCGGGCCTGGTCGAACTGCTGAACGGCGCGGTCAATTTCGGCGACGTCATCACCACCGACCAGTATTCGACCGTGCATGTGGTGGCGACCGGGCAGGTCGGTCCCGACAGCATCAATCTTCTGGCCTCGTCCGAGCTCGTGTCGGTGATCGAGGCGCTGGCGCGCAGCTACGATCATGTCGTGATCGACGCCGGCTCCGCCACCGAAACGCCGCTCGAATATCTGCTGCCGCTGTCGACCCAGGTCGTCGTGGTGGCCGCCGACGCGGTGTCGCCGGCGACCCGCGCGCTGCAGCAGCGCGCGACCTCGGCCGGTTTCGCCCATGTCACGATGATGCTGGGCGGCGCCCGTGCCGAGGCCGCTTAAGAAAAATTGCTGGGTTACTTGCTTGCGCCAGCGAGGTGAATCTGGCTGGCCTTGTATTCCCGCTCACCCCCGCGAAAGCGGGGCAGGATCAATCAATGATGGGATTCCGATATAGCTCTGGATTCCCGCTCCCTGCTCCGCCGAAGCGAAGCCGCTTCGGCTTCGCCGAGGCGAGTGCGCGGGAATGAGCGGAGTCCGGGTACAGACTGATCGCGCTTTCAGCTCTTGCGCGCCAGCGCCGCGCGCCATTGCCGCGCGCGCACGACCGCCGACCACAGCGATCTGTTCTGCTTGATGGTGCGTTTCACCGCCGACTTCGCGCGCTCGATCGCGACCAGAGCATGGCCGCGCGCCGACAGCGGCAGGCAGGTGTCGAACAGCGGTTCCTCGTCGGGGCAGAACATGTCCTTGTAGGCGGCTTCGCCGACGCCGAGATCGAAGGTGTCGAGGCCGCGCTCGCAACAGCTGCGGATCATGTTGACCAGCAGCTGCTCTCCGGGGCTTTCGGAGCGGAACTGGTCGGCCGGGATCGAATTGAACATCGCCGAGAAGCGGCCGTCGCGCACCATGCCGCCCATGGTGGCGACGACGGTGTCGCCGGCGGTGAGCGCGTAGATCTCGATGACCGGCTGGGCATTCGGCAGCCTGGCGCAGACGCCCGCCTCGATGAAGGCGCGCACGTCGGCGGCACCGAACACATCCTCCATGCCCATCGCCTGCATGCGCGCGCTCTTCTGGGCGAAGAACTCGCGGACGATGCGGCGCGCGGCCTCGGGACCTTCGGCCTGCGCGAAGGCGACCGGCCCGGCCTTGTTGATGAGGGCTTTCACCTTCTTGCGCATCTTGTAGCGCGTCGAATTGCTGGTGCGCTCCTTCAGCAGCTCCTCGAAATCGGGCCGCAGCGGTCCGCGGTAGGCCATGCTGGGTGAGGCGTGATGCGGCAGCAAGGCGAGCGGATTGGCGATGTCGCGCCAGCGCATCGGCTGGTTATAGAGAATGAGGGCGTCGCCATGGCCCGCGAGGGCGGCGAGCAGCGCACGGATATCCGCGTCCGTCACAGTCGCCGCGATGTCGCGCCGCCAGACGCCGAGGTTGAAGTTGCTGTGCTTGCCGCCGAGAAAGCCGAGAACCTTCAGGCCATGGCTCGCATGGCGGCCGAGCGGCAGCAGCGCGGCCGGGGCGTCCTTCGCGTCGAAAGCGACCGCGATGCAGGGCGCGATGCCGTCCGGCTCCCCGATATGCCGCTGCCACAGGTCGAGGAAGTCGAACCGCTGGTAGGCGGTCGCCAACACGTCGCCGGCGTCGAGCGCGCGCCAGGCCGGAGCGGCAGCCGTGAAGCTGTCGAACACCGCGATGCGGGCGAAAAGCGGGGTGCTGGCCGCGGATGCGGTGCGGAAAGCGCCTTCTGCGGGGCGCGTGGCGGCGGTCATCGGCGAATGGGCCTGTCCTGGCAGCGTTAAAATTCGGCCGGAGGTTCGCAAAGATTTGTCAATAAAGGGTTGGAATAGTGCCAAGCTTTCGGGGGCAGGCGGAGGCGGCGGCAGGCGTGAAGCACACGGTCATCCGTACCGGACTGGAAACGCTGTATTTCAGCGGCATGCATCACGTGATGCGGCCGCTGTTCGGCGGCGTTGGCTCAATCTTAACGATGCACCACGTGCGCCCGCCGCGCCCCGGCGCGTTCCAGCCGAACCGGCTGCTCGAGATCAGTCCGCTGTTCCTGGAACGCCTGCTGCGGCGGCTGCGCCGCTCCGGCGTCGACATCATTTCGCTCGATGAAATGCACCAGCGGATGGTGAGCGAGAACTTCGGCCGCCGCTTCGTCTGCATCACCTTCGACGACGGCTACAAGGATATCCAGCGCTGGGCCTGGCCGCTGCTGAAGAAATACGAAGTGCCGTTCGCGCTCTATATCCCGACCAGCTTTCCGGACCGGCTGGGCGATCTGTGGTGGGTCGCGCTGGAGCAGGTGATCGCCAACAATTCCCGCATCGGCCTGTCGATCGAGGGCAAGGACCAGTTCTTCGATTGCGCCAGCCTGCGCGAGAAGCGCGAGCTCTATGCCGCCGCCTATGAGTGGCTGCGCAGCATGAAGAGCTACGACCAGATCGTGCGCACGGTGCGCGATCTCGCCGCCTGCCATCGCGTCGACGTCGCGGCGATCTGCCGCGACCTCTGCATGACGTGGGAGGAGCTCGCGCAGATGGCGGCCGATCCGCTGGTGACGATCGGCGCGCACACGGTCAACCACGCGATCCTGAAGAAGCTGCCGAGCGACGCCGCCGTGCGCAACGAGATCGACATGAGCCGCACGGTGATCGAGGCCGCGCTCGGCGTGCGGCCGCAGCATCTCGCTTATCCGGTCGGCGATCCGACCTCGGCGGGTCCGCGCGAATTCCGCATCGCCGCCGAGCTCGGCTTCAAGACCGCTGTGACGACGCGGCCGGGCGTCGTCTTCAAGAAGCACCGCGAGCACCTGACCGCGCTGCCGCGCCTGTCGGTCAATGGCGAGTTTCAGAGCCAGCGCTATGTCAAGGTGCTGATGTCGGGCGGCGCGACCGCGCTGTGGAACCGGTTCCGCCGCGTCAATGCGGCTTGAGCATCAAAGCTCGCGGCTTTTTTCTTTTGGCATGATCTGGTCTGAACCGAAGGTCTGCGCCAGCAAAAACCGGTCCTCCCTTTTCGGGATCATGTCCTAGGCCCGCTGCATCCACTTGACGATCGGCATCGCCGGCAGCACCCAGCCGAGCCCCATGACGACGTAATAGATGCCGGCGAGCAGGCCGTTGGTCGAGGTCAGCGCCGACTGCGCCAGCGCCATGGCGAGCAACGCCCACGCCATCACCAGCACGAGCAGCGCGACGGCGCCGATGAATTTCCGCAATCTCGATGACATGCTGAAGGTCCGAAAGGTCCGACGCCATAATTGCGGCGCGGTGAGCGGCACTATATGGTCCGCAGCGCCGCGGGCAAGTGGGGGCGTGTGCGCGGCGAGGTCGCAGGATTTGCGGATTAACGGACATGACTGACGAGGTTTCGGCTCCGGGGCAATTGCGCGCCGTGCGCGTGTGGCTCTATGCCGTCGCGGCGATGATCTTCCTGACGCTGGTCGTCGGCGGCGCGACGCGGCTGACCGAGTCCGGCCTGTCGATCACCGAATGGAAGCCGGTGACCGGCGTGCTGCCGCCGCTGACGGCCGCCGCCTGGCAGGACGAGTTCACCAAGTACCAGGCCATTCCGCAGTACCGGGAGATCAACCGCGGCATGTCGCTCGGCGAGTTCAAGACCATCTATTGGTGGGAGTGGACGCACCGGCTGCTGGCGCGCTCGACCGGCGCGGTGTTCCTGCTGCCGTTCCTGTTCTTCCTGTGGCGCGGCTGGATCCCGCCGCCCTTGAAGACGCGGCTGTGGCTGATCTTCGGCGCCGGCGCGGCGCTCGGCGCGGTCGGCTGGTGGATGGTGGCGTCCGGCCTCGTCGGCCGCACCAGCGTCTCGCAATATCGTCTCGCGTTCCACCTGACGCTCGCCTGCCTGGTCTATGCCGCCGTGGTGTGGACCGCGCGGGGCGTCTTCGGCCGCCATGCCGGCGATGCGCCGCCGCTGGTACGGCGTGGCGCGGCGCTGCTGATGGCGCTGGTGCTGATCCAGATCTATCTCGGCGCGCTGGTCGCGGGGCTGCGCGCGGGGCTCGCCTACAACACCTGGCCGCTGATCGACGGCGCGTTCGTTCCGGACGCCGCGCGGCTGATGAGCGAGACGCCGGCCTGGCGCAACCTGTTCGAGAACGTGCTGACCGTGCAGTTCAATCACCGGATGGTCGCCTATGCGGTGTGGCTGGTCGCGGTCGCGCATCTGTGGAGCGTCTATTCGTCGCGGACCGACCGGCCGACGCGCCTCAACGCCGTGGCCCTCGCATTGCTGGTGACCGCGCAGGCGATCCTCGGTATCCTGACGCTGGTCCACGTGGTTCCGCTGGGGCTCGCCATCGTGCATCAGGGCTTCGCCGTCGTGGTGCTGACGGCCGCGGTGGTCCACGCCGAGCGGCTTTGCGGCGGCGCGCGCCGGCAGGTCGTGTCGGGACACGCGGTCGGGCAAGGTGCGTGACGAATGGGGGCGTGACGACATGATCGCGGTGACACAGCAGGACGGGGTGACGATCCTGACGCTGGCGCAGGGCAAGGCCAATGCGCTCGATATCGAGTTCTGCCGCGCGCTGACCGGTCAGTTCGTCAAGCTGCAGAAGTCGCCGTCCGTGCAGGCCGTCGTCATCACCGCCGAAGGGCCGATCTTCTCGGCCGGCGTCAACCTGCTGCGCGCGCAACAGGGCGGCACCAAATATCTGCGGTCGTTCCTGCCGGTGCTGAACAAGATGTACGACACCATCTTCAATTTCCCGAAGCCGCTGGTGGCGGCGGTCAACGGCCACGCCATCGCCGGCGGCTGCATTCTCGCCTGCTGCGCCGACTTCCGCGTGATGGCGCGGGGCAACGGCCGCATCGGCGTCACCGAGTTGCTGGTGGGCCTGCCGTTTCCCGCGCTCGCCTTCGAGATCATGCGCTTCGTCACCGGGCCGCGCTCTCTCGCCGAGACGATCTATACCGGCGCGACCTATCCGCCGCCGGAGGCCGCCGAGCGCGGGCTGGTGCACGAGGCGGTCGAGCCCGCGGAGCTGCTCGAACGCGCGGTCGCCGCCGCGCAAATGCTGGCGCAGATCGGGCCGGTGACCTTCCCGCAGACCAAGAAGCAGATGCGCCTGCCGGTGACCGAGCGCATGAAGCGCGACGGCAAGAAGATCGACGCCGAGACGACCAAGATCTGGTGTTCGCCGAAGGCGATCGCGTCGATCGGGGCCTATGTCGAACGGACGCTGAAGAAGTAGCGCCGCGCGCGGCACTCAGGCGTGATCTGTTGAGGTCGAAGTAAAACTCCGCTCATTCCCGCGCACTGACATCGGATATATCCGATGTCAGCATTTAGAATGCGCAAGTCGGGTACACCCGACTTGCGACGGGAATCCAGGGGCTATACCAAACCACCACGATGCCGGCACTGGACCCCCGCTTTCGCGGGGGTGAGCGGTTTGCGGGGCGATTCAAATGAAACGATCATGCGCTATCGCGGTTCGATCGGCACGTCGAAGGCGACGCCGGGATCGGCCGCCGGGTAGGAATAGTGCCACCATTCCGGGGCGTAGTTCCTGAAGCCGTGGCGCGTCATCGCGGCGCGTAGCCGTTCGCGCGCGGCGCGCTGGCCGGGCGTGATGCGGGGGCTGCGGGTGTGGCTCCTGGTGTCGAAGCAGTCGAAACCGGTGCCCATGTCGAGGCTGTCGTCCGGCGCGCGCTGCGCGGCGGGCGCGATGCATGAGCCGTAACGTGCACCCGGATCGAAGCGCGCCGGCGCCGGCGCGTTTCGCGGCACCAGCGTCAGATCGACCGCGACGCCGCGCGAATGCGCGGAGTTGGACGAGATATAGCCGTGGAACAGGTCGCGCTTGCGCAGCGAGGGGTAGAAGCGGTGGGTGTCCGGTATGGCGGCGGGGTCGCGCGCCCACCGCGCCATCGCCGCGGTGGCGCGGGCCGGCCGGTAGCAGTCGTAGACTTTCAGCGAGAGATCGTCGCGGGCAAGATCGGCCTGCACGCGGGCGAGCGCCAGCGCCACCGGCCGGCGCAGCAGGCATTCCGCCGCGCGATAGCCCGGTAGCGGGTGGCCGGTGAAATTGTCGGGTCCGGCGTAGCGCATGTCCTGCCGGATGCCCGGTTCGATGTCGCGCAGATAGACGAGATCGGCCGCCGCGCGGCCGCGATCGCGCTCCACGTTGCGGATTTGCGCCTGCGCCGCGAGCGGCAGCAGCGCGAGCAGGGCGGCGAGCGCGGCCGCGCGCACGGAGGTCAGGCTTTCAGCGCCTGCTCGAGGTCGGCGATGATGTCTTCCTTGTCCTCGATGCCGATCGACAGCCGCACCACGTCCGGCCCGGCACCGGCCTGCACCTTCTGCTCGTCGGAGAGCTGGCGGTGCGTGGTCGAGGCCGGATGGATGATCAGCGAGCGGGTGTCGCCGATATTGGCAAGGTGCGAGAACAGCTTGATGTTGGAGACGAGCTTGATGCCGGCGTCATAGCCGCCCTTGAGACCGAAGGTGAACACTGCGCCGGCGCCTTTCGGCGCGTATTTCTTGGCGAGCGCGTTGTACTTGTCCCCGGGCAGGCCCGGATAGAGCACCCACGACACCGCCGGATGCTTCGACAGATATTCGGCGACCGCCAGCGCGTTGTCGCTGTGGCGCTGCATGCGCAAGGGCAGCGTCTCGATGCCGTTGAGGATCAGGAAGGCGTTGAACGGCGACAGCGCGGGGCCGAGATCGCGCAGGCCGAGCACGCGGCAGGCGATGGCGAAGGCGAAATTGCCGAAGGTCTCGTGCAGCACGATGCCCTGATATTCCGGGCGCGGCTCCGACAGCATCGGATAGCGCTTGTCGCGCGACCAGTTGAAGGTGCCGCCATCGACGATGATGCCGCCGATCGAGTTGCCGTGGCCGCCGAGGAACTTGGTCAGCGAGTGCACGATGATGTCGGCGCCGAACTCGAACGGCTTGCAGAGATAGGGCGTCGCCAGCGTGTTGTCGACGACGAGCGGCACGCCGGCCTTGCGCGCGATCTTGGAGATCGCCTCGATGTCGGTGATGGTGCCGCCCGGATTGGCGATCGACTCGATGAAGATCGCCTTGGTCTTGTCGGACACCGCCTTCTCGAAGGTGGAGATGTCGTCCGGGTCCGCCCAGACCACGTTCCAGCCGAAATTCTTGTAGGAATGGTTGAACTGGTTGATCGAGCCGCCATAGAGCTTCTTGGAGGCGATGAACTCGTCGCCCGGCGTCATCAGCGCGTGCATGACGAGCACCTGCGCGGCATGGCCGGAGGCGACGCCGAGCGCCGCCGTGCCGCCTTCGAGCGCGGCGACGCGCTCCTCGAGAACCGCGGTGGTCGGGTTGGTGATGCGCGTATAGATGTTGCCGAAGCTCTGCAGCCCGAACAAAGACGCGGCGTGCTCGACGTCGTCGAACACGAAGGACGTGGTCTGGTAGATCGGCGTCGCGCGGGCGCCGGTGGTCGGGTCGGGTTGCGCGCCGGCATGGACGGCCAGTGTTGCAAATCCAGGCTCGCGGTCGGTCATGATCGGCTCCGGCTGATGGGTGTGGCGCTATCCTCGCGCAAGTTAAACCAGCCGGGCTGCAACAGCGTCAAGCGGTCACCCGTTGTGCGGCGCAGTTTGAAACGAAAGCATTGCAAGCTGGCCGGTCGGGAGAATGATTGCGGCGTCGGCCGCGCGGTCATTGGCCGCGGTCTTCGTCGTCCGCCGCGCGACTCTGGAAAGTTTGCCGGTCGAGCGACATGCGCTGCACGCCCTTGCCGAGGACTTTCGCGCGCTTCGACGTCAGGGTGCGGGAGTTGACGCCGATCCAGCCGATCTCCGAGGAGAGGCGGCCATACTCGATCTTCGGGCAGCGGTTCATCACCACCTTGAGGCCGGCGGCCTCGGCGCGCGCCGCCGCCTCGTCGTTGCGCACGGTGAGCTGCATCCAGATCACCTGCGGTTTTGGATCGAGTGCCAGCGCCTCCTCGACGATCGCCGGCGCATATTGCGAGCCACGGAAGACGTCGACCATGTCGATCGGCTCCGGCACCTCGGCGAGCGAGGCATAGACCTTTTGCCCGTTGATCTCCTTGCCGGCGTGGCCCGGATTGATCGGGATGACGCGGTAGCCGCGCTCGAGCAGATACTTGAAGACGAAATAGCTCGGCCGGCTCTGGTTCGGCGAGAAGCCGACCATGGCGACGGTCTTCACGGTGTTGAGGATGCCGCGGATGTAGCTGTCGGGATACTGGTCGTGATTCATCACGCCAATATAGAGGCGACGCCCGGCGGGCGCACCCCGAACGTCAAACGCCCCGCCGGAGGGGCGGGGCGTTGCGTCAGCAAGCGAACCGATCACTTCTTGCGGTCGTCGACAACCTTGCGGCAGGCCGGCGACAGCTTCGTGCCCTGCTTGTCGAGGCAGGCGAGGATCTTGCCGCCCCCGCGCGGGGTGCCGTTGCAGAACTTCTGGTAGTCGCCCATGCAGGCGGTGCGCTCGGCCGAGGACATGTCCTGCGCGAGGGCCGCCGGCACGAAGCCGAGGCAAAGAGCGGTGGCGAGAAGCGCCGCTTTCGTCATTGGGAATCCCCTTGTGTTCCAACACATGCATTCAGACCCGGGCCGTCGCGCCCGGTACGGCACCCCTATATCAGGTCCGCTTTTCGCCGCGACGGCGATTTTTAGGAGGATTAACTCATGCCGGCGGCGTCGCGGCGGATTGCAGTCGATCCCTTAACCGCGCGTTCTCCGATTCGAGCGCGGCGATGCGGGCCTGCAGCTTCGCGATCTCGGGACCGAGCGCCCGCTCGATGTCGGCCTCGGAAAAGCGCGTCACGATGTGCTGCGAGCAGTTCACGTCCCAGGCGTCGATAGTGAACAGGATCGCGCGTTCGGGCCTCGCCTTGTAGCCCCGATCGAACAGCCGCTCGACCAGCGTCGGATCGTCCTCGACGACGCGGGCGCGGCCCCACAGCTTGACGCGCTGCCGGCGGGCCGGATCGAGCAGGAACAGATAGGCGCGGTCGTTCTCCGACAGGTTGGCGACGGTGATGTATTGCCGGTTGCCGCGATAGTCGGCGAAGCCGAGCATGCGCTCGTCGATCACCTTGATGAAGCCCTTCGGCCCGCCGCGATGCTGGATATAGGGCGCGCCGTCCGCCGTCGCGGTGGCGAGGAACGCCATGTCCTGCTCGGCGATGAAGGAGGCAAGCTCCGGCGTCACCGTGTTCGGGAAGCCTTCGGCGAAGCGGCGCTCATAGGCTTTCAGCGAGCCGCGCGCGTCCATGGCGCGACGGGCGGCGGGCGTGAAGACGATGTCGGCGTTGTTGACGGCGTCATTCATGACGGACCCTCCGGGCTTCGACGCCTGATGTAGGACGCCGGCGCGAGGGTGGGAAGTGCGAACCGCGAGAGGCGGCGATCAACCGGGCGTGAGGACGACCGATCAACGATCGTCGAATTTCGGATCGCGTTTATCGATGAATGCGCCGATGCCTTCCCTGGCGTCGGCCTCCAGCATGTTTTCGACCATGATCTCGCTGGTGAAGCGATAGGCCTCGGCGAGCGGCATCTCGATCTGCCTGTAGAAGGCGCGCTTGCCGAGCTGGATGCCGGCCCGCGACTTCGCCGCAATGATGTTGGCGAGCGCCAAGGCTTCCGCGCGCGCCGTGCCCGGCGCGACCACGCGGTTGACGAGGCCGAAGCGGTAGGCGTCTTCGGCCGAGATCAGCTCGCCGGTCAGCAGCATCTCCATCGCATGCTTGCGCAGCACCTTGCGCGACAGCGCGACCATCGGCGTCGAGCAGAACAGGCCGACATTGATGCCGGAGGTGCCGAATTTCGCGGAGGTCGAGGCGATGGCGAGATCGCAGGCCGCGACGAGCTGGCAGCCGGCGGCGGTCGCGGTGCCTTCGACCGCGGCGATCACCGGCTGCGGCAGGCCGACGATCTGCTGCATCATGCCGCTGCAGGTGTCCATGATGAGCTTGAAATAAGCCTTGCCGCCGTCGGCATCGCTACGCCGCGCCGTCATTTCCTTGAGGTCGTGGCCGGCGGAGAACACCGGGCCTTCCGCGGCGATGACGACCGCGCGGGTGCCGCGATCCTTCGCGATGTCCGCGAAGGTGTCGCTCAGCGTCTTGAGCATCGCCTCGGTCAGCGTGTTGCGCGAGTGCGGGCGGTTGAAGGTCAGCACCATGACGCGGCCGTGCTGCGCGCGCAGGAGCGCAGGATCTTGTACCGCGTCGGGAACCGGGGTGTGCTTTGTCATGTTCTGAGTGTGGCTGCGGGGGGCTTGCGTTGCAAGGGAGCGTGCCGTGCGCGGCATGACCGGATCATGGCGAAAACCCGCAAACGACAGGGCCGGCGCTGGTCTCGGCGTGTCACCGAACAAAGCGATGCGCTGACGCTCGAAAAGGGCGTCTTCACCAGGCCGAGCGCGAAGGCGATCGCACGCTCGCTGAAGCGGTCGGCGGACCGCAGCCGGCGGCGCAAGTCGAACGCCTATCGCTCGGCGATGTCGATGCTGACGTTCTACATCAACCGCGCCGGCAAGGATTTGCCGAAGCGCCGCAAGGACAAGCTCGAAAATGCCAAGGACGAATTGCGGGCGCTGTACGGCAAGGCGCCCCGATCGAAGCCGGCAAGACGCAAGGCCCGCAAGACGAAGACGGCGGCCCGGAAAAAGAGGAATTGACGCCGGGCGTCGCCCCTCGCAGAAGGTTGCGCGAGGTCGAAGAGGGGGCGGGAATGAAGGCGCCAGCGCTGTCGGCGGACGAGATCGAAAAGCTCCTAGCGGAGGAATTCCCGCAGGCGTTTTTTCCGGGCAGCGGGCTGAGCCTCGAACAGGTCGAATTCGGGACGTGCCGGGTGCGGCAGGCCTATCTGCCGCAGCATCTGCGGCCGGGCGGCACCATCTCCGGGCCGACCATGATGGCGCTCGCCGATTTCGCGATGTATGTCGCGGTTTTTTCCGCCGCCGGCCGGGTGCCGCTCGCGGTCACCACCAACCTCAACATCAATTTCCTGAGGAAGCCGGCGCAGGCCGACCTCACGGCCGACGCCCGGCTCCTGAAGCACGGCAAGCGGCTGGTGGTGGGCGAGGTGACGATCCGCTCGGCGGGCGAGGACGATCCTGTCGCCCATGTCACCTCGACCTATTCCATTCCGCCGGCGTGAGATAGTTGAAGGTATTAAAATACCAAAATTACAAGCTATTGTTTTATATAGAAAAATAATTCTCCTAGCCCGTTGACGGTATTGGAGCCCACGGGGTACATACGCGCGACTTTGGCGGGCCCGGCGGTCCGCCGTCTTGTTTCAGGATCCATCATGAAAACCTTCTCGGCCAAAGCCGCCGACATCGAGAAGAAGTGGGTGATGATCGACGCCACGGGTCTCGTGGTCGGTCGTCTCGCCACCATCGTCGCGATGCGCCTGCGCGGCAAGCACAAGCCGTCCTACACGCCGCATGTCGATGACGGCGACAACGTCATCGTCGTCAACGCCGCCAAGGTCGTGCTGACCGGCCGCAAGCGCGAGCAGAAGGTGTACTACCACCACACCGGCTATATCGGCGGCATCAAGGAGCGCAGCGCCAAGGCGATCCTCGCCGGCCGCTTCCCCGAGCGCATCGTCGAGAAGGCCGTCGAGCGCATGCTGCCGCGCGGCCCGCTCGGCCGGGTGCAACTCGGCAACCTGCGCGTCTATCCGGGCCCCGACCATCCGCACGAGGCGCAGAAGCCCGAGGCGCTCGATGTCGGCAGGATGAACCGCAAGAACAAGAGGAGTGCGTGATCGTGGCCGACACCGTCCAGTCTCTCGAAGGCCTCTCCGCGCTGAAGCCGGCGGCTCCCGAAGCGCCGAAGCACGAGAAGAAGGTCGACAAGCAGGGCCGCGCCTACGCGACCGGCAAGCGCAAGAACGCGGTCGCCCGCGTGTGGATCAAGCCGGGCTCCGGCAAGATCGTCATCAACACCAAGGCGGTCGAGGTGTTCTTCGCCCGTCCGGTGCTGCGCATGATGATCCAGCAGCCGCTGGTCGCCACCAACCGCAACGGCCAGTACGACGTCACCTGCACGGTGTCGGGCGGCGGCCTGTCGGGGCAGGCCGGCGCGGTGCGCCACGGCCTGTCGAAGGCGCTGACCTATTTCGAGCCGGAGCTGCGCACGACGCTGAAGCGCGGCGGCTTCCTCACCCGCGACTCCCGCGTGGTCGAGCGCAAGAAGTACGGCCGCGCCAAGGCCCGCCGCTCGTTCCAGTTCTCCAAGCGCTGATCGCGCGGAACGAACGCTTACGAGATCGAAAAGCGCGCCTCACCGGCGCGCTTTTTTGTTTTGCCTCGGATTATTCGGCGGCGGCCGGCGAGCGCCCGCGGCGCCAGCGCTGCCAGACGCGGCCGTCGATCGCGGACAGTCCGAGCGCGATCAGCGCCATGCCGGCGAAATGACGGTGCTCCAGCCGCTCGCCGAGCCA
>Ga0180221_1001495_pt1 | contig 15404 bp, 17 predicted proteins | sample eDN5th37CKraftMG_FD_151339 | JGI IMG/M metagenome (GOLD analysis project Ga0180221, IMG submission 151339) | Enriched Miracle-Growth compost microbial communities from Emeryville, California, USA - eDNA 5th pass 37_C Kraft MG (version 2) (version 2) ...
GGCTACAAGAAATCCGGCGTGGGCCGCGAGACCCACAAGATGATGCTCGACCACTACCAGCAGACCAAGAACCTGCTGGTCAGCTACGACATCAATCCGCTGGGCTTCTTCTGATAGCAGCGAGCTTTCGACTCTCTTCCGCGCGGCCCTCGGGCCGCGCTTTTTTTCAGGCCTCGGCACGCCTGCGGCGCAGGAGCAGGGAGCCGCCCAGGGCGATCAGCGCCAGAGCGGGAATGACACTGTCACCGCCATGGGACAGCCCCGTCGGCCACTGGAGAATGACTGCCCAACCGGCCAGGAAGCACCCGCCTCCCAGCCACCGACGCAACGTCCGGCGGCGAACCAGATGATCGACCGAGACGATCAGGACGAGCGCCACGGCGTACTGGAGTATGTCGCTCATCCGCGGGAAGCTCCCGTCTTGAGCAGCATGGACTGGGTAGACCGCTGCGGACCTATGCCACCACTCACTACGGCATCGGCGCCGACAATTCGGTCGCCGATATGGTAGGTCGGCAGCCGATCGAACGCGAAACGCCTGCTTGCGGCCCCCATGGCCAATCCTGCGATGGGATGTATACGCGAGCCGGCTGCCGTGGCGATCCCGGCAACGGCATTGGCGACACTGACTCTCTGGTGGTTCAAAGCGTCGGCCTGCTCCCGGCTCAAAGGTTCGGATACCAGCACGCCAAACATGCAGAGGCGATCCCTCGCCTGCATGTAGTCGAAAACATCCAAGACAAACTCGGCTATGTCCTGATTCCAACGGAGCGTTCGATCGTAGTTCAACGAACGTAACCGGTTCCGCTCGGCAGCAACCAGTTGAACGATCATCAACGAGAAAACGATGCCATGCGCGTTTTGCGCCTGGCGGCACTCTATCTTCATGGACGGCGACCCGGCAGGTTTGCCCCGTATTCGGCGGCAGGTCGGCCAGATTCGGATTTGCCCTCGATCCGGACTATCGGACAACGGCCTGATCGGCCGCCTGAAAAGTCCCAGTTTCAAGTGTGTAGGGCGCATAACCGTTCGCGGTTATCCGCCGATGTCTCCCGCGCGGGAGCCTGTCCGGCATGGATGGGAAATTCGCAGTCAACCTGTAGGAGCGGGCCCTGCCCGCAATTCGCGCGCAGGGCGCGCTCCTACATGGGAACGGCGCGGGTCGCACAGCATAATCCGCGCCGGAATCTCCGGTTATCGCGGTCAAGGTCCTACGTTGCAGGCGTGCGCCGGCGCGGCCGGGAAGATCAGGCTTCGTCGCTGCGCCATTGCCGCGGGCTCACGCCGAACCAGCGGCGGAAGGCGCGGGAGAAGGCGCTGGTCTCGGAATAGCCCAGCAGCGGCGCCAGCTCGGAGATCGGCCGCTGGCGCTGGCGCAGGTAGTGCACCGCCAGTTCGCGGCGGGTGTTCTCCACCAGTTGGCTGAAGCTCAGCCCGGCCTCGCGCAGGCGCCGTTGCAGGCCGGCGGTGGTCAGCTCCAGGCGCTCGGCGATCAGTTCCAGCACCGGCTCGCCCTCGCTCAGGGCCAGGCGGATCTGGGTGCCGGCGTCTTCCAGCAGGTCCGGCCCGCGGCCCTGCTCGCCCAGGCGGCGGATCACGTCCTGCACCAGGAACAGCAGGTTGGCGTCGCGCTCGGGCATCAGCCGGCCCTTGATGTCGGCCTTGGGCACCAGCAGCGAATTACAGCCGCGCTGGAAGTGCACCGGCGCGCCGAACACCCGCGCGTGCTCCTGCCAGTCCTCCGGGCGGGCATGCTCGAAGCCCACCGCGCGCGGCGACCAGTCCTGGCCGAGGGCGTGGCGCAGCAGGTTCAGCGCCATGCCCATGGTCAGCTCGGCATCCTGCCGGCGGTCGAGGATGGCGCCGTGCTGCACCTGGTAGTCGAAGCGGAAGCACTCGCCGCAATCCACCAGGCGGATCAGGGTGCTGTGCTGGTGGAAGGGAAAGGCCGCGGCGAAGTTGCGCAGGGCGTCTTCCAGGGTTTCCGAACACAGCCCCACGTAGCCCAGCAGGCCAAGGGCGCGGGGCTGGAACTGCTGGCCGTAGCGCAGGCCGAAGTTGTCGCAGCCGGACTGCCGCGCCGCCTCTTCCAGCACCTGGCAGTAGTTGGTCAGGGCCAGGCTCAGGGTGGGGTGGCGCAGGCGCTCGGGGTCGATGCCGGCGCGGCCGAAGACGCGGTCGATATCGCCGCCCTGGGCGGTGATGAAGCCATCCAGGCCGCTGGCGGCGGCGGACAGCACGCCCAGGTTGCTCGCCGAGGGCGTGGCGACGGCACAGGAAAACAGGGACGGGTTCATGGGCACGCTCGTTGTTATTGATCGCTTATCCGACAAAACTACTTAGCAATTACCGTTTACCGTTAGCAATTACCGTGCCTCGCCCCGGAGGCCCGAAATACCCCATGACAGCCACCCCATCGGCCCCTGGACGCGACATTCCCGTGCAGGCCCCGCGCCATCCTGGGGCGATGGGTAACACCTCGTTGCAACTTGACCGCAGAGGCCGCACGGCGGGCTCCAGGGTCAAGTCCTGGGCCCCCGCCGTCGCTACCATCGAAGCCAGGCAACCCGTCCACGCCCCGAGGGGCAGAGGAGTCCGCAATGAGCGCATCACAACTAAAACCGACGCTGGGAACCTTGCACCTCTGGGGCCTGGCCGTGGGCCTGGTGATTTCCGGCGAGTACTTCGGCTGGAGCTACGGCTGGGGCACCGCCGGCACCCTGGGCTTCCTGGTCACCACCCTGATGGTGGCCCTGATGTACACCTGCTTCATCTTCAGCTACACCGAACTGACCACCGCCATTCCCCACGCCGGCGGCCCCTTCGCCTACAGCCTGCGGGCCTTCGGCAAGACCGGCGCGACCATCGCCGGCATCGCCACCCTGATCGAGTTCGTCTTCGCCCCGCCGGCCATCGCCATGGCCATCGGCGCCTACCTCAACGTGCAGTTCCCGGCGCTGGACCCAAAATGGGCGGCCACCGGCGCCTACGCCATCTTCATGACGCTGAACATCCTCGGCGTGAGCATCGCCGCCACCTTCGAGCTGGTGGTCACAGTGCTCGCGGTGGCCGAGCTGCTGGTGTTCATGGGCGTGGTGGCGCCGGGCTTCAGCTTCAGCAACTTCGTGCTCAACGGCTGGGCCGGCTCCAGCACCTTCAGCAGCGCGGCCATCGGCGGCATCTTCGCGGCCATTCCCTTCGCCATCTGGTTCTTCCTCGCCATCGAGGGCGCGGCCATGGCCGCCGAGGAAGCCAAGGACCCGAAACGCACCATCCCGCGCGCCTACATCGCCGGCATCCTCACCCTGGTGACCCTGGCCATCGGCGTGATGATCTTCGCCGGCGGCGTCGGCGACTGGCGCGAGCTGTCGAACATCAACGACCCGCTGCCGCAGGCCATGAAAGCGGTGGTCGGCAACAACTCCACCTGGATGCACATGCTGGTATGGATCGGCCTGTTCGGCCTGGTGGCCAGCTTCCACGGCATCATCCTCGGCTACTCGCGGCAGTTCTTCGCCCTGGCCCGCGCCGGCTTCCTGCCCCCAGGCCTGGCGAAACTCTCGCGCTTCCAGACCCCGCACCGGGCCATCCTCGCCGGCGGCGTGGTGGGCATCGCAGCGATCTTCAGCGACAACCTGATCAGCCTGCAGGGCATGACCCTGACCGCCGCGATGATCACCATGAGCGTGTTCGGCGCCATCGTCATGTACATCATGAGCATGCTCAGCCTGTTCAAGCTGCGCCGCAGCGAGCCGCACCTGGAGCGCACCTTCCGCGCGCCCGGTTACCCGATCGTGCCGGGCATCGCCCTGGCCCTGGCGCTCGTCTGCCTGGCTGCCATGCTGTGGTACAACCAGGTGATCGCCCTGGTGTTCCTGGCGCTGATGCTCGCTGGCTTCATCTGCTGCAACCTGGTGATCGCCGCGCGCCGTGGCGTGCCGGCCAGCTTCGCCAGCGAAGGTTGATCCACCCGCGCCGGGCCGCGAGGTCCGGCGCCGTTGAGCACAAGGAGTTCCCATGCCCGGATACGCCCACAGCGTCGGTGGCCAGACCTGGCGCTTCGACAGCCTCAGGCAGTTGATGGCCAAGGCCAGCCCGGCGCGCTCCGGCGACTGCCTGGCCGGCGTCGCCGCCAGCAGCGACGCCGAGCGCGTGGCCGCGCAGATGGCCCTGGCCGAGGTGCCGCTCAAGCGCTTCCTCGACGAGGCGCTGATCCCCTACGAAGCCGACGAAGTCACCCGCCTGATCATCGACGGCCACGACCGCGCCGCCTTCGCCCCGGTCAGCCACCTGACGGTGGGCGACTTCCGCGACTGGCTGCTCGGCGACGCCGCCGACGAGGCCAGCCTGCGCGCCCTGGCGCCGGGGCTGACGCCGGAGATGGCGGCGGCGGTATCGAAGATCATGCGCGTGCAGGACCTGGTGCTGGTGGCGCAGAAAATCCGCGTGGTCACCCGCTTCCGTAATACCCAGGGGCTGCGCGGGCGGCTGTCCACCCGGCTGCAGCCCAACCACCCCACCGACGACCCGGCCGGCATCGCCGCCAGCGTCCTCGACGGCCTGCTCTACGGCAACGGCGATGCCATGCTGGGGATCAACCCGGCCACCGACAGCCTGCAATCCATCTGCACCCTGCTGGAAATGCTCGACGCCATCATCCAGCGCTACGAAATCCCCACCCAGTCCTGCGTGCTGACCCACGTCACCAGCTCCATCGAGGCGATCAACCGCGGCGCGCCGCTGGACCTGGTGTTCCAGTCCATCGCCGGCACCGAGGCGGCCAACGCCAGCTTCGGCGTGAGCCTGGCGGTGCTGCAGGAAGGCTACGAGGCGGGCCTGTCGCTCAAGCGCGGGACGCTGGGCGACAACCTCATGTACTTCGAGACCGGCCAGGGCAGCGCGCTCTCGGCCAACGCCCACCACGGCGTCGACCAGCAGACCTGCGAGGCCCGCGCCTACGCCGTGGCCCGGCACTTCAAGCCGTTCCTGGTGAACACCGTGGTCGGCTTCATCGGCCCGGAATACCTGTACAACGGCAAGCAGATCATCCGCGCCGGCCTGGAAGACCACTTCTGCGGCAAGCTGCTGGGCGTGCCCATGGGCTGCGACATCTGCTACACCAACCATGCCGAGGCCGACCAGGACGACATGGACATGCTGCTGACCCTGCTGGGCGTGGCCGGCATCAACTTCATCATGGGCATCCCCGGCTCCGACGACGTGATGCTCAACTACCAGACCACCTCCTTCCACGACGCCCTCTACGCCCGCCAGAGCCTGGGCCTGCGCCCGGCGCCGGAATTCGAGGAGTGGCTGGAACGCATGCACATCCTGCAGCAGCGCGAAGGCAAGGTGCGCCTGGCCGAGCAACTGCCGCCGGCGTTCCGCCCGGCCCTGGCGCAACTGAACTGAGGACGCGCGGATGAGCGAAGAGAAGTCCACCGCCACCCCCAACCCCTGGCAGGAACTGCGCCGCCTGACCCCGGCGCGCATCGCCCTGGGCCGCGCCGGCACCAGCCTGCCGACCAGGGCGCAACTGGACTTCCAGTTCGCCCACGCCCAGGCCCGCGACGCCGTGCACCTGAGCTTCGACCATGCCGGCCTGAGCGCCGCCCTGGCCGAACGCGGGCGCGCCAGCCTGCTGCTGCACAGCGCCGCCGCCGACCGCCACACCTACCTGCAGCGCCCCGACCTGGGCCGCCGCCTGGATGAAGACTCGGCGGCACTGCTGCGCCAGCACGGCGAGGCCAACCCCGCGGGCTACGACCTGGCCGTGGTGGTGGCCGACGGTCTCTCCGCGCTGGCCGTGCAGCGTCACGCCCTGCCCTTCCTGGAACGCCTGGAGGACATGGCCGCGGCCGAGAACTGGAGCCTGTCGCCGGTGGCCCTGGTGCAACAGGGGCGCGTGGCGGTGGCGGACGAGGTGGGCGAACTGCTGCGGGCGAAGATGGTGGTCATCCTCATCGGCGAACGCCCCGGCCTCAGCTCGCCGGACAGCCTCGGCCTGTACTTCACCTGGGCGCCGAAGGTCGGCCTGAACGACGCCTACCGCAACTGCATCTCCAACGTGCGCCTGGAAGGCCTGAGCTACGGCATGGCCGCCCACCGCCTGCTGTACCTGATGCGCGAAGCCTGCCGCCGTCAGCTCTCGGGGGTGAACCTGAAGGACGAGGCGGAACTGCCGACGCTGGAAGGCCAGGGGCCGGGGGCCAACTTCCTGCTGGCCGGGCGCTAGGGCACGCTCCTGCTTCGTAGGATGGGTTGAGCGAAGCGATACCCATCACCCTGACCGCATGGGTTTCGCAGGCTCAACCCATCCAACGAAAAGCGCCTCGGCGCAGCTGGCAGGACAATTGCCCTGCGTCCGGCCGAAACACCACTGTCGATCAAACGCTCGCTTGGATTGCGCTTTCAACGATTTCTGGTGCAGCATCTGGGGCAGTGTTGTGCTGGCACAGCACCTGCATCGTGACAGCAGCCCATTCACCGAACGCAGAGATCCGCCCATGCGCATCGTGCAAGCCACCCTCGATCACCTCGACCTGCTCGCCCCGCTGTTCGTCAAGTATCGTGAGTTCTACGGGATGCTGCCCTACCCCGAATCCTCGCGGAAATTCCTCGAGAAGCGCCTCAAGCGCAAGGAGTCGGTGATCTACCTGGCGCTGCCGGACGACAGCGAAGACAAGCTGCTGGGCTTCTGCCAGCTCTACCCGAGCTTCTCCTCGCTGTCGCTCAAGCGCGTGTGGATCCTCAACGACATCTACGTCGCCGAGGACGCCCGCCGCCAGCTGGTGGCCGACCACCTGCTGCAGCACGCCCGGCAGATGGCGCGGGAAACCAACGCCGTGCGCATGCGCGTGTCCACCAGCACCAACAACGAGGTGGCGCAGAAGGTCTACGAGTCCATCGGCTTCCGCGAGGACACCGAGTTCAAGAACTACATCCTGCCCATCAGTGACGATCTCGTCTAAGCCGAGGGCGCATTACGCTGGCAATGGCTTAACGCCAGCATTACAGTGAAGCATCGCACGTGCCGCCCGGCGTTCGGCGGCTAAGGGGCTCCATGGGCATTCCCCAGCGTCTACTGCGTCACTTCTCCCTGCTCCTGCTGTTCGGCCTGGGCACCGTCCAGGCCGATACCCTGCGCGTGGCCACCCTCGACTGGGAGCCCTACGTCGGCGCCGACCTGCCCGGCCAGGGCCTGGCCAGCCGCATCCTCGACGAAGCCCTGGCGCTCAACGGCGACCGCGCCGAGCGGGTGTTCCTGCCCTGGCAGCGGGCCCTCAACGAAACCCGCGAAGGCCACTACGACGCCCTGATGCCGGCCTACCTGTCGGCCGACCGCAGCCGCGACTTCTACACCTCGATGCCGCTGCTGGACTCGCAACTGGGCTTCTTCCACCGCCGCGACCGCGCCATCGCCTACCGCGCCGGCGACCTCGACAGCCTGCGCCCCTACCGCATCGGCGTGGTGCGCGGCTACGTCAACCAGGCGGATTTCGACAAGGCCGACTTCCTCACCAAGGAAGTGGTCAACAACGACTGGCAGAACCTGGAAAAACTCCTGCGCGGGCGCCTCGACCTGGCGGTGGTGGATCGCTACACCGGCTACCACCTGCTGGCGCGCAACGCCCCGGCGCTGCGCGAGCAGCTGGAATTCATCGAGCCGCCGCTGGAGGTCAAGCCCCTCTACGTGCTGATTCCCAAGACCCGCACCGGCGGCGAGGCGCTGGCCGCCAACCTCGACCGCGGCCTGCGCACGCTGCGCCAGAGCGGGCGCCTGCAACAGCTGATCGCCGACGCCCACCTGGAAACCGCCCAGGGCATCCGCGCCGTGGCCGAACACCCGCTAGCCGAGCAGGTACCAGGCGCCGCCGGCCACGACCGCGCCCGCGAAGGCGCCGACAACCGCCCAGCGGCGCCAACCCTGGACTGGCAGGCGAGCCTGCGCTAGCCCGGCCCCGCTTCGACAGCCGCACCGGCGCCAAAAGCGCCCCCGGACAGGGACATCGGGCGAGGTTCCGACAGAGATTTCCACTGCGGAACTGCAGCCTTCATGCCGACAGTCTTTTCACTCGCGCGCTGTAATATCCTGCAACCTGTCGTGGGCAGACGCCTGCGACAAAGCGCGCCCCACGGCAACGCGGGGGTGCCTATAATGCCGGGCTCGGCAGTTCACCACGCGGTTTTCAAGGCGCCTCATGGATTTCAACCCGATCGACCTCGTTCTGCATCTCGACACCTATCTCTCGCTGCTGGTCAACAACTACGGGGCCTGGATCTACGCCATCCTGTTCCTGGTGATCTTCTGCGAAACCGGCCTGGTGGTAACGCCCTTCCTCCCCGGCGACTCCCTGCTGTTCATCGCCGGTGCCATCTGCGCCACCGGCGGCATGGACCCGTGGGTGCTGGGCAGCCTGCTGCTGTTCGCGGCCATCAGCGGCGACAGCACCAACTACGTGATCGGCCGGACCCTGGGCAAGCGCCTGTTCAGCAACCCGGACTCCAAGGTGTTCCGCCGCGACTACCTGGACCAGACCCACGCCTTCTACGAGCGCCACGGCGGCAAGACCGTGACCCTCGCGCGCTTCCTGCCCATCGTGCGCACCTTTGCCCCTTTCGTCGCCGGCATGGCCTACATGCCCTACCTGCGCTTCCTGTTCTTCAGCGTCGCCGGCAGCATCGCCTGGGTCGGCGGCCTGGTCACCCTGGGCTACTTCTTCGGCAACGTGCCCTTCATCAAGCAGAACCTGTCGGTGATGATCATCGCCATCATCGCCTTCTCCCTGGTGCCCATGCTGATCGGCGTGGTCCGCCACAAGCTGGCGCGCAACGGCAAGCCGCAAGCCTCGGAGCGCTGATACCGCGATGTGGTCGTTCAGCGCCTGGCGCCGCCGGCGCTTCCTCGCCCGCCACCCGCTGGACGCCCAGCTGTGGGCCGAGGTGCTGCGGCGCCTGCCGATCCTCGACGGCCTGAGCGAAGAGGAACTGCGCCTGCTCGGCGAGCGGGCGCTGCTGTTCCTGCGCGACAAGCACCTGACCGCCCTGCCCGGCGTCGAGCTGGACGACTTCCGCTGCCTGCTGCTGGCGGCCCAGGCCCAGTTGCCGCTGCTGCACCTGCCGGAGCTGAACTGGTACGGCGGCTTCCACGAGCTGGTGCTCTACCCGGACGACTTCCTCAGCCCGCAGAAGCACCGCGACCCGGCCGGGGTGATCCACGAGTTCGACGACGAGCGCAGCGGCGAAACCTCGCTGCAGGGCCCGGTGGTGCTGGCCTGGCCCGGGGTGGAAAGCGGCGGCGGCTGGGACGCCTACAACCTGGTGATCCACGAACTAGCGCACAAGCTGGACATGCTCGACGGCGACGCCAACGGCCTGCCGCCGCTGCACCGCGACATGCGCATCGGCGACTGGTCGGCGGCCATGAAATCGGCCTACGACGAGATGAACCGCAAGCTCGACCGCCATCCCGAGGCGCACACCGCCATCGATCCCTATGCCGCGGAGAACCCGGCGGAATTCTTCGCCGTCACCAGCGAATACTTCTTCACCGCCCCGGACCTGCTGCACCAGGCCTATCCGAAGGTCTACGAGCAACTGGGGCTGTTCTACCGGCAAGATCCGCTTGCGCGCCTGCAGCGACTGCAGCGCGAGCACCCCGACTATCAGGAAACTCCGGCGCACTGAGCGATGTCTGTGGCTTGGCCACGGCAATCTGCCTATAATCCGCCGCACTTTTTCGGCCCGACCAACCCCCTTGGAGTCGTCCATGAGCTACAGCAGCATCCCGGCTGGCAAAGACCTGCCGAACGACATCTACGTCGCCATCGAGATCCCGGCCAACCACGCGCCGATCAAGTACGAGATCGACAAGGACACCGACTGCCTGTTCGTCGACCGTTTCATGGCCACCCCGATGTTCTACCCGGCCAACTACGGCTTCATCCCCAACACCCTGGCCGACGACGGCGACCCCCTGGACGTGCTGGTCGTGACCCCCTACCCGGTGGCCCCGGGTTCGGTGATCCGCGCCCGTCCGGTCGGCGTGCTGAACATGAGCGACGAAGCCGGCGGCGACGCCAAGCTGATCGCCGTACCGCACGACAAGCTGAGCGTGCTGTACCACGACGTGAAGGAATACACCGACCTGCCGGCCCTGCTGCTGGAGCAGATCAAGCACTTCTTCGAGAACTACAAGGACCTCGAAAAGGGCAAGTGGGTCAAGGTCGAAGGTTGGGGTAACGCCGAAGAAGCGCGCTCCTACATCACCAAGGCCGTCGCCGCCTTCCAGGCCAAGTGATGGTCGCGGGGCAACCCGCCACGAAGAAGCCCCGCCCCGCGCGGGGCTTTTTTCTGCGCGTAACGGTCACGTCCGTCGCAACGACGGCGCCTGGCGGAAATGCCATTAGGCAAGCCCGGCCGAATTTGCTAAAGTGCGCGCCCAAGACGCCGGTCCCAGAGCCGCGTCCACAGCATTCAAAGGCGGTCGCTGCTTACCAGAAGTAAGGACGGGCCACCCCCTGAAGAGCCGGCCACAAGCCGGCTTTTTTAATGCCTGCAGGAATCCCCCATCCGCCCGGGAGACACTTCGTCTCGACCGCTGCCAGGGCAACACAAGTCACCATCGAACGTGCGTAGGGATCGATATGAGACCTCGAGGCGTCGATGCTCCCAAGGTGCTTGTTTCCTGTGAACCTGGCGTCCTAAAGAAGCGCCAGGCCCAGAGAGGGGGCGAAGCGCTCGAGAAACTCGTCCAACGCGGCGTACTCCAGGTACGGCAGCCCACTGGAGTCCTCTGCCTCTCTTCGCACCAGTTGCCTGTTACTGGCAATCGGGATACCCCAGCCACCGCTCCGGGTTCTGCAGGAGACAGGATCTAAAGCCGGACCGCCCTCCGCTCGCCTACTATCAACCCCATCGATCATCATCATCAGCTCAAACGAATTCATATCGCTTTTCACCGATATATAGTTCGTTCCCAAGCGATACACACAAAGGCAGCGATGAGCGAAGCACTGAACCTCGACGAGATCTTCAAGGCCCTGGCCCACCCCGTGCGGCGCGACATGTTGCGCTGGCTGAAGGAGCCGGAGCGCTATTTCGACGAGCAGGAGCACCAGCCTTTCGCCATCGGCGTCTGCGCCGGGAAGTTCGACCAGCGCACCGGGTTGTCGCAATCCACCGTCTCGGCGCATCTGGCCACCCTCCAGCGCGCCGGATTGGTGACCAGTCGGAAAATCGGCCAGTGGCACTTCTTCAAACGCAATGAAGACACCATCGCGGCCTTTGTTCGCCACTTGAGCGAAGCGCTGTAGTCGCAGCGATCTGCCTAGAACGTCCCACTTTTTTTCAGGAGCAGGCGCATGCCCCTTCCGCTTCTCGTCCTCGCTTTGTCCGCGTTCGCCATCGGCACCACGGAATTCGTCATCATGGGGCTGCTGCCGGACGTGGCCGGCGACCTCGCGGTGTCCATCCCCAGCGCCGGCTGGCTGGTCAGCGGCTATGCCTTCGGCGTGGCCATCGGCGCGCCCATCATGGCGCTGCTGACCGCCAGGCTGCCGCGCAAGCGCGCGTTGCTGATGCTCATGGGCATCTTCATCCTCGGCAACTTTCTCTGCGCGGTGGCCGCCAGCTACGGCATGCTGATGCTGGCGCGGATCGTCACCGCGCTGTGCCATGGCGCCTTCTTCGGCATCGGTTCGGTGGTCGCCGCCGGCCTGGTGCCGGCCAACCGCCGGGCTTCCGCCGTGGCGCTGATGTTCACCGGACTGACCCTCGCCAACGTGCTCGGCGTGCCCCTGGGCACCGCGCTGGGCCAGGTCGCCGGCTGGCGCTCGACCTTCTGGGTGGTGACGGTGATCGGCGTGTTCGCACTCATCGGCCTGTGGCGCATCCTGCCCGCCGGGCACGACGAAGAGGCCGTGGACCTGCGCCAGGAAGCCGCGGCCCTGCGCAGCGGCCAGCTGTGGCTGGCGCTGGCCACCACCGTGCTGTTCTCCGCCGCGGTGTTCGCCCTGTTCACCTACGTTGCGCCGCTGCTCGGCGAGGTCACCCAGGTGTCGCCGCGCGGCGTGACCTGGACCCTGGTGCTGATCGGCCTGGGCCTGACCTTCGGCAACATCCTCGGCGGCCGCCTCGCCGACTGGCGCCTGGGCACCACCCTGGCCGGAGTGTTCGCCACCATGGCCGTGGTTTCCGCGGCGCTGAGCTGGACCAGCCACGCGCTGCTGCCGGCCGAGATCACCCTGTTCGTCTGGGCCGCGGCCGCCTTCGCCGCCGTGCCGGCCCTGCAGGTCAACGTGGTGCGCGTCGGCCAGGCCGCGCCCAACCTCGTCGCCACCCTGAACATCGGCGCCTTCAACGTCGGCAACGCCATCGGCGCCTGGGTCGGCGGCAGCGTCATCGACCACGGCCTGGGCCTGACCCGCGTGCCCCTGGCCGGCGCCCTGCTCGCAGTACTGGCGCTGATCGCGGTGATGATCGCCTTCAGCGGCAAGCCCAACCAGGCGCAGCCCGTCCTGGACTGAACCCACCATGCATCTACCGAACATCCACCGAACATCCCGTAACGGAGCACCGCAGCAATGACCACGCTCTTCGACCCGATCACCCTCGGCGACCTGCAACTGCCGAACCGCATCATCATGGCCCCGCTGACCCGCTGCCGCGCCGACGAGGGCCGCGTGCCCAACGCGCTGATGGCCGAGTACTACACCCAGCGCGCCGGCGCCGGCCTGATCCTCAGCGAAGCCACCTCGGTGACTCCCATGGGCGTCGGCTACCCCGACACCCCCGGCATCTGGTCCGACGACCAGGTGCGCGGCTGGAGCAACGTGACCAAGGCCGTGCACGCCAACGGCGGGCGCATCATGCTGCAGCTGTGGCACGTCGGCCGCATCTCCGACCCGCTGTACCTGAACGGCGAAACGCCGGTGGCGCCCAGCGCCATCAAGCCGGCCGGGCACGTCAGCCTGGTGCGTCCGATCAAGGAGTTCGTCACCCCGCGCGCGCTGGAGACCGAGGAAATCGCCGACATCGTCGAGGCCTACCGCCAGGGCGCCGAGAACGCCAAGGCCGCCGGCTTCGACGGCGTGGAGATCCACGGCGCCAACGGCTACCTGCTCGACCAGTTCCTGCAGAGCAGCACCAACCAGCGCACCGACCAGTACGGCGGCTCCATCGAGAACCGCGCGCGCCTGTTGCTGGAAGTCACCGACGCCGCCATCGAGGTGTGGGGCGCCGGCCGCGTCGGCGTGCACCTGGCGCCGCGCATGGACTCCCACGACATGGGCGACGCCGATCCGCTGGCGACCTTCGGCTACGTGGCCCGCGAACTGGGCAAGCGCGGCATCGCCTTCATCTGCACCCGCGAGAAGGAAGGCCCCGACAGCATCGGCCCGAAACTGAAGGAAATCTTCGGCGGCCCGTACATTGCCAACGAGCGCTTCACCAAGGCCAGCGCCAACGCCTGGCTGGCCAGCGGCAAGGCGGACGCAGTGGCCTTCGGCATCCCCTTCATCGCCAACCCGGACCTGGTGGAGCGCCTGGCCAAGGACGCGCCGCTGAACGAGCCGCATCCGGAGACCTTCTACGCCAAGGGGCCGGTCGGGTACCTGGATTACCCGCGGTTGTAAGGACAGGGTATGAAGAAAAGGGCGTCTCCTGGAGGCGCCCTTTTCGTTTGTGGCGGATATGTTGCCAACTGCGCCGGCGCGCTTTTCGTAGGATGGGTTGAGCCTGCGAAACCCATGCCGTGGTGGGTGATGGGGTATCGCTTCGGTTGAGGGTTAAGAGCCTAGAGCCCCTCTCCCCAGCCCTCTCCCTGAAGGGAGAGGGGGCTAGACCGTGCCGAGAGGGGGCCTGGCTTTAACCGGCAGTCTCTGGGCTAGCCGGCTGACTCCATCCAAGCGCTCCGAACGGTCCCCTCTCCCTTCAGGGAGAGGGAACGGAGCCAACCCAAAGCACGAAAGCCACCGATGAATACCGTTACAAACCATGCAGGAGCGCGCCCTGCGCGCGAATCGCGGGCAGGGCGCGCTTGAGACAATAAATCTTAGCGAGGTCCCTCACTCGTCTGCCGCCTTGTTGCGTTCGTAAAAGAAGCAGACGCCGATGATGAAACCGAACAATCCCACTGTCGGCAAGTCGATCATCCACAGCCGGAATGGTGGCTGCCAATACATCAACACACCCCCTATCAACACCAGCGCCACCGCCAGCCAAGTCCTGCTGGAACTTTTCCTCACACAACGGAACAGCACCAGCATCAGGACAAAGGCGACGAACAGATGGATCAACTCGCTGAGCATCATGTCGGGTGGGCTCGGGTAATCAGAGTCGATTGCAAGGTGGCCAGGGGACCGATACCGCCACCGACACTGGCCGCCACGCTCAATATCCTGTCGCCGGCATGAAAACTCCTCAGCCGAGAAAGTGAGTACTTTCTTACCGCCCCACCTGCGGCAATACCGGCAAACTTGTTGCCGAAGCCTACCAGGCCCCCGGCAATGCCACTCAGGGTGAGCGCGACCTGGAGATTCTGCGTATTTAGAGCATCCGCCACTTGTCGAATCAGCGGTTCGGACAGGGCGACTTCAAGACTGCATTCCCTGTCTTTGACCTGCATATAGTCGAATAGTCGAAGACTTCAATGACGAAGTCGGCGACATCCTGATTCGGCAGCGACGTCGATGAATAGCGCAGCAACCTCAGGCGATTGCGTTCATGGAGCTGCAAACGGATGCTGGTCAGCGCAAAACAGATGCCCCGGCTGCTGCAAATCGATCGTTGTTGCGTCTCCACATACCGAGCCTTTGTCCATAAAAGGCCCTAGCAGAATGGAATCGCTTTGCCCGGCATAGCCCGCGGAGCACAAAGACGAAAGTGCTGACATGCATACAAGAGCCTGGACATTCCAGGTCGTATGAGCGCTATAGGATTTATCCGCGATCCAGCCCCAGTGCAGGCCTGATGCTTATCGCGGATAAGATTCGCTCCGCACATTCCCATGTAGGAGCGCGCCCTGCGCGCGAATCGCGGGCAGGGCCCGCTCCTACACGGGCGCTCAGCGATTGGTCAGCTGCTGCTGGAGGTTCTGCACCTGCGCCTGCAGCGCGTTGATGTTGCGCGTGACCTGGGCGCGGAAGGCGTCGAATTCGGCGGTGCTGCCGCCCTGCTGGCCCTGCTTGCCTTCAACTTCGCTGCGCAGGATCAGCAGGTCGTCCTGGATGCTCTTGATCGACTGGCTCTGGTCGCCGCGCTTCTTCAGCGCCGCGACGTCGGCGCTCAGGTTCTGGATCTGCGCGTTGGCGGTGGCCAGGTCGCCCTGCAGGCTCTTCACCTTGGCCTGTTCGTCGGCCAGCGACTTGATCTTGCCGTCGAGCTGGGCGATCAGCTGCGCGGCG
>Ga0180221_1001496_pt1 | contig 15375 bp, 11 predicted proteins | sample eDN5th37CKraftMG_FD_151339 | JGI IMG/M metagenome (GOLD analysis project Ga0180221, IMG submission 151339) | Enriched Miracle-Growth compost microbial communities from Emeryville, California, USA - eDNA 5th pass 37_C Kraft MG (version 2) (version 2) ...
CTTCGCGCTCCTGCTCACGACCGAGCTGGACCCGACGGGCTCGGCCGTGCTCTGCGCGGCGGTCGTGGTGGCGGCGCTGGTGCTGGCGTCCGCGGCGGCGGTGGGTGCGCAGCTCGTCGGGCACGCCCGCACGGCCAACGGCCTCGGCATGGCGCTCATCGGGGTCGCGTTCGTGCTGCGCGCGGTGGGCGACGTGCAGGCGCCCGAGAGCGGCTCGGTGTGGTCGTGGCTGTCGCCCTTCGGGTGGTCGCAGGCGACCGCGCCGTACGTGCTGGACCGCTGGTGGCCCCTGCTGCTCGGGCTCGCGGCGGTCGCCGTGAACGTCGCGGTCGCGTTTGCGCTCGTCTCCCGGCGCGACCTCGGCACCGGGCTGCTCCGGGAGCGGCCCGGGCGGGCGCGCGGCCGCCTCGGCGGCGTCGCGGCGCTGACCTGGCGGCGCCAGCGCGCGTCGATCCTGGCCTGGTCGACCGCGACCGTCCTGTGCGGCGCGCTCATCGGCCTGCTCGCCGACGCGGTCGTGGACTTCGCCGCGAGCGACCCGCAGGTGCTGCAGCTCTTCGGCGACGTCGGGGACGCGCTCGACGGGGCGTTCTCGCTCTATGCGGTGTTCCTCGGGGTGCTCGCGGCCGCGTACGCGGGCACGGCGGTCGGCGCCGCCCGGGCCGACGAGGCGAGCGGGCGCGCGTCGGCACTGCTCGCGCTGCCCGTCGCGCGCACCCGGTGGCTCGGGGCGCAGGCTGCCGTCGCTATGGTCGCGGTGGTGGCCATGCTGCTGGGCGCCGGGCTGCTCATGGGGCTGACGGCGGCCGCGACCCTCCACGACCCGGGCCAGGTCGGCCGGCTCGTCCGCGCGGTGGTGGTCACCGCGCCCGCCGCCCTGCTCGTCCTCGGCCTCGCGCTCCTCGTCCTCGGGACCACGCCCCGCGCGTTCCCGGCGGTCTGGGCGTACGTCGCCTACGTGGGGGTCATGGGCATGTTCGCGGGGGTGCTGCCGGACGGTGCGGACCTGCTCTCGCCGTTCCGCTACCTGCCGCGGCTGCCCGCCGAGGCGATGGGTGCGCCGGCCGTCGTCGGCGTCACCGCTCTCGCGGTCGCGCTCGGCGCCGCGGGGCTCGCCGCGTTCCGCCGCCGGGACACGCTCGCCTGACCGGGCCTGCGGCGCCGTGGCGGCGCGCCCTCGCTACGCTGCTCGCGGCCGTGACGGACGCACGAGGGGACACGCGCCGATGACCCGCACCGGGGAGACGCCCGAGCCGCAGCCGGCGACGACGAGCACGCCGGGCGGCCGCCCGCGGTGGCTCGTGCCGGCGATCGTGGCGGCCGTCGTGGTCGTCGCCGCGGTGGTCGTCGCGGTCGTCCTGGCGAACCGCCCGTCCGGCGAGGCGGAGCCCACGCCCGCCGCGACCGTCGTGCTGCCGGTGCCGACGCCCACCGTCGAGCCGGCCGCGCGCGAGGCCACGACGCCGTTCGCCTCCGCCCTGCCGGCGACCGTGCTGCAGTACGCGCTCGCGTCGTCGGCGGCCGACGAGGAGTGGGTGGGCGCCGGCGCGCTCGAGGCCTACGCCGAGGAGTACACCGACGGCGGGTCCGGGACGCTGACGCTGCGCGCGGGCCAGTTCGAGCAGGCCGACGAGGCGAAGGCGTTCGCCGGGAAGCTGGTCGCGGGGCTCGCGGCCGGCACCGGCACCCCCGCGGCGGGCACCGGGCTGCCGCAGTCCGGTGACGTGGAGGCGGGCGGCGCGGTCGTCGGGGCGTTCACCGTCGCGGACGCGGGCGACGGCACCGGGGTCGCGATCTGGACCAACGGCACGTCGGTGCTGCGCCTGCAGGGGCCGGTCGACGACATCCTCGACGCGTACCGGGCGTTCCCGCTCTGACGCCCCGCGTCGCCGCGCTCGCGACGGGGCGCGCCGAGCCGCTCCGGCTCGTTCACTCCCGCTCGACGACCGACAGCTCGAGCATCCCGTGGTGGAACTCGGTGTCGAGGCCGAGCACGTCGCTGTAGAAGGCGCGCGCCTGCTCGACGTCCGGGGTCGAGAAACCGCTGAACGCGCCGCTGAGGTCGACCATGTGTGCTCCCGGTGACGAAGGGCCCGACCCGCCCAGCGTCCTCCCGGCCGCCGGGCCGCGCTAGGGCACGCGGAGCGGGGCGGTCGTCGCCGCACCGGAGTGGCCTGCGGTGCGCTCGACGCCTGCGGTCGTCTCGTCCGCCCGGGCGGCGGGGAGGCGGACGACGAACGCGGCGCCGGGCCCGTCCTCGAGGGCGATCGTGCCGCCGTGCGCCGTCACGACCGCCTGCGCGATCGACAGTCCGAGACCCGTCGAGCCGGCGGCGCGGTTGCGCGACTCGTCGCCGCGCGCGAAGCGCTGGAACAGCCGCCCGCGCAGCGGGTCCGGGACGCCCGGCCCGTCGTCCGCGACCCGCAGCACCACCGACCCAGGGTGGTCCGGTCCGCCCGGCTCGCACCGCAGCCGGACGGTCACCCGCGTCCCGGCCGGGGTGTGCACGCGCGCGTTCGTCAGCAGGTTCGCGAGCACCTGCCGCAGCCGGTGATCGTCTCCGGTGACGACGAACGCGTCGCCCGCGTCGACGTCCTCGTCCGGCTCCGGCAGGTCGAGCTCCCACAGGTGGTCGCGGCCGGCGGCGTGCGCGTCGGCGACCGCGTCGATCGCGAGGACGCCGAGGTCGACCGGGTCGCGGTCGAGCGGGCGGCCGGCGTCGAGGCGTGCGAGCAGCAGCAGGTCCTCGACGAGCACCGTCATGCGCGCCGACTCCGACTCGACGCGCGCGAGCGCCGCGAGCGTCGAGTCCGGCAGCGGGTCCGGCGAGCGGCGCACCAGCTCGGCGTACCCGCGGATCGAGGCCAGCGGGGTGCGCAGCTCGTGGCTCGCGTCCGCGACGAACCGCCGGACCTGCGACTCCGACTCGTGGCGCGCGCCGAGCGCCTGCTCCACGTGCCCGAGCAGCTGGTTGAGCGCGGCGCCGACCTGCCCGACCTCGGTCGCGGTGTCCGTGTCCCGCTCCGGCACGCGCTCGGCGAGCACCACCTCGCCGCGGTCGAGCGGGAGCCGGGTCACGCGGGTCGCCGTGGCGGCGATGCGGTCCAGAGGCCGCAGCTCGCGGCAGACGAGCAGGAGGCCCGCGGCACCCGCGCCGAGCAGCGCGAGGACGACGATGACGCCCTCGGTCAGCACGTAGGTGGTGACGGTGCGAGTCGCGCTCGCGGTGGGCAGCGCCGTGACGGCGGTCGCCCCGTCGGGGGTCGTCGACGCGATCGCGCGGTACCCGCCGAGGAGGCCGAGGTCGACGGCGTGGGGCCGTCCGTCCGGTGCGAGCGCGAGCAGCGCGGTCACCTGCGCGTCGTCGAGCTCGCGCAGCACTCCCTCGTCGTCGATGTAGTCCGCGCGCACGTCGTCGGAGCCGTCGGAGCCGTCGGTGCCTGTCGCACCCGGCGGGACGAAGACGTTGACCGTCCCGGTGGCCTGGCCCGGCTGGGAGTTGCCGGGCGAGGGGCGACGGTCGGCGAGGTCGTCGGGCGGGACCGGCGGCTGCAGCCGCGCGGGGGCGTTCGCCGCGCGCCGGTTGGCCGCCTCGAGCTGCTGGTCGATCTGGGTGACGAGCGACGTGTGCAGCGCGACGGCGGACAGCCCGCCGATCCCGACGGCGACGGCGCCGACGAGCGCGACGAGCACCGCGACGAGCCGGCGGCGCAGCGTCCAGCGGGGACGGGCGCGGCCGGCGGAGGCGTGCGGCTGCGGGAGCACGGGCGGGTCAGACCGCCGGCTTGAGCACGTACCCGACGCCGCGCAGCGTGTGCAGCATCGGGGCGCGGCCCTTGTCGATCTTGCGGCGCAGGTAGGAGACGTACAGCTCGACGATGTTCGCCTGCCCGCCGAAGTCGTACTGCCACACGCGGTCGAGGATCTGCGCCTTGGACAGCACCCGCTTCGGGTTGCGCATGAAGTAGCGCAGCAGCTCGAACTCGGTGGCGGTCAGCCGGATCTCGTCGTCGCCGCGCACGACCTCGTGGCTGTCCTCGTCCAGGCGCAGGTCGCCGACGACGAGCACCGCGTCCTGCTCGTGCGCCACGGCGCCGGCCCGGCGCAGCAGCGCGCGCAGCCGGGCGACGACCTCCTCGAGGCTGAACGGCTTCGTCACGTAGTCGTCGCCGCCCGCGGTGAGCCCGGCGATGCGGTCCTCGACCGCGTCCTTGGCGGTGAGGAACAGCACCGGGACGCTCGGGTGCGTCTGCCGCACGCGGCGCAGCACCTCCAGGCCGGTGAGGTCGGGGAGCATGACGTCGAGGACGATGACGTCCGGGTCGCTCTGCTGCACGCGGCGCAGCGCGGCGTGGCCCGTGAGGGCGTGCTCGACCTGCCACCCCTCGTACCGCAGGGCGGTCGAGAGCAGCTCGGCGAGCGTCGGCTCGTCGTCGACGACGAGCGCGCGCACCGGCGCGCCGTCGGCACGGGTCAGGGGCTGGGGGCGTCGCTGCGTCGTGGTGGCCATGCCACCACTGTGGCCGCGCTTCCTTGTCGCCTCCTGAGCCGCTCCTGGGAACTCCCTGAGCGCCGCCCGCGCCGCCGCTGCCCGCCCTGCCCTCTCCCGGCGCCCGCCGAACCCCCCCAGGCGCCGAGTTCGGCACTTCCGCGCCAGTTCGTGAGGTGCACGTGCCGAACTCGTGCGGAACTGCCGAAGTCGGCGAGAGCAGGGGCGGGAGGCGGGGGGGTGGGGCGTGGGGCGGGGGGGTCAGCCCAGCGGGGGCTGGTGGCGGGCGCCGGTGAGCGCCGCGTGCAGGATCGACTCGATCGCGAAGCGGGTGGACTCGGCCAGGTCGACCGAGTCGTCGAGGAGCCACTGCACCTGCAGGCCGTCCATGACGCCGATGATGGCGCTCGCGGCCTGCTCGGCGGTCGCGCGCGACACCTCGCGGCCCTCGGCGGCGGCCACCTCGCCGACGGCGTCGGCGATCTCGCCGCGCAGCACGGTGAAGCGGTCGGTCACCCACTGCCGCGCCGGGTGGTTCTCCGTCACGGACTCGCCGGTGAGCACGGAGTACCCCTGCACGATGCCGGGCCGGTCGACGTTCATCCGGGCGGTGCGCACGAGGTGGTGGAACAGGTCGATCCCGCCGGGGATGTGCTGGCCCTCGAGCTCGCGCACGTCCTCGGTGTCGCGGAACTCGAGCACCTCGATGAGCAGCTGCTCCTTGGTGCCGAAGTGGTGCAGCACCCCCGCGTGGGTGATGCCGACCTGCTCGGCGACCTCGGCGAGCGAGCCGTTCTTGTAGCCCTTCGAGCCGAAGGTGTTGGCGGCGGCGCGCAGGATCTCGGCGCGGCGCTCGGCCGTGGCCTGGCGGGGGCGTCGCTTGCGGGGCCGCGGCTCTGCGGCAGGCGCGCCATCGGCGTTCATGGCCGAAACCATACTGTGACCTTCCGGCTTACTGACAAGTCAGTAAGTTGTGGTTACATGTCGTCACCCGACGGCACGGACGCCACGGGACCCCCCGGCCACCGGGGCGCACCACCCGCCTGCATCGCTTGCAACGACGACGTTGGAACGGAGCACCGAGTGTCGCTCGACACGGCAACGCAGCCGCCCGCGGCCGACGACCAGGACCTCACCGCGCTCGCGGCCCGGCTCACGCTGGAGGAGAAGGTCCGTCTCGTCGTGGGCGCCGGGCTGTGGTCGACCGTCGCGGTGCCCCGGATCGGCCTGCGCCCGGTGCACCTGTCCGACGGTCCCGCCGGCGTGCGGGGCGTCTCCGAGGACCCGTCCGAGACCTCCGCCTCCTTCCCGGCGCCGTCCGCGCTCGCCGCGACGTGGGACGTCGAGCTCGCCGACGAGGTGGGCGCGCTGTTCGCCGCCGAGGCCCAGCGCCACGGCGTCGACGTCGTCCTCGCCCCGCAGGTGAACCTCCAGCGCACGCCCGTCGGCGGCCGCCACTTCGAGTGCTACTCCGAGGACCCGCACCTCACGAGCGAGATCGCCGTCCACGTCGTCGGTGCCGCGCAGGACCGCGGGGTCGGCATGTGCGTCAAGCACTTCGTCGCGAACGACTCCGAGACGCAGCGCACCAGCTACGTGAGCCGGGTCGACGAGCGCACGCTGCGCGAGGTGTACCTGCAGCCGTTCGAGCGCCTCGTCCTCGACGCGCACGCGTGGTCCGTCATGGGCGCGTACTCCGGCGTCGACGACGGCACCACCGCGGCGCCCGTCCTCGAGCACCGGCCGCTGCTGACCGGCGTGCTCAAGGAGGAGTGGGGCTTCGACGGCGTCGTCGTCTCCGACTGGGTCGCGACGAAGTCCGTCGAGGGCGCGGTCGAGGGCGGCCTGGACCTGCAGATGCCCGGGCCCGACGGCCCGTGGGGCGACGGGCTGCTCGACGCCGTCCGTGCCGGGCGGGTCGACGAGGGCGCGATCGACGAGAAGGTCGTCCGGGTGCTCCGACTCGCACGGCGGGTGGGCGCGCTCGCGGGGTCCGACCCCGCGGGCTCCCGCCAGGCGGCCGGCACCCTGCCCGATGCGCGTGAGGTCCTCCGTCGCCTCGTCGCGCGCTCGATGGTCGTGCTGCGCGACGAGGCAGGTGCGTTGCCCGTCGCGCAGCACGGCCCCCTCGACGGGCGCACGACGGCACCCCGGACGATCGCGCTGCTCGGCCCGAACGCGGTCGACCCGTTCGTCCAGGGCGGCGGCTCGGCCTACGTCCGCCCCGACCGCCGCTCCACCGTCGCGCAGGGCGTCGCCGCGGCGTTCCCGGACGCGACCGTGAGCGTGCACCCCGGCGCGGTCTCGCGCCTGCACCCGCCGCGGCTGGACCTGCTCGCGCGCTGCACCGCGCCGGACGGGTCGCTCGGCGCGCTCGTCGAGGTGCTCGCCGCGGACGGCACGGTCCTGGAGAGCGAGGTCGCCACCGAGTGGTCCGGGTGGCTGCGCGAGCCGCGCGAGGACGCCGCGGCCGTGCGGCTGCGGGCCGCGATCCGGCTCGACGAGCCCGGGCGCCACGAGGTCGGCGTCGGCACGGTCGGCGCGCACCGCGTCGTCGTCGACGGGCAGGAGCTCTCGGCGGCGACCCACCGGGTCGGCGCGGAGGTCATCCTCGACTCGTCGGTCAACCAGCCGGCGCCCGTCGTGCTCGCGCTGGACGTGAGCGAGCCGCGCGTCGTCGAGCTCGACGCGACGGTGCAGGCCGTGCACCCCGTCGGGTACGCCTCGTTCGCCCGCGCCGAGCTCGTGCACCGCGTGCCCGCGACGCCCGCGGAGGAGCTGCTCGCCGACGCGGTGGCCGCCGCCCGCGCGGCCGACCTCGCGGTCGTCGTCGTCGGGACCAACGAGGAGATCGAGTCCGAGGGCTACGACCGCACGTCGCTCGCGCTGCCCGGCACCCAGGACGCGCTCGTCCGCGCGGTGCTCGCGGCCAACCCCCGCACCGTCGTCGTCGTGAACGCGGGCGCCCCGGTGGTGCTGCCGTGGCTCGAGGAGGCGCCGACCGTCGTGTGGGGCTGGCTGGGCGGCCAGGAGTGGCCCGAGGCGCTCGGCGACGTGCTCGCCGGCCGCACCGAGCCCTCGGGCCGCCTGCCCTGGACGCTGCCCGCCGACGAGGCGGACGTCCCGGTGCTCCACGCGGTCCCGGTCGATGGCGTGGTCGACTACGCAGAGGGCGTGCACGTCGGCTACCGCGGCTGGCTGCGCCTCGGCCGCACGCCCGCGGCGCCGTTCGGCCACGGCCTCGGCTGGACCACGTGGAGCTACGACGAGGCCGACGCCCGCACCACCCCCTCCGGTGACGTCCTCGTCGACGTGACCGTGACGAACACCGGCGAGCGCGCGGGCCGCGAGGTCGTCCAGGTGTACGTCGAGCCGCCCGCCGACGCCGCCGGCGACCCGCCGGCCGACCGTCCGGTCCGCTGGCTCGGCTCCTTCGCCGTCGTGCACGCCGAGCCCGGCGCCCGCACGACCACCCAGGTGCGCGTGGACCCCCGTGCGCTGCGGACCTGGGACCCGGTGCGGTCCGGCTGGGTGGTCCCCGCCGGTACGTACCGGCTGCGCGTCGGCCGCTCCTCGAGCGACCTGCGCATCGACCTCGACGTCGCCGTGGCAGGTGCGTCGTGAGCAGTCGTCGTCCCCGTCCCGTCCCCGCCCGCCCGACCTCCCCGTAGGTCCCGACAGCCGGGCCGGCCCCTGCGGCGGCCCGGCGCACCACCCGCCCGGAGCGGTCCGCAGTCGTCCCGGGCACGCAGCACCTCGTACAGCACCCCGCACAGCACCTCGTACCGTCCAAGTCACCGCAGTAGTGCAAGGAGGCACTCGTGAGAACGCGCAAGCTCGCTACGCTCGCCGCCGGTCTGGCGTCGGTCGCGCTGCTCGCCACCGCCTGCTCCTCGAACCCGGGCAGCGACCCGTCGTCGACGAGCGGGACCGGCGGGTCCGTCAGCAACAAGGTCCTCACCGTCGGCATGCCGAACGGCACGCTGACGGAGAACCAGAACCCGCTCGCGCCCACGGGCTCGGCGGCGAAGTCGCTCGGCTACGCGTGGGCGATCTACGAGCCGCTCATGCAGACGAACGACGTCAACCCGCTCGACGACCCGACGCCGTGGCTCGCGACCGCGGTCGACTGGAACGACGACTACACGGTCGCCACCGTCACGGTGCGCGACGGCGTGAAGTGGTCGGACGGCGAGGACTTCACGGCCGACGACGTCGCGTTCACGTGGAACCTGCTGCTCAACAACAAGGCGCTCAACGCCAACTTCCCCGAGACGCTGCAGAGCGCGACGGTCGAGGGCAACAAGGTCACCATCACGTTCAACGCGCCGCAGTACGTCAACCAGATCAAGCTGCTGCAGCAGGTCACGGTGCCGGAGCACATCTGGAAGGACGTCGACAACCCGGCCGAGTTCCCGGACAAGGAGCCCGTCGGCACCGGCCCGTACACGCTGAAGTCGTGGACGCCGCAGGCGGCGACGCTCGTGCCGAACCCGACCTACTGGGGCACCAAGCCGCTCGTCGGCCAGCTGCAGTACTCGTCGTACAACGACAACAACGCCCTCACCACGGCGCTCACCACGGGCGAGGCGCAGTGGGGCTGGACGTTCATCGCGGACTACGAGAACGTCTTCATCGCGCAGGACAAGGAGCACAACGCGCAGGTCGCCGGCGGCGGCTTCGGCGTCGACGTGCTCTACCTCAACACCGAGAAGAAGCCGTTCGACGACGTGGCGTTCCGCAAGGCGCTCAACATGGTCGTCGACCGCGCGAAGATCTCGCAGGTGGCGGGCTCCGGCGTGTGGCCGGTCATCACCTCGGTCACCGGCATGCCGATGCCGTCGGGCGAGAAGTGGCTCGCCGACGAGTTCAAGGGCCAGGACCTCACGGTCGACGTCGACGCCGCGAAGCAGGTGCTCACGGACGCCGGCTACACCTACCAGGGCGACAAGCTCATCGACCCCGACGGCGAGGCCGTCTCGTTCGAGCTCGTGAACCCGGCCGGGTGGAACGACTACCTGACCGCGCTCGACATCATCAAGGACGCGGCGGCCCAGCTCGGCGCGACCGCGACCGTCAACGCGGCGAACCAGGACGCCTGGTTCAACGACATCATCCCGAACGGCAACTTCCAGGCGACCCTGCACTGGGTCGACAACGGCGCGACGCCGTGGAACATGTACGCCGACGTGATGGACGGGCAGTTCTACAAGAAGCTCGGCGAGACGGCGAGCTGGAACTTCGGCCGGTTCAAGAGCGAGGAGGCGACGCAGGCGCTCGCCGAGTTCGCCGCCGCGACCGACGACGCCGCCCGCAAGGCCGCGATGGACACGGTCCAGAAGGTCTGGGTCGACGAGGTCCCCGGCATCGTCATCTGGGGCCGCCCGGCGGTCGCCCAGTACTCGACGAAGAACTACACGGGCTTCCCGACGGCCGACGACCTGTACGCGAACCCGCAGCCGACGGGTCCGCAGGCCTCGCTGATCCTCACCAAGCTCAAGCCGAACAGCTGAGCACCACCGGTGCGGCGGGCGTGGCCACCCACGCCCGCCGCACCCGCACCGCCCGAGTCCTGTAGCGAGCGAGCCCGACCCCAGGTGAACCGATGACAGCACCCGCCCGTCCACGACCCGAGGACGCGCCCGTCCTGCAGGCCGTCGACCTGCGCAAACACTTCCCCGTCCGCGGGTTCCGCTCGAGCGCGGTGGTCCACGCGGTCGACGACGTCAACCTCGAGCTGCACCGCGGCCGGGTCGTCGCCCTCGTGGGCGAGTCCGGGTCGGGCAAGTCGACGATCGCGCGGCTGCTCGCCCAGCTGATGCCGGCGACGTCGGGCCGGATCCTGCTGCACGGCCAGGACGCCACCGCCCGGCGGCGCCGCGACTTCCGCGCGTACGTGCGGCGCGTGCAGATGATCTTCCAGGACCCGTTCGGGTCGCTGAACCCCGTCCACACGGTGCGGTACACGCTGTCCCGGTCGATCCGCATCCACCAGGGCAACCTGCGCGGCCAGGAGCTCGAGGACGCGCTGTCCTCGCTGCTGGAGCGGGTGCAGCTCACGCCCGTCGAGCGGTACGTCGACAAGTTCCCGCACGAGCTGTCCGGCGGTCAGCGCCAGCGCGTCGCGATCGCCCGCGCGCTCGCGGCCGACCCCGAGGTGCTGCTGGCCGACGAGCCGATCTCGATGCTCGACGTGTCGATCCGCCTCGGCATCCTCAACCTGCTGCGCGACCTGCGCGACCGCCTGCACATCGCGATCCTCTACATCACGCACGACATCGCCTCGGCGCGGTACTTCGCGGACCGGACGATGGTCATGTACGCCGGCCGCATCGTGGAGTCGGGCGACAGCGAGTCGGTGACGCAGCAGCCGAAGCACCCGTACACGCAGCTGCTCGTCGCCTCGGCCCCCGACCCGGACGACCTGGACGCCCGTGCCCGCGGCGCGCACGGCGAGGCGCCGAGCCTCGTGCGGCCGCCGTCGGGCTGCCGGTTCCACCCGCGCTGCCCGTTCGCGAACGACCTGTGCCGCGCCGAGGTGCCCCCGCTGCTGTCGGTCGGCGAGGGCCGCGAGGCGGCCTGCTGGGGCTACGCCGACCGTCCGGACCGGCCGACGCTCGGCTCGGTCGTGGAGGAGTTCGGCGAGCGCCCGGCCGTGGACGCGGGGCTGCTCGAGCAGGCGACCGGGACGGGCTCGGAGGTGGCGTCGTGAAGTTCTTCGTCCGACGCGGGATCTTCTACCTCATCACCCTCTGGGCGGCGGTGACGATCAACTTCGTCATCCCGCGGCTCATGCCGGGCGACCCGGTCAAGGCGATCATGGCCCGCAGCCAGGGGAAGCTGGACTCGTCCGCCGAGGCGGCGATCCGCACGCTGTTCGGCCTGGACACCGACACGAGCGTCTTCCAGCAGTACCTCGACTACTGGGGCCTGCTGCTGCACGGCAACCTGGGCACGTCGTTCATGTTCGGCGTGCCGGTGGTCGACATCATCCGCCAGGCGCTGCCGTGGACGATCGGGCTCGTCGGCATCGCGACGATCATCAGCTTCGTCGTCGGGACGCTGATCGGCACGGGCATCGGCTGGCGCCGCGGCACGTGGGCGGACAACCTGCTGCCGATCTCGACCTTCTTCTCGGCGGTGCCGTACTTCTGGCTCGGGCTGCTGTGCGTGTCCCTGTTCTCGGTGACGCTGCAGTGGTTCCCGTCGAACGGCAGCTACGACCGCGCGCTCATCCCGCACCTGGACATGGAGTTCATCTCCTCCGTCCTCTACTACGGGATGCTCCCGGCGCTGACGATCGTGATCTCCTCCGTCGCCGGCTGGATCCTCGGCATGCGGAACATGATGGTGACGGTCTCGTCGGAGGACTACGTGACCGTCGCGCAGGCCAAGGGCCTCGCCGAGCGCAAGGTGCTGTTCGGCTACGCCGCCCGCAACGCGATCCTGCCGCAGGTGTCGAGCTTCGCCCTGTCCCTCGGCTTCATCGTCGGCGGGACGCTGGTCATGGAGATGGTGTTCTCCTACCAGGGCATCGGGTACGTGCTGTACCAGGCGGTCTCGACGTACGACTACCCGCTCATGCAGGGCTGCTTCCTCATCATCACGATCGCGGTGCTGCTCGCGAACCTCGTCGCGGACGTGGCCTACGCGTTCCTCGACCCGCGCACCCGGCAGGAGGGCTGACATGGCTGCCGTCGAGTCGACCGTTCTCGAGACCACGCCTCCCGACGTCGTGCCGCAGACGACGTCCGCGCCCGGTGCGCGGCGACGCCTGCTGTTCCTGCGCAACGCGAAGGCGCTGACGGGGCTGAGCATGCTCGGCTTCTTCGGGGTGATCGCGATCATCGGGCCGTGGATCGCGCCGTACGACCCGAGCGCGATGAGCGACGCGCTGCTGCAGCCGCCCTCGGCCGAGCACTGGCTCGGCACGACGCACACGGGGCAGGACGTGCTGAGCCAGATCATCGTCGGCACGCGCGGCGTGCTCGTCGTGGGGCTCATCTCCGGGGTCCTGGCGACGCTCATCGGGATGCTCGTCGGCGTCACGGCGGGCTTCGTCGGGGGCGTGGGCGACGAGACGCTCTCGGCGCTGTCGAACGTGTTCCTCGTCATCCCGCAGCTGCCGCTCATCATCATCATCGCGGCGCAGGTGCCGGGAGCCGGCGGGGTGACGGTCGCGTTCATCATCGCGATCACCGGCTGGGCCTGGGGCGCGCGCGTGCTGCGCGCGCAGACGCTCTCGCTGAGGCGCCGCGACTTCGTCGAGGCCGCCCGCGCGAACGGCGAGCGGACCTTCCGGATCATCTTCGCGGAGATCATGCCGAACCTCACCGCGATCATCGCGGCCGGGTTCGTCGGCACCGTGACGTTCGCGGTGCTCTCGCAGATCACGCTCGCGTTCCTCGGCGTCACGCCGATCAGCGAGTGGAACTGGGGGACGATCCTGTTCTGGGCGCAGAACAACCTGGCGCTGCAGCGCGGCGCGTGGTGGTGGTTCGTGCCCGCGGGCCTGTGCATCGCGGCCCTCGGCATGGCGCTGACGCTCATCAACTTCGGCATCGACGAGTTCGTCAACCCGCGCCTGCGCAGCACCGGCCTCAAGGCCCGCGAGCTCAAGCGCCGCGGCATCCGCCCGCGCATCGGCTTCACCCCGGTGGTGGACGAGCCGCACGGCGAGCCCGCCGACGAACCCGCCGGCCAGCCGGCCGACGACCGACCCGGTGACGCGGGCGCGGGGTCCGCCGCGCCGCTCGCCGCCGCCCCGATGACGAAGGAGGGCGGCCGGTGAGCGCCCCGACGACGACCCACGAGGACTTCGCGGCGGCACCGCCGGCGCGCGAGCCCGTGCTGGAGATCAAGAACCTGTCGGTCGAGTACGGCTACGACGAGGACCCGACGCGGGTGCTGCGCAACGTGTCGCTCACGCTCAACCGCGGCGAGGTGCTCGGGCTGGCGGGGGAGTCGGGCTGCGGCAAGTCGACGCTCGCGTACGCCGCGACCCGCCTGCTGCCGCCCCCGGGCCTCATCACGGGCGGCGAGGTGCTGTTCCACGACCGCGACGGCGGCACGCAGGACATCCTGCGGCTGTCCGACCGGGACCTGCGCGCGTCGCGCTGGCAGGACCTGGCGATCGTGTTCCAGGGGGCGATGAACTCGCTCAACCCCGTGTACCGGATCGGCAAGCAGCTCGTCGACGCGATCCAGGCGCACGTGCCGGGCGTCGCCAAGAAGGAGGCGTACGAGCGCGCGGAGCACCTGCTCGAGCTCGTCGGCATCTCCCCCGACCGGGTGCGCTCCTACCCGCACCAGCTCTCCGGCGGCATGCGTCAGCGCGTCATGATCGCCATGGCCCTCGCGCTCGAGCCGCAGGTGCTGATCATGGACGAGCCGACGACCGCGCTCGACGTGGTGATGCAGCGGCAGATCGTCGAGCAGATCGCGGAGCTGCGCGAGCGGCTCGGGTTCTCGGTCGTGTTCATCACGCACGACGTCTCGCTGCTCATCGAGATCGCCGACCGCATCGCGATCATGTACGCCGGCGAGATCGTCGAGGACGCGAGCGCCCAGGACGTCTACCGCCGCCCGCGCCACCCGTACGCGAACGGCCTGCTGCACTCCTTCCCGCCGCTGCGCGGCGAGCGCCGCGAGCTCGGGGGCATCCCGGGCTCACCGCCCGACCTCGGCCGGCTGCCGAGCGGGTGCCCGTTCCGTGCCCGGTGCGAGTTCGCCTTCGACGCGTGCGCGACCGTCCGGCCGCGGCTCACGCCGCCGGCGGTCGCGGGGGACGACCCGCACCGGCTCGTCGCGTGCCTGCGCCACGACCCGCAGGCCGTCGCGGCGGCGGGGTTCGACCCGGTGCCGGTGCCGCCCGAGCTCGCGGTGCGCTGACGCCGCCGGGCCTCCGGAACACGCAGGAACGGGTCACCCGGTTGGCCTACGGTGGTCCGGTGCAGCACGCCCCGGCCACGACGCCAGCGCGGCCGGGCCCCTCCGGCCGCGTCGCCGCACGCCCCGGTGTGGCGGTCGTCGCGGCGCTCGTCGCGGTGGGCTCGGCCGTCGGCGTGTGGCTGCTGTGGCGGCTGTTCGTCGACACGTACACGGGCCAGCTCGTCGAGCAGGCGGCGCTGCGCGGTGCGGACTACCACGAGAGCGGCGTGTGGCTGGCGACCGAGCGGGTGCTCGAGGTCGTCTCGGTGACGTTCATCGCGGCGGTGCTGCTCGCGGCCGTGCTCGTCGCGTTCCTGCGCCGGCGCGTGGACCTGGCGGTGCAGGTGGCGGTCGTCATGATCGGCTCGAACGTCACCACGCAGCTCGTGAAGAAGGTGCTCCTGCAGCGCGAGGAGCTGGGCGTCGAGGGCGTGTACGGCAACACGCTACCCAGCGGGCACACGACCGCCGCCGCGTCGGCCGCGGTCGTCCTGCTGCTCGTCGTGCCGGCGCGCACCCGCCCGTGGGCCGCGCTGCTCGGCGCCGCCTACGCGGCGGTCACGGGCGTCTCGACGCTCGCGCGCCAGTGGCACCGTCCCTCCGACGTGGTCGCCGCGATGCTCGTCGTGCTGGCGTGGACCGCGCTGGCGTGCGCGTGGGCGGCGACCCGCCGCACGGTCCGGCCGCGGGTCCGCAACCGCGGCGCGGCGCTCGTGGCCTCGCTCCTCGTGGCCGTCTCCCTGGCGGCCGGTGCCGTCGGCGGCGTCGTCCTGGTCCGCACCTGGGGCGTCCTGGCGGCCGACCCCGAGTCGCTGTGGCGCCCGCGGGTGCAGCAGGAGGCGTTCGTGGGGGGCGTCGCCGCGGCGGTCGCGGGGATCGCGCTCGGCTTCGCGCTCGTGCTCGCGCTGCGGCAGGCGACCGCCGTGGACCGCGACGCCGCGGCGGAACCCCGGGCT
>Ga0180221_1001500_pt1 | contig 15342 bp, 14 predicted proteins | sample eDN5th37CKraftMG_FD_151339 | JGI IMG/M metagenome (GOLD analysis project Ga0180221, IMG submission 151339) | Enriched Miracle-Growth compost microbial communities from Emeryville, California, USA - eDNA 5th pass 37_C Kraft MG (version 2) (version 2) ...
GATAATCGGACATACCGGCGCGAATCGCGGATAAGATCCGCTCCTACGCAACCCCACCCACGCCATTCCCCTGTAGGAGCGCGCCCTGCGCGCGAATCGCGGGCAAGGCCCGCTCCTACGAAGAGCCCCAGCCCCAAACGAAAAAGCCGCTTCCCCATCAGGAGAAGCGGCTTTTCACACCCTTCGCAGCGGCTAGCGCCGCGACGGATCAGCCGAACGGATGGCGCAGGACGATGGTCTCGTTGCGGTCCGGGCCGGTGGAGATGATGTCGATGGGCGCACCGACCAGCTCCTCGATGCGCTTGATGTAGGCGCGGGCGTTGGCCGGCAGGGCTTCCAGGGTCTTGGCGCCGACGGTGGATTCGCTCCAGCCCGGCAGGTCTTCGTACACCGGCTGCAGGCCGATGTAGCTGTCGGCGTCGGTCGGCGCGTCGGTCAGCAGTTCGCCGGCGGCGTTCTTGTAGCCGGTGCAGATGCGCACGGTCTGCAGGCCGTCGAGGACGTCCAGCTTGGTCAGGCACAGGCCGGACAGGCTGTTGATCTCGATGGCGCGGCGCAGGATCACGGCGTCGAACCAGCCGCAACGGCGGGCGCGGCCGGTGGTGGCGCCGAACTCGTGGCCTTTCTTCGCCAGGTAGGCGCCCACTTCGTCGAACAGCTCGGTCGGGAACGGGCCGGAACCGACGCGGGTGGTGTAGGCCTTGGTGATGCCGAGGATGTAGTCCAGGAACAGCGGGCCGAAACCGGAGCCGGTGGCGGTGCCGCCGGCGGTGGTGTTGGAGCTGGTGACGAACGGGTAGGTGCCGTGGTCGATGTCCAGCAGCGAGCCCTGGGCGCCTTCGAACATGATGTTCTGGCTGGCGCGACGCAGGTCGTGCAGGGTGCTGGTGACGTCGGCCAGCAGCGGCTTGAGCTGCTCGGCGTAGCCCATGCACTCGTCGAGGGTCTTCTGGAAGTCGACCGCCGGCTCCTTGTAGTAGTTCTGCAGGACGAAGTTGTGGTAGTCCAGCAGTTCGCCCAGCTTGGCGGCGAAGCGCTCGCGGTGGAACAGGTCGGCCACGCGCAGGCCGCGACGGGCGACCTTGTCTTCGTAGGCCGGGCCGATGCCACGGCCGGTGGTGCCGATCTTGGCGTCTCCGCGGGCCTTCTCGCGCGCCTGGTCGAGGGCGACGTGGAAGGACAGGATCAGCGGGCAGGACGGGCTGATGCGCAGGCGCTCGCGCACCGGTACACCCTTCTCCTCCAGCTTGGCGATCTCGCGCATCAGCGCGTCGGGCGCCAGCACCACGCCGTTGCCGATCAGGCACTGCACGCCTTCGCGCAGGATGCCCGACGGAATCAGGTGCAGCACGGTCTTCTCGCCGTCGATCACCAGGGTGTGGCCGGCGTTGTGGCCGCCCTGGTAACGAACCACGGCAGCAGCCTGGTCGGTGAGCAAGTCGACGATCTTGCCTTTGCCCTCATCACCCCATTGGGTGCCCAGGACTACGACATTCTTACCCATAACACTTGTCCCCATCGTGGATATTCGGTGCCGGCCTCGGCCGGCGGAAACTCGCGGTGCCCGTCGATCACGGGTCAGAAGGGCACCACCTGCCAATTGCCTTCGCGCAGCTGCAGTTGCGCATCGCAACCCGCCTCGCGCGCCGAAGCCGCATCCTGCCCGGGCAGCGCCTGAACCACGCGCCGCCCGTCGCGGCGCAGCTGCTGCACCGCCTGCCAGAGGCCGGCCCCTTCGGCCGGCGCCCAGATGCCTTGCACCGGCGCGTCCAGCTGCACCTGGCCCAGGGTCACCAGGGTCTTCAGGTCGGTGGAGAAGCCGGTGGCCGGCCGCGCACGGCCGAAGTCGGCGCCGATGTGGTCGTAGCGACCACCCTGGGCGATGGACTCGCCGACGCCGGGCACGAAGGCGGCGAACACCACCCCCGTGTGATAGTGGTAGCCGCGCAGCTCGCCGAGGTCGAAGTACAACGGCAGCTGCGGGAAGCGTTGCGCCAGGGAGTCGGCGATGACGACCAGATCCGCCAGGGCGGCCTTCACCACCGCCGGCGCATCGGCCAGCACTGCGGCGGCCTGCTCCAGCACCTCGCGGCTGCCGCACAGCTCGGCCAGGGCGCGAAGCATGCCGGCGAGCTCGGCCGGCAGGCCTTCGGTGAGCGCGGCAACTTCATCCACCGCCTTGCGCTGCAGGGCGTCGAACAGGGCCTGCTCGGCCTCGCCGGACAGGCCGGCGGCGCGGGCCAGGCCACGGTAGATGCCGACGTGGCCGAGGTCCATGTGCACGTCCGGCACCTCGGCCATGGCCAGCATGTCGAGCATCAGGCTGATGACTTCGACGTCGCTCGCCGGGCTGGCGTCGCCGTAGAGTTCGGCGCCCAGCTGGATCGGGCTGCGCGAGGTGGCCAGGGCGCGCGGGCGGGCATGCAGCACGCTGCCGGCGTAGCACAGGCGGTTAGGGCCCTCGCGGCGCAGGCTGTGGGCGTCCATGCGCGCCACTTGCGGCGTGATGTCCGCGCGGAAGCCCATGAGCCGGCCCGAGGCCGGGTCGGTGACCTTGAAGGTGCGCAGGTCCAGGTCCTGGCCGGCACCGGTCAGCAGGGACTCCAGGTATTCGATGTGCGGGGTGACGACGAACTCGTAACCCCAGCGCTGGAACAGGTCCAGCACCTGACGGCGGGCTGCTTCGACGCGCGCCGCCTCAGGTGGCAGCACTTCTTCGATCCCATCTGGCAGCAGCCAGCGGTCTACCGTTGCCATGTCGCCTCTCCCCTTTCAGCCGGGCGGCAATTCATCTAGTGAATCCAGTAAAGAAGGCCGGTGCCGAGCAGCATGCTGCCCAGCCCGATGAGCCGCAGGCGCCGGTCGTCGAGGCGACCGAGCCCGCTGACGGCCTCACGCCAGCCACGCGGATACAGGAAAGGGAGGATGCCCTCCAGCACCAGCAACAGACAGAACGCTTTGCCGAATTCCTGCCACATGGCTCTCTGTACATAAATCTCGCGGACGCAAAAAAGCCGGGATTTCCCGGCTGACCCATGATAACACGTTTTCTCCGGCGGGCGCTGCCGCCCGCCGGAGAACCCACTCAGGGCTTGGACTTCTCCAGATAACGGAAGAACTCGTTGTCCGGGCTCAGCACCAGGACGTCCTTCTTGTCGGCGAAGCTGTCGCGGTAGGCCTTGAGGCTGCGGGTGAAGGCATAGAACTCCGGGTCCTGGTTGTAGGCCTTGGCGTAGATCGCCGCCGCCTTGGCGTCGCCCTCACCGCGGGTTTCCTCGGACTGCCGATAGGCCTCGGCCAACAGCACGCGGCGCTGGCGGTCGGCGTCGGCGCGGATACCCTCGGCCAGTTCGCGGCCCTTGGCACGGTGCTCGCGGGCCTCGCGCTCGCGCTCGGTGCTCATGCGCTCGAACACGCTGCGGTTGACTTCCTTCGGCAGGTCGATGGCCTTGACGCGCACGTCGATGACCTCGATGCCCAACTCCTTCTGCGCCATGCGATTGAGCGACGCGGTGATGTCGCCCATCAATGCGTCGCGCTCGCCGGACACCACCTCGTGCAGGGTGCGCTTGCCGAACTGGTCGCGCAGGCCGGCTTCCAGGCGCCGCGACAGGCGCTCGTCGGCGATCTGCTTGAGGCCCGAGGTCGCGGTATAGAAGCGCTCGGCATCGGCCACACGCCACTTGGCGTAGGCGTCGACCATCACTGCCTTCTTCTCCAGAGTGAGGAAACGCTGGGTCGGCGAGTCCAGGGTCAGCAGGCGGCCGTCGAACTTGCGCACCTGGTTGACGTAGGGAATCTTGAAGTGCAGGCCAGGCTGCACGTCCGACTCGACCACGCGGCCGAAGCGCAGCAGCACCGCGCGCTCGGTCTGCTGCACCACGTAGATGCTGCTCCACAGCGCCACGGCAGCCACCACGGCGGCGATCAGGGCGATCAGGGACTTGTTACTCATCAGCGGCTCTCCCTGGTGCGCAGGTCACGTTGCTGCAGGTCGCTGGCGACCCGCGAGCCGATGTCCGGCGTGCTGCTCGTCGTACCCGCCGCGCCGCTGCCCGGCGTCGCCGAGCCACGGCCGTCGATCATCTTGTCCAGCGGCAGGTAGATCAGGTTGTTCTGCCCCTGCTGCCCGGTGACCAGCACCTTGCTGCTCTGCGACAGGACCTCCTGCATGGTGTCCAGGTACAGGCGCTCGCGGGTGACCTCCGGCGCCTTGCGGTATTCGCCGGCCAGCTTGCTGAAGCGGTCGGCCTCACCCTCGGCTCGGGCAACCACCTCGTCGCGGTAGCCGTTGGCTTCCTCGATGATGCGCTGGGCCTGGCCGCGGGCTTCGGGCACCACGCCGTTGGCGTAGGCTTCGGCCTGGTTCTTCTCGCGCTGTTCGTCTTCGCGGGCACGGATCACGTCGTCGAAGGCTTCCTGCACCTCGCGCGGGGCGGCGGCGCTCTGAATGTTCACCTGGGTCACGGTGATGCCGGTCTTGTAGGTGTCCAGGAAGCGCTGCAGGCGATCGCGCACCTCGGTGGCCATCTGTTCGCGGCCCTCGGTGAGGATCTGGTCCATGGTGGTGGAGCCGGCCACGTGGCGCAGGGCGCTCTCGGTGGCGTGCTGCAGGCTGACCTCGGGCTGGTCGACGTTGAGCACGAAGTCCTTCAGGTTGCTGACCTTGTACTGCACGGTCAGCGGGACCTCGACGATGTTCTCGTCCTCGGTGAGCATCTGCCCCTGCTTGCTGTAGGCACGCTCGCGGGTGACGTTCTCCTGGAACTTCCTGTCGATCGGCGGGAAGTAGAAGTTCAGGCCCGGGCCCACGGTGTCGTAGTACTTGCCCATGCGCAGGATCACCGCCTGCTCCTGCTCGTCCACCACGTAGATGGCGTTGTACAGCCAGAGCACGGCGAGCACGGCCAGGCCGATGCCGAACAGGCCCAGGCCACCGCCCTTGCCGCCGACGGGGCTGCCGCCGCGCGGTTTCTTGCCGCCGAAGATGCGATTGAGGCTGTCCTGCAGCTTGCGGAAGGCCTCATCGAGATCCGGAGGGCCCTGGCGGCCGCCGCCACGGCGCCCACCCCAGGGGTCCTGATCGTTCTTGTTCGAGTTGTCACCCGGCTCATTCCAAGCCATAGCGCTCTCCATCTAGTAACGCGAAACGCGCCAGCGGCGCGACCACCCATGCTACCGAATGCCCCGCCCGGTGCCAAAAGCACCGTTCCGGGCTTTATTGCAAAGTGTGTTGCGCAATGAACTCCGCCGGCTGCCATCCCTCGCGGCTGACCAGGCGGTTCAACTCGACACGCGGCAGGCGAACCTGCAAAACGGCGCGTCCCTGCTCGTCATGGTCCTCGGACTGCACCGCGCCCAGTTCGAAGAACTGCGCGCGCAGGCGCCCCAGGCGCTGCGGCAGGCAGAGCGTGCCGACGAACAGGTCGTCGCCCAGCAGCTCGGCCACCGCCTTTTCCAGCAGTTCCAGCCCGCGCCCGTCACGGGCGGAGAGCCAGACCCGCACCGGCTTGCCGGTCTCGTCGCGCTGGATTCGCGCGTCCATGTCCGGCAGCAGGTCGATCTTGTTGTACACCTCGAGCATCGGCAGCTCGTTGGCGCCGATATCGGTCAGCACCGCGTGCACCTGCTCCACCTGCGCGTCGCGCTCCGGCTCGTGGGCATCGATCACGTGCAGCAGCAGGTCGGCGTTGCTCGACTCTTCCAGCGTAGCGCGGAAGGCCTCGACCAGCTTGTGCGGCAGGTGGCGGATGAAACCCACGGTATCGGCCAGCACGACCGGGCCGACGTCCTCCAGCTCGAGCCGGCGCAGGGTCGGGTCGAGGGTGGCGAACAGCTGGTTGGCCGCATAGACCTCGGAAGTGGTCAGGGCGTTGAACAGCGTGGACTTGCCGGCGTTGGTGTAGCCGACCAGGGAAACCGAGGGGATTTCCGCCCGGCGCCGGCCACGGCGGGCCTGTTCGCGCTGGCTGCGGACCTTCTCCAGGCGCTGCTTGATCTGGCGGATGCGTGCGCGCAACAGGCGGCGGTCGGTTTCCAGCTGGGTTTCACCCGGACCGCGCAGGCCGATACCGCCCTTCTGCCTTTCCAGGTGGGTCCAGCCGCGCACCAGGCGCGTGCTCATGTGTTCGAGCTGCGCCAGCTCCACCTGCAGCTTGCCCTCATGGGTGCGGGCGCGCTGGGCGAAGATGTCGAGAATCAGACCGGTACGGTCGAGCACCCGGCATTCGAGGACGCGTTCGAGGTTGCGTTCCTGGCTGGGCGTGAGGGTGTGGTTGAAGATGATCAGCTCGACGTCCTGGACTTGCACCAGGTCGCGCAGCTCATCGACCTTGCCACTGCCGATCAGGAACTTGGCCGACGGCTGATGGCGCGAAACGTTGACGAATGCCACCGACTCCGCGCCCGCCGAACGGGCCAGCTCCTGGAATTCCTGCGGGTCTTCGCGCGCCTCGGGGTCCTGACCTTCCAGATGGACCAGAATGGCCCGTTCCCCACCACCCGGGCGCTCAAAGAACAAGGCGGGCTACCGTCAAGCGTTGCCCGGCTCGGCCGGTTGATCGCCGCTGGGCAGACGCACCGGACGGCTGGGCACGACGGTGGAAATGGCGTGCTTGTAGACCATCTGGCTGACAGTGTTCTTCAGCAAAATCACGAACTGGTCGAAGGATTCGATCTGACCTTGCAGCTTGATACCGTTCACCAGGTAGATGGAGACCGGTACGCGTTCTTTTCGCAGGGTATTCAGGTAAGGGTCTTGTAGCGAATGCCCTTTTGACATATGCCGCACTCCTTTAGGGAATCAATAGATTTAGTAGTAGTCGAATGGCTTGTTGCCGTCGGTAACCCCAAGGATAGACGGCTGAATTATGGTCTCGAACCTATATGGAGACCGCCTCAAGATATTTCAAGGCACGCGGCAGATTGTCGCCTGCCAGACTGTCCAACCAGTGTAGATGGCCCCAGCTGCGCAGCCAGGTGAACTGGCGCTTGGCTAGTTGCCGGGTGGCAATCACGCCGCGCTCCTCCATCTCAGCGTAGGACAGTTTGCCCTCGAGGTATTCCCATACCTGTCGGTAGCCCACGGCACGAATGGATGGCAGAGCGGCGTGCAAGTCGTCTCTCGCGCGAAGTGCTTCGACCTCGGCGATGAAGCCCTGTTCCAGCATCTGACGAAAACGTTGCGCGATTCGCGCGTGCAGTACCTGGCGCTGCTGAGGTGCAATCGCCAGTTGCGCCACAGTATACGGTAATTGCGCCGCGCCTGGCGCGCTGGCACCGGCATTTTCAGCCGCCTGGCGGCGGCGGTGGTCGCTCATCGACAAGCCGCTGACGCGTTGCACTTCCAGCGCCCTGACCAGGCGTTGCGGATCGTTGGGGTGGATGCGCGCCGCCGACTCAGGGTCGACCCGCTGCAATTCGGCATGCAGCGCCGCCCAGCCCTCGGCCGCGGCCCAGGCTTCCAGCTCGGCGCGCACCGCCGGATCGGCGCTGGGCATGTCCGCCATACCTTCCAGCAATGCCTTGAAATACAACATGGTGCCGCCGACCAGCAGGGGGATGCGCCCCGCCGCGGTGATCTCGGCCATGGCCGCCAGGGCGTCGGCGCGGAATTCCGCCGCCGAATAGCTTTCGGCCGGATCGCGGATGTCGATCAGGCGGTGCGGGAATTCGGCCAGGATGTCCTTCGAGGGCTTGGCCGTGCCGATGTCCATGCCGCGGTAGACCAGCGCCGAGTCGACGCTGACCAGCTCGATGGGCAGCAGCCGCGCCAGCTCCAGCGCCAGGTCGGTCTTGCCGGCGGCGGTCGGGCCCATGAGGAAGATGGCGGGAGGCAGGGAGGACATCGGCAACTCTTCGGCAGAACGGGCGCGCGCAAACCGCGCGCTGAATCGATTGGCGCGCAGTTTACTGCACTTGGCTTAACGCTGGCTTTATTTCAGCGCCCGCGCAGAAAGAGTTTGTCCAGCTCGTCCAGGCCCAGCTGCGTCCAGGTGGGCCGGCCGTGGTTGCACTGGCCGCTGCGCTCGGTGATTTCCATGTCGCGCAGCAGGGCGTTCATCTCCGGCAGCGTCAGGCGCCGGTTGGCGCGCACCGCGCCGTGGCAGGCCATGGTCCCGAGCAGTTCGTTGAGGTGCGCCTGGATGCGGTCGCTGGTGCCGTATTCCAGCAGGTCGGCGAGCACGTCGCGCACCAGTTGGGTCGCCTCGGCCTGCTTGAGCAGCGCGGGAATCTGGCGGATCGCCAGGCTTTCCGGGCCCAGGCGCTGCAGCTCGAAGCCGAGCCGGCTGAACCAGCCGCCGTGTTCCTCGGCGCAGTCGGCCTCGCGTTCGCTCACCGCCAGGGATTCGGGCACCAGCAGCGGCTGGCCGCGCAGGCCTTCGCTGTCCATGGCGACCTTCAGGCGCTCGTAGGTGATGCGCTCATGGGCCGCATGCATGTCCACCAGCACCAGGCCGTGGGCGTTCTCGGCGAGGATGTAGATGCCCTTGAGCTGGGCCAGGGCGTAGCCCAGCGGCGGGACATCCTGGGCGCTTTCCGGCAGAGCCTGGGGCGCGGCCGTCGCGGCCTGTTCCGGCAGCGGCGCGAAATAGGCGCGGTAGGCGCCCTGGGCCTCGGCGGCGGGCGGCATGTCCTGACGCTGCGGCTGGTAGGAATAGCCGCCGCCGGAACCGGAGGAACCGCCCGAGCCGCTCCAGCTGCGCGCCGCGGCCGGGGCCTCCAGCACCTTGTCCGACAGGCTCATCTCGCCCTGCGGGCCGAATTCCCCGGCGGCCTGCCCGGTGGGGCGCGGCACGGTCAGGGTGGTGGCCCCCGGCGGCGCCAGCTGGTCGTCCGGGCGCACCTCGGCGAGCGCCCGGTGCAGGGTGCCATAGAGGAAGTCGTGGACCATGCGGCTGTCGCGGAAGCGCACTTCGTGCTTGGTCGGGTGCACGTTGACGTCCACCGTCGCTGGGTCGACCTCCAGGAACAGCACGAAGGTCGGGTGGCGGCCGTTGTAGAGCACGTCGCGGTAGGCCTGGCGCACCGCGTGGGCGACCAGCTTGTCGCGCACCATGCGGCCGTTGACGTAGAAGTACTGCAGGTCCGGCTGGCTGCGGGAGAAGGTCGGCAGGCCGACCCAGCCCCACAGGTGCAGGCCGTTGCGCTCGATCTCGATGGGCAGCGCCTGCTCGAGGAAGGCCGGGCCGCACACGGCGCCGACGCGGCGCGCGCGGGCGGTCTCATCCGCGGCCTCGTGCAGGCTGAAGATGGTCTTGCCGTTGTGGCGCAGGTGGAAGGCCACGTCGAAGCGGGCCAGGGCCAGGCGCTTGATGACTTCCTGCAGGTGGTCGAACTCGGTCTTCTCGGCGCGCAGGAACTTGCGCCGCGCCGGGGTGTTGAAGAACAGGTCGCGGACCTCGACGCTGGTGCCCACCGGATGCGCCGCCGGCTGCACCCGCGGCTGCATGTCGCGGCCCTCGGTCTCCACCTGCCAGGCCTGCTCGGCGTCGGCGGTGCGCGAGGTCATGGTCAGCCGCGACACCGAGCTGATCGAGGCCAGGGCCTCGCCGCGGAAGCCCAGGCTCATCACCGCCTCGAGGTCTTCCAGCTCGCGGATCTTGCTGGTGGCGTGGCGCGCCAGGGCCAGCGGCAGGTCGTCGGCGGGAATGCCACCGCCGTCGTCGCGTACCCGCAGCAGCTTGATGCCGCCCTGTTCCACCTCGACGTCGATGCGCCGGGCGCCGGCGTCCAGGCAGTTCTCCAGCAGTTCCTTGATCACCGAGGCAGGGCGCTCGACCACCTCGCCGGCGGCGATCTGGTTGGCCAGCCGCGGGCTGAGCAGCTGGATGCGGCGTGCTTCGTTCATTGCTGCGCCGCCAGGGAAGTCGCGGGGATGTTCAGCACCTGGCCGATGCGCACGCTATCGGTCTTCAGGTTGTTGGTGCTGCGCAGGGTGGCCATGCTCACGTCGTAGCGAGCGGCGATCATCGACAGGCTCTCGCCGGCGCGCACCACGTGCTGGCGCGGCCCGCTGGAAATCTGCCCGCCGTCGCGCAGCGAGGCGATGTAGGTGCCCGGCGGCGGCGTCTGCACGAAGTACTGGCGCACGCCGGCGGCGATGGAGCGGGCCAGGGCCTGCTGGTGCGAGGCGCTGTTGAGCTTCTGCGACTCGCCGGGGTTGGAGATGAAGCCGGTCTCCACCAGGATCGACGGGATGTCCGGCGACTTCAGCACCATGAAGCCGGCCTGCTCGACGCGGTTCTTGTGCAGCGAGGTGACGCGGCCGACATTGGTCAGCACCTTGTGCCCGACGTCCAGGCTGGAGGACATGGTGGCGGTCATCGACAGGTCGAGCAGCACGCCGGCGAGCATGTGGTCCTTGTCGTCGAGGCTGACGCTGCCGTCGCCGCCGATCAGGTCGGAACGGTTTTCGCTGTCGGCCAGCCAGCGCGCGGTCTCGGAGGTGGCGCCGCGGTCGGAGAGGGCGAACACCGAGGCGCCGAAGGCGCTGCGGCTGGGCGCGGCGTCGGCGTGGATGGAGACGAACAGGTCGGCGCCCTTCTTGCGCGCGATGGCGGTGCGCCCGCGCAGCGGGATGAAGTAGTCGCCGGTGCGCGTCAGCTCGGCGCGGAAGCCCTTCATCTGGTTGATCTGCCGCTGCAGTTCGCGGGCGATCGACAGGGTGATGTTCTTCTCGTGCAGGCCGTTCGGGCCGGAGGCGCCCGGGTCCTCGCCGCCGTGGCCGGCGTCGATGGCGATGATGATGTCGCGCTTGCCGCCGGCCGGCACCGGCGCCTTGGCCACCGGCTGCGTCGGCGTCACCGGGGTGGCCGGCTGGTTCGGCGTGGGCGTGGCGGGCACGTCGGGGGTAATGTCCGCGCCCTGGTCGTAGAGGTCCACCACCAGGCGGTTGCCGTACTGCTGGTTGGGCGGCAGGACGAAACTCTTGGGCGTCACCTGGGCCGAGAGGTCCAGCACCAGGCGCAGGTCGGTGGGCGAACGCTGCGCCGAGCGCACCGAGGTGATCGGGGTGTTCTTCAGCTTGAGCTGGTTCAGCGCGGTGCTCAGCTGCGCGCCATTGAGGTCGATGACGATGCGGTTCGGCGCGCTGAGGGTGAACAGGCTGTGCTGCACCGGGCCGGACAGGTCGAACACCAGGCGCGTGTTGTCCGGCGCGCGCCACAGGCGCACGCTCTTGATCTGCGTGATTTGCGCGGCGGCAAGAACCTCGCCGGCGCCCAGCGCCAGCAGGATGAACAACCCGGCCAACAGCGCCCGAAGGCGCAACCCCCAACCCATGTTTTTTCTCATGCTCCCGTAGCCAGGACGGCGCACCAGGCTTCGCCCCGCACTCCGTGCGGTTCCAGGCGCAGCATGCGGCCGCCCGCTTGCGGGGTAATGGTAATGTCCAGGTCGGCCTTTGGCAAAATGCCCGCGCCCCTTTCGGCCCACTCGATCAGGCACAGGGCGTCGCCTTCGAAGTAATCGCGGATGCCCAGATATTCCAGTTCCTCGGGGTCGGCCAGGCGGTACAGATCGAAATGGAAGGCGCGCACCTCGCCCAGCTCGTAGGGCTCGACCAGGGTGAAGGTCGGGCTCTTCACCGCCCCGGCATGGCCCAGGCCGCGCAGAATGCCGCGCGAGAGCGTGGTCTTGCCGGCGCCGAGGTCGCCGTGCAGGTAGATCACCCCGCGCCCGCCGGTAGCCTGGGCGATCCTCGCGCCCAGCGCGTACATGGCCTCCTCGCCGTCGGCGAACAGCTTCAGTTCAGGCATGGGGCGAACTCCTCGAGCAACTGACGAACGGCAGGGATCAGGTCGCTGGCCGCGAGCCCCCGCCCCTGCGCGCCAAGCAGCTCGCCGGCGCGGGCGTGCAGCCAGACAGCCAGGCAGGCGGCGTCGAAGGGTTCCATTTTCTGCGCCAGCAACGCGCCAACTATCCCGGACAGCACGTCACCCAGGCCGGCGGTGGCCATGGCCGGATGACCATGGGAGCACAACGCCAGGCGACCGTCCGGCGCAGCGACCAAGCTGCCGACGCCCTTGAGCACGGCCACCGCCTGGTAGCGGCTGGCCAGCTCGCGCACGGCGGCGGCTCGATCGGCCTGCACCTCGGCGGTGGAGCGGCCCAGCAGGCGGGCCGCCTCGGCGGGGTGCGGGGTGATCACCAGGCTGCCCGCCGGGCGCTGCACCTGGCCCTCGGCCAGCAGGTTGAGCGCATCGGCGTCCCACACCTGGGGCAGCTCCAGACTGGCCGCGGCGCTGGCCAGGCAGCGACCCCAGGCGTTGCGGCCGATGCCGGGGCCGACCACCAGCACGCTGGCGCGCTCGGTGGCGCGCAGCACCTCGGCTGACGAGGACACGCCGCGGGTCATCAGTTCCGGGCAGCGCGCCAGCGCCGCCGGCACGTGGGCGGCGCGGGTGGCGACGGAGACCAGCCCGGCGCCGCTGCGCAGGGCCGCTTCGCCGGCCAGCAGGGTGGCGCCGCCCATGCCGTGATCGCCGCCGATCAGCAGCAGGTGGCCAAACAGGCCCTTGTGCGCCGCCTTCGGCCGCGGCGCCAGCTGCGCCAGGCTGCTGGGCGCCAGGCGCGTGGCCTGGGCCTCCTCGGGCAGTTGCGCGGGGTCGGCGTCGAGGCTGTCGAAGGCCAGCTCGCCGCACTGGTCCGGGCCTTCGCCGGTGAACAGGCCGAACTTGAGGCCGATGAAGGTCACCGTCAGGTCGGCGCGCACCGCGCAGCCCAGCACCTGGCCGGTATCGGCGCTGAGGCCGGAGGGGATGTCGATGGCCAGGACCGGCAGGCCGCTGGCGTTGATCCGCGCGATGGCCGCCGCGTACGGGTCGCGCACCGCGCCACCGAGGCCGGTGCCGAGCAGCGCATCCACCAGCACGCCATGCAGTTCGGCGTGTTCGTGCCAGGGCAGGAGGGTCACGCCGGCGGCCAGGGCCTCGGCGTGGGCGGATGCGGCGTCGCCGGCCAGCCGCGCGGTGTCGCCCACCGCCAGCACGCGCACGTTCCAGCCGGCGCGCTGGGCCAGGGCGGCGACCAGGTAGCCGTCGCCGGCGTTGTTGCCGTGCCCGGCCAGCACCGTCAGGCGCCCGGCGTCCGGCCAGCGCCGGCGCAGGGCGCGCCAGGCGGCATGGGCGGCGCGCTGCATGAGCTCGAAGCCGGAGGTGCCGGCGGCGATCAGGCACGCGTCGAGGTCGCGCACCTGCCGGGCGCTGTACAGCGCGGTCGGCAGACTGTCGTGAAGGTGCGAATTCATCGGGTTTCCGCGGGGAATCGGGCGCCGGTCGGCGCGGTCTGGCAGAATTATACCTACCCCGGTCCCGCTTTCCCGCCCCCGCATGCACGATTCCACATCCGATTACAGCGCCATCGCCGAACGCATCAAGGCCTGGGGCCGCGAGCTGGGCTTCCAGCAGGTCGGCATCGGCGGGCTGGACCTGGCCAGCCACGGCGAGCACCTGCAGCGCTGGCTGGCCGCCGGCTACCACGGCGAGATGGACTACATGGGCGCCCACGGCAGCAAGCGCTGGCGCCCGGACGAACTGGTGCCCGGCACCCTGCGGGTGGTCTCGCTGCGCATGGACTACCTGCCCGGCGACACACGCATGGCGCAGCGCCTGGCCGAGCCGGAGAAGGCCTACGTATCGCGCTACGCCCTGGGCCGCGACTACCACAAGCTGGTGCGCAAGCGCCTGCAGCAGCTGGCCGAACGCGTCCAGCAGGAGGTCGGCCCGTTCGGCTACCGCGCCTTCGTCGACAGCGCGCCGGTGCTGGAGAAGGCCATCGGCGAACAGGCCGGGCTCGGCTGGATCGGCAAGAACACCCTGCTGCTCAACCGCAAGGCCGGCAGCTACTTCTTCCTCGGCGAACTCTTCACCGACCTGCCGCTGCCCCTGGACGAACCCCACGGCAGCGAGCACTGCGGGCGCTGCAGCGCCTGCCTGGACATCTGCCCGACCAACGCCTTCGTCGGCCCTTACGTGCTGGACGCGCGGCGCTGCATCTCCTACCTGACCATCGAACTGAAGGGCCCGATCCCCGAGGAACTGCGCGCGCCCATGGGCAACCGGGTATTCGGCTGCGACGACTGCCAGATCGTCTGCCCCTGGAACCGCTTCGCCCGGCCCAGCGAGCAGGGCGACTTCCAGCCGCGCCACGGGCTGGACAATGCCGAGTTGGCCGAGCTGTTCCTCTGGAGCGAAGAAGAGTTCCTCAGCCGCACCGAGGGCTCGCCGCTACGCCGTGCGGGCTATGAGCGGTGGCTGCGCAACCTGGCGGTGGGGCTGGGGAATGCGCCTTCGAGCATTCCGGTGATAGAGGCGCTGAAGGCACGGCGGGAGTTTCCGTCGGAGTTGGTGCGCGAGCACGTCGAGTGGGCGCTGCGGCGGCATGGGATCGCCCCTACACCTTCCGGCAATGCCCCGTAGGATGGCGTTGAGCGAAGCGATACCCATCGCCATGACCGCATGGGTATCGCAAGCTCAACCCATCCTACGAAAAGCACTTCAAATGCACCTTCGAGCACTCCAGTGATAGAGGCGCTGAAGGCGCGGCGGGAGTTTCCGTCGGAGTTGGTGCGCGAGCACATCGAGTGGGCGCTGCGGCGGCATGGGGTGGGACGGTAGGGGTTCTGCTGGCTGGGTTCGGAGCGCGTCCTGAAGAGCCCCTCTCCCCAGCCCTCTCCCTGAAGGGAGAGGGGGCTTGTCCGTGCCGAAAGAAGGAATGGTTTCAGCTGGAAACCATCGGAGTTGCCGGCTAACTCCAGAGCATCCAAGCACTCCGAACGGTCCCCTCTCCCTTCAGGGAGAGGGTTAGGGAGAGGGAGCGGAGCCAAACCGACACACCTCAGCCACCTGGAAACCCCGTTCGCGAGCAAGCTCGCTCCTACGAAAAACCAGCGACTCAGACCTTGATGAAGGTCTCGCGGTAATAGCGCAGCTCGGCGATGGATTCGCGGATGTCGTCCAGCGCCAGGTGGGTATTGCCCTTCTTGAAGCCATCCCGCACCTGCGGGGCCCAGCGCGCCGCCAGTTCCTTGAGGGTGGAGACATCCAGGTTGCGGTAGTGGAAGTAGGCCTCCAGCTTCGGCATGTACCTATAGAGGAAGCGGCGGTCCTGGCAGATGCTGTTGCCGCAGATCGGCGAGGCGCGCTTGGGCACCCATTTTTCCAGGAAGGCCAGGGTCATGGCCTCGGCCTGGGCGGCGTCGATGGTGCTTTCGCGCACGCGCTGGGTCAGGCCCGACTGGCCGTGCTGGCGGGTGTTCCACTCATCCATGCCGGCGAGGGTCTCCTCGCTCTGGTGCACGGCGATCACCGGGCCTTCCGCGAGAATGTTCAGCTCGCTGTC
>Ga0180221_1001503_pt1 | contig 15322 bp, 26 predicted proteins | sample eDN5th37CKraftMG_FD_151339 | JGI IMG/M metagenome (GOLD analysis project Ga0180221, IMG submission 151339) | Enriched Miracle-Growth compost microbial communities from Emeryville, California, USA - eDNA 5th pass 37_C Kraft MG (version 2) (version 2) ...
ATCTGATCAAGGCGCACGCGCAGATCGAGAGCGGCACCACCATCGGCAAGGTGGTGCTGTCGGGGTGGTGAGGCGCCCTCTTCACCTCTCCCATGGGGAGAGGTCGACGCGCGTCAGCGCGTCGGGTGAGGGATTACAAATTCTCGACTTCAGAATCCCCCTCACCCCAACCCTCTCCCCAGTCGAGGTCGGATATATCCGACTTCGACAGCTTCAAATGCCGAACTCGGGTAAACCCGAGTTCGGTTGGGAGAGGGAGCGCGCCGTGCCAGGGGGCATTTCCTGCGTTCGAACGATCACTCCTTCGCCGGCACCGTGCGCAGATAGGCGACGATGTCGCTGAGGTCGCCGTCGGTCATGTGGGCGTAATACGGGAAGCCCATCGGCGGCTTCAGATGCGAGCCGTCCCTGGCGACGCCGGTGGTGATCGCCGTCTTGATCTGCGCATCGGTCCAGTCCCCGAGCCCCTTGGCCTTGTTGACCGTGATGTTGCGCGACACCGACTTGCCCCAGGGCCCGGGGAATTCCATGCCGCCGGCGCCATAGTCCTTCCAGTCGTGGCCCTTCGGCCCCATCGGCGTGTGACACTCGAAGCAGTGGCCGATGGTGGCGAGATAGAAGCCGTGCTTCACCGGGTCCTTCAGCATCGCCTCGGTATAGGCGCTCTCGGCGCCGGGCGGCGTCTGCGACTTCGCCGGGAAGCGATAGATCGGATCCGGCACCTTGTTCTTGATCGGCGCGAGCGTGCGCAGATAGGCGACGATGGCGTCCATGTCGCGGTCGGTGATGATTTTATAGAACCCGACCGGCATCACCGCGGCGATCGGCGTGCCGTCCGGCCGCTCGCCGGTGCGCAGCAGGTGCTTGATCTGGTCGTTGGTCCAGGCGCCGATGCCGGTGTCCTTGTCCTGCGTGATGTTCGGCGCGGTGACCTTGAACGGCGGCTCGTCCCAGGAAAGACCGCCGGAGAAATGCTTGCCGGGAAGGTCGCCCTGCGGCCCCTTCGGCGAATGGCAGTTGCCGCAGGTCATGATGGTGTTGACGAGATAGTCGCCGCGCTTGGCGAGGTCGGATTGCGCCTGAGCGGCGCCCGCGAACGCGAAGACGAAAGCCAGCGTCGGCACGATCGTGCGGATCATCGTTGTCACTCCCCTTGGCCCCTTTTGGCGCCGGGGGCTCTCATATTCTTATGCAGCAAGATACCACCGCGCGCCAGAGGAAACCCGTTTGCGGCGCGCATCCCGATGTGCACATCGCAGGTTCGGAGTCGCCTGGCCGACACAACAAAAAGGGCGGCCACCCGGGCCGCCCTTTCGTATCTTCCGATCTTGCGGCGCCGATCAGGCCGCGGCGGTTTCCGCCTCTGCCGTCTCGGCCTGCACCGGGCCGGAGTCCTGACCCTTGGCGTCGACGTCGCGGTCGACGAATTCGATCACCGCGCGCGGGGCATTGTCGCCGAAGCGGAAGCCCGCCTTCATGATGCGGGTGTAACCGCCGTGCCGCTCCTTGTAGCGCGGGGCGAGCACGTCGAAGAGCTTCTTGACCATGGCGACATCCCGCACTTCCGAGATGGCCTGACGGCGCGCGGCGAGATCGCCCTTCTTGCCGAGGGTGATCAGCTTCTCGACCACCGGGCGAAGCTCCTTCGCCTTCGGCAGCGTCGTCATGATCTGCTCGTGCTTGATCAGGCTCGCCGCCATGTTGGCGAACATGGCGCGGCGGTGAGCCGGCTTCTTGCCCAGCTTGCGGTGAACCTTGCCGTGACGCATCGAACTCTTCCTTCTCGTCTCTGTGTCACGACGGTTCGTCGGACGTTGTGCTCAGGTGGGCTTCCTGCGTTCGCCCTGGTTATCCCTGCTTCCGCCGGTCCGCACGCCTAGCAGCGCCGATACGGTCTCCGGAAACAGCCTTTGTGCCCTCGTCTGGATTCCGGGTTCGCGTGCTCCGCACGCGCCCCGGAATGACGCGGGATTAGTAGTGGTCCTCGAAGCGCTTGGCGAGCTCTTCGATGTTCTCCGGCGGCCAGCCCGGCACTTCCATGCCGAGATGCAGGCCCATCTGCGCCAGCACTTCCTTGATCTCGTTGAGCGACTTGCGGCCGAAGTTCGGCGTGCGCAGCATCTCGGCCTCGGTCTTCTGAACGAGATCGCCGATATAGACGATGTTGTCGTTCTTCAGGCAGTTGGCCGAACGCACGGAGAGCTCGAGCTCGTCCACCTTCTTGAGGAAAGCCGGGTTGAAGGCGAGATCCGGAATGGTCTCGGCGGCCTCGGCCTTGCGCGGCTCCTCGAAGTTGACGAACACGTTGAGCTGGTCCTGCAGGATGCGCGCGGCATAAGCGAGCGCGTCCTCCGGCGTGACCGCGCCGTTGGTCTCGATGGTCATGGTCAGCTTGTCGTAGTCGAGGATCTGGCCCTCGCGGGTGTTCTCGACCTTGTAGGAGACCTTCTTGACCGGCGAGTAGAGCGAGTCGACCGGGATCAGGCCGATCGGCGCGTCCTCGGGACGGTTGCGCTCGGCCGGGACGTAGCCCTTGCCGGTGTTGACGGTGAACTCCATGCGGATCTCGGCGCCCTCGTCGAGGGTGCACAGGATGAGGTCGGGATTGAGCACGACCACGTCGCCGACCGTCTGGATGTCGCCGGCAGTCACGGTGCCCGGGCCCTGCTTCTTCACCACCATGCGCTTGGGACCCTCGCCCTGCATCTTGATGGCGATGTCCTTGATGTTGAGCACCATGTCGGTGACGTCCTCGCGCACGCCGGCGATCGAGGAGAACTCGTGCAACACGCCGTCGATGTGCACCGACTGCACCGCCGCGCCCTGCAGCGACGACAGAAGGATGCGGCGCAGCGCGTTGCCGAGCGTGACGCCGAAGCCGCGCTCGAGCGGCTCGGCCACGACCGTCGCCATGCGCGCGGGATCCATGCCCGGCGTCACCTGGAGCTTGTTCGGCCTGATCAGTTCCTGCCAATTCTTCTGGATCACGTCTTCACCTTTCGGCGCGAGGCTGCCCCTCACGCAACCCCACCCGCCATGTGGGGGACATCTGAGGCGGTGAGCGGACGGCGCGGCCGCGCGCGCCCGCCACGGGAATTCCAAATCGTCAGACGCGACGGCGCTTGCGCGGCCGGCAACCGTTGTGCGGGATCGACGTCACGTCGCGGATCGAGGTGATCGTGAAGCCGGCCGACTGCAGCGCGCGCAGCGCCGACTCACGGCCCGAGCCCGGACCCGACACTTCCACCTCGAGGGTGCGCATGCCGTGCTCCTGCGCCTTCTTGCCGGCGTCCTCGGCCGCGACCTGCGCGGCGTAGGGAGTCGACTTGCGCGAGCCCTTGAAGCCCATGGTCCCCGCCGACGACCAGGCAATGGTGTTGCCCTGCGCGTCGGTGATGGTGATCATGGTGTTGTTGAACGAGGCGTTCACGTGCGCCACGCCCGAGGCGATGTTCTTGCGTTCGCGCCGGCGGACGCGGGTGGCTTCCTTACCCATTCTCGATCCCTTTCGCGGCGCGGCGCCCTTGATCGACGCGCGCCAGATTCACATTGCGTCCGATCAGGCGGTCTTCTTCTTGCCGGCGATGGTCTTGGCCGGGCCCTTGCGGGTGCGCGCATTGGTGTGGGTGCGCTGGCCGCGCACCGGCAGACCCTTGCGGTGACGCAGGCCGCGGTAGCAGCCGAGGTCCATCAGGCGCTTGATGTTCATCGCCACTTCGCGGCGCAGATCGCCTTCCACGAGATAGTCGCGATCGATCAATTCGCGAATCTGCAGAACCTCGGCGTCGGTGAGTTGCGACACCCGCCGTTCCATCGGCAGGTTGAGGTTCGTCACGATGTCCTTGGCGATCTTCGGGCCGATGCCATGGATGTACTGCAGCGCGATAAGGACACGCTTGTTGGTCGGAAGATTGACGCCCGCGATACGAGCCACGACTGCTCTCCTTTAAGTCTTCAAACCTGTTGGACGGCTGCGACGAGCGCGCCGAATCTCTGTGATCCCGCAGCGGGATAGCACAAAACAGTACACGACACCCGGCCCCGCCGCTCTGGGACCCGGCATCGCGCCAAACTCCTGGATACCCGGGTTATTAGGGGATTCATCGGGCTCTCGTCAAGCGTTTGGCGCGGGTTTTGCGTGCCCCGGTACGGCTGGCGGAACGCCCCCGCTTCGCCACCGGACGGCCCGCCTTCTTGCGGGAACCCGGGGTCGCCTTCGCGGTCCGCTTGCGGCCCTTGGCCGCCGTCGGACGGGCGGCAGCCCGCGACCGGGAGGTCTTGGCGGCGCGCTTGGCGCCCCGCTTGGCGGCCCGGCCCCTGGCCGTCTTGGCCTTGGCGGCACGGGCACGGCTGGCTCCCCGGGCGGCCGCGGGCTTGGCGCGGCGGCGCGTCGTCCGCGCCGGCTCGAGCAAGGCGTCGATGGCGCGGGTGACGGTATCGATCGGCGCCATGCCGTCGACCGTCCTGAGCTGGCCGGTGCGGCCGTAATAGTCGGTCAGCGGCGCGGTCTGGGCCCGATAGGCAGCGAGGCGCTTCTTCAGCGCCTCGGCATTGTCGTCCGCCCTGATTTTCTCGCCGCGCGCCGTCATCTCGGCGACGCGCGTCTCGATCCGCTTGATGAGGATGCCTTCGTCGACCTTGAGCTCGATCACGGCATCGAGCTTGAGGCCGCGTTCCTTTAGCAGCCGGTCGAGCGCCTCGGCCTGCGCCACGGTGCGCGGGAAGCCGTCGAGCACGAAGCCGCGCTTGGCGTCCGGCTGGCCGATGCGGTCGGCGATGATCGCCACCACCACGTCGTCGGGAACCAGGTCGCCCCGGTCCATGATCGCCTTGGCACGCAAGCCGACCGGCGTACCCGCCGCAACGGCTGCCCTGAGCATGTCGCCCGTCGACAGCTGCACGATCCCGTGCTTCGCCACCAGCCGCTGCGCCTGCGTGCCCTTCCCCGCCCCCGGCGGGCCGAGCAGGATCAGTCTCATCGATTGCGCCCCCGCAATTTCGACCGCTTGATCAAACCTTCGTATTGATGCGCCAGCAGATAGCCCTGGATCTGCGCGACCGTGTCCATCGTGACGCTGACCACGATCAGGAGCGAGGTGCCGCCGAAATAGAACGGCACCGCGGCGTAGGAAATCAGGATCTCGGGAATGAGACAGACGACGGCGAGGTAGATCGCGCCGACGACGGTGATGCGCGACAGCACGTAGTCGATGTACTCGGCCGTGCGCTCGCCGGGGCGGATGCCGGGGATGAAGCCGCCGTGTTTCTTCAGGTTGTCCGCAGTCTCGGTCGGGTTGAACACGACCGCGGTGTAGAAGAACGTGAAGAAGACGATCAGCCCGATGTAAAGGATCAGGAACAACGGCCGGCCGTGGCCGAGCAGCGTCGTCACCGTCGTCAGCCAGCCGGGGCCCTGCCCGGCGTTGAAGTTGGCGACCGTGGTCGGCAGCAGCAGCAACGACGAGGCGAAGATCGGCGGGATGACGCCCGAGGTGTTGAGCTTGAGCGGCAGGTGCGAGGACTGCCCCTCGAACATGCGGTTGCCGACCTGGCGCTTGGGATACTGGATCAGCAGCCGGCGCTGGGCGCGCTCCATGAACACGATGAAGGCGATGACCGCGACCGCCATCACCATCACGATGAGGATGAGGCCGGTCGACAGCGCGCCCTGACGGCCGAGCTCGAGGGTGCCGGCAATGGCCGACGGCAGTTCCGCGACGATGCCGGCCAGGATGATGAGCGAGATGCCGTTGCCGATGCCGCGGGCGGTGATCTGCTCGCCGAGCCACATCAGGAACATCGTGCCGCCGGTGAGCGTGATCGTCGTCGAGATCAGGAAGAACAGGCCGGGGTTCGACACCACGTTGCCCGTGCCCTGCAGGCCGATGGCGATGCCGTAGGACTGAACCGCCGCCAGCGCCACCGTCAGGTAGCGCGTGTACTGGTTCATGATCTTGCGGCCCTGCTCGCCCTCTTTCTTCAGGGCTTCGAGCGTGGGCGACACCGTCGTCATCAGCTGGATGATGATCGAGGCGGAGATGTAGGGCATGATGTTCAGGGCGAAAATCGCCATCCGGTGGATGCCGCCACCGGAGAACATGTTGAACATGCCGAGAATGCCACCCGACTGGGTGTTGAAGATCTGCTCCCACGCCGTCGGATCGATGCCGGGCAGCGGGATATAGGTCCCGAGACGGAAGACGAGCAGCGCGCCGACCGTGAACCAGATTCGCTTCTTGAGCTCTTCGGCCTTGGCGAGTGCCGAGAAGTTGAGATTGGCCGCCAGTTGTTCCGCCGCGGAAACCATCGATCGCTCCTGCCGCGCCCCCAGCCCCGCCTGCCGGCGAGGCCCTTTGGCCCGGGCCGGGTCCGGTCGACGCAGCCCTTACATAGGCACTGCGTCTCTCATTCAGTAGTCGGAAGATGCGGCCCGCACGCCGTGGCGGTCGGTCGCGTCTTCCTATTCGGCTTCGGCGGCCTTCGCCTTGCGCTTGTTCTTGCCCTTCGGCTCGGCCTCGCTCTCCTCGACGGCCGGCGCCAGGATCTTCACCGAGCCGCCCGCCTTCTCGATCGCCTCGCGCGCCGACTTCGACGCGCCCCAGACCGCGAAGTCGGCCTTGGCCTTGAACTCGCCGTTGCCGAGCAACTTCACGCCATCCTTCTCGCGTCGCATCAGCCCGGCCTTGACCAGGGCGGCGGCGTCGACCGGCGCCTTGACGTCGATGACGCCGGCCTCGATCGCGGCCTGCACCTTGCCGAGATTGATCTCGTTGAGCTTCAGCGCGAAAGCGGTGTTGCGGAAGCCGCGCTTGGGCAGGCGACGGTGCAGCGGCATCTGGCCGCCTTCGAAGCCCTTGATGCTGACGCCGGAGCGCGCGGTCTGGCCCTTGCCGCCGCGGCCGCCGGTCTTGCCCATGCCGGAGCCGATGCCGCGGCCGATGCGCATGCGCTTCTTGCGCGAGCCGGCATTGTCGGCGATCTGGTTGAGTTTCATCGTCCTATCCTCGACCTCTTGCTTGTCATGGCGGCTTGTCCCGGCCATCTCGATCAGGAAGGCACAGCCCCCCTCACCGGGGTCACCGGGACGAGCCCGGTGACGACAGAATCACTTCTTCGCGTCCACCACGCGCACGAGGTGCTGCACCTTGCGGATCATGCCGTGCGTCGCCGGGTTGTCCGGCAGCTCGCGCACGCGGCCGATCTTGTTCAGACCGAGGCCGACCAGCGTCTGGCGCTGGTCGAAGTGCTTGCGCAGCGGGCTGGCGATCTGCTCGACCCTGATCGTCTTTGCCTGTGCCATTGTCCGGTTACTCCGCGGTCGCTTCCGCCTCGCCGCCCTCGCGACGACGCGACTGCAGCGTGGACACCTTGATGTTGCGGCGCGCCGCGACCGAGCGCGGCGAGTCCTGGTGCTTGAGCGCGTCGAAGGTCGCGCGCACCACGTTGTAGGGGTTCGACGAGCCGAGCGACTTCGCCACCACGTCCTGCATGCCGAGTGTCTCGAACACGGCGCGCATCGGACCGCCGGCGATGATGCCGGTTCCCGGAGGCGCTGCGCGCAGGAACACCTTGCCGGCGCCGTGACGGCCGGCGACGTCGTGATGCAGCGTGCGGCCCTCGCGCAGCGGCACCCGGGTCAGACCGCGCTTGGCGGCATCGGTCGCCTTGCGGATCGCCTCCGGCACCTCGCGCGCCTTGCCGTGACCGAAACCGACGCGGCCCTTCTGGTCGCCGACCACCACCAGCGCGGCGAAGCCGAACCGGCGGCCGCCCTTGACCACCTTGGCCACACGGTTGATGTGGACCAGCTTGTCGACGAACTCGCTTGCCTCGCGCTCTTCGCGCTGGCCGCCGCGTTCCCGATCCCGTCGCGCTTCACGTGCCATGTGCTTTTTCCTTTCGCATCATCCTGTCCGAAAACCGGTTCCCGTTTCTCGGGACGATGCGCCGTTCCGTTAGAAGTTGAGCCCGCCCTCGCGGGCGGCTTCGGCCAGCGCCTTGATGCGGCCGTGATAGATGTAACCGCCGCGGTCGAACACGACGTCCTTGATGCCCTTGGCAGCCGCGCGCTCGGCGAGCAGCTTGCCCACCTGCTTGGCCGCCTCGATGTTGGCCCCGGTCTTGTTCGCCTCGCGCATCGCCTTCTCCAGCGACGACGCAGCGGCGACCGTCTCGCCCTTGAGGTCGTCGATGAGCTGCGCGTGAATATGCTTCGACGAGCGGAACACCGACAGGCGCGTGCGGCCGCTCTTGATGCCGGCAAGTTTGATCTTGCGTCGCACCGACGCCGTCCGCCGCGCGGTCCGGACTTTCAATTTCGACATGGCGCAAGCCCTCTTATTTCTTCTTGCCTTCCTTGCGGAAGATGTATTCGCCGGCGTACTTCACGCCCTTGCCCTTGTACGGCTCCGGCGGACGGTAGCCGCGGATCTCCGCCGCGACCTGGCCGACCTGCCGCTTGTCGATGCCGGAGACGACGATCTCCGTCGGCTTCGGCGTCGCGATGGTGATGCCCTGCGGGATCGGATAGTTCACGTCGTGCGAGAAGCCGAGCTGCAGGTTGAGCTGCTTGCCCTGCACCGCCGCGCGATAGCCGACGCCGGAGATCTCCAGCTTCTCCTCGAAGCCCTTGGTGACGCCGGCGATCAGGTTGTTCACCAGCGTGCGCGACGTGCCCCACTGCGAGCGCGCCCGCTTGGTCTCGAAGCGCGGCTCGACCTTGATCGCGCTCTTGTCCAGGCTGACGGCGACGTCGTCGTGCAGCACGGCCTGCAGGGCGCCCTTCGGGCCCTTCACCTTGACGGTCTGACCTTCCACGTTGGCGGTGACGCCGGACGGGACGGCAACGGGACGTTTTCCGATACGCGACATCAGAACACCGTGCAGATGATTTCGCCGCCAACATTGGCGTCGCGAGCGGCATGATCGGCCATCACCCCCTTCGGGGTGGACAGGATGGCGATGCCGAGGCCGTTGTTGACGCGCGGCAGCGCCTTGACCGAAACGTAAACGCGACGGCCGGGCTTGGAGACCCGCTCGATCTCGCGAATCACCGGAGTGCCGTCGAAATACTTGAGCTCGATCTCGAGCTCGTTGCGGCCGCTGGCATGCGCGACGTTGGCATAGCCGCGGATGAAGCCCTCGGTCTTGAGCACCTCGGCGACGCGCTCGCGCTGCCGCGAGCCGGGCATCGACACCTTGGACTTGTTACGCATCTGCGCGTTGCGGATGCGGGCGATCATGTCGCCGATCGGATCGTTGACGGACATCTCGCGCCTCCCCTTACCAGCTCGACTTCACGAGGCCCGGAACGAGGCCCTTGTTGCCGAGCTCGCGCAGCGCGATACGGCTGAGCTTGTGCTTGCGGTAGAAGGCGCGCGGACGTCCGGTCAGCTCGCAGCGGTTGCGGATGCGCGTGCGCGAGGAGTTACGCGGCAGTTCGGCAAGCTTGAGGGTCGCGGCGAAACGATCCTCCACCGGCAGGGTCTTGTCCTGCACGATAGCCTTCAGCTTGCTCCGGCGGCCGGCGAACTGCTTCGCCATCTTGCGCCTCCGGTTGTTCTTCTCGATCGAACTCTTCTTCGCCATTCGGTTAGCTCCTAACGGTCCCGCGTTTGAGGTCGCTTCACGCGCCTCACTGCCGGAACGGGAAGTTGAAAGCCGCAAGCAGCGCCCGCGCCTCGTCGTCGGTCTTGGCGGTCGTGCATACGGTGATGTCGAGGCCCCAGGAATCGGTGACCTTGTCGAAATCGATCTCGGGGAACACGATGTGCTCCTTGATGCCGATCGAATAGTTGCCGCGGCCGTCGAAGCTCTTCGGGTTCAGCCCGCGGAAGTCGCGGATGCGCGGCAGCGCGATGTTCACCAGGCGGTCGAGGAAGTCGTACATCCGCGCCTTGCGCAGCGTGACCTTGCAGCCGATGGACTGCCCGTCGCGCAGCTTGAAGGTGGCGATCGACTTGCGCGACTTGGTGATGACCGCCTTCTGGCCGGCGATCAGCGACAGGTCGCTCGCGGCGTTATCGACCTTCTTGCGGTCGGCGGCGCCCTCACCGATGCCCATGTTGAGCACCACCTTGGTGATGGCCGGAACCTGCATCGGGTTCTTGTAGCCGAACTTCTCGGTCATCTGGCCGCGCACGGCCTTGTCGTAATGCGTGCGCAGGCGCGCGACGTAGTCCGAGCGCTCGCGCGGCGCCTTGGCCTTCGCCTCGCCGCCCTCGGTCTTCGCTGCCTTCGGAGCCTTCGGCGCCTTGGCGCCTCCCGCCTTCGGCGCGCCGCCCTTGGCCTTTTTGCTCTCGGTCTGCGTATCAGCCATCGATCTCTACCCCGGAGCGCTTCGCGAAGCGCACCTTCTTGCGGTTATCGCCCTCGCCGACGAACTTGAAGCCGACGCGCGTCGGTTTGCCGTCCTTCGGATCGGCGATCGCCAGGTTCGACAGGTGGACGGGGCCCTCCTTCGAGATGATCCCGCCTTCCTGCTGCGGCGTCTGGCGCTGGTGGCGCTTGACCATGTTGACGCCGCGCACGAGCGCGCGACTCTCGGTCGGGCGCACCTCGACGACTTCGCCGGTGCGACCCTTGTCGCGGCCGGTGAGGACGACGACCTTGTCGCCTTTACGGATCTTGGCGGCCATCAGAGGACCTCCGGCGCGAGCGAAATGATCTTCATGTGGTTCTTGGCGCGCAGCTCGCGCGGCACCGGCCCGAAGATGCGGGTGCCGACAGGCTCGGCCTGGGCGTTGATCAGCACGGCGGCGTTGCGGTCGAAGCGGATGACCGAACCGTCGGCGCGCTTGATGTCCTTGGCGATGCGGACCACGACGGCCTTCATCACGTCGCCCTTCTTCACGCGGCCGCGCGGGATCGCCTCCTTCACCGAGACGACGATCACGTCGCCGATGGTGGCGTACTTCCGCTTCGAGCCGCCGAGCACCTTGATGCACATGACACGGCGCGCGCCGGAATTGTCCGCCACGTCGAGATTGGTTTGCATCTGAATCATGATGCGGCTCTTTTCTTCGTTGCGCGCCTGACGCTGTCACGCATGGCGCTTACTGAACGTTCGGCTTCTTCTCGCCCCGGATCACTTCCCATGACTTGAGCTTGGAAAGCGGCCGGCGCTCCTCGATCCACACCACATCGCCGACCGAGTACGTGTTGGCCTCGTCGTGCGCGTGATACTTCTTCGAGCGACGGATGGTCTTCTTCATGGTCGGGTGCGCGAACCGGCGGTCCACGCGGACGACCACGGTCTTGTCCTGCTTGTCACTGACGACAACGCCCTGCAGCGTACGCTTCGGCATGGCTCGAACCCTTACTTCTTGGCCGCGTCGCCGCCCTCGGCGGCGCGCTTCTGGGCGGCAATCGTCTTCATGCGCGCGATGTCGCGGCGGATGATGCGCACGCGCGAGGTGTTCTCGAGCTGGCCGGTCGCCCGCTGGAAGCGCAGGTTGAACTGCTCCTTCTTCAGCTTGAGGACTTCCTCATCGAGCTGATCGAGCGTCATGGCTCTGACGTCTGCGGATTTCATGGCTCTTACTCGGCGATACGTTCGATGAAACGGGTCTTGACCGGAAGCTTGGCCGCGGCGAGCGTGAGCGCTTCCTTCGCGATCGCCGACGGAATGCCGTCGACCTCGAACAGGATGCGGCCGGGCTTGACGCGCACGACCCAGAGCTCGGGTGCGCCCTTGCCCTTGCCCATACGAACCTCGATCGGCTTCTTCGACACCGGCACGTCCGGGAACACGCGGATCCAGACGCGGCCGGCGCGCTTCATGAAGCGGGTGAGCGCGCGACGGGCGGCCTCGATCTGGCGCGCGGTGACGCGCTCCGGCTCCAGCGCCTTCAGGCCGAACTGGCCGAAGGCGAGCGTAGTGCCCGACGTCGCAACGCCGTGAATGCGGCCCTTGAAGGCCTTGCGGTATTTGGTGCGCTTCGGTTGCAGCATGTTCTATTGACCTATCCGATTCCTCAGGCCGGCTCGCGGCGCGGGCGGCCCTGGTCGCCCTCGCTCTGGCGCTTGTCCTGCGCCATCGGGTCGTGCTCGAGGATCTCGCCCTTGAAGATCCACACCTTGACGCCGCAGGTGCCGTAGGTGGTGAAGGCGGTGGCCACGCCGTAGTCGATGTCGGCGCGCAGCGTGTGCAGCGGCACGCGGCCTTCGCGGTACCACTCCAGGCGCGCGATCTCGGCGCCGCCGAGACGGCCGGAGCAGTTGATGCGGATGCCCTCGGCGCCGAGACGCATCGCCGACTGCACGGCGCGCTTCATGGCGCGGCGGAACGCGACGCGGCGCTCGAGCTGCTGCGCGATCGACTCGGCGACCAGCTGCGCGTCCAGCTCCGGCTTGCGGATCTCGACGATGTTGATGACGACGTCGCTATCGGTGAGCTTGGCGACCGACTTGCGCAGCTTCTCGATGTCGGCGCCCTTCTTGCCGATGACCACGCCCGGACGCGCCGAGTGAATGGTCACGCGGCACTTCTTGTGCGGGCGCTCGATGACGATGCGCGACACCGCCGCCTGCTTGAGCTGCTTGAGCAGCTCCTCGCGGATCTTGATGTCCTCGTGCAGCAGCGAGCCGTATTCCTGCTTGCCCGCGAACCAGCGCGAGTCCCAGGTCCGGTTGATGCCGACGCGCAGGCCGATCGGATTGATTTTCTGTCCCATCTTGAACTCCTCAGGCCTGCGCCTGCTGCGCCTCGACCTCACGCACGACGATCGTGAGATGCGAGAACGGCTTCAAAATCTTGCCCACCCGGCCGCGACCGCGCGGCGAGAAGCGCTTGATCACGAGCGCCTTGCCGACATGGGCCTCGGCGACGACGAGATCGTCGACGTCGAGATCGTGGTTGTTCTCGGCGTTGGCAATCGCCGATTCCAGGCACTTGCGCACGTCCCTGGCGATGCGCTTGCGCGAGAATTCGAGGTCGGCGAGCGCGCTCGCGACCTTCTTGCCGCGGATCAACTGCGCGACAAGGTTGAGCTTCTGCGGCGAGACCCGCAGCATCTTGCTCACGGCCTTGGCCTCGTTGTCGGCGAGGTCCCTTTCGCGTGCGCGCTTGCCCATGACTATCTCTCGATCCTGACTGACTTCGCGTGACGCGCCTTAGGCGCGCTTGGCTTTACGGTCCGACGTGTGGCCGTAGAAAATGCGGGTCGGCGAGAACTCGCCGAACTTGTGGCCGACCATCTCCTCCGTCACCATCACCGGCACGTGCTTCTGGCCGTTGTAGACGCCGAACGTGAGCCCGACGAATTGCGGCAGGATGGTCGAACGGCGGCTCCAGATCTTGATCACGTCGTGACGACCCGATGCGCGCGAGGCCTCGGCCTTGCGCAGCAGGTAACCGTCGACGAATGGGCCCTTCCAGACTGAGCGGGTCATGACGCGTCCTTAGCTCTGCTTCTTCTTGCGGTCATGGCGGCTGACCACGATGAATTTCGACGTGCGCTTGTTCTTGCGCGTCTTCATGCCCTTGGTCGGCTGGCCCCAGGGGGTGACCCAGTGCTTGCCGCCCTTGGTGCGACCGCCGTGCGGGTGGTCGACCGGGTTCATGGTGATGCCGCGGTTGTGCGGCAGGCGACCGCGCCAGCGCTGACGGCCGGCCTTGCCGATCGTCGTGTTCATGTTGTCCGGGTTGGACACCGCGCCGACGGTCGCCATGCAGCGGCCGTGCACCAGGCGCTGCTCCGACGTCGACAGACGCAGGATCACGTAGTCCTGGTCGCGGCCGACGATCTGCACATAGGTGCCGGCCGAACGCGCGAGCTGACCGCCCTTGCCGACCTTCAGCTCGACATTGTGCACGATCGTGCCGACCGGAATGTTGCTGAGCGGCAGCGCGTTGCCCGGCTTGATGTCCGCCTTCTCCGAGGAGATGACGGTGTCGCCCGCGGCGAGACGCTGCGGCGCCAGGATGTAGGCGAGCTCGCCGTCCTCGTACTTGATCAGCGCGATGAACGCGGTGCGGTTCGGATCGTATTCGAGCCGCTCGACGGTCGCCGGCACGTCCATCTTGCGCCGCTTGAAGTCGATGACGCGATAGGCCTGCTTGTGACCGCCGCCGCGGAAGCGCGACGTGATGCGGCCGTGATTGTTGCGGCCGCCGGTCGAGTGCTGGCCTTCGGTCAGCGACTTGACCGGTGCGCCCTTATGCAGGCCGGCGCGGTCGACGATGACCAGGTGGCGCTGGCTCGGCGTCGTCGGGTTGTAATGCTTCAATGCCATGGTGCCGTTCCCTTAGAGGCCCGTGGTCACGTCGATGCGGTGACCCTCTTCCAGGGTCACGATCGCACGCTTGACGTCAGACTGCTGGCCCATGCGGCCCTTGAACGCCTTGATCTTGCCCTCGCGGATCAGCGTGTTGACGCTCTTGACCTTGACGTCGAAGAGCTTCTCCACCGCTTCCTTGATCTGCGGCTTGGTCGCGGTGCGCGCGACCTTGAACATGACCTTGTTGTGCTCGGAGGCCATCGTCGCCTTCTCGGTGATCACCGGAGCGATGATGACGTCGTAGTGACGGGGATCGCTGGTGCTCATTTGAATCGCGCCTCCAGCGCTTCGACCGCGGCCTTGGTCAGCACCAAAGTCTTGCGCCGCAGGATGTCGTAGACGTTGATGCCCTGCACCGGCAGCACATCGATATTCGGGATGTTGCGCGCCGCCGTCATGAAGTTGGCGTCGAGCGTGGCGCCGTCGATGATCAGGGCGTTCGACAGGCCGAGCTTACCGAACTGCGCGGCGAGCGCCTTGGTCTTCGGCTCCGAAACCGACGCCTTGTCGAGCACGACGATGCCGCCGTCCTTCGCCTTCGACGACAGGGCGTGGCGCAACGCGAGCGCACGCACCTTCTTCGGCAGGTCGATCGCATGGCTGCGCACGAGCGGGCCGAAGGCGCGACCGCCGCCGCGGAACTGCGACACGCGGGCCGAACCGTGACGGGCGCCGCCGGTGCCCTTCTGCGCGTACATCTTCTTGCCGGTCCGCCAGACCTCGGACCGATCCTTGGTCTTGTGCGTGCCGCGCTGGCGCTTGGCGAGCTGCCAGTTGACGCAGCGCTGGATGATGTCCGTGCGCGGCTCGAGACCGAAGATGTCCTGCGACAGGCTCACCGAGCCGGCCTCGTTACCCTCGAGGGTGGTGACTTTCATATCCATCTCACGCGCCCTCCTGCTGGGCCGGCGCTTCCGCCGTCGCGCCGGATTCCTTGGCGGCCGCCTCGCGGAACTTGCCCGGCTTCGGCGCGTCCTTCGGCAGGGTCTTCTTGACCGCGTCGCGGACGGTGATCCAGCCGCCCTTGGCGCCCGGCACCGCG
>Ga0180221_1001506_pt1 | contig 15296 bp, 11 predicted proteins | sample eDN5th37CKraftMG_FD_151339 | JGI IMG/M metagenome (GOLD analysis project Ga0180221, IMG submission 151339) | Enriched Miracle-Growth compost microbial communities from Emeryville, California, USA - eDNA 5th pass 37_C Kraft MG (version 2) (version 2) ...
ATCGAGCTCGCACGCGTCATGGGCTTCGATTCCCCCACCGGCAAAGGCGCGATCGGCATCGTCGAGCGCAAGCGCATCACCCTCGGCAACCCACGCTTCCTTGCCGAGCTGAACATCGCCACGGCCGCGCTCGAAAGCGCCGCGGAGAACTTCCGCAGCGAAGGCGCAACGTCGATCTTCCTCGCCGTTGACGGCAAAGTCGCCGGCGTGATCGCGATCGCCGATCCCGTCAAGCGCTCGACACGCGCGGCGCTCGATGCACTGCGCGCCGATCGCATGCGTGTCGTGATGCTGACCGGCGACAACCGCACCACAGCCGAAGCCATAGCCCGCCGCCTCGGCATCACCGAGGTCGAGGCAGAAGTTCTTCCCGATGAGAAAAGCGCCGTCGTCGAGCGTCTGCAGAAAGAGGGCCGCATCGTTGCCATGGCCGGAGACGGCGTCAACGATGCGCCCGCCCTCGCCGCAGCCGATGTAGGCATCGCGATGGGAACCGGCACCGATGTCGCCATGGAAAGCGCCGGCGTCACGTTACTGAAAGGCGACCTGCAAGGCATCGTGCGCGCACGCGCGCTGTCGGAAGCGGTCATGAGTAACATCCGCCAGAACCTGTTCTTCGCCTTCATCTATAATGCGGCGGGTGTGCCCATCGCGGCGGGCATTCTCTACCCCGCGTTTGGCATCCTGCTCTCGCCGATCATCGCGGCCGCCGCCATGGCGCTCTCGTCTGTCAGCGTCATCGCCAATGCGCTGCGCCTGCGCCATGCACGTCTCGGCTGAACATACGAATAGGAGGCCGGCGGCGTTTCTCCGCCGGCCGCACGTTCCGTCTCCGCTCAGTGGCCCGGCATCGTATTGAAGCGCGCCTTCTGCTCGTCCGAGAGCGAGTCATAGAACCCCGCCAGCGCCGGCCGCACCTCGTTCATCGCCGTGACCGTCGCCTTCAACCGCTTATCCATGGCGTCGAGTCGCGCCGCCGTGGAATCGGGGATCTGCGCCGGGCATGTCGCCTGCAGCATCGCAGCCGCCTTCGCCGACACGTTGTCGAGCCGATCGAGCGCAGCCTTCTGCTTCTCGTCCGGATCGACCGTGGCAATGATCTCCTGCGTCGGTACGTTGATGAACTCCTCGTTCCGCGAGGCGCACAGCTTGGCAGCCTGGGAACCCTTGCCACCGCCCAGCGCATCGAGCTGCTTGCGCTGCTCTGCCGAAAGCGAGCCGTCGAACTTCGCAAGCGGGCCGCGCACCAGATCGAGCCCCTGCACCATCGCGTCGAGGCGCTTCTGCAGCGCATCGAGCCGGCCCACCGGCGTCAGCGGTGGCGAGGTCGGACACGAGTTGCCGAGAATGCTCTCGGCCTTGCCGGAAGCCATCTGCAGGGCCTTGAGATCGGCGAGCTGGGCGCCCATCGGCTTCACGCTCGCCTCGATACGGTCGATGGGCAGGTTTGTGACGCCCGGAGCATAGCCGCTGCAGGTGCCGAGGCTTGCGCTCTCGCTATCGTCCGCGGCCGAGCCAGCCGCCGCTGATTTCGACGCCGCAGCGGCACTGCTGTCCGCTGGCCCGGCGCTGTAGATGTCCTGATGTGACGTGCGCGCGTAGGTGTAGCTGTTATCCGTCTGCGTCCAAGCCGTCGCGCCGTAGCCGCCGCTCGGCCAGGCATAGGCGCCGTTGGGCCAGAACAGACCGCCCATGATGTAATCGACATTGTAGTTCCAGAACGGCGCCGTATCTGCGTAGGGCCACCAGGCGAAGGACCACATGTCGCCGAGCGCGAACGGCCAGAACACCGGCCCGACCCACCCCCAACGGCAGTTGTAGCAGTTGAAATTGCGCGCGTGCCAGTCGTTGTTCCAGAAGCCATTGTGATCCCAGCGGCCGACGTTCACGGGCTGGCGCAGGTTGTTCCAGTGCTGCGCAAGATCATCGCGGTGGTCGAAATTGCGATCGTCCACGCCGTGGTGGTCATCGGCCTGCTCGCGCGCGTCGGGATGAGCAGCATGGTCATCGGGGCGCCGACCGTCGTGATGCCTGTCATCCGCTCTCCGTTCGTCGCGACGGTCGTCGGCGCGGTCGTGTTCGGCACGCTGCCGCTCCACATCGTGGTCGCGGCCGGCACGGTCGTGACGCTCTTCCACATCGCGGCGCCCCTCGCCCGCGCGGCGGCCTTCCTCGATGCGCGGAGCATGCATCTCGGGGCGGAATTCCGGTCGGAACTCGGGCCGGAAGGCGGGATGGAAGTCCCGCATTCCCCCGCCGAAATCCCGCATTCCGCCAAAGTGGCCGCCGAACCCACCGCCGAAATGCCCACCACCGAAATGCCCGCCGCCGAACCCGCGCGCATCCGCGCCGGTGACGAGCGTCAGCGCACTGACGCAAACGCCTGCCGTCAGCGCCAAAGACGACCTTAGAACCATTTGTCCCTCCGGAATTGAACCGTCGACCGGCGAAAACCGGCGTCTCCAGACGGATACGATGGGAGTTATGAGGATCATTTCAGCGCGGGCCGCTAACCTCGGCGCACGGCAAATAAAGCCTTCATGGCAGCAGGACAGATTTATTCCTGTGCGAAAGCTCCTCCTCAGGACGCCGGACGTGGCACGAATGGCCCCGGCATCCCGCCGGGCGGCCCCTTGGGCGCCCACGCCTGGCGCGGCGAACCCGGCGCTACAATATGTGGCTCCCCAGAGGGGCCCGTGGCGGCTATTGATCCGCTGGACGAAGGCAACTGGGAATTGATGATGGCCCCCGACGACACCGAAGCAACCGTAACCGTCCCGCCCGAGTGGGCCACGCTCAAGGCGATATGGACGGCGTGGCCGGCCGATGCGGACGAATGGAACGGCGACCTCGAGCCCCCACGCCACGACGTCGCCGCGCTCGTGCGCGCCCTCTCCGAGACGACGACCGTTCGCCTGCTCGTCAACGGTCCGGAAGCGGAAGCCTCGGCCCGCGCCGCCGTGGGCGACCGGGCGGAACTCATTCCGGCCCGCTACGGTGACATCTGGCTGCGCGACACCGGACCCATCTTCGCCCGCTCGGACCTCGGCCCCGTGGCGCTGCGTTTCGCCACCAACAGTTGGGGCGGAAAGTACGAGCTTCCAGACGACGCGACGGTTGGCGACGAGATCGCACGCATTGCCGATGTTCCCGTCCGCCGCTTCGAATTCGTTCTCGAAGGGGGCGCTGTCGATCACGACGGTGAGGGAACGATCCTGACGACACGCCAGACCCTGCTCAATCCCAACCGCAACGGCTGGACGAAGGAGCAGGCGGAAGCCGCGCTGACGGAAGCTTTCGGTGCCCGCCGCATCATCTGGATCGATGAGGGCCTGAAGAACGACCACACCGACGGGCACGTCGATAACATCGCCCGTTTCGTCGGCCCTGGCCGCGTCGTGTGCCAGGCCCCGGCCGGCCCCGATGACCCGAACCGCGAGACGCTGGAAGCGATCGCCGCGACCCTTGAGGCGGCGACGGATGCATGCGGACGTCAGCTCGAAGTGACGCGCATTTCCGGCGTCGGCCTCTATCGCAACGCCCTTGGCGAAATCTCCCCCGCGTCACATATGAACTTCATCATCGCGAATGGCCTCGTCATCGTGCCGGTTTACGGCACCCTGAGCGAAAAGTCGGCGATTGCCGGATTGCAGGCCGTGTTCCCCGATCACAAGGTGATCGGCGTGCCGTCCAAAGGGCTGCTCGGCTGCGGCACCGCCGGCGGCGGCTCCTTCCACTGCATAACCCAGCAGGAACCCCGATAGATGTCGAACCGCACCATCACCGTCGCCGCCATCCAGACGGCGTTCCGCAACGACATGGCCGACAACATCGCACGCACGGAAGGCTTCGTGCGCGAGGCCGCGCGCCGCGGCGCCCAGGTCGTGCTGCCGCCGGAGCTGTTCCAGGGCATCTATTTCTGCACGCGCCAGAACCCCAAGTGGTTCGAGACCGCGTTCGCAACAGAAGAGCATCCGTGCGTGATTGCCATGCGCAAGCTCGCCGGAGAACTCGGCGTCGTCATCCCGATCTCGTTCTTCGAGAAGGACGGCCCCCGCTATTACAACAGCATCGCCATCGCCGATGCCGACGGGTCGATTCTCGGGGTCTACCGCAAGAGCCACATTCCCGATGGCCCCGGCTACCAGGAGAAGTATTACTTCCGTCCCGGCGACACCGGCTTCAAGGCGTGGGAAACCCGCGCCGGCAACATCGGCGTCGGTATCTGCTGGGATCAGTGGTTCCCCGAGTGTGCCCGGGCCATGGCGCTCGCCGGTGGCGAGGTGCTGTTCTATCCGACTGCGATCGGCTCGGAACCCTATGACGCGAGCCTCGACACGCACCTCCAGTGGCAGCGCGCGATGCAAGGCCACGCAGTCTCCAACGCCGTGCCCATCGTCGCAGCAAACCGCATCGGGCTCGAGGAGAACGACGGCGCCGAGCAGCGTTTCTACGGCCATTCGTTCATCACCGACCACCGCGGCGAGATCGTCGCCGCGTTCGGGAAGGACGACGAGGGCGTGCTGGTGCACACCTTCGATCTCGACGAGATCGAAAGCTATCGCGCGGACTGGGGTTTCTTCCGCGATCGACGCACCGAGCTTTACGCCGAAAGCATCATCTGAGCGCGGTTTCGGGGATGGGAGTGCGCCGCCCCCAGCCGTAGGGTGCGATCGACGATCATGAATACGAGCCGCTCCGCGCTTAGCACGGTGGAGCGGCTTTACCTCGACTGGATAAACGCGCCAAGGATCGACGCGGTGATGCGGCGAGGAAGCGCCGCTCCTTCGCGTAGTACGCCTCCTGCCTAGCGCAGTCGCATCGCCGGTGACCGCCGGTCACCTCTTCATACGCTGACCGATGACGATGAGACGGGCCGCGCGCTCGGCGGCATCCTGCAGGTACTGGCGCGACTTCCCGATCGCGACGTCGAGCGGCATCGCGTTCGGCGTTGCCGTCTCGAGGCCGTCGATCCCGTGGGCAAACACGCCGCCCGCATCGTCCGCGAGACCGCCGCCGATGGCGACAACGGGAACGCCAAACTTGCGCGCGGCCGCAGCGACCCCCGAAGGCGTCTTGCCGAATGCGGTCTGGAAGTCCACACGCCCTTCGCCGGTGAAGGCGAGCGCTGCGCCCTTCATATGATCTTCGAGGCGCGTCGCCGCTACGACGAGCTCCACACCCCGCTTCAGCGTGGAATTGGTGAACGCCATCAGGCCTGCACCGATGCCGCCGCCCGCTCCAGCGCCGGGCCGGTCGGCCACATCGACGCTGATCGAGCGTTTGATGACCTGGGCGAAGTGGGCGAGGTTCCGGTCGAGTTGCTCGATCATCTCGGGCGTTGCGCCCTTCTGCGGACCATAGACGCGCGAAGCGCCCTTCTCACCGCACAGCGGATTGGTGACATCGCAGGCAACGCTGATGTGCGTCTTGGCGAGGCCTGGATGCACATGATCCATGTCGACGGCCTGCACCTTGTCGAGGTGGCCGCCCGCGATGAGATCGGGGATGAGTGCGCCCCCGAAATTGATGAAGCGCACGCCCAGCGCCTGGGCCAGGCCGGCGCCGCCGTCGTTCGTCGCCGAGCCGCCGATGCCCAGGATGATCTCCTCGACGCCCCGGTTGATCGCATCGGCGATGAGCTCTCCCGTGCCGAACGTGGTCGCCAGCAGGGGATTGCGCTGATCCTTCGGCACGAGTGGCAGGCCCGAGGCCTCCGCCATCTCGATCACGGCGGTCTTGCCGCCGCCGAGGAGACCGTAGGAGGCAAGGACGCGTCCGCCCATGGGGCCGGAGACCTCGACCTTGATGATCTCGCCGCCAGTGGCATCGACCAGCGATTGCACGGTGCCCTCGCCGCCATCGGCCATCGGCACTTTGACGTAGGTCGCGTTCGGCCAGACCCGCTTGAGGCCCGTCTCGATCTCGCTCGCCACTTCCAGGGACGTGAGGTTTTCTTTGAAGGAATCAGGGGCGATGACGATCTTCATTGGGCACTTCTTCTAGAGGACGCTTGCGCGGCCAACCGCTACTGGGACCAAGGATACGGGGAAAGACTGCACTGTGTCGCGTCGCTGCTTAAAGTTGCTTTCCCTGCGAGGGGTGGCCCGAAAGCCATTATCGCCCATGGTTAAAGGAAGTGACAGAGATCGTTCATAGCGAGGCGAAGGGCAAGGGGTAGCTGCGCGGGACGAGGTGCGCGGGCGGCGCGAATTCAGCGCAATGCACCCTGCGGGGAGAGTCCACGCGCAACACGCACCAGCATCGCGGCTCACATTTTCGCCTGGACCGCCATAGGCTTGCGCCATGTCCAAACCTCGGCAGCCCCATGACGGCGCGGCGCCTCCCGCCACGGATACGTTTACCCCCTGACTCATGTCAGAAACGGGCGCGGCGGCACACATCGTCCACGCGGTCCCCCGGCATGGCAAAGTGTGGACACGCAACCGACCGAACACCCAAAGGAGCAGCCATTGACGACTTTCACCGTGCGGCAGGGACAGCGCTACCGGGCGACCATCTCGCTTGGCCTTCTCGAGAGCTTTGCCGGCAACGACCTGATCGCGGCGCGGCTCGAGGCCGCCGGATTCACCGATGTGTCGGTCGAAGGCTCCGGCTCCCGGCGCAGCGCCGAGGCCCTTTGGCCCCACGCGGACGCCAGCGCCGCATTACCACCTCAGGTTAGCGACGTAACCGAAATTGATGCGGCCTAGCGGATACGCAACATCCCTCTCCCCGTACAATCGTCTTCAGAGAACAAACGCGCTGAATGCTAATCGTACGATGAAATATCAGGCGGTTATTACTTCGGGGATTTGTTCGAAGACACTAGGCCGGCTCACCATGTTCTGTTATCGGATGTTTGCTGCCTGAGACTGAGTGTGGATATCGAACGCCAAGAGATACAACCTAGACACGAAATTCTTCGCGCGATTTGAGCATCGCCCACCCGTCGTGCGCGCTTACGTGAGCACCCCGGCGGCGACACAGATCAAGGCGAAGATTTCAACGAGGGCCAACACTGGTTTCGATTTCCTGAGGCGACGGCTGCCAGTGGGAGGGGCAGTGGAATGGAGCTGAACGAATACGAGGCACGGGAAATACTTGATAGCGCGCACGCCGCTTGGAGTTGCGGCGACATCGATGGCTCGCTGAGCTTCTACGTCGAGGATCTCACCTACGTTTGCAACACCGGCGGAGCCGACGGCGGTCCGCTCCAGATCAACGGGCGCCAGGCGTTGCGCGAGATGCTGCTCGAGATCAACAAAGTCGCCGAGGGCATTTCCGTCACTGACTATTTCCGCTTCAGGGACGGTGTGGCGCGCGCGACTGTCGAATGCTTCATCCGCCACCGGATGACGTCCCATACGCTCGTCGGATCCTATCGGCAGCTCGTGACGTATCGCGGCAACAAGATTGCGCGCTTGGAAGAGTTCCATGATGCAGCGCGCATGATCACCTTCTGGCGCATGGTTTCGAGCGTATCGCCGATCGAGAGTTCGCTGCTCGTCGAATAACGGACACGCGCCCGATGGAAGACATTCGCTGCCCCGATGCGGTAAGGTCTTCCCGCCGCAGCCGCGCCATCGCCCAGCACGCCAGTTGCACCTGCGCCGCCGAGCCTTGCAAGCACCGGTCGTCGGCGGCAACCTAAGCAACAGCCCGCCCTGCGCTCCTAGGAGCCTAGAAGTATTACGGATTAACGCGATTTATATTTGCGTCCTGCTATGATCTCCTCAAATCGCAGCTACGGGCATTAAGCGAGACGAGCGCGGAGCTGATCAGCGGAACGAACGAGCCAGCACGGAATTGGGCACGCCGAGAAGCGCACGGGAGTCCTTGAGCCGTCTCAGATGCCTCTATATCCGACATACCTCGACATCGGTCTGCGTCTCCTGCTGACATTCCTGGCATGCGGTTTGATCGGCCTCGATCGCGAGATGCGGGGACACCCTGCAGGACTGAGAACGACAATGCTTGTCGGTCTCGCCGCCGCCGTCGCCATGATCCAGACCAACATCCTGTTGCCGGTCGACGGCAAGACGCCTTCCTCGTTTGCCGTCATGGATTTGATGCGCCTCCCACTCGGCATCCTGACCGGCGTTGGCTTCATTGGCGGCGGCGCCATCTTGCGCTACGGCGCAAGCATTAAAGGCGTGACCACCGCCGCCACGCTATGGGTCGTCACGGTGATCGGCCTGTGCATGGGGGGCGGCCAGCTGATCCTGGGATGCGCCGCGACGGCCCTCGTAATGATAACGCTTTGGGTCTTGAAGGCCGTAGACCTGCGGCTCAGCCGTATCCAGCGCGCGAGGGTGACCGTTGAGACATCTCCCGGCGCGTCCGCGATGGGCGACATGCCCGCCGTACTCGACCAATACGACCACCGGTTCATCCGGCAACGGGAGCTGAGGAGCGGAGCGCGGCTGCTGACGTTCGAGGTGCGCTGGTCGGGACAGAGCCGCGATGCGCCACCACGGGCGCTCGTCGAAGGGCTCACGCAATCGCACCATCTGAAATCGTTCGAGCTGATCCAGGGCGACCACTGACGGCAACCGCCTGGGCAGACACAGACGCCCCGCGTCGGCCTGGGCTGTGCCCAACGCACACGCGCTCAGCCAGGGCGTGAGTTGCAGGTAAAGCCGCCTGGCGTCGTCGCTGCTGCGTTTTGCGTCCGCGACACCCGCGCCGCCGCGCTTTGCGTCACCCTCAGCCAAACAAAAAAGCCGCCGGATCTCTCCGGCGGCTTTCTATTCGTGATGCGGGAATATCAGCCAGCGTCGCGGTTGCGGCGCGGAGGGCGTCCGCCACCGCCTTCGCGGTCACGGCGCGGCGGACGCGATGCCGAGAACTCCTGCTCCGGCTCCTCGCCTTCGGCGCGCGGAATCTCCTGGCCCGTCGTCTGGTCGATGATCTTCATGGAGAGGCGCGTCTTGCCACGCTCGTCGAAGCCGAGAAGCTTCACATAAACTTCCTGGCCTTCCTTCACCACTTCGCCAACCGTTGCCGGACGACCCGGCGCGAGCTGCGAGATATGAACGAGGCCGTCCTTCGCGCCGAAGAAGTTCACGAAGGCACCGAAGTCCATGATCTTGACGACCTTGCCCTTGTAGATCGTGCCGACTTCCGGCTCCGAGGCGATCTCCTTGATGCGCTTCAAGGCGGCTTCGATCGACTCGCGCTTCGCGGCGGCGACCTTCACGGTACCGTCGTCGTCGATGTCGATCTTCGCGCCACTCTCCGCAACGATCTCGCGTATGACGGAGCCGCCCGAGCCGATCACTTCGCGGATCTTGTCGGTCGGGATCTTGATGGTCTCGATGCGCGGGGCGTGCTCACCCAGCTCGGTGCGAGCCGTGCCGAGCGCTTTCGCCATCTCGCCGAGGATGTGCATGCGGCCTTCGCGCGCCTGATCGAGCGCAACCCGCATGATCTCTTCGGTGATGCCCGTGATCTTGATGTCCATCTGCAGCGAGGTGACACCATTCTCTGTTCCGGCCACCTTGAAGTCCATGTCGCCGAGATGATCCTCGTCGCCGAGGATGTCCGACAGCACGGCGAAGTCGTCGCCTTCCTTGATGAGCCCCATGGCGATGCCCGCCACCGGCGACTTCAGCGGCACGCCGGCGTCCATGAGGGCGAGCGAGCCGCCGCACACCGTCGCCATCGACGAGGAACCGTTCGATTCGGTGATCTCGGAAACGAGACGGATCGTGTAGGGGAACTCCTCCTGGCTCGGCATGATCGGATGCAGAGCGCGCCAGGCGAGCTTGCCGTGACCGATCTCGCGGCGGCCCGGCGAGCCCATGCGGCCCGTCTCACCCACCGAGTAGGGCGGGAAGTTGTAGTGCAGCATGAAGCGCTCTTTGCGCGTGCCTTCCAGCGCATCGACGAACTGCTCGTCCTCGCCGGTGCCGAGCGTTGCAACGACGAGCGCCTGTGTCTCGCCGCGCGTGAACAGCGCCGAGCCGTGCGTGCGCGGCAGAACATGCACATCCGAAACGATGGGGCGCACCGTCTTCAGATCGCGGCCGTCGATACGGCGGCCGGTCTTGACGATGTCGCCGCGTACGATCTCGCTCTCGAGCGCCTTGAAGGTATCGGAGAGGAGCACGTGCTCGCTGGGATCATCGGGAAGCTCGATGCCTGCCTTGACCTTCGCCTTGGCGAGATCCTTCAACTCGTAGCGCTTCTGCTTCTCCTTCGTGGAGAAGGCGGCGCGCAGGTCGGCCTCGGCAAGCTCGCGCACCTTGGCGGTGTACTTGCTGGCGTCTGGAAGCTGGATGTCCCACGGCTCCTTGGCCGCCTTTTCGGCGAGCTTGATGATCGCCTGGATGACGGGCTGGAAGTGACGGTGACCGAACATCACCGCTTCCAGCATCTGCGTCTCGGGAAGCTCCTTGGCCTCCGACTCGACCATCATCACCGCGTCCTGCGTGCCGGCGACGACGAGGTCGAGCGACGTCTCGGCCATCTCGTCGATCATCGGGTTGAGCACGAACTCGCCGCCGATGAGACCGACGCGCGCTGCGCCGATGGGGCCGAGGAACGGCACGCCCGAAAGCGTCAGCGCTGCGGAAGCGGCAACCAGCGCCAGGATGTCGGGATCATTTTCCATGTCGTGCGACAGCACGGTGACGACGACCTGCGTCTCGTTCTTGAAGCCCTCGACGAAGAGGGGACGGATCGGCCGGTCGATGAGGCGCGACGTGAGCGTCTCCTTTTCGGAGGGACGGCCTTCACGCTTGAAGAAGCCGCCGGGGATCTTGCCCGCAGCGTAGGTCTTCTCCTGGTAGTTCACGGTGAGCGGGAAAAAGTCGATGCCGGGCTTGGGGGATTTCGCGGCGACGACGGTGGCGAGCACGCTGGTCTCGCCGTACTGGGCATAGACCGCAGCGTCGGCCTGGCGCGCCATGCGCCCGGTCTCGAGCGTCAGCTTGCGTCCGCCCCAGTCAATTTCCACACGATGGATATCAAACATGATGGTTGTCTTTCTTTCGTCTCGTAACGTTGCGCGGCCGACCGGATTGCCGACAGCGCTGCCCCCGGCCCTGCCGGGGTGAGAGGCTCAAAGCCTCCTAAGAGCACCCGCCGGAAAAGCGGCAACCGGTTTTCCGAACGAAGGTGCAATAAAACAAATCCCTGGAACCGTGTGCGCGCTCCATTCGGAGCGGCGGGTCCAGGGATGCAGCGGATGACCGGAGTTAGGGGACAGCGGCCATCCGCAAGTCTCCTCAGCGGCGGATGCCGAGCTTCTCGATGATGTTCTGATAGCGCTGCTGATTCTTGCGCTTCACGTAATCGAGGAGCTGACGGCGCTGGCCGACCATCTTCAGAAGGCCGCGACGCGAGTGGTTGTCTTTCTTGTGCAGCTTGAAGTGCTCGGTGAGATGGTTGATGCGCTCCGTGAGGATCGCGATCTGCACCTCGGGCGAACCGGTGTCGTTGGCCTTCGTGGCATTCTCTTTGATGAGCGCGCTCTTGCGCTCTGGCGTAATCGACATCGGGCATCCTTTCTTGATGAAGGTGGAAAATGAGGGCCCAACCCTCGGGATGCGGCCACAGCCGGGATGTCGTCCAGCAGGGTCGCAATCGGTGGCCGTCTTATACACGAGCAGACCAGCCCGGCGAGCACAAATCGGCCGCGAAAAGACGCCTCTGTCGTTAACCGAAGGTTGCATGGGCGCGCCGGGAATCGGACGGTCAGCCGAAATTGAACACCCGCGTCGGCCGGAAAGCCCCCTTTTCCAGCTCGCCCAGAGCGAGAATGCGGCCCTTGAAGTGCACCCATGCCGCACCGCTGAGAACCGGCGCATCCCGGCCACGGACCAGCACCGCCTGCCCGCGGGACAGGCTCGCAGCATCGTTCGGGCCGACGCTCAGAGCCGGAATATCGTCCAGCGCCGCCTCCACGGGCCGCAGATAGCGGTCGATGTCGCCCGCTTCGGCGGCCTCGGAGAGCACGGCGAGCGGCACGGAGGCATCCTCGTAGAACGGCCCGACCCGGGTGCGCCGCAGAGCGATGACATGCCCCGCGCTGCCGAGCTCGCGCCCGATGTCACGGGCGAGCGCGCGCACATAGGTCCCCTTGCCGCAATCGGCCTCCAGAACCGCGGTGGCGGCATCCGGCATATCGATGAGACGCAGCTCCTCGATGAGCACCGTGCGCGGCTCCAGAACCACCTCCTCGCCGCTGCGCGCAAGGTCATAGGCGCGGTTGCCGTCGATCTTAATGGCCGAGAACGCCGGCGGCACCTGGCTGATCTCGCCCATGAAGTCTTCGAGGACATCCTCGATGTCTTCGGCGGTCGGCAGCAGATCGCAAGTGCGCACGACCTTGCCTTCCGCATCGTCCGTATCCGTCTCGACGCCGAAGCGTACCGTGAAGCGATAGGATTTTTCCCCATCGACCGCGAACGGCACTGTCTTCGTCGCCTCTCCGAGCGCGATCGGCAGGATGCCCGTCGCCAGCGGATCGAGGGTGCCGGCATGCCCTGCCTTCTGCGCGCCGAACAGTCTTCGCACCGCGCCGACCGCCTGTGTCGAGGTCATGCCGATGGGCTTATCGAGAACCACCCAGCCATGCACCGGGTTGCCTTTTTTGCGTCGGGCCATGGGCGCGATCAGTCCTTGTCGATGTCCTGGCGAACCTTCGGACTCGCGAGCAGCGCATCGATGCGGCTCGCCTCGTCGAAGGTCTCATCGCGGCGGAAGCGCAGATCGGGCGCGAACTTCAGGTTCACGGTCCTGGCGACTTCCCCGCGGATGTATTTCTTGTTGCGGTTGAGCGCTTCGATCACCGCCTCGGTGCCGGTGTCTCCGAGCGTCACGACGTAGACGGTCGCGAGCTTCAGATCCGGCGACAGCCGCACTTCGGGAATGGTGACGACGTGTGCAGCGATGATGTCGTCATGCACCTCGCTGCGCGAGAGCATCTCGGCAAGCTTGTGGCGGATCAGCTCGCCGACGCGGAGCTGGCGCTGTGTTGGAGGTGCAGAGCCTCCCGATTTCTTTGATCTCGTCACGGAATTCTATCCATCTGCCAGAGCGGGATCGGACCGCCTCATGGCATCGATTCGTAAAATAGCCCAGCCTCGGCGGCCGAGGGAGCAAGTGCCCCGCGGCGAGCCCGGATCTGCGAAGGGCGCCGTTCGCCATGTGGCGAACGGCCCATCGCCCGCGAGCGGTTAGAGGCTGCGCGTCACCGTCTCGACGTTGAAGCACTCGATGTTATCGCCCGGGCGGATGTCCTGGTAGTTGGCGAATGCCATACCGCATTCCTGACCGGCCGGGACTTCCTTCACTTCGTCCTTGAAGCGCTTCAGGGTCGACAGCGTGCCTTCGTGGATGACGACGTCGTCGCGGATCAGGCGCACCTTGGCACCGCGCTCGACCTTGCCTTCCGTCACGCGGCAACCGGCGACCTTGCCGGTCTTGGTGATGTTGAAGACCTCCAAGATTTCCGCCTTGCCGAGGTAGATCTCGCGGATCGTCGGCGCCAGGAGGCCCGACATCGCCGCTTTCACGTCATCGATCAGGTCGTAGATGATGTTGTAGTAACGGATCTCGATACCGTCGCGCTCGGCAAGCGCCTTCGCCTGTGCGTTTGCACGCACGTTGAAGCCGACGATGACGGCCTTCGATGCGCTGGCGAGAGCAACGTCCGATTCCGTGATGCCGCCGACGCCCGAATGCACGATCTGCGCCCCGACCTCGTCCGTCGAGAGCTTGCGCAGCGAACCGGCGATGGCTTCCACCGAACCCTGCACGTCGCCCTTGACGAGCAGCGTGAAGTCCTTGCGGCCAGCCTCCTTGAGCTGCTGCATCATCTGCTCGAGGGTGCGTGAGGAACCGGCCGAGCCGAGCGCATCGCGACGCTTGCGCACGCGGTAGTCGGTGATCTCGCGGGCGCGGCCCTCGTTCTCGACGACCGCGAACTGATCGCCGGCCTCAGGCGCGGAATCGAAGCCGAGGATTTCCACCGGCACCGAAGGCCCGGCGGAAGTCGTGTTCGCGCCGCGATCGTCGATGAGCGCACGCACGCGGCCCCAGGCGGTGCCCGCCACGACGATGTCGCCGACCTTCAGCGTACCGCGCTGCACGAGCACGGTGCCCACCGGACCGCGGCCGCGCTCCAGCTTTGCCTCGACCACGATGCCTTCCGCCGAACGGTTCGGATTGGCCTTGAGATCGAGAATTTCCGCCTGCAGATGGATCGACTCCAGCAGCTTGTCGAGGTTCGTGCGCTTCAGCGCTGACACCGGCACATCGAGCGTTTCGCCCGACATGCTTTCAACGACGATCTCGTGCTGTAGCAGCTCCGTGCGAACGCGGTTGGGATCGGCCTGCGGCTTATCGATCTTGTTGATCGCGACGATGATCGGCACGCCCGCGGCCTTCGCGTGATTGATGGCCTCGACCGTCTGCGGCATGACGCCGTCGTCGGCCGCGACAACGAGCACGACGATGTCCGTCACCTTGGCGCCGCGCGCACGCATGGCGGTGAACGCCTCGTGGCCCGGGGTATCGATGAACGTCACCTTTTCGCCCGCCGGCGTCGTCACCTGGTAGGCGCCGATGTGCTGCGTGATGCCGCCGGCTTCGCCGGAGACGACGTTGGCCTGTCGGATCGCATCGAGCAGCGACGTCTTGCCGTGGTCGACGTGACCCATGATCGTGACGACCGGCGCACGCCCTGCGAGCTCGCCCTCGTCATCCTTCTCGCCGATGAACCCGGTCTCGACGTCCGCCTCCGACACACGGCGCGGCGTATGACCGAATTCCTGCACGATGAGCTCCGCCGTATCGGCGTCGATCACATCGTTGATCTTGTGCATCGCGCCTTCTTTCATCAGGTACTTGATGACGTCGACGGCGCGCTCGGTCATGCGGTTGGCGAGCTCCTGAATGGTGATCACTTCCGGGATCACCACCTCGCGGACGATCTTCTCGCGCGACTGCGAGATGCCCATCGCCTTCATCTTCTCGCGCTCGCGCTTGCGGCGCAGCGAGGCAAGCGAGCGTTCGCGCTGCTTCTCGTCGAAGGCGTTGTTGATCGTCAGCTTGACGCGCTCGCGCTTCTCGTCCGGCTTCGGAGTCGGCGTGCGGGTCGGCCCGGGCTTGCGCGGACCGCCCTTGGGACGGTTGTCCTCGTCATCGCTCACCTGCGGGGCACGGACCGCGCGCTTGACGGGCGCTTCCGGCTCGGGCTTCGCACGCGAAGGAACAGGGATGTCGATCTCGCGCGGGCGTCCACCTTCACGCGGCTGCAGCGCAGGATTGTACGTCGTGCGCTG
>Ga0180221_1001508_pt1 | contig 15286 bp, 16 predicted proteins | sample eDN5th37CKraftMG_FD_151339 | JGI IMG/M metagenome (GOLD analysis project Ga0180221, IMG submission 151339) | Enriched Miracle-Growth compost microbial communities from Emeryville, California, USA - eDNA 5th pass 37_C Kraft MG (version 2) (version 2) ...
CGCACAATCCCGACGTCATCACGCTCGACGTCGAGATGCCAGGCATGAACGGCCTGGAATTTCTTGAGAAGATCGTGCGTCTGCGGCCGACGCCCGTGATCATGGTTTCGAACCTCACCGGGGAGGGCACGGAGACCGCCATCGAGGCCATGCAGATCGGCGCCGTCGATTGCATCGCCAAACCGGCACCGGGCGGCGGTGAGCCGTTCGCAGAGCTGCCGGCAAAGGTGAAGGCCGCAGCGGGCGTTCGCGTGCGTCCGCGCGCGCTCGGGAGCGGCGATACCAAGCAGAGCGAAAAGCGCCGGCCGACGATCGCCGCCTACGAGCCCGACGGGAAGATCCTTGCGATCGGCTCCTCGACGGGCGGCGTGGAAGCGCTGTCTACGCTCATCGCGCAAATGCCGGAGAACTGCCCGCCGACGCTCATCGTTCAGCATATGCCGCCAGACTTCACGGCAAGTCTCGCGGCGCGCCTCGACCGTCTCTATGCGCCGAAGGTGATGGAAGCCTGTGACGGTGCGCCCATCGAGGTCGGTCACGTCTACATCGCGCCGGGCGGTGCGAAACATCTGGAGGTGCAGGACAACCGCGGCCTGCGCTGCCACCTGAGGGCCGGTCCGCCCGTCAGCGGCCATTCGCCATCGGTCGACGCGCTCTTCAGCTCCGTTGCGCACGCGGCCAAGGCCGACGCCATTGGCGTCATTCTCACCGGCATGGGGCGTGACGGCGCCCAGGGACTTCTATCCATGCGCGAAGCCGGTGCGCGCACCATCGGACAGGACGAGGCATCGAGCCTCATCTACGGCATGCCGAGAGCGGCATTCGAGCTTGGCGCCGTAGAGCGGCAGCTCGCACTCGATCGGATCGCGAACGCGGTTCTCGTCATGACCAATTTGCGTGGGCGCCAGGGGAGGGAGAACAACAAATGTCACTCGCTGACCAACTAAAAGTCCTCATTGTGGACGACACGACGACGAGCCGAATGCTCGTGCGCGACGGGCTGCAGGAAATCGGCATCAAGAACATCTCGTTCGCCTCCGACGGCGAGCAGGGCTTGAAGCATGTGATGACCCAGCCGACACATCTGGTGATCTCCGACTTCAACATGCCGAAGCTCGACGGGCTCGGTTTGCTGCGCGCCATACGCCAGCACGCCCCGACGCAGAAGATGCCGTTCATCATGCTCACCGGCAAAGGCGACAAGGATCTCGTCCAGAAGGCCATTCAGTTCGGCATCAATAACTATCTGACCAAACCTTTTACGGTTCCGGCGCTGAAGACGGCGCTGGAGGCGGTTGTCGGTCGCCTGAAATGAATCACCACGCCGTCACTCGCCGGCACGTAATGGAAGGCCAGTTCCATGTCTCGGACGAGCCCGGTCTCGTTCTGACGACGGTGCTGGGCTCCTGCGTTGCCGCATGCTTGCGCGACCCCGTCGCGCGCATAGGGGGAATGAACCATTTCCTCCTGCCGGGTGACGTAGAGCGCGCGCAGTCTCGCGACGCGGAGCGGTATGGCGTCCATTTGATGGAGCTTCTCGTCAACGGCTTGATGAGCCACGGCGCGCAAAGGGGCCGCCTCGAGGCCAAGCTGTTCGGCGGCGCACGCACGGTCTTCAAGAGCTCGGATGTCGGCGAAATGAATGCCGCCTTTGCCGAGCGCTTCTTGCGAAACGAAGGCATCGGCATCGTGGGCGGCAGTCTTGGCGGCAACTCGGGCCGCCGCGTCGAATTCTGGCCCGCCAGCGGACGGGCGCGGCAGATCTTCGTCGGTGACCCGCAAAAAATTGCACCGCTGCCGGCGGCACCCGCCAAGCCGATGCCCGAAGGGGATCTGGAGCTGTTCTGAGGAGGACCGGGCCGCCGTGCCCGGCATGGGCCACAACATGAAAAAGCATTCGAACGACGCCCAGGACGAGCACACGCCGATCCCCGCATTGCTGAATGTGGTGGGAGAGGAGTTGCATAGCCTCGCCGTAGACGTCGAGCGCCTGCACGACATCGTGGAGTTGCCGGGGGTGAGGGATTCCTTGCGCCAGGCGCAATGCTTCGACGTGCTGCAGGGCATCGACCACATCACGCAAAATCTGCTGGGGCTCTCCGAGTTCCTTAAGAAAGTCTCAACGTCCGCCCCGGAAAACTGGGCACTCGATGCGCGCGCTGCCTGTGATGGCGTGCTCCTGGCTTCCCTCAGCGAACGGCTGAAGCAGCCGGATATGCCGAGACAGACACGGCCCGGGGGCGATGAATGCGAATTCTTCTGAACAGGACGTCTTCCGCGGCGAATTTCGCGGATATCCTGGAGAATGCGTCGCGCGCCGCCGGGGTCGAACTCGAAGACTTGCACTCAACGCACGAGCACCAGCTCCGCAACGCGCGGGCGAGCGTCGATGCGATCGTCAACGCCATGCGCGAAGCGGGTGGCACGGCGGCGCGGGCGTCAGTCGATCTCTATCTCGAGCAGCAGATGGAGAGCCACGTACAGCCGCGGGCTCCGCTGAAAACCGATCCGCAGGCGATCGCCGCCGAGCTTGCGATTTCGGATCGCATGGACATCGCCGATCTCAGGCGGCTGCGCCGGGAGTTCGCGCTCGCCAATCATCCGGATCGCTTCAACGGTGAAGAACGGCTCGACGCCACACGCCGCATGATGATCGCCAACGTGCTCATCGACAATGCGGTAGAGCAACGGCGCGCGCGGTAGCCTTGCGAGCACATTCGGAGATCGAAAAAATTCGAGCAATTGGTTTGAGGGAACACCAACACCTCCCCACTAGGATCGGACAATGCGCGGCAAGCGCCAATAAATGCGTTCAGTGGGGATCAAACCGAATATGTCGGCAGACGGCAACCTGGCACTCCTCGCCGAGCGCAGAGATCGCATTCGCGAGTGGCTGACCGAGACGGGGGAGCATACGGATTTCGAGCAACGGCACCTCGACGCCGGGTCGCCGGAGCAGGCCTACTGGCACCACGGGTACCAGGCCGCGCTCGATGACATGCTGAAGCTGCTCAACCGTTAGTGTGCGGTCACTTAGAACGCGATGCGGCTCTAGTTTTTTGATGGGACCGATGATTCACGCTTCGGACGGGTAGGTTCCGAAGCGATCATGGTCATTTGATCAGACCGATGATTCACGCTTCGGACTGGTAGGGCCCGAAGCGATCATGGTCTTGCGAGGGACGGGATCAGGCGACCCCTGCGACAGTTTCCAGTTGAACGGGCGGCGGCGTTACCTGACCGTATTGAATATCCGGCAGCGCGGGCATTCCCAATTCGAGCCGTTGGTGCGGCCCGGATGGATGCGATTACCCGGCGGTGCGAAATCGTGAAACAGCTCGCACTCCTTCTCGAACGCTGCCTGAGCCGACCCGTAGAAGCTGAATTTGAACAGAGCGTCCGAGCCGATGCACTCGCGCAGGCGACTGCGCACGTCGCTGTCGGAGCGGCCGACGTGCTTCACCTGGAAATTGCCGCTCTGATCTGCGCTCCCGAGCACGAATACCCCCGCTGAGCGCCGCGCGACAGCGCTGTTTATGCCATCGAAACTTAGGCGATAGGGCCCGAGCAAGCCTGTCTTCGCAGCCATCGTTCGTCTCTTCCCCCTCACAGCGTGGTGTTAGCCACTCAATTCTCGCTAGCGAATGCAATGCGGCCGCTACGACCGTCCGCAATAGCTGCGCGCCTCGTCGGTCCACTCGCCGAAACCGCTGGCGACCATTCGCGATATGACACGGCACACGTAAGTCTTCTGCGCCGTGACGTTGGCCGGTCCCGCGTGATAGCGCGCGATGGCCTTTGTCCAGGTTCCTTCCCGCTCTTTCAATTCGCTGAGGAAGCGCGCCGCATAGGAGACGTTCTGCGCCGGGTCGAACATGTCCTCGACGGAGGGAAAGTTCTTGGCGTGGAAGTAGTGGTTGATCTGCATGCAGCCGACGTCGATGAAGCGCGCACCGTCGCGCTGCGCCTCGTGGAATGCCTTGATGGCTGCTGCCTTGCCGAGGTCGTAGATGGCGCGGCCGTCGACGTTGAGCGCATAGGGCCGCAGGCCATCACCGCGGCCGGTCTCGGTAAGCCCTACCGCATACAGCATGCCGAGCGGAACGTTATGGATCGCCGAAGCGCGTACCATCTCGCTCTCGCACGCATTGAGCTCGCCCGCGACGGCAACGGCGATCGCGACGCTATTAAAGATAAAGGCCAGAGCCAGTGCGCTGTGTCGTCGTCCCATGGGTTTCATTCCGTCGTGCGGGTTGGGCATCACTACCGCCGGTCTGGCCGTTGCCGCGCTGTTGTGCGCCGTCATCGCGATGCGAAGCGCCGGAGTGCGACTGAGCCTGGGATTGAAGATTCGGCTGGCCTCCGCCCTGCTGATTATTCTGCTGTGCAGCGGCACCGCGGTCACCCTCGACGACGCGGATCGAGCCCGTATCGACGTTGTAACCGGAGGCGCGCAGAAGCTTGGATAGCGAATCCTGATCGGAGCGGATCATCTCCGCTGTGGCGGCGCGATCGGCCTCGACATGCAGCACGAGATCGGCATCCTTCATCTCCATGCGCACGGTGACGGTGCCGAGATCGGCAGGCTGAAGCTGGATTTGCAGAATTTTGAGCGCGGGCTTTCCGACGGGCTGATCGGCGCCCGCGAGATGGCGCGCAAAGGCCGGCGTGGATGCCGCCTCGGTCACAATGCGCTGCGCCACCTGTTGCGCCGGACGCATGCCGCCCGATCCCAGCTCGCCGAGGTCGAGTTGCGACCCATCGACCAACGACGTGCTCTGCTCGGCTGTGTCCACAACCAAGACCGGCTCCGCAACGGGGGCGAAATGCACCTCCTGACGCATGACGTTTGCACGCGTATGGCGGACCATATTGATGCTTTCGTCGCTCTCCAGACTGGTGGCGAGCGCTGCCGCGTCGGCAAGGTCGGTTTTCTTGCTCTGCGCAGGCTTTTCCTTCGGGCCGGTCGTCGTGGGCGCGACGCGCGCGATGTTCGGATCGGCGGGGCCGGCCGGGTTCTTTTCTACGCCGGTCGTTTCCGCGGCGGCATCGCCTTTCATGACGGCGGTGGGAACGGGGCGCTTGGCTACGTCGCCCCTCAGTGTATCGTCCACCTTCCCGTCGGCGGCGGGCTGGGCGGCCTCATCGACCGGCGTGCCGATTGTGTTCTGCGCGGCGGAGGCGCCCTGGCTCGCCGCATTGAGCGCGGCGAGCGCGGCCATGCTCGCCTGGGCGCCGTCGGCCGCCGTTGCGCCGGAGGTTGCGGCCGGCGGCGATGCGTTCGCGTCCGGCTGAGCGTCAGCGACGAGTTGCAGGTCATCTTGCAACAGGGCAAGCGCATCGGCGACGGCGGTGTCGGAGCGCGCCGCGGGGTCGGCCGCCTGCGGCTGCACGCCGAGATCCCCGCTGGAGCGCGTGCCCGACTTGGCAGTCGACGACTTGCCCGACCCCCGGTCGGTCTTTTCGAGGCCGGACAGAACCTCGCCGAAGCCTTCTCCGTCTGCGGAGGCCTCGCCCTTTCCGCCGCCGCCCTGGCGCGATCCCACGGCGGTCTTCGGCGGCGGGCTCGCCGCATTTGCAACCGGTCCCGGAGTTGTCATCTCGATGCCTCTTTCAAAAGCTCATCGACACGCTCAAGCGCCTGCTGCGCGTCGCTGACGACGCGGGATTCGGCAATCTCATTTGCCTTATCCGCGGTGTCACCGTTCGTGTCCGCGGCGGAGGCATCGGGCGTACGGGGTACCTGCCGGGTTACCGGCATGGATGGCGGCCGCGCAATCTCACGCGATACCGCAAAGGCCGCGTTGAGCAGCGCCTCCTCGCGTACGCCCAGCTTCGCGCGATCGATGGTCCAGAGTGCACGCGAGCCGTCCTCGTAAGCATCCGTCACCAGCAGCGCCGCCGCCTCGAACAGGCGCATGCGCGTGGCGTCCAGGGGACTTGACTGCGCATCAATACCCGCAAGGCGCGCAGCGAAACGCACGATTTCCACGTTCGCCTGCGATATACCCTGCTCGGCCAGCGCAAGGCAGGTGTTGATGCGCACCTCCGGCTCGAGGCCGCGGATGATCTCTTCGAGCTTGGCCATCCGCTTTTCTTGGGCCGGGTACGCCTTCGATACGACTTCCTGGGCGAACTGCTGCTCGAAGCTGCTGGCAAACAGCGAGGTGCCGAAGCGGCGGAAATACTGCGAGGAAAGCCGCTCGAAGGTGTCGAGGTCATTGATCTTGGCGGCGAGGATGGCCTGACGGCGTAGCGCGGCTTCTTCGACAAGGGTGCCTGGTGCAATGACGCGCGCCCTATCCAGCAGCGCGAACGCCTTGCGCTGATCGGTCTCGGCCGCGAGCGAAGCGCGCACCAGCGCAACATGACCACCGACGCTGCGGTCGAGCGATTCGACATCGACGCCGGAGAGCAACTCGGCCGCTTCGGCGTCGCGCCGTTCGCTGTAGGCCAAGGCGCCCTTCACGAGCCTGTCGTTATCGCCCAGGTCTTCCTTGGAATCGACCAGACTGCGCAGCGCGCGCGGATCGCCGCCGCTGAGCACGTAGATCACGGCTGCGCGCAGGTTGCGTTCCTCGGCCCACACGCTCGCATCGAACTTGCGCAACTCCTCTGCGACCTTGGCAATCCTTTCGCGCTGCTCCGCGCGCTGGCCCGTCCTCTTCAACGCCGCCTGATCCTGGAAGACCTGAAGCTCGCGCACCAGCTCGTACGGCTTCTTGGTCGCCGCGTCATCGGCGTTGGCGATGGCCGCTCCAAGCCCAAACACGGCGATGATGCCGAGAGCTGAGCGCTGCATCAGGATTTACCCCTCTGCAGCAGGATTTCTATGCGCCGGTTCTCGCCTGCCAGCGGATCATCGGGATTCTTCAACTCGCGGTCGGCGTGGCCTTCGATGCGATCAATGCGCTCGTCGGGCACACCGGCACGCATCAGCATGTAATAGGCCATCTGCGCGCGCGAGCTGGAAAGGCGCCAGTTGTCGGAGCCGCCGGCCTTGAACTTGCGGCTGTCGGTATGGCCGCGAATAACGATGGGCTCGGTGCGTTCCAGCAGCACGTTGCCGAGTTTCTCCATCAATACCACCAGCTCCGGCTTCGGGCGTGCGGACGCCAGTCCGAACATCTCGAAATCCTGCTGGTCGCTGAGGCTGATGAGAATGCCTTCCTCGCTCGTCTTGATCTCGACCGCGGGCAAGGCCGAAAAACCGGTCTCCTCAACCAGCTTCTCGATGAGCTGGACGAGATCGGCGGGCACTCCGGCGCTGGCGGCTACGCGCGCACCGGCAGGCCCCTCGCCAGCGTCGCCGCCGGCCGCGCCGGCTTCCGCCGCGTGCTTGGCCTCTTCCTCTTTCGTCGGCGCATAGCGCGAATCCGGATCGAAGGGATCGCGGAACGCCTCTTCGACCTTGTGTCCGTCGGGATCTCCCTTCGCTGCAGCGTTGGCGGCATTCTCCTGCGGCGCCTCTGCGGCTAATCCATCCAGCGCCGCCATGGGATCGTCGAAGAGCGCGGCCTCGCCGCCTTTCGCTTTGCCCTTTCCCCGCGGCCGCCCTTCCTTGCCGGGGTCGTTCGATTCTGCTGCCGTGCCTTCGCCGGCATCCTTCGAGCTGCCGGCATCCATGGTGAAAACCCCCTTGGGCCGCGTCGTCGAGTCGCTCATGCGCATGGGGTTGAAGTAATTGGCGACGCCGGAAATCGTCTTCTCGTCCGTGGCGTTGATGAGCCACATGACGAGGAAGAACGCCATGAGCGCGGTCATGAAATCAGCGTGCGCGATCTTCCAGACGCCGCCCTTGTGGGGCGCGTCCTCGTCGTGGCCGCGGCGGCGGATGATAACGAGCTCGTGCTGGCGTGTGTCCTCCTCGCCTTCATTCGGGGGGCTGCTCATTCGGTTTGTCCCGCGATGGTCTCGAGCCAGTTCGATATGCGCGTTTCGATCAGCGCGGTGCCAGCCTTTACCTGAATTTCGCGTGCGTCATTGGCGTAGCTGACTTCTTTCAACGACTCGGGGAGGCTTTCACGCACAGCTTCCAGCAGATCCTCGGGGCCGGAGATCTCCAGGGCGATGCCGGGATTCTTGCCGATCAAATCTTCCAGCGTGGTGCGCAGCTCATTGACCGCATGCCGGCGCACTGCGCTGACAAGGAACGGCCTCAATATGCGCTCGATCGCGTCGGTGACACGATCCTCCATCTCGCGCACGGCAGTGCTGAACTGCGCGGCGAGCTGGGGTCCCGCTTCTGCGCACCAGGCGGCGCGGGCCGCGGCGATTTCCCGCTCGGTCTCTGCTTTGTACTCCGCGAGGCGCGTCTCCATCTCGGCTTCGGCAGCCTGACGGCCTTCCTCGAAGCCGCGCGCGTGCGCCTCCTCGGTACGCTCGGCCCAGTTCACTTCCTCGGCGATTGGGAGCACCGGGCTGAGCGTCGCGGGGGCGAGCTCCAGGGAAAGATCCTTGTTGCCAAAATCGACCAGGAAGTTGGCGATCGGCACCCCGCTCACGCCTGCTGTCCTCCGCGTAGCCATTGCCTCATGATGGCGATGGCCTGATCCTCATCGAAGTCGACCATCTGCTCGAGCCGCTTCTGCGGCGTGCGGTTTATCTGGCTCGTGAGGTCGCTGATGAGATCGGGCGTCGTGTCGTCATCATCCATCGCCGCGGTGGCAAACGGCGATTCGACTGCAAAGGCGGGTGCAATCTGCGGCTCGAACGGCAGCTCGCCAGCTTCCGCTGCGGCAACCGCCATCGCCGGCGTCGGCTGGAACTCAAGCAGCATCCGCGCCGCGGGTCGCAGGCCGAACCAGGCGAGGATGACGGCCGCGCCGAGCACCGCCAATGCCTTCACCAGCGTGCCCATCTGATCATAGAGGTAAGCCGTGATGCCGGCGTCCGGCAGCGCCTCGAGCATCTCGGACCGCGGCATGAACTCGACCGCCGCGACCGTGATGCGGTCTCCGCGCTTCATGTCGGCGCCGGTGGCCGAGGCAACGAGGCTCTCCACCTCTTTCAGCTTGACGTCGATCGCCTCCTGCGTGGCGCCCTGCCCCAGCAATGCCTCGAGCCGCTTGCGGTTTATGACCACCGCAACGGTGAGCGCATCGATGCGATAACCGTCGCTGACGGTGGACGTCGTTTTGGAGTTCGCCTCGAAGTTCTTCAGCTCCTCCTTGCGGTCGCTCGAACGGGAAGAGGAGTTGTCGCCTCCTGTGCCCTGCGTTTGCTCCGCGGGGAGGTTCTGGTCGACGCCCACCGGCTGGGTGTTGCCCGCATCGCGCGAGTTCGACCGCTCCTTGATGGTGCGGCGTGAGCGCTCGAAGCGCGATTCCGGATCGAACGCGGTCTCGTTGATCTGGCGCTTGTCGATGTTGAGACGGGCGGCCACACTGAGCTGGAAGTTGTCGATACCGATGTAGGGCGCGAGCGTCTCACTCACGTTCTGCTTCAATTCGGTTGCGACGGTGCGCTCCAGCTCCAGCATCTTGGTGGGTGCGGTGTTGAACGAGCCGTCTCCCGAGGCGAGCACCGTGCCATCGGTGCTGAGGACGCGCACCTTATCGACGGTCAGGCCGGGCACAGCCGCGGCGACAAGGTGACGGATCGCCTGCGCGGACGAAAAATCAGCCGATGAATCGGTGCGGATGACCACGGAGGCGGATGGCTGCTGCGTACTGCGGCGGAACGATCCCGTATCCGCCATGACGATATGCACGCGCGCCGCACGCACGCCTTTCATGCCCTGGACGGTGCGGCCGATCTCGCCTTCGAGAGCGCGCACGCGGGTGATCTCCTGCATGAAAGAGGTGAGGCCGATCGCGCCCATCTTGTCGAAGAGCTCATAGCCGGCGCTGGCGCTGCTCGGCAGGCCCTTTTCCGCCAGCAGCATGCGCGCGCGGGAGGCCTGCCCCGGATGCACCAGGACGGCGGTTCCTTCCGGATTGACGTCGAAGGAGATGCCGGATTCATGCAGCGCCGCACCGATGCGCGCAGCGTCTTGCGATTCCAGTCCCGCATAGAGCGTTTCGTACTCGGGGCGGCTCAAATAGTAGCTGCCGAGGCCGACGGCGAGGAACACCGTGAAACCCACGAGGCCGAGAACCCCGAGCCGTCGCGGCCCGAGGGCCAACAGGTTGGTCCACAATTGCTTGAGCTGTTCGCTCCAGACCATGACGCTCCCCAACAGTTCGATTCCCGGCTTATGGATTGCCGGGTGATCTTTGGCGGGGAACCTTGCGCGAAAATTGCGCCAGAAGAGCCAAGCCCTTTCCTAGGGCTTGGCTCTTCCGATTATTGTCGTTTGTTGCCTTACCGGAACAGGCTGAGGATGCTCTGGCTCGAGCTGTTGGCGATAGACAGCGCCTGGATGCCGAGTTGCTGCTTCACCTGCAGCGCCTGCAGCCGCGTCGATTCCTCGTTCATGTCCGTGTCGACGAGCTGGCCAATGCCCGCCTCAAGGGTGTCCATGAGGCTCCGGGCGAAGTCCTTCTGCAGGCTGATGCGCGACTTGACCGAACCGAGGTTCGTGGCCGCATCCGTCAGCTTGCCGAGCTGAGCGTCGACGCCCGCGATCATGGTATCGAGGGTCGCCGCATCGGCCGCGCTGTTGGTCAACGCCGAGATGTCGAGATCGGTCACGCTGCTGCTGGTCCAGCGGCCGCCGCTGAACGTGTCGATGATGGCCTTATCCAGAGTGCCCTTGGCTGCGGGAGCCGGGGCGGCCATCGACGGCCCCGTCAAGCCAGAGAACGCGCCGCTGAAGGCGACTGCTCCGCCGGTACGGTTGGCAAACGTCAGCTGCGAACCATTGACCGCCGCCGTCAGGCCATCGATGCCGAGGGCGTTGATGTCGGCGGCGATGCTGGCAAGCGTAGAGTTCGTCGTGGTGGAGAAGCTGCCCACCGTGCTGCCGCCCACGGTGATGTTGATGGGGCCGGCGGCGGCGGCGGCGAACGTACCCGTCGTGTTGCCGTAAACGACGCCGGTGTTCGCCGCGCCGAGGGTCGGAGCGGTGAGGCCGGTGGCCGTCGCGAAGGCGCCGTTGACCGTGACGGCCGCACCGTTGTTGTTCGTGAAGGCGAGCTGTCCGCCGCTCACCGTCGCGGTGATGCCAGCGCCGAGGGCGTTGATATCGTCAGCGATGCTGTTGAGCGTCGAACCCGTCGTGGTGGTAACGGAGCCGACGGCGTTGCCGCCGACCGACAGGGTGAAGTTGCCGGCAGCTGCGGCGAACGTGCCCGTGGTGGTGCCGGTGACCGGCGTGGAGTTTCCGTCATAGAGCTTGATGTTCGACGTATCGACGCCGATCGTCTGAACGGACACAGTGCCATTGACGCGGGTGAAGGACGACACGATGCTCTTCGTGGCGTTGTAGCCAGCCACGCTCGAGTCGGTCGACAGCCAGTTTTCGGCGCCGGGAACGACGGCGGCATCGGCGATGCCGCGGAGCTGGCCCTGCAGCTCGGTGATTTCCTTCTGGATCTTCGAGCGGTCGACGCCCTCACCGCGGGCGCTGAGAAGCTTCTGCTTGATCTGGTCGGCGATGCCGATCGCCGAGTTGATGCCGGCGTAAGCGGTATCGACGGTGGCGGCGCCCAGGCCGAGCGAGTCCTGCACGACGGACAGGGCCTTGCTGTCGGAGCGCATCGTGGTGGCAATCGACCAGTAGGCGGCGTTGTCGGAGGCGTCGTTGACGCGCAGGCCGGTCGAGATGCGGTTCTGGGTCTGCTCGAGAGCAGTGTTCGTGGACGTCAGCGCGCGCAATGCCGTCAGCGCGGCGACGTTGGTATTGATACTCGCCATGGAGGTTTTGTCCCTGAGTTACTGACTAGACGTACAAACTGGGGGGACATACCGGATCATTTCCGGCACAACAGTTCGGCTTCATGCCCTTGAGCCGGTGGGCCCAACCTGTCGTGCCTTAGGCTTTAAAGAACAATGCTTGCGGCGGGATTAATAGGCCTTGCGCCGCCCCTCGGTGCGGGAGAACTGGGTTAAGAGAAACCCACGGCGTTGACACACGTCAGCGACGGCCGCCAGATTCATGAATCGCAAGGGCCAAGCTCCCGTAGGAGCTTGGCCCAATTTTTATCCTGTGCGCTTCTATTTTACTGGAAGAGACGCAGGATGCTCTGGCTCGAAGCGTTGGCAATAGACAGGGCCTGGATGCCGAGCTGCTGCTTCACCTGCAGTGCCTGCAGTCGCGTCGATTCCTCGTTCATGTCCGCGTCGACGAGCTGGCCGATGCCCGTGTCGAGCGTATCCATGAGGTTCTTCGCGAAGTCCTTCTGCAGGTCGATGCGCGACTTGACCGAACCGAGGTTCGTGGCCGCATCCGTCAGCTTGCCGAGCTGAGCGTCGACACCGCCGATCAGGGCCTCAAGGGTCTTAAGGTCCACGGTGCTGTTGGTCAGCGCCGAGATGTCGAGATCGGTGACGCTGTAGCTCACCCAGTTGGTGCCGTTGAAGGTGTCGATGATGGAGCTATCGAGAACACCTCTGTTGGACGCGGCCGGGGCGGCCATCGACGGCCCCGTCAAGCCAGAGAACGCGCCGCTGAAGGCGACTGCTCCGCCGGTACGGTTGGCAAACGTAAGCTGGTTACCCTTCACCGCCGCGCTGAGACCCTCAATGCCGAGGGCGTTGATATCGGCGGCGATGCTGGCAAGCGTAGAGTTCGTCGTGGTGGAGAAGCTGCCCACCGTGCTGCCGCCCACGGTGATGTTGATGGGACCGGCGGCGGCGGCGGCGAACGTACCCGTCGTGTTGCCGTAAACGACACCGGTGCCAGCTGCGCCAAGGGGCGGAGCGGTCAGGCCGGTACCCGTTGCGAAGCCGGCGGCGAACGTAACGGCCGCACCGTTGTTGTTCGTGAAGGCGAGCTGCGTGCCATTTACGGTCGCGGTGATGCCAGCGCCGAGGGCGTTGATATCGGCAGCGATGCTGTTGAGCGTCGAACCCGTCGTGGTGGTGATGGTGCCAACGGCGTTGCCACCGACCGACACGGCGAAAGTGGCTGCAGCCGCGGTAAACGTGCCCGTGGTGGTGCCAGTGACCGCAGCGGGGCTCGCATCATAGAGCTTGATGTTCGTGGTATCGACGCCGATGGTCTGAACGGAGACCGAGGCGTTGACGCGCGTGAACGACGACACGATGCTCTTCAGCGCATTGTAGCCTGGCACGCTCGAGTCGGTCGACAGCCAGTTCTCGGCGCCGGGGACGACGGCGGCGTCGGCGATGCCGCGGAGCTGACCCTGCAGCTCGGTGATTTCCTTTTGAATCTTGGAACGGTCGACGCCCTCACCGCGGGCACTCAGCAGCTTCTGCTTGATCTGGTCGACCAGGCCGATGGCCGAGTTGATGCCGGCGTAGGCGGTATCGACCGTGGCGGCTCCGAGGCCCAACGAGTCCTGCACGACGGACAGGGCCTTGCTGTCGGAGCGCATCGTGGTCGCGATCGCCCAGTAGGCGGCGTTGTCGGAGGCGTCGTTGACACGCAGGCCGGTCGAGATGCGGTTCTGGGTCTGCTCGAGAGAGGTGTTCGTGTGCGTCAGCGCGCGCAATGCCGTCAGCGCGGCGACGTTCGTGTTAATACTCGCCATGGTTGGCTGTCCCTATGATCGAAGTGGTTAATGGGACATGCCGGATCGTTGCCGGCACGACAGTACGGCATCATGCCTTTGGGCCCGTGGGCCCAACCTGTCGTCGAGTTTTTTACTCATAGGCAACGCTGCCATGATTCTTGGCACGGGCAGATTGCCGAATGGTTAACGCGGTGGTCATTTTTACGCATACGAACGGATGAGGCCGCCGACGAGCAGATTCCAGCCGTCGATCAGCACGAAAAAGAGAATCTTGAAGGGCAACGAGATGACTGTCGGCGGGAGCATCATCATGCCCATCGACATCGTGAGCGTCGCCACGATCATGTCGATGACCAGAAACGGCAGCACCATCAGGAAGCCGATTTCGAATCCGCGCCGCAACTCCGAGATCATGAAGGCCGGGATGAGAACGCGCAGCTCTATCTGGCCGTCGGGCGGCGTCACGGGGGGCGGCGGCGGTGTGGGGGCGCCCTCGGCGCCATTTTGCTTGGGCCACAGGTATTCGTGGGCGAGGTCGTTGAAGAGCTTCAGGTCCTTGTCGCGCACGTTTGCCATCATGAACGTGCGGAACGGCGCGGTGATGCGCTCATAGGCCTCCGCTTCCGTAATTTTGTTCTCGATCAGCGGCGAGACGCCGTTCTCCCAGGCGCGGTCGAACGTCGGTGCCATGACGTAGAGCGTCATGAAAAGTGCGAGGCTAATGAGAATGAGATTGGCGGGCGTGGTCTGCAGGCCGATACCCGCCCGCAGGAACGACAGCGCGATGACGAAGCGCGTGAAGCACGTCACCATGATGAGGATGCCCGGGGCGACGGACAGCACGGTGATGAGCAGCACGAGCTGCACCATGCGTCCGGCTGCGGAGGCATCGCCGGGGGGCAGAAGCTGTTCCAGACCCGGCAACTGCTGGGCGGAGGCGCCGAGCGTGCCCACCAGCAGCAATGCGCCGATCAGCAGAATGCGTTTCATTCCACAATCAGCCCCTGGATGATGATCTCGCGCACGCTGCCGTCGCTGCGGGCGCGCACGCGATCATTGAGATCCTCGCTGAGGTGCTGGAATCCGATCGGCCCCTCTATATCGCTCACTTTGACGGTGCGCAGAAACGCGACGATATCCTCGGTGATCCGCACGCTCAGGGCATCCACATCGTCGGGAACCTCGTTGAACACGAGCGAGGATTCAATCCGGATCCAGGTCTCGCCCGGTCCCGTGAGATTGGTGACGATGGGTGCGAGCGGGCGCAGCTTCGAGCTCTCCATGCGGAAGCGCTCGCCGAGATATCCCGCGTTGTCCTCGCGTTTCGCGGTTGTCTCCTGCGCGGTCGAGAGAAGCTGCTTACCGCTGAAATAGCCGACACCGGCAGCGACAAGCGTCAGCAGCGCCACGATGGCGATGAAGTAGAGCATCGATGGCTGACCCTGAGGTTCGGGGCCCGGTTCAGCCGATTTTCCGTCTGTGCCCACCATCGACATCGCAACCGCCCGCCGCTCAGAACGGAGAGAGGTTGTCGACGAGCTGCTGCCCCCATGGCGGCTGCTGCACCTCCATCAGGCGACCACGGCCGCCGTAAGAAATACGCGCCTCTGCGATTTTCTCGTAGACGATGGTGTTGTCGGCGGCGATATCCAACGGCCGGACGATGCCGGCGACGTTGAGCACCCGCATCTCGAAGTTGACGCGGA
>Ga0180221_1001509_pt1 | contig 15261 bp, 8 predicted proteins | sample eDN5th37CKraftMG_FD_151339 | JGI IMG/M metagenome (GOLD analysis project Ga0180221, IMG submission 151339) | Enriched Miracle-Growth compost microbial communities from Emeryville, California, USA - eDNA 5th pass 37_C Kraft MG (version 2) (version 2) ...
AATCGCAGCCCACGCATCATTGGACAACCAAAACAACGAACGCGACATTCCCACGCCTCCTCTGCTGGAGGCCCTTGAATCAATACATCGACCAATTTTCAATATGCTGATTGGGTTTAGACCCTAGTCCCGGAGAAATCGCCGTAAATGCGGCGAACACTTGCCTCACCGATCTTGGCAATCTCTTCAAAAAGGCGCGGTGCGATCCGGGAGGATGCATTATCTGCGTCAATCAAGACAGCAAGCCGTGGGGTGCGAGGTTCATTAGCCATTTTGCACCATTGCCTTGATATCCATTAATCAGCCGATAAAACTTGCAAGGCGGCGGCTGACAATGGCCTGATCTTGATGGGTCCTGAGCAGGCGCTTGGCCCTATCGTGCGCGAATTCATCCACATTGAGAACGACTAAACTGTAGCCATGCCTCGGCAGCAAGTCGGCGCGGCGCTCATCATATCGTCGGCGCTGTTCGCCCCGAGGTACCCCGGAAACCGTTGGCTTATCGTCGAAGAATCCGACACGTTCGCGGTGTTGGCGCTCATGATATTCCACGACGAGGCCAAGAGCAGGATAGAATCCGTCGACAGGCAGCGGCTTTCGGTAACCACGCCGATCTGGATCGCCGGTAAGAAACTCAAAGCAGTGCTGCCGGACGGCCTTCAGCCCGAGAACTGCGTCGCAGAGGTCGAGTACGTACTGCTCGTCGCGAATTGCGACTTCGGACGTGCCATTTGCAGCCTGTGACGTCGATCGCAGCCTGACACTTGCTCCGCCTAGCTGCGCCATGACCCGTTCCATGTCTTGGTGCTCATCGCTCCCTCGCACGACCTGCCAACGTCCGTTGTTCGGATGCCAAGCAAGACTTGCGGCTCGTAGGGCAGCTCGAAAGCGCTTCGGATCCATTCCACTCGCAATGGCCATATCGACAGCGGTGATTAGCTGGCCTTGAAACCTCACGCCGGATGCTCCTTCATCCAGATCCTCGCATCATTCATTCCGCGCCCCCGTCAAAGTCGATGAAGGTCCGCTACCAGACGCTCAAGCAAACCGGCCTTTAGAGGGTTGATCGAGATAGTAGCATTCTCACACTCTCTTTTGGCGGTTCGCCAGCGGAGGTGGCGCGAAGGTAGGCGTTGCAGCTCTGATCTTGTCAAACAGTGCCTGTCGCTCTGGTTCCGATGCATCAACCTGAGCCTCTGATATGATATCGCCGTTAAGCTGTGCGCGCATGCTATCCCATCTGCGCTTGAGTATGGACCAATGATGGTCATCATAGGAACCAGATATAATGACCGGACGAATGATAATTTTTGGTGGTGGGCTCGAAGTATTTTCTGTGCCCAAATAGGCATCCGCTTCGCGTGCCCATTTACTGTCGATCCGGTCGACACGGCCAATTTGCTGCTCGACGTGGGCCGGGTTCCACTCAAGGTGAAGTAGCACAACCATTCGGCACGCCTGGTGGAGATTGAGGCCCTCTCGTCCTACGAGTGATTGCGCCACGAGAACTTGCGGCCAGCTTCCTGCGCGATTGAACGCTGCCTGCAAGAGCCGCCGCGTTTGTAGTGCTGTATCGCCATACATTAAACGGGCGAAGTGTCCTTCACGGCCCGCGAAGTCTAACAGATGCTCCGCCAGCCGCGCCTTCACGTTAATGTCAGAATCGTCCACCTGGTCCGCAATCGTAACTTCTCCAACGAGGGAGCGAAAAGCCGCCAACAAAGCGTTTTTGCTCCAAGGTTGATGTCGCTCGGAGAAGCTGCGCTGATCTTCAAGCGCAGCTAGGAGCGCAGAGTTGCCATCGCGTCGTCCAGCGTCTGCAAGCCAGAACTCTCTGAGGTCGGCCGCTGCCGGGTCGCCAACAAGTTCTCGGCGCATGGCTTCGAGATTGGCTCGGCGCGCTGCCTCAAAGCGGCTGGCGCGCTCGCGAAGGCGCTCATCCACGGCCTTGCGATCGAGCCCGCGCGTGTTCACGGCTGGGTCGCTCAGCGCAACCTTCAGCGCAGCTTCTCGTTCACTGTCGAGCTCGCCAAGCGCAGCCTGAGGCCATCTGTTTTCTACTTTGTCTTCGGCACAGAGGCGTCGAACCATCTCACGCGCGTCGAGCAAGAACGTGAGCGCGCGCATCGGTTTGATGAACCTGCCAAATACGAGAACCTTGTGCCCGGCGCGTACGGCATGCTCGATTTCCTCAGCCGTACGGATTACCGCCGGATGATCAAACAGACTGATGCCCTCCTCACCAAGCAGTTCGCGGCTAAGGCGTTGCCAGGGACCGATCGGCTCGCCTGGCGAATCATCCTGCATTATCTCGTCGTCAAATGCCTGCAATCGAGCCATTTCCTCAGCCACGTCACGCAGATAGCGCCCGCTGGGCAACGACAGCCGCATCCGCCGATCTTGAGGACTCAAGCGCTCTTCGTGCAGTTGGGAGAGCGCTTCGCTGGCGAGGAAGATCCGCCGCCATGCGAGGGGCATTTTCGAGATCGGCACTTCAATGGGAACAATCTCGCGATGCGAGCCACAAACTTTCCCGAAACGCTGGAGCAGGTGGTCCTCTCGCTTGTCTCGCCGCAACACCCACGGCGCAAATGCAGCATATAAAATGCGGGAAGCTTCAGCATATCGGTTGACCAAATCCGAAGTAAGGGCCTCGTCAGCCTGAATGTTCTGGACCTCGCGATCGTAACGCTGGATCGCATCAGCCATTTCCGTCAGATGTTCGCTTCGAACACTCAACCGAGCGAGCGTGTTTGTCCATTGCTCGGGGTCGAGTTCAACCGGCGTGGCGGTCATGCCTAGGTGGAACGCAGTCTCTGACTTCCAAACCAGTGCGTCCAACACGCGTGACAAGGAGCTCTCGGCGCCGCGAGTCTTGTGAGCTTCGTCGATGACGATGAGATCAAACCTGCCCAGAGCGCGTCCCATGGCAAAGCAGATAGCCTTGCGAAGGTCGGGTGCTCGATGCGTAAGACCTTTGCAAAGCTGCCGCTGCTCGCGAGAGGAAAGCCCGGCGAGGATACGCTCTGCGGCAGCGCGAGCAACGTTCTGATAGGCTGCTTTGGCCGGATCGCGACGATAAGCGCGCGTCCCTGCGTGCACCTTCAAGATAGCGTCAAGTAGCGCCTGATACTCGGTCTGAGTACCTTCCGTTTGCACTAGACGGCCAAGGGTGTGCGACAGCAATAGCAGAGGCTCCTGTGCCCAGGTCCCGGAAGGCAGCTGCAGCTGCAGGCGCCGATCCGCCAACTCTCGCTCACGTCGTTCGCGCAAAAGCTGTCGATCTGAAAGGTGTTCTGCGCGGGTATATGCCTGAATAAAGCCCCAATAGGACCGCAGCGGAGATAACGTGTGATCGGCTGTGTCAAATCGTCTCAGCTCAGCCTGCCACTGAGCTCCAAGGCCTGGCGGTATGATGATCGCGGCTCGCCCGCCGCTGCGTTGCACGGCTTTGATGAGCGCAGCGGCGATGAGAGTTTTGCCCATCCCCACTTCGTCGGCGAGTAATAGCGCCCGTTGACCACCGCGCAGTCGCTCGCAGATGGCCAGGAGCGCCGCGCGCTGACCATCTTGCAGTATCGTTCCATCGGCTAAGGTATCACCAAGGGCGGTCTCCTCGAGGCGGTCGGCAACGTCAGTCCATTGTAGCGTCATGCAGTTTTGCCTTTGACCGGTATGAGCGACGCGCATTGCTCCAGCTGCCAGCTTTTGCGGATTCGCGCGATCACCGGAACGAGCCGATCTCGCTGCTCCGCGGACAGGCCGGCTGGCTGGAACATGGGCTCAAGCAGCGCGGAGAGGGGGTCAATTCCGCACTGGCGCAGGGCAGCGATCATTTCGCCTTCAGGTTCGCTTACCGCTTCGAGGAGCTCATCCAGCCGGTTGGTCCATCGCTCCCACTCAGCTGGAGTTCGCACACCTTGGTATTCGGTAACTTTAGCGACCAGGCCCATAGCCCGCCTTAGCGGGTAGTTGGCCGCTGCATTCTTAGGACTGGGAAAATCCTCATCACCCGCATCGTCGGGCGCGAGGTCACGATCGCGCTCACGGGGTGTTCTTTGCGGAAAAATCGCAAGCTCGTGCAGGACATCCTCGACTCGTTTCGGCGCCGGGGGAGGAAGAATGAAACCTCCGTCGGTGAGGATTGGGACTTCCGCGCCCGACGGGCCGATTACGGCCGTCGGGCGGGGATCAGGCATCGAAAGTGGCAGGGGCAGCCACTCGCTGCCGACACGAACAGTAACGGTAGTGTCGCTCGGCGCTCCATCGGGCAGCTGCAAAGTGGCATTGCGCCATACGAGGTAACTGACCGGAGGGGGGGCGATGGCAGGGGCCGGCGCTTGGTAGGGATCCCCGTCTTTAAGGTCATCGACCGCTACCGTGCTGTTCAAATCGATTGGCAGCCGGCGGGACAAGGTCGTTTCCCCATCTCCCTGCCAGGTCAGAGGTTCCTCAGGAAAGAAGAGGACACCTGCTTCCAGATTGCCGCCGTTCCGTACGCTGCGCGTAAAACCGACACGACTAAGGTTTCCTGACCCGATGTAGCACCACGGGTTGGAGCAGTTCTGCGATCCTCCCGCGCTGAAAATGAACTTTGCGTGGAGCTTAGCTCCCGGCAGGTCGCGACTAAACGGGCGCCGGAACTGCCACTCAAGCTTCTCCAATTCCGGACGCTGCGCGGCGAGCCCCTGACAGGCGTCGTGGTTCAATATGACATCGACGCGCGGTCTAGCGGTGGCAAATCCGCGCTCCGAGAGCTGTCGAACAAATTCGGACAGCACGCCGCTATCGGCCTGCTCTCCCGTTTCGAAGTACCCTGATCCCATGAGCACGCGGTTGCGCTTGCGTGGTGCCTGGGCGAGCCCTTTCAAAACTTGCTCCTGCAACGAATCCTTGCGCGTGTCCAAAAAACGGCTGGGAGGAAGGCGCTTGGCAGGCAGGCGATTCACAGCCCGTTGCAGTCCGTTTTCAGGCGTTCCATGGCCCCAATCGGCCTCGAGAGCCGACGTATCAAACAGCTGCCTAAGCCATACAAACATCGCCGCTGCGGCTCTGATGTCGGAGGCAGCTTGGCGATCGGGAGTAGCTTCATCCCATTCTACAATCCAGAACATGTCGAGGCTGGTCGACATTGGATCGTAGGTCCAATTCCCGGTAGATACGATTAGGCGCAGCCGCGAGCCTTGCTGACCCACAAAATGGAGCAGCGCCACCTTTGCGTGGAGCAGGTTGAATGACCTGTTGGCACTTGGACGCCAGAAAGGAACCGAGACACCGTGCAGGACCGGATAGTGGAAAGATGTGGGATGCAAAAAGACTGCGAGTGACGAGCGCCGCCGCCGCACGCCGGAGGTGAACCGATCGGCCATCTCCTCCAAGACTGTAGCATTCGCGGTGAAGCCGCAAACCCATCCGAAATTGCCCTCGAACCCTTCAGGAGGCGCGAAGCAACTGAGTATAGTTGTTCGTTCCACTCAATGATCCGCCATGCTGAGCTGCAGGTCGCGCTTGAGCGCGTACAGATTGGTGATCCTGGGAAGCTCAGGAATAACCGTATCGTTCTCCCCAAGCCCTTCTTGTTGTACCTCGTCGTCCATTCCCGTATCGAGCTGTCCACCAGCTGGGCCGAGGCCCACCTGCCCATTCGGCAACAGCCTGATCACAGTTCCGTCGCGCTGCGCGAGCTCAGCTATGGTGTCCTCCGCCGGTGAGCGGCAAGCTCGAGCAAATTCGTGGGCTAGCTGACCCGGGCTGGTGTCATCGCGAGCGAGCATTGTACTCGCCCGAACTGCCGTTAGCTCCAGTGAGCTGCTAGCCGCCTGCGCTGCCTGGTGCACAGTCAGGCCAGCTTGTCGGCTTGATGTAAGTCGTTTTTCAATCGCGGCAATGACGTCTAGGGCAGCGTCGCGAAGCTGGATCAAAGCCACACCGCTGCGAATGTCATTCCAGTGAGGTTGCTCGATCCCTGCAGGGGGCTCCGTGCTCTCCATGTTTGTCTGGCGCAGAACTTCATCTGAAAGATCAAGAAGGGCTCTGCGCCGATGTGCATCACCATAATCACGCAATTGTCTCTCGAGGAGCTTGGCAGAACCAGTCGGTAAGGGGACGTCGGGAGCTAACCGCGCGAGTCGCGTCAGCTTTGAGCCGGTGGCCCAAGCTCTCAATTTGTTCTGTTCTCCCTTCAGGCTTTGTAGAATTCGTTCGCCCGACGGCGCCAAACGATACATGTTAAACCGCTGACTCGTGCCAACAACGAGTCCCAATCGCAGCAGCGGTTCGACAGTTCCCATACGATAGGGCTGTGTCACATATGCCCCGCGTGCGCTCAAGGCTTTGAAGCTTGTATCAGAGACACCTGCAAGCTTACGGTGGCCTCGCGCTCTCTTGCGCCCTTCCTTCAATGCTTGGACCATGATCGCAGCTTCGATTGCATTGGCGCACGAGAGCGGCCGAACCTGATTGCCAATCTCCTCAGCTAACCAGACGCCGAGTAGCGACCACGCGATGGGCATGCCGAAGCTCAGCCCACCTAGCCCTGGGACGGATCGGTCGTTGTAGTGCCGGATTGCGACCGTCAGTCCGAGCGTCTGCAGGCGACGGTATGACGGAGCTGAGTCGGGAGCAAACGTACCCCACTGGACGCTCATCGCATCCCCCGGTCAGGCGCAGTAGGGTCGCTGCGTTCGTTAGTGCCACACAACACTTGTCCTAATGTCAACTCACCAGTCTCGGTCCAGAACACAGCAGCGCTTTGGACGGCCTTGCCAGCCTTAAACTCAACGGCAGCGATGTAAGCCGCTAGCTGAGGCCAATATGTTGCAAATCGAGCTGTATGGTCTGCAATCGGCCCACTCTTGTGGTCCACGATCATGAAGCCATTCGTGCTCTCAGCGATCAGGTCGACTATGATGCTCTGACGTCCACCGTCTGCCAGTTCGATTTCGATTGGTTGTTCGACATGTAGGCGCGAATAACCAAGCTCCGTGAGGGTCTGCCGAAGAGCTTGCGCCTGTTGCGCGAGCAGCTCGACTTCAGCCTCGCCGATACGGCAATGCTGCCCCACCCTGTGCCGCAGATCTGGCCTGCACAACAAAATCCGCAAGGCTTCGTGGACCGCAGTTCCCCTGTCCGTTGCCTGTGCGAGATCCGATCCGGTGAGCCGGACACCCCCTGAAATCGGCCGGGTCTCAATATGCGAAGGCAGCGGCCGAGTGGTGGCGATTGTTTGGGAAGGACTGATGACCGGGGTAAGTTGGCCGATAGCTCGCCTTTCAATTGCAAATCTGGGTTCGCGATCATTCCTCTCAATGCGAACTCTGGCTTCCCCTTCGAACGACGCTGGGATCTCCTTGCCACAAATCGTCATGCGCGCCGCAAAGTTCGCTGGACCGACAGTGATCTGATTGCCCTGCAATTTCATGCCACAGGCGTCGTCCAAAAGACGACGTGCCGTAATCGGCAAGGGCGGCTCGACCTTATCATCGTCCTGCGGCCACTCGATGATCAGGCGGTCCCGCGCACGGGTCAGAGCGACGTAAAGCAATCGGCGCGCTGTCTCCTCGCACTCAGGATACAGTCCATTTAGAAAACGAGCTGTCGCTTCGGGAGCAGCAAAGTCAGGCGCATAGGCAAGTGTCGCCTGTTCGATCACATGATCGAGATCGTCGAAACCAGGAAACTTTGTGCTGAATGTGCCGGCGCGCGGGTCGAGTTTGTGATCGAGGCCGCAAACGACCACGACCGGCCACTCCCGCCCCTTCGATGCGTGCCAGGTTACAATCTCGATGCCATCGGCCTCCGCGCCAGCGGGATTCGGACGGAGATCCTCACCCTTCAAGCCGACCTTGTTCTCGAGCCACCCAAGGAAAACGTTGGCACTCTGGCCATAGAAACCGGAGGCTTCGCGCATATCCCGGTGTGCATCCATGAATGCCGCCGCTTCAGCCTCGAAGCGAAGAAGGTCCGCTCTCATTTGGGCGGGGTCGTCGAGCCGGTCGCACCAGTCGCGTAGCCCGGCAACCTGGATCACCTGATGCACCAGTCTGTCCACCGGCGTCGCAAGCGAGTCAGGCCAAAGTCCCTGCAATGCCATGAGTTCTGGTGTCTCGATCCGGCCGTCGCGGGCCAGAGCGCCAAGAGCATCGCCGAGCGGCGTTGCGCCCGGGCCGAGCGTTGCGGTGCAGATCGCTGCATGGTTGTCTGCCGGATCGACGGCGAAACGAAGCGCGAAGCATGCTGCCTGAACGATCTTGCTTTGCCACCAGCCTCCTTCTGCAACGCGGACCGGCAAGCCCAGGGCCCGCAGCGCGGCGGCATAGCTCGCGCAGTGGCTGTGCGTCGGGCACAGGATGGCAACATCCCGGGGCTCCAGATCGCGCAAGGCCTTGGAATGCCTGTCCACGATGGTCACCCGATCATCCGTCAGCAGGGACAGGAGACGATCAGCGATGAAATGCTGGGGCTTTCCGCCGGAGCGGGCACCGCGCTTGTTGGCCAGCTCGATGACCTCCAGAGCGGTGTCGTGTCCCGAGGAATTCTGCGCGGCAAGCGCCGTATAGTCCTCACCGAAGAGGCACGGCCCCAGTGCGTTCACAAAATCCATGATGCGCGGATCAGAGCGCCAGTTCCGGTCGAGCGGGCTGGTTTCAAATTGCTGCGTAAGGGCGACAGTCAGTCGCGGATCCGCGCCCTGGAAGCCCATGATCGCCTGCTTGGTGTCGCCGACGATCAATGCGCGCTTGGCCTTGCGGGCCAGCGCCCACAGAAAGGTGAACTGGATCGGGTTGGTGTCCTGGAACTCGTCGACAATGACGCAGTCGACCTCGTCCATGATGGCGCCGAGCACGGCGGGCTTTTCATCGAGTATCCGCGCGGCGTTGGTCACCATGTCGCTAAAGTCGATGACGCCGAGCTCGCGTTTACGGGTCTCGTAGTCCGTCATCGCCGACTGTGCGCCTTCGACGAGTGCGCGCGCATGCGAAACCGCATCCTCGAGCGGTCCGGGGTGAGAAACCAGGTTGTCAGCCGCCAGCATGACCGCAGATGCAAGATCGTCGTAGCCGTCAGGGGTCGGACTGCCGCGCATCGACAGACGGAGGCCACGCAGCTTTTGCCACAGCCGCCAGTCTGTACCACAGGAGGCGAGCAGCTGCTGAGCCTGCTTCAGAGCGCGGAAGTTCTCGCGGAATGCTGTCTTGGCGGCAGCACTACCAGCCTCGTCAGCGAGCGAGCGAGGAAAGGCCTGAAGCAAGGCATCGACAGCCTTCTTGAGCGCTGCAGCCAATGTCTCGAGTTTGCCGATCGGTGCACCGTATCCGGTCCGGATGGATGCCTCGACAAAGCCGGCCATCGCCGGATCGCTGCCTCGCGGACCGAGCGTTCGCAGCAAGGCGATGACGCCGAGCAACTTCTTGCGGAAGCTGTCCTCTGCGGTTTCGTCCGAGGAGAAGCTCCCTTGATAACCAAGGGCGGCGAGGTTTCGGGAAAGCTCGCTCAATGCAGGATTTTCTTCAATCGAGCGACGGATCAGCAAGTCCTGCTCGTCTTCGGCGATCAGGCGCTGCTGCGGAGATGAACCTGATGCGAAGGCGTGCTCGATCAGCAATCGGCGCCCCAGCCCATGAATGGTGGAGACATAAGCTCTCTCGACAGCCAGCGCTGCCGACAGATTGCTGTCCGCAATCAGAGCGCCCCGGATCCGCTGCCGCAATTCCCCGGCGGCGGCTTCTGTGAAGGTGACCGCGAGGATCTTCTCTGGGCGAACCTTGCCGTCCCTGACCCATTGGGTGAGGGTTTCCTGGATATGGTGCGTTTTGCCAGCCCCGGCGCCTGCGGGCACAATCGAAAGTTCAGTCATCGAATTCGTCCGGGAGGGTTACAGAAGGAGCGGTGTCGTCACGCATGAATGCGGTGATCAACGGGCTGTCTTCGAGAGCGTAAGTGCCAAGTGCGGCGGCTTTCTGGAAGAATTTGGCGTCTGCAGTGGTGTTCGTTTCGAGCCGACCAGCCTTTAGGGCGGCGAATCTCGCCGAAATCAGCGCAAGTGCATTCGCGGCGATGTCACCTGCGACGAGTTCGACATCAGTGCTGTCGAACACCTCGATGCCATTGAGGAGGACGTTGCCGTCGTTGAGCGTGTGATAGGCGACTGCCGGCTGCTTGGACCAGCCATTCAAGGTCTCGCCAATGCGAACAACAGCTTCGTGGCTGCGCTCATCGATCCGAACGGTCATGCGCCGATAGAGATCGACCTGCAGGTCCCAGCCCTTCTGAAGGCGCTGTCGGCGGGTTCCGGAGCTGCTCTTCTTGTAATCGACGACGATCGGCTGCCCATCGGGAAGGCGAAGCAGGCAATCTGCTTTGCCGTGCACGGGGTGGTCAAACAGAGTCCCGGACAGCCAGAATTCGTTGCCCACGATCTCGGCGTTGAGGGATTTCAGGACCATCGACCAGTGCTTGGCGGACTTAGTGATTTCCGCCTCCAGCGTATTGCGCTCGACAGCCCAGGCCGACGTCTGCAGGAACGGCGCAATCGCACGAATGCGTTCCAGAAGAAGCTCAGGCACTTTCTCTTCGATCACCTCGTCGGACGGGTGGTCCTTGCCCGGCGGGAACAGGCGTTCGAACACCTCGTGGGCGAGAGAGCCGCGCAGCATGACGTCAAGCGCTTCCGGCTGCCAGGAAACATGCTCGGCGCCGAGTTCAGCCAAGACCCAGGCCAGCGGGCTGATGAGGAGCTTTTCGAGCCGGCTCGGGCTCTGCGCTCTCGGGGTGCCATCATCCTTCTTGCGCAGGCTCAGGAGATCGAGATCGAACTCATAGTGGGTTGGCACTTCGAGGGGCTGGCGGGGTTCGACCACTGGCCGAGGCTTCCAGGCCACCAGCCTGTCCCAGATCGTACCTTCACTATGCGTCAGCGGCACGACCAAAGATTCAGGATCATCCATGGCTGTGATGAGCCGGGAGATGAGTGGCAAGCTTGACGAAGCGGAGAGAAAGCTGCCGCCGCGATCGCGCTCTGACAGGAGGAAGATGATCTGATCACTTGCAGAGCCAATCTGACGCGCGAAAAGGTCGAGCGCCGCATCGAGCTGCTTGGCCTGGGACGGGAGCTGCAAGCCGACCGCGTTCGAGATCGCCTCAACCTCACTGTCGAGGAAGAACGGATTCCCCGAAGGCGGGGGCGGATAGGCACCGTCGTTGAAGCCGAGGACGAGAAGCTTCCGAAACTGCCGCTTGGGCATTTCATGCGCCAACATGACCGAGATACCGCCCAGGTAGTAAGGTCCGCGTGGGCAAGGCGGTGCCTGGTATGCTGTGGCCAATTGGATGGCCTTTTCCAGTTCCGCTTCGGCGGCATCATTGCCATTGCCGAGCGTGGCCAGAAGGCGCGAAGCCAGCTGCTTGGTTTCGCCTACATCGGACGCAAGCATTTCGTCTTCACTGAGCAATCTCTGGAAGGAACGGATTTGCTCCTTGAGCTGACCGTTCGTCGCAGGTGACGCTGACCGGAGAAGCGAGAAGAGCGCAGCCTGCTTTCCGCTCAAGTCATGCACCAGCATCGGCCGGAAATCGCCGGCCATGACGGCATTGGCCAAGGCCGATCCAAGATCCGGGGACCAGCACAGGACAGGGGAACAGTATAGCGAGGCGAGCGCCATGGCGGGAGCGGGCCGCCGCCTGCACTGCAGGAAATGCAGGAGCGCTTCACCCCCGATATTTCTGCGATCCGGCGCAGCAGGGAGCGATGATGCCGTAAGGCCCGCCTTCGCGAAGGCTTCCGACAGGTAATGCGAATACTGCGGCCCCGCCGGCAGGATGATGCCGATCTCGCTCGCCGACAGAGTTCGATCCTCGGCAAGCCAGCGCTGGATGATGGCGGCGGCGGCTTCGCATTCCGTGAGTGCATCGCGGACGGAAAGAACCGCGAGGCTGTCGTCCATGGGTACTGTTGGCGCCGACGGATCAAGCAGATGCCTTTGGACATGCCCGGCGAGGATCGATTCAGGCGCTCGGCACGTCTTGGGGGCCGAGATCAGGCGGACGTGATCAATATCGTCCTCGTCCAGCTTGCCGTGGTGACTTTCGAGATGCTCGAGCACAGCGCGCTCGAGAGAGGTCAGCTGGGGGCTATTCCGATCCCAGATCACCTGAAGCGACTGCAACGCCTCGCCTGCCTCACAGTCGAGGAATGCCTTCAATATCGCCAGTTCGGACGGCACAATCGCTGGATTACCAAGCCAAAGATCCCGTAGCGCCTCGATGTGGGTGCGCGCCCTCCCGCCAGTTGCCAGGGCATCGGTCGCAATGGATCCAGGCGTGAGGTCGCGCGTGGCCATCATCAGATGGCGCAGCATTGCGGCAACAGCCGTGGCGGTCTGTTCGGGGGCGACAGTAAAGCTCTCCGCCCAGGGGGCATCCTTACCCTGCGTTTCAAGAACCTCGCGCAGCGGCATCTCGGCACAATGAGGCAAGGCATAGAGGCTCGCCAGCAGCTGCGGACTGAGCGGCATGCAGCTCGCAAATGGCGCGTCGCCGATCCGCAGATGGCAGTTCTCAAACATTCAAACTAATCCCCCGACGACTGTCACGCCAAGCCCAACACGTTCTCTGTCCATCAACTACGACAATTTCGGTCGCAACATTTCCTGAGCCGCCGCGAGCCGCTGCTCCATCGTGTCCTTCAATGCCGCTGGTCCTTCGATCACCAAATCACCCGCCCACCCGAACAGATGATTGGCGAGCTCAAAGAGCCCTCCGGATCGAAACCGCACCAGCAGCTCCTCGTCATCATCTTCGAACTGCTGATGCGGGTGGAACCGCCAAGCCCGCGCGCGCTCGACCGCATGCGGGCGGACCCGCAGCACAATTTCGTGGTCTTCCTCTTGCCAGATGCCGAAGCTGCGGGACATCCAGGCGTCGAGATCCCAATCATCCGGTGGGCAGCCGACGATCCCGCTATCTCGAACGTTGCTCATGCGATCGAGCCGAAAGGTGAACGGGGGATCATCCCGGTCAGGCATTTTGCCAAGCAGATAGGTGATGGGGCCATGGATCAGGCCGTATGGGACGACCCGCCGCCATGCTGGCGCAGCAGCCCAATCGGGCTGATAGTCGAAATCCACACAATGAGCGGCAAGGATCGCTGACTGGATCGTTGTCAGGTCCTCGGGAGAAGCGATGACGGCTGGCCCTGCCGCAACCCGGGACCGCTGCAACCGGGTAAGCAGATCGAGGTCATTGTCGAGCCGGCGGCGTTCGGCGCTGTCAAAGGCGATCTTGATCTTGGAGAGCAGCTTCTCAAGCGCTTCGGTGTTGGCTGTACCCTCGATCCGTCCGGCTTCAACTACGGCCTGGAGGGCGGCGACTTCGCCAGCGTTTGGCCTCGCATAGGCCCGGCCCGGGCTATCCTTGATCCTGAATCGTTTGATGCGCCCATCGACCGTTTCGTCGAGGTCGAAATGAATGAGTATGACGTTGCGCAGTCGCTCAACAGTTCGGCGGTTCACCCCAAGCAATGCAGCCATCTCATCGAGCGACAAGCCTTCGATGCTTTGCGTCAACGCATGCACGAGTTTGAGTGTACGATCGAGGTTACTGAGGCGCTTTGTCATTACAGCCACTGCTAACTGCCTGTCCTGCAAGCGCAAGTCGGATCAAGCGTAATCCCCCATTTATACGACCATATTTGTCGCACTCATGCGCTTAGATACCTTTCATGGAACCGGACCTCAGGGGGATTGCGCACAAGATGGCACGACAAAGGGCAGCACAAGCCGAATTCAGCCAAACCGAGCAGGGTGAAGCAGCGCATTTCGCTCATGCTGCTGCGCGGGTTCTGCAGGCGTTGAGCGTCAATCAGGTCAAGCGGTGCGGCGAGGATCTGATCGACCTGATTGACCGTGAGGTTCCCGTTGCCGCGTTGCATAAGCTCACCAATCGGGAAAAGCCTTCAGTGGCCGAAATGCGGGCTGTCGCTCGGCAATTGGCAGCGAAGCGCGCCGCGCCAACCCAGTTGGACAGCGTGTTTGCGTGGGTCGGCGAGCTGTTCGGCCTCGATTCCGCTGAAGTCACCATCCTCACCATCTTTGCCCGCTGGGGAAAATTTGAGTGCTGGCGAGAGCTCGTGCGCCGGGCACCCATCTCATGCAGCAACCTCACCCCGAGCGCTGTCGCTCAACTCTCTGGCCTCGCCGGCAACACCGTCGAACGAAAACTGGTGCCTGGTGCACCGCTGTTTTCCTCTCGCCTTCTTCATGACGACCGTGACGGAGAATATAGCCTGAGCCCCCTGCTCAGGCGCCTTATTAGGGTCCATGCGGAAACCCGGGACGAGATGCTGCGCTGGCTCATGCCCGAACCGGAGCAAGGGGGATTGCTGTGGAATGACTTCGAGCACCTCGATCCGTTGCGGAGCATCGCTCTCAAAGTCCTCTCGAGCAAGGAACCTGTAAGCATCTTGCTGTTCGGGGAGCCGGGAACTGGCAAAACCGAGTTTGCGCGCACCCTTGCCACTGAGGCAGGAAGCGGCGCGATCTTTGCCGGTTTGAGCGACGATTTCGGCAACGAGCCCGATCGCTCTGAGCGCCTCGATCATCTGATGATCTTGCGGGCGATGTGCCGTCATCACCGCGACAGGGTCATCGTCGTCGATGAAGCCGACGATGTCCTGATGATGAGCGAGCGCAAAGGCAGTTCCAAGCAATGGATTAACCGTCTCGTCGAAGCACCGCAGGTTCCCACGATCTGGATCGTCAACCAGCGTTCGCGATTGGACCCCGCCGTCCTGCGACGCATGACCCTTGCGATCGGCTTCGATCGCCCGCGCCTGGCTGTGCGAGAGCGAGTAGCCCAAAGGTCCGCTGAAGCCGCATCGGTTGACCTCAGCGATGCTGAACTGCGTGATATTGCTTGCCTGAAAGCGCCCCCTGCCGTGGTGGCTGCAGGTATGAAGGCTGCCCATCTTGCCAATGGCGGGGCAGATGTCGCGAAGACTGCGATCCATAGCGTCATGCGCGTTCTGGGACAGTCCTGCACGCCGGAAGCGTCCGGCTGCTCAGTCTACGACCCCAATCTGTCGCGTGCGGACACGGATTTGTCTCGCCTTGCTGAGCGCCTTGCCGCCACCCCAGACCGCGGTTGGAGCCTGCTGCTGTCTGGGCCTTCAGGTACTGGCAAATCCGCTTTTGCAAGGCATCTCGCCCAGGTCATGGGATTGGAGATCGAAGAGCGGCGGTGCTCGGACCTCATGAGCCCCTATGT
>Ga0180221_1001510_pt1 | contig 15259 bp, 11 predicted proteins | sample eDN5th37CKraftMG_FD_151339 | JGI IMG/M metagenome (GOLD analysis project Ga0180221, IMG submission 151339) | Enriched Miracle-Growth compost microbial communities from Emeryville, California, USA - eDNA 5th pass 37_C Kraft MG (version 2) (version 2) ...
CGCGTTCTCGGGCCGCCGGGCCACCTCGAGCGCGCCGGCGATCGCCGCGCCCGACGAGATGCCCACGAGCAGGCCCTCCTCCTTGGCCGCGCGGCGGGCGAGCTCGACCGAGGTCTCGGCGTCGACGTCGATGACCTCGTCGTAGACGGAGGTGTCGAGGATCTCCGGCACGAAGTTCGCGCCGAGGCCCTGGATCTTGTGAGGGCCGGGGTTGCCGCCGTTGAGGATGGGCGACTCGGCCGGCTCGACCGCGACGATCCTCACGTCGGGCTTGCGCTCCTTGAGGACCTGCCCCACGCCGGTGACCGTGCCGCCCGTGCCGATGCCGGAGACGACCACGTCGACCTCCCCGTCGGTGTCGGCCCAGATCTCCTCGGCCGTGGTCTCCCGGTGCACCTTCGGGTTCGCCTCGTTGGCGAACTGACGGGCGAGGATCGCGCCCGGGCGCTCGGAGGCGATCTTCTCCGCGGTCGCGACCGCGCCCTTCATGCCCTCGGCGCCCGGGGTGAGCACCAGCTCGGCGCCGTACGCACGCAGCAGCGCGCGCCGCTCCTTCGACATCGTCTCGGGCATCGCGAGCACGACCTTGTAGCCGCGTGCCGCGCCCACCCAGGCCAGCGCGATGCCGGTGTTGCCCGACGTGCCCTCGACGATCGTGCCGCCCGGCTGCAGCGCCCCGGACGCCTCCGCGGCGTCGATGATCGAGACGCCGATGCGGTCCTTCACGGAGTTGGCGGGGTTGTAGAACTCGAGCTTCGCGACGACCGTCGCGTCGAGGTCGGCGGCGAGACGATTGAGCCGGACGAGCGGAGTGCGGCCGATGAGCTTCGTCGCGTCGTCGTAGATGCGTGCCATGGGTGATCCTTCTCGAGGGGGTGCGGGCGGGCGTGGTGGTGCGGGTGCCGCCGCACGGGTGCGGGTCCGCCAGGAGCAGGGGCGCCCGGGCGGCGGCGGGGTCATGGCGAGCGCCGCACGGTCGCCGGGGACCCGCCTCGGGCGGGTCGGGCGTGACGTGGACGCTCTATCGACAGCATCGCGGCGTCGTCGCCGCTGCGCACGCCGGGCTGCCCGGCGGCGTCGAGGCCGGCACCGCCCGGCGGGCGGTCGAGGGGGTGACGCGGGGGACGTCGACGGTCATGCCCGGCCCTCCTCATGGTGCTGGCGTGTCATGGTGCTGGCGTGAGTGCTGACGCGCGGCCCGCTCGTCGTGGGCCGCGGCGCCGAGCCTAACCAGACGGCGACCGATCGACAAGGCGCATCGCACCCATCGACGACGTCGATCGATCGAGAGCCGCCTCGGCCGCGGGGGGGGTGTCGGGGGAGGGCCGCGCGCGGAGCCGGCCGAGCAGGAGGGGAGCGGGCGACGGGAATCGAACCCGCGTAGCCAGTTTGGAAGACTGGGGCTCTACCATTGAGCTACGCCCGCACGGTCGCCCCGCGACGTCGTCGGCGGGGTGGAACGCGCGCTCACCCTAGCAAAGGTGCGCGGCCGGACCGGCGCGCGACGGGGTCGCCGTCCGCGCACGTCGCCGCGCACGTCGTGGCACCGGGCGAGGCACCCGGCACTACACTGACCACGGCTCCGCCCCGGCGGTCGGCCACGGGGTGTGGCGCAGCTTGGTAGCGCATCTGCTTTGGGAGCAGAGGGTCGCAGGTTCGAATCCTGTCACCCCGACACGAGGACGAGCCCTCGGGGCGGCAGCGCGGTCGCTCGCGGCTCGCCGGGCATCGACCCGGCGCAAAGCCGCCCGATCTGGAAGGATCGGGCACCGACCGCCGACGGACGGCGAGCGACGTGCGAGGAGAACCTGATGACCACCCCGGACCCCTACACGCCCGGCACGCCCGAGCAGGGTGGGTCGGCGACGCCGCCCGCCGGCGCCCAGCCGCAGCAGCCCGCCCCCGGCCAGTACCCGGCGCAGCCGGCGCCCGGCCAGGGCTATCCCGCCGCGCCGCCGGCCGGGCAGTACCCCCCGGCCTACGGCCAGGCCCAGCCGGAGAACCCGGGCAAGACGTTCGGCATCGTCGGCCTGATCCTCGGCTTCTTCGGCCCGCTGTCGATCGTCGGCCTCGTCCTGTCGATCGTCGGCCTGGTCAAGTCGCGCAAGGCGGGCCAGTCGAACGGCATCGCCGTCGCCGGCATCATCGTCAGCAGCCTCGTGCTCATCGGCACGATCATCCTGTTCGTGGTGCTGGGCGTGGCGGCGAGCCACCTCATCGAGGTCTGCAACGACCTCGGGCCCGGCATGCACGACGTCGACGGGATCACCTACACCTGCTCCTGACCTCCACGACCGCGGCGAGGGCCGCCCGCAGACACGCGTCGGTGCGACACCGGCGTCGGCGGGCGGCCCTCGCCGTGGCGTAGGATGGACGGGTTGCCCGTACGCCCGTCGTACGGTCCCCGCACCCCGCGCCGCAGCAACCAGGCCGGCTCCCGCCGGTGAGACGCGCGCGCACGCACCCGAACCGTTGGAGACCATCGAAGTGAAGAGCGCCGTCGAGACCCTGGAGCCCACCAAGGTCAAGCTGACCGTCGAGGTGGAGTACGACGAGCTCAAGCCGAGCATCGACCACGCGTACAAGCACATCGCCGAGCAGGTGAACATCCCCGGGTTCCGCAAGGGCAAGGTTCCCCCGCGCATCATCGACCAGCGTGTCGGCTGGGGCGCGGTCGTCGAGCACGCCGTGAACGACGCTCTGTCGAACTTCTACCGGGACGCCGTCACGGCGGAGTCGCTGCGCCCGCTGGGCCAGCCCGAGGTGGAGGTCACGGAGATCCCGGCCAAGGCCGGCGAGGGCCAGCTGGCGTTCACCGCCGAGGTCGAGGTCCGCCCCGAGATCACGCTGCCGGACCTGTCCGGCATCGACATCACCGTGGACGCCGCCGAGGTGACCGACGAGGACGTCACGGAGCGCCTGGACGCGCTGCGCGAGCGCTTCGGCACCCTCGTGGGCGTCGACCGCCCGGCCGCCGAGGGCGACTACGTCGTCATCGACCTCAAGGCCGTCATCGGCGACGAGGAGATCGACTCGGTCTCCGGCGTCTCCTACCAGATCGGCGCCGGCAACATGCTGGAGGGCCTCGACGAGGCGCTTACCGGCCTGTCGACGGACGAGACCACGACCTTCGTCACGAAGCTCGCCGGCGGCGAGCACGAGGGCGAGGAGGCGCAGGTCACCGTCACGGCCACGGCCGTCAAGGAGCGCGACCTGCCGACCGCGGACGACGACTTCGCCCAGCTCGCGTCGGAGTTCGACACCCTCGAGGAGCTGACCGCGGACCTGCGCGAGCAGGTCGCGTCGATCAAGACCTCGAACCAGGCCGTCGCCGCGCGCGACCTCCTGCTCGAAAAGCTGCTGGAGGCCGTCGAGGTCCCGGTGCCCCAGGGCGCCGTCGAGGCCGAGGTGCACCGCCACCTCGAGTCCGAGAACCGCCTCGAGGACGACGAGCACCGCGCCGAGGTCACCGAGGACGCCACCAAGGCCCTCAAGAACCAGATCCTGCTCGACACGCTGGCCGAGAAGCTCGAGGTCCAGGTCGGCCAGGGCGAGCTCGTCGAGTACCTGGTCCAGGCGTCGCAGCAGTACGGGATGGACCCGAACCAGTTCATCTCCACCCTCGACCAGGGCGGTCAGATCCCCGCGATGGTCGGCGAGGTGGCCCGCTCCAAGGCGCTGGCCGTGGCCCTGCGCGACATCGAGGTCAAGGACTCGGCGGGCAACGCCGTCGACCTGACCGAGTTCATCGGCACCGAGGAGGAGGACGCCGCCGCGGCCGAGGCCGAGAGCGGCGCCGAGGTGACCGAGCCCGCCGAGGAGGTCTCGGAGGAGACGGCCAAGGCCTGACCCTCCGGGCACGTCCGGCTCCTGACGGCCCGCATCGTCCTCACGGACGGTGCGGGCCGTCGTCGTCCCCGCGCGACCGCCGCGCCTCGCCGTGCAGCACCGCGGCCACCCCCAGCCCCGCGAGCGCGAGGCCGCCCGCGGTGACGACGGAGAAGGGCTCGCCGAACAGTGCTGCGCCCGCCACCGTCGTGGTGGGGACCACGAGGAACAGCAGGGCGTTGAGGGTGGTGACGTCGACGCGCCGCAGCAGTGCCCAGTAGAGGCGGTAGGCGGCCAGCGACGGCACGAGCGCGAGGAACGCCGTGGTGAGCCAGAAGCCCGCGTCCTCGGGCGGCGCGACCGTCCCGGTTGCGACGGCGAGCGCGGCCAGGGCGACCACGGAGACCACGGAATGCACCCCGAGGAGCGTCCCGGGAGGCAGGGTCGCCGGTCGCCGGCGCTCCAGGAACGTCGCGGCGACGAGCGAGGCGACCGCGACCCCCGGCAGCGCGTACGCCCAGGCCGGCGCGCTGCCGACGCCCAGGTCGCCGCCCACCAGCGCCGCCACCCCGGCGAACGCGACGGCGAGCCCGGCCCACTGCAGCCCACGGACGTGCTGGCCGAGCAGGGGGCCCGCGAGCGTCGCGACGAGCACCGGCTGCACGGCGTCGACGAGGGACGTGGTGCCCGCGCTGACGCCCAGCGCGATCGCGCCGTACACCGGGAGCACGTACCCCACCTGGGAGAGCAGCCCGACCGCGACGTGGTGCCCGGCCGCCCGGGGCCGCAACGGGCGGCGCACGAGCCGGTCGGCGGTGGCGGGCGCGCGGGCGCGGCGACGGCGCACGAGCCGGGCGACGCCGAGGGCCACGGCGAGCGCGGCCACCACGACGACGTACCGCCACAGCAGCAGGGTCGGCACGGGCGCCTGGGTCGAGCCGAGCTTCGCGCCGAGGAAGCCGGAGCTCCACGAGAGCACGAACACGGCGGACGCGAGGACGGTGGTCACGCCCGTGTGTATACCGATCTGTTTACTCATCTGTTCGACTATACAGCCCTGTATAGTCGGCTGCATGGTGGATCACAGCGCCGCTGCCCGGCAGGAGACCGGCCCGGGGGCCGCCCTCGACCTGGCGACCCTGACCCCGGCCGCGCGCCGCGTCCTCGACGCCGCGTCGCGCCTCTTCTACGCCCGCGGGCTGCACGCCGTGGGCGTCGACACGATCGCGGCGGAGGCCGGGGTCACCAAGAAGACGCTCTACGACCGGTTCGGCTCGAAGGAGGCGCTCGAGGTCGCCTACCTGCGTGCGCGTGACGCACGCTGGTCGGAGGTGGTGCGCCGGGAGCTGGCGACGCACCCCGACCCCGGCGTCGACCGCGTGCTGGCCCTCTTCGACGCCGTCGAGGCCTGGATGAGTGCGGAGGGCGGCCGCGGGTGCGCGGCCGTGAACGCGCGGGGCGAGATCGACGACCCCGACCACCCGGTGGCCGTCGAGGTCGCCCGGCAGAAGGCCTGGGTGCGCGCGCTCCTGGTCGAGGAGTGCCGGGCGGCCGGCCTCGCCGACCCCGAAGACCTCGCGGACGCCCTGGTGCTGCTCCACGACGGCGCCCTGGTGGCGTCGGGCACGGGCGTGCCGACCGACCCGTTCCCGGCCGCGCGGCGGGCCGCCCGCGCGCTGTGCGAGGCGCACGGCGCGTGAGCGGCGGCACGCGCCGGCCCCCGCGTGTGCGCCCGCAGCGAAAAGCCGCGTCACCGGGACGTTTCGCGCACCCGGCGCACGTTAGGGTCGATCGACGGCGATGACGAAGGAGACGGACGTGAACGACTTGCTGCAGATGGACGGTGCGGCGCCGGTGGCGCGTACCGACGCCCCGGGCCTCGGGCTCAACGACTCCATCTACAACCGGCTCCTCAAGGAGCGCATCATCTGGCTGGGCTCGGAGGTGCGCGACGAGAACGCGAACGCGATCTGCGCCCAGATGATGCTGCTGGCCGCGGAGGACCCGGACAAGGACATCTGGCTGTACATCAACAGCCCCGGCGGCTCCATCACGGCCGGCATGGCGATCTACGACACGATGCAGTACATCAAGCCGGACGTCGCGACCATCGCGATGGGCATGGCCGCCTCCATGGGGCAGTTCCTGCTCTCCTCGGGCGCCAAGGGCAAGCGCTACATCACGCCGCACGCCCGCGTGCTGATGCACCAGCCGTCCGGCGGCGTCGGCGGCACCGCGACCGACGTGCGGATCGGCGCCCAGCTGATCATGCACATGAAGAAGGTGCTCTCCGAGCTGACGGCCGAGCAGACCGGGCAGTCGCTGGAGCAGATCCTCAAGGACAACGACCGCGACAAGTGGTTCACCGCGGACGAGGCGCTCGAGTACGGCTTCGTCGACCACGTGGTCACCAACGCCGCCTCGGTCTCGGGCGGTGGCGGCGCGTCGGGTTCCTGACGCCGAGCCACCCGCCCCCGGAACCCCTGACTTCCCACCCGAGGAGAACACCGTGAGCCACTCAGACGAGTACCAGTTCGCCATGCGGGCCCAGCGCCTGGCGGGCGCCGCGGCGCGTCCCGGCGGCGTGCCGCTCCCGTTCGGCTCCAGCACCGAGGCGCCGTCCGCGCGCTACGTGCTGCCGCAGTTCGAGGAGCGCACCGCCTACGGCTTCAAGCGCCAGGACCCGTACACCAAGCTGTTCGAGGACCGCATCATCTTCATGGGCGTCCAGGTCGACGACGCGTCGGCGGACGACATCATGGCGCAGCTGCTGGTCCTGGAGAGCCAGGACCCCGACCGCGACATCATGATCTACATCAACTCCCCCGGGGGGTCGTTCACGGCGATGACCGCGCTGTACGACACGATGCAGTTCATCAAGCCGCAGATCCAGACGGTCTGCCTGGGCCAGGCCGCGTCCGCCGCGGCGGTGCTGCTCGCCGCCGGCCAGCCGGGCAAGCGCCTCGCGCTGCCGAACGCCCGCGTGCTGATCCACCAGCCCGCGATGGAGGGCGGCGGCTACGCGCAGGCGTCCGACATCGAGATCCACGCGAACGAGCTCATCCGCATGCGCGAGTGGCTCGAGGAGACCCTGGCGTCCCACTCGGGCAAGAGCGTGGAGCAGGTCCGCGAGGACATCGAGCGCGACAAGATCCTCACCGCCGCGCAGGCGAAGGACTACGGCCTGGTCGACCAGGTGCTCGAGAGCCGCAAGCCGGCGGCGCTCGCGCAGCGCTGACCTGCACGATCGCCGGGTCCGCCGCCTCCCGGGAGGAAGGCGGCGGGCCCGGTCGCACGACGCACCGGGGTACTCGGCTGACAACGACGCCCCCGTGGTGTGGAATGGACGCAGGACCAGCACTCAGGACGTGCACTCACGAGATGGAGGCTCCCGGTGGCTCGGATCGGTGACGGCGCAGACCTGCTCAAGTGCTCGTTCTGCGGGAAGTCGCAGAAGCAGGTCAAGAAGCTGATCGCCGGCCCAGGCGTGTACATCTGCGACGAGTGCATCGACCTGTGCAACGAGATCATCGAAGAGGAGCTCGGCGAGGCGGCGGAGCTGGGGCTCACCGAGCTGCCGAAGCCGCGCGAGATCTTCGACTTCCTCGAGCAGTACGTCATCGGCCAGGAGCCGGCCAAGCGGGCCCTCGCGGTGGCGGTCTACAACCACTACAAGCGGGTCCAGGCGGGCGAGGCCCAGCGGGACGGCGACGACGCCGTCGAGATCGCGAAGTCGAACATCCTGCTCATCGGGCCCACGGGCACCGGCAAGACGTACCTGGCGCAGACGCTCGCGAAGATGCTCAACGTGCCGTTCGCCATCGCGGACGCCACCGCCCTCACCGAAGCGGGGTACGTGGGCGAGGACGTGGAGAACATCCTCCTCAAGCTCATCCAGGCCGCGGACTACGACGTCAAGAAGGCCGAGACGGGCATCATCTACATCGACGAGGTCGACAAGGTGGCCCGCAAGGCCGAGAACCCGTCGATCACGCGCGACGTCTCCGGCGAGGGCGTGCAGCAGGCGCTGCTGAAGATCATCGAGGGCACGACGGCGTCGGTGCCCCCGCAGGGGGGGCGCAAGCACCCCCACCAGGAGTTCATCCAGATCGACACCACGAACGTGCTGTTCATCGTGGCGGGCGCGTTCGCCGGCCTCGACGACATCGTGGCCTCCCGGTCGCGCAAGCGCGGCATCGGGTTCAGCGCCCCGATGGAGACCGCCGTCGACGACGACCTGTTCGCCGAGGTGCGGCCCGAGGACCTGCAGAAGTACGGCCTCATCCCCGAGTTCATCGGGCGCCTGCCCGTCATCGCGTCCGTGTCGCCGCTGGACCGCGACGCCCTGGTGCGGATCCTCACGGAGCCGCGCAACGCCCTGGTCAAGCAGTTCCAGCGCATGTTCGAGATCGACGGCGTCGAGCTCGAGTTCGAGCAGGAGGCGGTCGAGGCGATCGCCGAGCAGGCCCTGCTGCGCGGCACGGGGGCGCGCGGCCTGCGCGCCATCATGGAGGAGGTCCTCCAGCAGGTGATGTTCGACGTCCCCAGCCGCGACGACGTGGAACGCGTCGTCGTCTCGCGCGACGTCGTGCTGGAGAACGTCAACCCGACGCTCGTGCCCCGCACCTCCCCGGTGCGCCGCCGGACCCCGCGCGAGAAGAGCGCCTGAGCCTCTCCCGCCGGGCCCACCGCCTCAGCGGGCGTACAGCGCGTCGACCTCGTCCGCGAAGTCCCGCAGCACCACGTCGCGCTTCACCTTGAGCGACGGCGTGAGGTACTCGTTCGCCTCCGTGAAGTCGCCCTCGAGCACCCGGAACTTCCGGATCGACTCCGCGCGGGAGACCGCCTTGTTCGCCTCGGTCACGGCGGCGTCGAGGGCCGCGAGCACGCGCTCGTCGGTGCGCGCCGCCCCCGCCGACATGGGCGGGATGCCCTGCGTCGCCAGCCAGCCGGGCAGCATCTCGGCGTCCAGGGTGATGAGCGCGCCGATGAACGGCCGCTGGTCGCCCACGACGACCACCTGGGACACGAGCGGGTGGGCGCGCACCCGGTCCTCGAGCGGGGCGGGTGCCACGTTCTTGCCGCCCGCGGTGACGATGATCTCCTTGGTGCGGCCGGTGATGCGCAGGTGGCCGTGGTCGAGCGCGCCGACGTCCCCCGTGCGGAACCAGCCGTCCTCGACCGCCTCGGCCGTCAGGTCGGGGCGGCCGCGGTAGCCGCGGAACAGGTGCGGCCCGGCCACGAACACCGTGCCGTCGTCGTCGACGCGCACCGCCGTGCCGGGGAACGGCGGACCGACCGTGCCGATGCGCAGGTCCGACGGCAGGTTCACGGCGGTGGGGGCGGTCGTCTCGGTGAGCCCGTACCCCTCCAGCACCGTGAGCCCCACGCCGCGGAAGAAGTGCCCGAGGCGGTCGCCCAGGGGAGCGCCGCCCGAGATCGCGTACCGCAGGTCGCCGCCCATCGCGGCACGCAGCCTGGCCAGCACGAGGCGGTCGGCCAGGGCGTGGCGGACCCGCAGCCCTGCCGGGACGCCGCCGGAGTCCTGGGCGCGCGAGTACTCGCCCGACACGCGCGCGGCCCAGGCGAAGACCCGGCGCTGGGTGCGCGACCGCGCGCGCTGCTCGGCCGAGTTGTAGACCTTCTCGAACACCCGCGGCACGGCGAGCAGGAACGTGGGGCGGAACGTCCTGAGGTCGTCGGTCAGCGTCCGGACGTCCGGCAGGTGGCCGAGGACGGCGTTGCTCGCGATCACCGTGACCTCGATGACCCGCGCGAAGACGTGCGCCAGCGGGAGGAAGAGCACCGTGCGGGCGCCCTCGGCGTCCAGCAGCTCGGGCATCGCGAGGCGGCCGTTCATCGCGAGGTGCGCGAAGTTGCCGTGCGTGAGCTCTGCCCCCTTGGGGCGGCCCGTGGAGCCGGAGGTGTAGACGATCGTGGCGAGGTCGTCCCGGCGGACGGCGTCGCGGCGCGCCACGACGTCCTGGGCCGGCACCGACCCGGCGGCGTCGCGCACCTCGTCGAGGGCGCCCGCGGCGAGGACGAGCACCACCTCCAGGTCGGGCAGCGCGTCGCGCACCTGCCCCACGGCGTCGGCGTGGGCCGGTGTCTCCACCACGACGAGGCGGGCGCCGGAGTCCTCGAGGATCCAGCGCACCTGGTCGGGGGAGGAGGTCTCGTAGACCGGCACCACGACCGCGCCCGCCGCCCAGAGGGCGAAGTCGAGCAGCGTCCACTCGTAGCGGGTGCGCGACATGATCGCGACCCGGTCGCCGGGCCGGACCCCGCGCGCCACCAGCCCTCGCGCCACGGTGAGGACGTCCGCCTGGAACTCGCCGGCGGTCACGGGCGTCCAGGATCCGTCGGCCGCCCGCCGCTCGATCAGGGTGCGGTCGCCGGCCCGGGCCACCCGGTCCGCCAGCAGCGTGCTGATGCTCGTGCCCTCGGGCACGTCCACGAGGCTCGGCGTCTCCGCGACCGTCATGTGCTCACTCTCCGTGCGTGCGGCGTCCGCCGCGTCCAGTCCTCCCACGCACCAGTGTCGGCCGGGCGTCGGGCCGACGTGGGACCTTACACGCTCGGCGCGCCTCGTAGGATCGAGGCATGCCCGAGACCCCGCACGAGCCCACCGATGCCCCGGCCGGCCCGCCCGCGCCGGACGGGATCCCTCAGGAGATCCTCGACCTGCGAGCCAGCATCGACAACATCGACGCCGCCCTGGTGCACCTGCTGGCCGAGCGCTTCAAGATGACCCGCCGGGTGGGCGAGCTCAAGGCGGTGGGCGGACTGCCGCCGGCCGACCCGGCGCGCGACCGCCAGCAGGTCGACCGCCTCAAGGGGCTCGCGGCGGGCGCCGGCCTCGACCCGGAGTTCACCGAGCAGTTCCGCAACTTCATCGTCTCCGAGGTGATCCGCCACCACGAGACGATCGCCGCCGAGCACGCCGCCGGGCGCCGCAAGGGCGATCTCCCGCCCCTGGATACCTACGCTTGAAGAGGTGAGATCTGACCCGCTGAGCCGGGCGCGGGCAGTTCGCCGGACGAGGTGGCGTCCGCCGCCGATCCGTCGCAGGCTGGGGGCTTAAGCCGACGACGGACACCTGGGGGACCACGGATGAAGATCGACTGGCTCAAGCCCCTCGTCGGACGCCCCGGACCGTTCGCGACCGTCTACCTGGACGCGACGCCTTCGGCCGAGGCGGGCGACAGGGACGTCGCGAACCGGTGGCGGGCGGTCCGCCGCTCGCTGGAGCGGCAGTCCGCGCCCGCGGGCGTGCTCGACGAGCTCGAGGCGGCCGTGCTGCGGCCCACCCGCGTGGCGGGGGCGCACGGCCGCGTGCTCATCGCGGAGGACGGCGGCGTCGTGGTGGACCGCGTGCTGCGCAACCCGCCGCCCGTCGCGACGGGGGTGTGGCTGCCCGTCCCGGTCCTGCTCCAGGCGGCGCTCGCGGCCGACGAGGCGGTCGACGCCTGGTGCGTGGCCGTGGACCGCAGCGGGGCCGACTTCTGGCCCTGCGCCGCGGGCGGCCGGGCGAGCGGGGCACGGGAGACGTTCACCGCCCCGCACGACGAGCTGAGCAAGACCACCAGCCCGGGGACCAAGCGGGCCACGATCGAGTCGCGGGCCGAGGACTCGTGGGAGCGCAACGCCGAGGCCGTCGCCGCCGAGATCGACCGGCGCGTGGCCGAGACGCGCCCGGAGCTGGTGGTCCTCACCGGGGACGTCCGCACCGTGAACCTCGTGCGCGCCGAGCTCGGGCAGGAGGCCGCGCGGCGCACCGTCGAGGTCGCGGGCGGGGGCCGGGGCCCGGGCGTGCGGGCCGCGGACTTCGCGGCGCGCGTGGAGGACGCGCTCGACTCCTACCGGGAGCGGCGCCGCGAGGTGGTGCTCGCGGAGTACCGGCAGGACCAGGGGCGCGAGGAGGGCGCCGTCTCGTCGATCGACGACGTGGTGGCCGTGCTCGCGCGCGGGCAGGTCAAGGCGCTGGTGCTCGCCGAGCAGATCGCGCTGGACGCCGCCTCCGCGCTCGCCGGGTCGGGCGAGGGCGGCGGGGGAGCGGGCAGCCTCGACGGCCTGCTGGGCGGCCGCACGCTGTGGATCGGGCCCGACCCCATGCACATCGCGACCACCCGGGGCGAGCTGGAGGACCTGGGGGTGACCGAGGGCCTCGAGGAGCTGCCCGCGACCTCGGCGCTGCTGAGGGCCGCGATCGGCCAGGACGCCGGGCTGACCTTCGCCCCGGAGGGCTCCGTCGACCTCGTGGACGGCGTGGGGGCCACCCTGCGCTGGCACGACGACGGGACGCCCAAGGAGGTCGCCGCCACCATGAGCGGAGACGGCGACCGGTTCCGCTCGCCGAGGTAGTACGCGACCCGCCGAGGTAGTACGAGGGGCGGCCCCCGCAATCATTGCGGGGGCCGCCCCTCGTACTACCTCGGCGGGTCTCGTACTACCTCGGCGAGACTCGCACTACCTCGGCAGGGTCAGGCCTTCGGCTTGCGGGCCGGGGGCTCGCCCAGCTCGGACGCGGTGACGACGATGCCGCCCTGGACGTCCGGGTTGCCCTGGCCCTCGCCGGCCTCGACGACGTCGAGCGTGCCGGTGGCACGGCCCGCGCCGCGCACGTCGTCGAGGGCGGACCGGACGCCGTCGAGCAGCGCGGCCGGGACGGCCATGGTAGCCGCGAGGATCGGCGTGCGCATCGACACCTTGGCCTCGGACTTGATCTTGCGCAGGGCGGCGAGCGCGTGGCCGGCAGCGGCGAGCTGCACCGGGTCCGCGCCGGCCGCGGCGTCCCGCAGCGGGGCGGCCACGGGCCAGGCGGCGTGGTGCACCGAGCCGGTGCGCCACCACGACCAGACCTCCTCGGTGGCGAACGGCAGGAACGGCGCCAGCAGCCGCAGCAGCGTGTCCACCGCGAGGGCGAGCGCCGTGCGGGCCGACTCGGTCTCGGCGGTCACCTCGGTGGCGGCCGCGCCCGCGCCGTACGCGCGGTCCTTGACCAGCTCGAGGTAGTCGTCGCAGAACGTCCAGAAGAACGTCTCCGTCACCTCGAGCGCGCGCGTGTGGTCGAACGCCTCGAACGCCGCCGTGGCCTGCTCGACGACGTCCGCGAGACCGGCGAGCATCGCGCGGTCCAGGGGCACGGTGACGCGGGCCGGGTCCAGCACGATCTCGCCCGCGCCCGTCTCGGGGTCCACGCCGAAGGTCAGCGCGAACTTCGAGGCGTTGAGCACCTTGATCGCGAGCCGGCGGCCGATCTTCATCTGGCCGACCTCGAACGCGGCGTCCGTGCCGAGCCGCGCGGCGGCCGCCCAGTAGCGGACGGCGTCCGCGCCGTGCTCCTCCAGCAGCGCCATCGGGGTGACGACGTTGCCCTTCGACTTGGACATCTTCTTGCGGTCCGGGTCGAGGATCCAGCCGCTGATCGCCGCGTGCTTCCAGGGCAGCACCCCGCACTCGAGGTGCGAGCGCACCACCGAGGAGAACAGCCAGGTGCGGATGATGTCCTGGCCCTGCGGCCGCAGGTCCATCGGGTAGACGCGCGAGAACAGGTCCTCGTCCCGCTCCCAGCCGGACACGATGAGCGGCGACAGGGACGACGTCGCCCAGGTGTCCATCACGTCGGCGTCCCCGACGAAGCCCCCGGGCACGCCCCGCTGCGACTCGTCGTAGCCGGCGGGGGCCTGCGACGTCGGGTCGACCGGCAGCTCGGCCTCGGACGGCACGATCGGGTGGTCGTGGTCGACCTCGCCCGTCTCGGTGACCGGGTACCACAGCGGCACGGCCACGCCGAAGAATCGCTGGCGCGAGATGAGCCAGTCGCCGTTGAGGCCGTTCACCCAGTTCTCGTAGCGCACGCGCATGAAGTCGGGGTGGAAGTCGAGCTCCTTGCCGCGCGCGAGCAGCTCGGCCTTGAGATCACGAGCCTCCCAGTCGCGCCCGCCGTTGCGGATGTACCACTGGCGGGAGGTGACGATCTCGAGCGGCTTGTCGCCCTTCTCGTAGAAGTTCGTCATGCGCTGGGTCGCGGTGGGCTCGCCGTCCAGGTCGCCGGAGGCGCGCAGCGCCTCGACCACCGCCTTGCGCGCGCTGAACGTCGTCCTGCCCGCGAGCTCGGTGGCGTACAGCTCCTCGCCGGGGCCGCCGGCGATCCAGTCCGGGGTCTCGCGGGAGAGGCGGCCGTCGCGCTGGATGACGGACCGCGTGGCGAGCCGCAGCTCGCGCCACCACTGCACGTCGGTGAGGTCCCCGAAGGTGCAGCACATGGCGATGCCCGCGCCCTTGTCCATGGCGGCGGCCGGGTGCGCGAGCACCGGCACCTCGACGCCGAAGAGGGGCGAGGTCACGGTGGTGCCGAACAGGCCCTGGTACCGCTCGTCGTCCGGGTGCGCGATGAGCGCCACCACAGCCGGGATGAGCTCCGGGCGGGTGGTCTCGATGTGGACCGGCTCCGCGCCGTCCGGGCGGTGGAACGCGACCCGGTGGAAGAAGCCCGGGTACTCGCGCGCCTCGAGCTCCGCCTGCGCCACGGCGGTCTGGAACGTCACGTCCCACAGGCCCGGCGCCTCCGCCTGGTACGCCTCGCCGCGGGCGAGGTTGCGCAGGAAGGCACGCTGGGACGCGGCGCGGGAGGTCGCGTCGATGGTCTGGTAGTTCTGCGCCCAGTCCACGGACAGCCCGAGCCGGCGCCACAGCTCCTCGAACTGGCGCTCGTCGTCCGCCGTGAGCCGCTCGCACAGCTCGATGAAGTTGCGGCGGCTGACCGGCACCTGGTCGGCCGGCTTGACGTTCTTGCCGTCCGTGCCCTCGTGCGGGGGCTCGAAGCCCTCGACGTACGGCAGCGACGGGTCGCAGCGCACGCCGTAGTAGTTCTGCACGCGGCGCTCGGTCGGCAGGCCGTTGTCGTCCCACCCCATCGGGTAGAAGACCTTCTTGCCCCGCATCCGCTGGAAGCGCGCGACGGTGTCGGTGTGGGTGTAGCTGAACACGTGGCCCACGTGCAGCGAGCCGGAGACCGTGGGCGGCGGGGTGTCGATCGAGAACACCTGCTCGCGCGTGGCCGTGCGGTCGAAAGCGTACGTGCCCTCGGCCGACCAGCGCTCGTCGAAGCGCTGCTCCAGGCCGTCCAGGCTGACCTTGTCGGGTACCTCCCGGACCTCCGCGCGCACGACGTCGCGGGCCACGGCGCCGGCGGTCGGGGTCGCTGCGGGGGTCTGCTCGGGCGCGGTCGGCGCCTCGGGGGTCGGGAAGTCGCTCATGGTCGCCCATTCTCCCAGATCCGCGGGGCCCGCCGGGCAGGGGTGTCTCGACCGGCGGACGGCACCGGTGCGTCCGGCACGTTCTCTGACTAGAGTCAGAGACATGACGACTCCGACGAGGTCGCAGGGTGCGACGGCGGCGCAGGCGGACGGACAGGTCGAGGTCGTGC
>Ga0180221_1001513_pt1 | contig 15235 bp, 14 predicted proteins | sample eDN5th37CKraftMG_FD_151339 | JGI IMG/M metagenome (GOLD analysis project Ga0180221, IMG submission 151339) | Enriched Miracle-Growth compost microbial communities from Emeryville, California, USA - eDNA 5th pass 37_C Kraft MG (version 2) (version 2) ...
GCCGTCGAGGACGTCCACGTCCACCACGCGACGACGGCCGACCCGCTCGGCCGCGGCGACGCCACCGTGACCTACACCCTGCACAACACCGGCAACACGATCGTGTCCGCGCAGCAGAGCGTCCGCGTCGCGGGCCCGTTCGGCTGGTTCGCCGCCGACGCCGCGCCGCCCGCCGGCACGCCCGACCTGCTGCCGGGGGAGTCGTGGCCGGTCACGGTCACCGTCCCGGACGTCCCCGCGGCCGGGCGCCTCGGGGCGACCGTGAGCGTGACGCCCGTCGTCACCGACGCGTCCGGCTCGACGTCGTCGCTCGCGCCCGTCGAGGGGGCCGCGCACGCCTGGGCGCTCCCGTGGGCGCTGCTCAGCGGGCTCGTCGTCCTCGCAGCCGTCGTCGTGCTGCTCGTGCGCGGGATCCGCCGCGGGCGCGCGCGCCGCGCCGAGCGCGAGGAGGCCCGGGTGCAGGAGGCGGTCGCCGAGGCGCTGCGCGAGCGGATCGGCGACACGGTCTGACGGTCCGGGCCCTACGGTCGCCCTGCCTCGAGACCGCCGAGCAGGTTCGAGGTGAATCCCTCGATCTGGGCGGCGAGGTGAGGGTGCGCGCGTTCGTGCGGTTCCTCGGTGCGCACCGTGTCGAGCACGGTCGTCAGCGTCTCGGTGGCGAGGTCGGCGGCACGTGCGAGCCCCCAGGTCCGTCCCTCCGTGACGAGGTGCTCGAGCGTGACGGCAGCGTGGCGGTACTCGCCTCCGACGGCCAGGGCGAGCTCGCCGTCGTTGGGCTGGTGCGCCTGGGGCACGACGTCGTATGCGGGCGCGAGCACCATCGGTCCATCGAGCGGGTGCAGCAGGGAGATGTTCTTGGTGTGCAGATCGAGGTTCCCCACAGCGACCGACACCACGACGAGACGGAAGAGCCGCTCGACGGAGGCGCGGTCCTCCCGCCCGGTGAAGGTCCGGGCCACGCGGTCGAGGCTGACCACACCCCCGTACCGCTGATACTTCTGGATGCCGGCGGCGCCGAGCACCTGGCTGAAGTCCTCCTGATGGATCCGGCCCTCCGGCGCGTCGACCGACCGGTCGTAACGTTCGACGACGACTGCGGGCACGTCCGCGAACGTGGTGATCGTCGTCTCGAACGCGGTGAGCCCTGCGGCGCGGGCGATGCGGGCGCCGTACTCCTCGTCGTAGATCGACGTCGGATGGTCGCGTGACACGGGCTTGAGGATGTGAGTCGAGGGCCAGCCGTCGACGACCCGGTTCCAACCGTCAGCGGTTCGGGCGAGCACGATCTTGTCCTGCACGCCGGCCAGCGAGGTCTTGCCTCCGACGGGCTTGTTGCCGAGGGGATTGTCCTGGACGTGCCGCAGCATCTCGGCGACGCCCAGGTCTGTCAGCGGTTCCAGCGTCGGCTGTCGGGGCTCGCCGGGGACCTCCGGGTCCCAGATCTGGAGAGCTCCCGCGACGTCGCGGCCGTAGGCGCGCAGGAGTCCGATCGTGTCCTGTTCCGGAACGGCAGCCTCTTGCGCCAGCCGTGAGAGCATGCGCCCCTCCGGGAGCAGCTCGCGGAAGAAGTTCCGTCGACGTTCCTTGCGCGCTCGCACCGGTGCTGCTGTCAACGGGATCGAGACCGAGATGATGGGGCTGTCGAGACCGAAGCGCCTGACCGCCGCGGCCTCCGGGAGGAAGTCGAACGTGCGCCACGGACCGACGAGCGTGCCCACCCGCGTCCCGTACAGCTCGACGACGAGGTCAGCCACGGTCATCCTCCGGTGTGATGGTCGCGGTCAGCTCCATGCCGGTCTCGCGCATGGCCGCGAACAGGCGGTCCATGACGATCGACGGCTTGCCTGCTTCCAGCTCCCAGATGTACTTCTGCGTCGTTCCCAGCCGCTGTGCGAGCTCGCGCTGGCTGAGCCCGGCCAGTAGTCGCGCCTGCTGAAGGATCCGGCCGAGGGACTCCGGGCTCGTCACCTTGCCGGTGTAGGTCACGGCTGCCTCCCAGTGACTTCGATAACGACGTCACCTTAGATGACTACGATATTGACGTCAACCAGAGCGACTACGATATCGACGTCATTCAGCGGCCCAGCCGATCGGGATGCAGCGACGACGAAGGCCCCGAACCTCAGAGGTTCGGGGCCTTCTGGATGTCCGAGACATCCGTTCCTGCGGAGGATGGGGGATTCGAACCCCCGAGGGCTGTTAACCCAACACGCTTTCCAAGCGTGCGCCATAGGCCACTAGGCGAATCCTCCTCGCCGCCCTGCGTCGTCGGGCGAGCCCGGCACGCACTGCGGCCTCACGAGGATACCGGACGGACGGGGTCCCGCCGAAACCGGGTCCCGTGGCGACGCCCCGGCCGCCGCGGGGCCGTCCCGGAGGGGGCTCGTCGTCCGGTACCCTGGACGCAGACCCCTCGTGCGGCGTCATCCTGCTGAACTCCCCCAGGACCGGAAGGTAGCAAGGGCAGGCGGGCTCTGGCGGGTGTGCGGGGGGTCCTTACTTTGCCCGGGACCAGCCGGGCGGCTCAGGGCTCGGGATCCCCGAGGAGCGCCAGCGCGACGTCGGGCACGTAGGTGCTGAGCTCGCGCGGCGGGCGCTCGTAGCCGCGCGACGCCGCCGGCCGGTCGGGCAGCACGACCTCCTCGCCCGCCGCCACGTCCTCGTACGGGATGGTCGAGAGCAGGTGGGAGATCATGTTGAGCCGCGCGTGCTTCTTCACGTCCGACTCGACGACGAACCACGGGCTCCCGGGCAGGTCCGTGTGGACGAACATCTCGTCCTTGGCGCGCGAGTAGTCCTCCCAGCGGTGGATCGACTCGAGGTCGGTCGGGCTCAGCTTCCAGCGGCGGACCGGGTCCGTCAGGCGGGACCGGAACCGCTTGAGCTGCTCGGCGTCGGACACGGAGAACCAGTACTTGCGCAGCAGGATGCCGTCGTCGATGAGCATCTGCTCGAAGATCGGCGTCTGGCGCAGGAACCGGGCGTGCTCCTGCGGTGTGCAGTAGCCCATGACCTTCTCGACGCCGGCCCGGTTGTACCAGGAGCGGTCGAACAGGACGATCTCGCCCGCCGCCGGCAGGTACGCGACGTACCGCTGGTAGTACCACTGCGACTTCTCGCGCTCGGTCGGCACGGGCAGCGCCGCGATCCGCGCGACGCGGGGGCTCAGGTACTCCGTGATGCGCTTGATCGTGCCGCCCTTGCCGGCCGCGTCGCGCCCCTCGAACACCACGACGACGCGCGCCCCGGTGGCGCGCACCCACTGCTGGAGCTTGACCAGCTCGGCCTGGAGGCGGAACAGCTCGGCCTCGTACACGTCGTCGGGCAGGCGGGCCGGCCGCTTGCCCTTCTTCTGCTTCTGCTGCTCCTTGGCCATGGCGGAACGGTATGCCCGGGGGTCGTCCCGCGGCGTGCCCGACGGCGGGTGAGATCGTGCCCGACGCCGTCCGGTGGACGACTCCCGGACCGTCAGCGGCGGCGTCTACAGTTGCCGGGGTGAGCACAGCCCTCTACCGCCGCTACCGCCCGGAGACCTTCGCCGAGGTCATCGGTCAGGAGCACGTGACGGGGCCCCTCATGCAGGCGCTCCGCACCGGCCGCGTCAACCACGCGTACCTGTTCTCCGGGCCGCGCGGGTGCGGCAAGACGACCTCCGCGCGCATCCTCGCCCGCACCCTCAACTGCCACGCGAACACGCCCGAGCACCCGATCGACACCCCGTGCGGCGAGTGCCCCTCGTGCGTGGACCTCGCGCGCGGCGGCCCCGGCAGCCTCGACGTCGTCGAGATCGACGCCGCGAGCCACGGCGGCGTCGACGACGCCCGCGAGCTGCGCGAGCGCGCGACCTTCGCGCCCAGCCGGGACCGCTACAAGGTGTTCATCATCGACGAGGCCCACATGGTCTCGTCCGCGGGGTTCAACGCGCTCCTCAAGATCGTCGAGGAGCCGCCCGAGCACGTGCGCTTCATCTTCGCGACGACCGAGCCCGACAAGGTCATCGGGACCATCCGCTCGCGCACCCACCACTACCCGTTCCGCCTCGTGCCGCCGGACGTCCTCGTCCCGTACCTGGACGAGCTGTGCCGGGCCGAGGGCGTCGAGGTCGGGTCGGGCGTGCTCCCGCTCGTGGTGCGCGCGGGCGGCGGGTCCGTCCGCGACACGCTCTCCGTGCTCGACCAGCTCATCGCGGGCGCCGACGAGGCCCCCGGCTCGGGCGACGGCGGCGAGCGACGGCGCGTCCTCGACTACGAGCAGGCCGTCGCGCTCCTCGGGTACACGCACGCGACCCTGCTCGACGACGTCGTCGGGGCGCTCGCGGCGCGCGACGGCGCGAGCATGTTCCGGGTCGTCGAGCGGGTCATCGAGTCCGGCCACGAGCCGCGGCGGTTCGTGGAGGACGTCCTCGAGCGCCTGCGCGACCTCATCGTGCTCGCCGTCGCGGACGGCGAGGCGGTCGCGTCGCTCGGCGACCTCCCGAGCGACCAGCTCGACCGCATGCGCGGCCAGTCCACCGCGCTCGGCCTCGGCGAGCTGTCGCGGGCCGCGGACCTCGCCAACTCGGCGCTCACCGAGATGACCGGCGCGACCTCGCCGCGCCTCCACCTCGAGCTGCTCTGCGCGCGCCTCCTGCTCCCCGGCGCCGACGACGGCGCGGCCGGGTTCGGCGCCCGGCTCGACCGGCTGGAGCGGGGCTGGGTCGGCGGCGGCGGGTCCGTGCCTGCGGCGCCCCCGGCCGGCGACGTGCCCGCGCCGCGTGCCCTGCGACCCGTCGAGGTTCCGTCGGCTCCGCAGCGTCCCGCGCCCGCGGCGCCCGTCGCGGCGGTGCCTCCGGTTGCGGCGCCCGCCCCCGAGCCCGAGGCGGACGCCGCCGACGAGCCGGCGCCCGTCGACCGGCCGGTCCCTGCGGAGGCGGCGTCCCCGGCGCCGGCAGGGGACGGTGAAGGGTCCGCCGCCGCTGCCAGCCCCGCGACCGGTGCCGCGGACGACGACGGGGCCTCCGCGGCTCCCGAGCGGGAGGCCGAGCGGGAACCCGTGGCCGAGACCGAGCCCGCTGCGGCGCGCGAGCCCGCGCCCGCGGCGGCTGCGCCCGCGTCGGCTGCCGCTGCTCCCGGCTCGCTCGACGGGCCCGCGGTGCCGACGGGTGGGTCGAACGTCGCGCACGTCGAGAGCGAGCTGATCCGGCGGCGCTGGGACGAGGTCCTCGCGACGCTCGCCCGGTCGAGCCGCAGCGCGTGGAGCCTCGTCGCGCCGAACGCCACGGTCGCGTCGCTCGAGGGCAACGTGCTCACGCTGTCGTTCAGCTCGCCCGGTCTGCAGCGGGCGCTGCAGAGCGGCAAGGCCGAGGCGGTCGAGAAGGCGGTCTACGAGACGCTCGGGTTCCCGGTCAAGGTCAGCGCGATCGTCGGGGGTGCCCCGGCACCGGTCGCCCGACCGCGGGCCGAGCACCACCAGGCGACCCACGACGACGACGGCGGCTCCGACGCCCCCGGTGACCGAGGGTCGGCTCCTGGCGGACCTGCCACCGGCGCCGCGGGCGCCGGCACCTCCGGTGCCGACACCGCGGACGCTGCCGAGACGGGGGGCGACCGCGCTTCCGGCGACGGCTCCGGCGGGGCCGGCAGCGCTCACGACGGACGCGCCCGTCGCGCCGCGACCGAGCAGCCGCCCGCGCAGCCCGACCACGCCTCGGCGGCGGACGCCGCCTGGCTCGCGGGCACGCCCCGCACCGCGCCGGGTGCGACCGCCTCGCCGGGCCGCGCCGCGAGCCCTGACGCGAGCCTTGACGGCGACGCCGCGACGGTGAGTGCGCCGGGCGCGGCACGGCAGGACACCCCGACCGTCGGCGATCCGACCGAGGCGCCGTCGGCGGCGCCCCTGCAGCGCGACGGCGCTCTCGCACCCGTCGGCGCGACGGACCGCCCCACCGTGGACGGTCCCGCAGCGGACCGTCCCGCGCCGGGCGCCGCCGTGCGTGCTCCGGCGACGCCCTCCGAGGCGCGCCCGTCCGTGCCGGAGCCTGGCGCTCGTCAGGCTCCCGACGAGCCGGCCTTCTACGACGGCATCCCCGTCGCGGAGCCGCCGGACGACGGTCCGTTCCCCGACGACGGCGGGTCCTGGGCTCCCCGGCCCGCCGGCGGGGGAGCGCGCCCGACCGCACGACCGGCCGCCACACCCACCACGGCCGCCGCGCCCGCAGCGGCCGCTGCCGCGCGGCCCGTGACCGTCACGTCCTCCGTCCCCGCGGCCCCGGCCGCACCCGCGAGGGCCGCGGCGTCGGCCGCGCCGGTCCTGACAGGGGCGGCAGCCGCGCGCGCCGCAGCGGCCGCACCTCGAGCCCAGGCCCCCGCGCCCGCGGTTCGCCCCGCACCGGCACCCGACGACGACGGCCCGCCCTGGGACGACGACGCCTCGCCCAGCCCTCGCGCGCCGGGCGGCCGCGGACCGGGTGGGCCGGGCGGTTCGGGCCCCGGCGGCTCGGCTCCGCTCAACCTCGTAGGGCCTGCGCTCGTCGCGCAGCTCCTCGGCGGGACCGTGATCGACGAGATCGTGGAGCACCGCGAGTGAGCGTGCCGCCCGACGGTGCGCCTCCCGCGCCGCCCTCGGCGTCCCGCGGCCTCCACCACGTCGAGGTCTGGGTGCCCGACCACGCGCGCGCCGAGCGGTCGTGGGGCTGGCTGCTGGGCCGCCTCGGCTACGAGCGCACGTCGACGTGGGCGGACGGGTCGCGGTGGGACCTCGACGGGACGTACCTCGTGCTCGAGTCCGGGCCCGACGTGCGGCCCGTCGCGCACGACCGGGTCCGCCCCGGCGTCAACCACCTCGCCTTCTGGGCCGGGACGCCGGGCGAGGTCGACGCCCTGGTGAGGGACGCCGTCGGGCACGGGTGGACCCCGCTGTTCGCGGACCGGTACCCGCACGCGGGCGGCCCCGACCACTATGCCGCCTACCTCGAGGACGGCGACGGCTACGAGGTCGAGCTCGTCGCCGAACGGGCCTAGGTCGCGCCGGCGACCCACCGCACCGCACACCCGCCCGGGACCACCGGTGCGCCGCCTCCTCTTGTGATCCAGTTCCTCACGTAGTTGGATGAATCGAGTGACAACGTTGACGTTGCCCTCCCGCGCGCTCCGCCCGGGCCGGACCGCGGCGACGATGCCACGCCCGTTCGCCGCGTCACCGACGACGCGGCCATCCACGAGAGGACTCTCATGGCACGAAGAACGTTGGCTCGATCCCTGACCGCACCCGTCCTGGCCTTGGCCACGATCGGCGTCCTGAGCCTGGTCGCGGCGCCCGCCCAGGTGGCGACCGCGAGCCCCGACGGCGCGCCGCCGCCGGGGACCGGGAGTCTCGGTCAGTGCAGCGCCGGCTCCCACGACGGCAGCCTGGTCCCGACCGGAGCGACGGCGAACACGCAGTTCACCCAGGCCTTCCGGGACTTCGGCAACAGCGGCGGCGGCTGGGCGGACCACGGCGGGTGGGCGGCGTCGGACGGCGTCTACTCGACCACGCTTCCGGGCAAGGGCGTCGTGTGGCTCATGAACGACACGTTCCTCGGCCCGGTCAACCCGGACGAGAGCATGACGCAGCCGGGCTTCATCCACGGCTCCGCGGTGCTCGGCGGTCGCGACGGGCTCCCGGACACGACGATCACGGGCGGCACCCAGGACGCGCCCGAGTCGCTCGTCTCCCCGCCCGGCAGCACGGGCGACCCCTGGTACTGGAACAGCGACGGCATCGTGGACGGCGGCAAGCTGCTCCTCTTCGAGGGCCGGACCGGCACGACGGACGGGCCGCCGCCCTGGAACTTCGGCTGGCTCGGCATGGACATCGCGACCCTGTCCACGAAGGACCTCCACGTCGAGAAGATCACGCCGACCTACGGGACGCCGGGCGGCGTCGAGTGGGGCAACGAGCTCGTGCGCTGCGGCGGGCACATCTACGTCTACGGGCAGAACGCCGGCGTCATGTACGTGGCGCGGGCGCGCGTCGGGCACCTGGCGGAGATGGGCTGGGAGTTCTTCGACGGCACCGGCTGGTCCACGCACGAGGCGGCGGCCGCACCGATCGGCGACGACGTCGGCGCCTCGTACAGCGTGACGCCCATGGACGGGAAGTTCGTCCTCACGACCACCGCGACGGGGATCTTCACGGACCACCGGATCTACGTCGCGACCGCCGACTCGCCGACCGGGCCGTTCGTGAACCGTACGGCCGTGTACACGGCGCCCGAGGGCGTGGGGCACATCTACGCGCCGTACAACGTCGCGGCGCACCCGGACATCAGCCGCCCGGGCGAGCTGGTCGTGTCGTACAACGTGAACTCGCAGGTCGGCGACGACCTGCTCGCCGACGCGAACAACAACCGGCCGCGGTTCGTGACGATCACGTTCGACCGGGCCGGCTGAGGCTCGCCGTCGGGTCTGTCAGAAGCTCGCGGCGGCAGAGTGCCGTGAGCTTCTGACAACCCGGGGGCCCCCGGAGTTGTCAGAACCTGGCGGCAGCAGAGTGCCGTGAGGTTCTGACGACTCCGGGGTGGGCGGCGGCGCATAGGCTTGCGGGGTGTACGAAGGCGCGGTCCAGGACCTGATCGACGAGCTCGGCCGGCTGCCCGGCGTCGGGCCCAAGAGCGCGCAGCGCATCGCGTTCCACCTGCTGGCGTCCGACCCGGCGGACGTCCGCCGCCTCACGGACGCCCTCACGCAGGTCAAGGAGAAGGTCCGCTTCTGCGAGATCTGCGGCAACGTCGCCGAGGACGTGCAGTGCAAGATCTGCCGCGACCCGCGCCGTAACCCCAGCGTCATCTGCGTCGTCGAGGAGCCCAAGGACGTCGTCGCGATCGAGCGCACGCGCGAGTTCCGCGGCCGGTACCACGTGCTCGGAGGGGCCATCAACCCCATCGAGAACGTCGGCCCGGACGACCTGCGGATCAAGGAGCTGCTCACCCGCCTGGCCGACGGGACGGTCACCGAGGTCATCCTCGCGACCGACCCGAACGTCGAGGGAGAGGCCACCGCGACGTACCTGGCACGGCTCCTGACGCCCATGGGGGTCCGGGTCACTCGCCTCGCGTCCGGCCTCCCCGTGGGCGGAGACTTGGAGTACGCGGACGAGGTCACGCTCGGCCGCGCGTTCGAGGGCAGGAGGGTGATCGGTGCCTGACGTGACGCCCACCATGGCGCCCGAGGAGCTCGCCGAGGTCGCGGCCTCGACGAGCCGCCACGCCCGCGCGTTCGTCGCGACGGTCGCCGAGGTGGCGTCCGGGCGGGCCGTCGACGCCGCCATCCCGCTCCTGCTGCTCGCCACGTCCGACCTGCTCGCGTGCGGCGCGCGGCTCGGCGCGATGGTCGACGTCGTGCCGTCGGAGCGCTTCGAGCCCGACGCGGGCCCCGACCTGGACCTCGACCCCCTGCGGATCGGTCTCGCGCGCGTCCTCGACGGGCTCGACGGCTACGTCGAGGTCGTCGACCCGGTGCTCGGCCCCGAGACGGGCCAGGCGTCGCTGTCCGCGGACCTCGCGACCGTCGCCGACGCCCTCACGCAGGGCATCGCCCACGACGACGCCGGCGACCGCGTCGAGGCCCTGTGGTGGTGGCAGTTCTCGTACCTGTCGAGCTGGGGCGAGCGGGCGTCGTCGGCGCTGCGCATGCTGCAGCTCCTCCTCGCGCACCTGCGCCTCGACGTGGACGACGACGTCGCCGCCGAGGCGGAGTACGACGCCCTCCAGCCGTAGGGGCGCGTCCCGCGGGCTCGCCCGGGGACGTCACCCCCGGCCGTAGCGGTCCGGGTCGACCGGACGTCGTGCGCGCGGGAGCTTCTCGACCACGAGCAGGTAGGACTCCAGGACCAGCTCGCGCACGAGCCGCTCCGTGAGCGAGCCGCCGGGCCGCAGGGTGATCCAGTGCCTCTTGTTCATGTGGTAGCCGGGCGTGACGTCGTCGTGGGTGCTCCGCAGCGCCGCGCCGTCCTGCGGCTCCACCTTGACGGTGACGATCGGTTCGCCGGTGGCGCCGGTCATCAGCAGGAACACCTTGCCCCGGACCTTGTAGACGTCCCACTCCGGCCCGAAGGGTTGCTCGAGCTCGCTGCCCGGCAGCTCGTCGGCACGCTCGCGCGCGCACCGCTGCAGCTCCTCGCCTCGCATCGGGTCTCCTTGCTTCGTGCGCCCTCGGGTACGACCCGACAGTACGCACCAGGGAGCGCGGGTGAGGGCCGTGCGGGCATCGGGACGGGATCGTCGTGCGGGCGCCGTCGATGCCATCGGACAACGTTGCCTACGCTTCCTTCCGTGCCTCTCGACGACTCCCGCCCCCAGATCTCCGTCCCGACGCCCACGCCCTCCGGCCTGCCGCGCGTCTCGCCCTACGGTGACCGGGAGGTGCCGGACGGGGTCGCCGTCGTCGGGCTGGACGTGCCCGTCGGCCGGCTGACCGCCCTGCTCGCGGTCCCCGGCGGTCCCGCGCGCGGCGCCGCGCTCCTCGTGCCGGGGTTCACCGGGTCGAAGGAGGACTTCCTGCCCGTCCTGCGCCCGCTCGCGGACGCGGGCTGGGTCGTGCTCGCGTACTCGCGCCGGGGCCAGCCGGACTCGGTCATGCCGGAGGGTGCCGACGCGTACGCGGTCGAGCGGGAGGCGCAGGACGTGCTCGACGTCGCCGCCCTCGTCCGCGAGCAGGTGGCGCCCGGCCTGCCGCTCCACCTGCTCGGGCACAGCTACGGCGGGATCCTCACGCGTGCCGCCCTGCTGGCCGACGCCGCGCCCTTCGCCTCGTACACGATGTTCTGCTCGGGTCCGCGCGGCTGGGCGCTGCGTCCCGGCGGGGAGTCCGTCAGGGTCGAGGACGTCGTGGGCTCGCTCCGGGAGAGCGTGGCGCAGGCGCGCGAGGCCGTGCGCGGCCCGCTCGACGGGCTCACGCCCGCCCAGCGGTTCGAGACGCGTCGCCTCGCGGACGCGAGCCTCGAAGGCCTCGAGGCCGGCGCCGTCACGCTCCAGCTCGTCCCCGACGCCACGGACGAGCTCGCGGCCGTCGCGCGCGCCCACGCGCTCCCCGTGCACGTCGTCCACGGCGACGCCGACGACGCCTGGCCCATCGCCTGGCAGCGCGAGATGGCCGAGCGTCTCGGTGCGCGCTACACCGTCGTGCCGGACGCGGGCCACAGCCCCCAGAACGACCAGCCCGCCGCGACCGCGCAGGTCTGGTCCGCGTTCTGGGCGGACGCGACCCCGTGACGGTCGGCGGGCTCGACCTCGACACCTGGACGATCGTGCTGGTCGTCGCGGGCGGGTTCGTCGCGGGCTGGGTGGACGCGGTCGTCGGGGGCGGAGGGCTCGTCCAGCTCCCGGCGCTGCTCCTCGTGCCCGGCATGAGCCCCGTGCAGGCGCTCGCGACCAACAAGCTCGCCGCGATCATGGGGACGTCGGTGTCCGCGGCCACGTACTACCGGCGCGTCGGCCCGGACCTGCGGACCGCCGGGCCCATGGCCGCGACCGCGCTCGTGGGCGCGTTCGGCGGCGCGGCCCTCGCCTCGCACATCCCGGCCTCGGCGTTCAAGCCCGTGATCCTCGTGGTGCTCGTCGGCGTGCTCGCGTACACGCTCGCGCGGCCGCGCCTCGGTACGCACACCGAGCTGCGCTGGTCGGGCAACGGGCACCGCTGGGCGGCTGCCGGGATCGGGCTCGTCATCGGCGCCTACGACGGGCTGCTCGGCCCGGGGACCGGCACCTTCCTCGTGCTCGCCTGCGTCAGCGTGCTCGGGTACGCGTTCCTCCCGGCGTCGGCGATCGCCAAGATCGTCAACTTCGCGACCAACCTCGGAGCCCTGCTCTTCTTCGTGCCCTACGGGGCCGTCGTGTGGGGGCTGGGGCTCATGGTCGGCGTCGCCAACCTGTGCGGCGGCTACCTGGGGGCGCGGACCGCCGTCGCCAAGGGGAGCGCGTTCGTCCGCGTGGTGTTCGTCGTCGTCGTGGGCACGCTGATCTGCAAGCTCGCCTGGGACGTCCTGCACGGGTGAGGCGCGGGGGCGTCCTCACGCGAACCGCGACGGCGGCACGCCGAGCGCGCGCGTGAAGGCCGCGGTGAACGCCGACGGCGAGGCGTAGCCGAGGCGCGACGCGACCGCGGTCACGCTGTGCGTCCGCAGGAGGGGGAGGGCGGCCAGCAACCGGGCCCGCGCGCGCCACGAGGCCGGGCTCACGCCGGTCAGGGCTCGGAACCGGCGGTCGAACGTCCGCTCGCTCGTCGCGGCGGCTCGCGCCCAGTCCGCGTTGGTCACGGCGAGATCGGGCTCGGCGAGGTAGGCGCGGCACAGCGAGCGGTACGGCTCGTCGCGCGGCACGGAGACGGTGAGGGGGAGGGGGTTCGCGCGGCGGATCTCCTCCAGCGCGAGGTCGACGACGGCGCCGTCCCGCCCCGTGACGTCGTAGTCGGCGTCGAGCTCGTCGGCGGCGCGCAGGAGCTCCCGGAGCAGGGGGCCGACCTCGATCACGGTGCACGACGTCGGCCACCACGGGACCGCCGCCGGCTCGACGTAGAGGCTCCACGTGGAGACGCCGAGCATGCGCACCTCGTGCGCGACGCCCGGCGGGATGAGCACGGCACGGTTCGTCGGGACGGTCCACGAGCCCTCGTCGGTCTCGAGCTGCATGACGCCGCTCCCGCCGTGGAGGAGCTGGGCGCGACGGTGCACGTGGCGGGCGAGCAGGAAGTCGGGCGGGTAGTCCGTGCCGATCGGCAGGACGTCGACCGGAAGCCGGTCGAGGTCGTCGACCGAGGCGTTGCGCACGACACCAGGGTAGTGGCGGAAACGCGACGAATCTTGGCGGACTGGTGATTGCCCGTCGCGCCGGGGTCCCGATGGGATCGGAACGTGCTCCTCCTCGTGCTCGTCGCCGTCGGCCTCGCCGTCGGCGTCACCACCGTCCTGTTCGGCTTCGGCGGCGGGTTCGTGACCGTCCCGGTGGTCACGGTCGTCGACGCCGGGCTCGGCGGCGACGCCGTTCGCGTCGCCGCGGCGTCGTCCGCGCTGGTCATGGTGGTCAACGCCCTGGTCGCGACGGCCGCCACGCCGCGCGAGGTCCTGGACCGGCTTCGCGGGCGGCGCACGCTGCTCGTGCTGCTGGCCATCGGGGGAACGGTCGGCGCGGCAGCGGGGCGGTACGCGCCGGGGCCGCTCCTGCGCTGGGGCTTCGTGCTCTACGTCGGCGCCACCGTCGTCGACCTCCTGGTCCGGCCGGGCTTCCTGCGGCCGGCCGTCGCCGCTCGCGTCGCGGGACCCGGGCGCGCGGCCGGACTGCCGAGCGCCCTCGGCCTCCCGATCGGTGCCGTGGCCTCGTTCCTCGGTGTCGGCGGCAGCGTCATGACCGTCCCGCTCGTGCGCCGTGCGGGCGCCCCCATGCCGGTGGCCGCAGCGCTCGCCAACCCGCTCACCGCCGTCGTCGCGGCGCCCGCGCTGCTCGTCGCGCTCCTCGCGCGCGGAGCGACGCCGTCAGCGCCCGGCCTCGTGGGCGGCGTGGGCGTCGGCTCCGCGGCGGCGCTGCTCGCCGGGTCGCTGCCCGTCGTCGTGCTGCTGCGGCGGCGGCCCCCACGGATCCCCGACGCCGTCCACGCGGGCGTGTACGTGGGGCTGCTGGTGGCGGCCGGGGCGACGGTCGCGGTCGTCGGCTGACGTCCTCGTCGCGGCACGTGGTCGGTCGGTGCCGACCCGGTGACCAGGAACGTGCGGAAGCTCTCACGCGTCGACGGGCTGCGCGGCGTCGCCCGGCGCGACCACGGACGGGAGGCCCCCCGCCGGCTCCCGGCGGCGGCCGGTAGACTGCTCACGCATCACACGCCCCGGCGGGCCGTTGAAAGAGACGGAGGCCGGCGACATTGGAGCAGACAGTGGCACTTGTCGTGCAGAAGTACGGCGGTTCGTCCGTGGCGGACGCCGAAGGAATCAAGCGGGTCGCGAAGCGCATCGCAGCGACCCGGAGGGCCGGGAACGACGTGGTCGTCGTGGTCTCGGCCATGGGCGACACGACGGACGAGCTCCTCGACCTCGCCCAGCAGGTCACCCCGCTGCCCCCGCAGCGCGAGCTCGACATCCTCCTGACCGCCGGCGAGCGGATCTCGATGTCCCTGCTCGCCATGGCCATCAACAACCTCGGGGTCCGGGCCAAGTCGTTCACCGGCCAGCAGGCCGGCGTCATCACCGACGCCGTGCACGGCAAGGCGCGGATCGTCGACGTCGTCCCGCACCGCATCCGGGAGACCGTCGAGCGCGGCCAGGTCGCGATCGTCGCCGGGTTCCAGGGCGTCACCGAGTCGACGAACGACGTCACGACTCTCGGTCGCGGCGGCTCCGACACCACGGCCGTGGCCCTCGCGGCCGGCCTGGACGCCGACGTCTGCGAGATCTACACCGACGTCGACGGCGTGTTCACGGCCGACCCGCGCATCGTCCCGAGCGCGCGCAAGATCGACCGCATCACCTACGAGGAGATGCTCGAGATGGCGGCGTCGGGCGCGAAGGTGCTGGCGCTGCGCAGCGTCGAGTACGGCCGCCGCTACGGCGTGCCGATCCACGTCCGGTCGTCGTTCTCCGCGAAGGAGGGCACGTTCGTCAGCGCGAACGCGTACGGCGCCGTGTCCGCCGCGACCCTCGATCCCTCCGCCCCCGTCCTGAGGGCCCCCTCCGACCTCGCCCCCGAGGAGCTCGCCATGGAAGCCCCGATCATCTCCGGCGTCGCGCACGACCGCTCCGAGGCCAAGATCACCGTCGTCGGCGTGCCCGACGTGCCCGGCACCGCGGCCCGCATCTTCGAGGTCGTCGCCGGGTCCGGCGCGAACATCGACATGATCGTCCAGAACGTGTCCGTGGCCCGGACCGGCCTCACCGACATCTCGTTCACGCTGCCCGAGGGCGACGGGACCGTCGCGATGACGGCGCTCACGTCGATCCAGGCCGAGATCGGGTTCGACTCGCTCCAGTACGACGACCAGATCGGCAAGCTGTCGCTCGTCGGCGCCGGCATGAAGTCGCACCCGGGCGTCTCCGCGAAGCTCTTCGGCGCCCTGCGGGACACGGGCATCAACATCGAGATGATCTCGACGTCCGAGATCCGCATCTCCGTGGTGACCCGCGCCGACGACCTCGACGACGCCGTGCGCGCCGTCCACTCCGCGTTCGACCTGGACGCGTCCACCTCCGAGGCCGTCGTCTACGGCGGCACCGGCCGCTGAGGGGAGACCGACCATGA
>Ga0180221_1001515_pt1 | contig 15226 bp, 17 predicted proteins | sample eDN5th37CKraftMG_FD_151339 | JGI IMG/M metagenome (GOLD analysis project Ga0180221, IMG submission 151339) | Enriched Miracle-Growth compost microbial communities from Emeryville, California, USA - eDNA 5th pass 37_C Kraft MG (version 2) (version 2) ...
GAAAGGCGAGACCGTGCAGGTGATGGTCTCGAAGCTCGTCGTTCCGCGCCGGCCGGTCGCTGTCGCCTAAGGCCCAAGACCCATCTCAGGTAGCGAAAAAAGGGCACCTTGCGCTGCTCTCGCGCCCTTGTGATGGTTTAGCCCGCCGTTGTCCCTTCTCCTGCCACACTGTTGGGGCACGGGCTGAGAGGGGATTTGCGACACGGCTTGAGGAAAATGAAAACGTTTGCGTATTCGGCGCTCATGGGGGCGGTAGCTCTGCTGACCGCGATGGTCGGTACGGCTCGGCCTGCGAGCGCGCAGCTTTTCTGGGATTGGGACGGAGCGCGCGAGAAGGACGGCAGTGGCCGCAGCATCGTCGAGTTCAATGAGCGTTACACGCCGGGGCAGATCATTGTCAGCTTCGGCGATCGCAAGCTCTATTACATCCACGAGCGCGGGCGGGCCATCAGCTATCCCGTCGCCATTCCGCGCGAGCAGGACCGCTGGCAGGGTGTGACCAGCATCTCGGACAAGCGCGTCAATCCCTCGTGGCGCCCGACCCCTTCGATGCTGAAGGAAAACCCGCGGCTGCCGAGCTGGGTACCGGGTGGGCATCCGATGAATCCGCTGGGTGTGCGCGCACTCTATCTCGGCTCCAGTACCTACCGGATCCACGGCACGGACGCACCCTGGACGATCGGTACGGCGGCCTCGAAGGGCTGCATCCGCATGTACAACAAGGATGTGCTCGACCTCTATCCGCGCGTTCCCGTCGGCACCCGCGTGACCGTCACCTGGGAGCGCTTCCTCGGGGCGAATGGATTGCAGTCTTTGGCGCCCGCCGGCCGGGCAGCTTCCCCGCGTCTGCGCAACATGCAGGCGGGCGATCTGCCTGCCGAAGCCGTCGAGAGCTGGGCTAACTGAGCTTTTCGCTCGGCTAGTCTTTTCGCCAGTATAGGACGGCCCGTCCGGTACCCGATGAGCGGATGCCGGAAGAGTTGTTATGCAGGAAGCCGTGCGATAGCTCAGCTCGCTTTGCCGTCCTTCAGCTCGGCGTACTTGTCGCGCGCTTTCTCGAACTTGCTGTTGAACAGCCACATCGCGTCGAGGATTTCGCGATAGTTGGCGCTCGTCCTGGCACGCTCCTTCTTGCCGAAGGCGAAGATCGAGTTGTTGCGCAGGTATCCCATGATCTTCGGGCTCGTGACGCGGTAGCGCATGAAGTCGCCTGACGCGAGCGCCTCCCGCGTCGGCGCCGGTACGATCTGGATGAGCTGGAAGAACTTCATCTGATCGATTTCGTCGGGCAGAATTTTCATGATTTTCGGAAGCTGCGCGAAAAGATCGGCGTGCGCATTCATCAGCCCGTTGCGCACCGCGACCCAGTGATTGTAGCGCTCGTCGATACCCCGGGCGCGTGCGGATTCCTTTGCATCGCGCGCAGCAACTTCCGGCGCGACCTTCCCGATCCTGGCCTTGATGGCGGCCCACTTGTGGGCGCCGCGACGGTTTTCCTGCGGGCCGGTCTGCAGGCTGCCCTTATAGGTTTTCGACCGGCCGTTGCCGATGTTCTGCTTGCCGTTCGTCTCCGCGAAGAAAATGCCGAGGCTAATGCGGCCGGCCGCATCGGCTGCGCGCTCGTCCAGACCTTGAGCGAGTGCGATCGCGCGTCCCAGGTCGTAGACGTCCTTGAAGGGCGTTGCAGAAGCCTGAGCGAATTTCGGCGGCGCCTGTATCGAGGAAAAGAGTGCAGCATATTCCTCGATCAGCGGCTCGATCGCCTTGTCGAAATAGGCGGGCGGTACGCTGTAGCGGTTCGGCGGACCGATGCGCTCAGGCATCAAATCGGTGAGATCCTTGTAGGTGCTCATCACCTTGACGCGCGCGAGATAGACGTCCTGTCCGGGCCGCGCCGACAGCTTGCCATTGCTGTCGATCTGACGGCGCCGCTCGGCGAGAACCTTCTTGAAGCTGTCGAGAGCTTCCTCATAGGCGGCGATGGCGTCAGCCTGCGCCTTCGTGTTTCGCCTCGGTTGCTGTGCGTTGAGTTGTTGTGCGTTGGCTGCTGCGATGGGGACGAGGCTATCGGCGCCGGGGATTGTCCAGGACGCCGAAGCGGCGAGCGCAATGAGAAGCGCTGCGGAGTACGATGCCGGTTTCATGGGCGCACGGTTACGCTATCGAGGCCGGCTTTTCCACTCGGCAGACCGTTATGGTAACCGCAGCGCAGTGCAATTGTGCGTGAGCGCGCGGAAATTGGCGCTTTGCGCGACGCGCCTGCGGCAGCCCGCCACGCCGGAACGCCTCGGCGCGCGCGACGTTCACCCCCCGCAACTGAACGGAGGAGAACCATGATCAGCCGCACAATTTTCGCCGCCGTCCTCATTGCCGGCACCGCAGGCACCGCGCTCGCGGATGTCGAAGTCAATACGCCGGGGGCTAAAGTGCGCACGCCGAGTGGTGGCGTCGATATCAAGGTCGATCGCGGCACGGCGGACCGGAGCATGATGCCGAAGCCGGATTGGGTCGGGCGTCCTCTCTTCTCGATCGACGGCAAACGCCTCGGCGAGGTCGTGGCCGTGACGGACGGGAAAGTGTACGCCGACATCGGCGGGTTTCTAGGCCTCGGCGAATCCCGCGTGATGCTCCGCTCTACGCAGATCGGCAGCGCGACGGAGGAGCGGATCGTGGCGAAGGTCACCGAGGCGGAAGCCAAGGACCTGCCGAAGAGCGAAGAGAAATCGGCGCGCTGACGCGCAGGGAAAATGCAGTGATCGAGATAACGCCGTCCGCGCCTGCGCGCGGGCGGCGTCGCAGTTTCGGTGCGCAGCGCGGGAACGATGCACCCCAGCCGCGGGGAACAGCCACCGGCGCCCCTGCGTTATCTACATGATGGTCAACGGAGCAAATGGAGTAAGCCCGATGACATGGAAATGCATTCTGGCAAGTGCTGCGCTGGCGGTCCTGTTGACGCCGGCGGTGAGTTTTGCCGATTCCATCGGGGACGTTGAGGGCGCGCGCGCCAAGGAGCGGCAGGGCCGGTGGCTCAACCGCCAAGATCGTGAGCAACTGCGCCGGTGGGGCGGCAGCGACGATTACGGCTACCGCGGATACCGCTACTACCGGCCGCACGGCTACTATGACGACTATCGGTACGGCTACGGCCCAGGCATCGGCATCTACGTGGGCCCATAGTAGCTAGCCCGCACTGGCCGGGAATAGAGAAGACGGGAATAGAGAAACGGCGGCACTCGAACGAGTGCCGCCGTTTTTGCATCCAAGAAACTGTGGGACCAGCCGTAGCGCTGGCCCAGCGAGCGCTCAGGCTTTCTCCTTGTTGCGCTCTTTCTTGACGATCTTCTCTTCGCGCTTCTTGGCATTCTCGGCCTTGCGCTGGCGAGCCTGGATCTTCTTGCGGCGGGAATCCGACATGGTGGGCATTTTGATCTCCTTCGGCGTCTTGACGCCCTATGGCGTGAAAGTCCGCCGCTCTATCGCAGGACCGTTTCACCTATGCAAGACCGGATGAGCGCCGCACCTTCCAGGAGGGGGCAGCGGCCATAGCCTGAGGCAGCGGCCAGGGGTTATACGGGACACCCCGAGGTCCGTACGGAAGCGTCCGCTTTTTCTCCAAAGGTCATTCCATCTTGCGCTTCCCGGTGGATTGCTCCGTTAACGCATTTACGGCAGGCTGCCGCTCGTCTCCGCGGTACGCGGGGCAAACTCTGTTGGTCTCGACGGTGGGCGCTACTAGCTCGCATATGAGGTCTCCCATGATAGACAACCGTCTGTGCATCGTTCTCGCTTCGGCCGCCTCCGCAATCGTCTGCGCCGCTGCGCCAGCAAGCGCTTCCAGGTACGACGGCAATTGGAGCATGACGGCCGTGACGACACGCGGCCACTGCGGCACCATTCCGATGAGCATGGCCGTGAGTGGCGGGCGCATTTTCGCGACCGGCGGATCGTTTGCATTCTATGCGATCAGGCTCGGCGGCCGCGTAAACAACTCCGGCGGCGCGCGCATCAAGGCCGTCGCGGGCCCCCGCGTGGCGCGCGGTGCGGGACGCTTCACGCCGACATCGGCGCGCGGCACATGGAACGGCAGCGGGCCTTCCGGTCTGTGCTCGGGATACTGGACAGCGACGCGCTGAGAAGATGTCGGTAGCCGCACGCGGCCATTTGCGCGTTCTTGAGAAGCGCGACTTGCGCGCGTGTGTTTCTCCAACATCGACGGGTGCGCGGCAGCGGCACGCGGCGGCGCACCTGAGTAAGCAAAGTCGCAAGTCGACGTAATTGCTGCCCACCTTTGGCTCGTCGCCAGCGAAGGCGAGGCGTTGGCCCGGAGAGTTCCCTGCACCCGCGGAACAAAACGCACCCGGGGCAGTTGCCCGTCTTTGGTCCCCGTCACAAAGCGTGCGACATGCCCCTCAAAGCCATTGCCTTCAACTGCACCCTGAAGCCCGGCGATAAACCTTCCTCGACGGAGAAGCTTCTGAGCGAGGTGCTGGAGGCGCTCGCCACGCACGATGTGAGCGGCGAGATCGTTCGCGTCGTCGACCATGACATCAAGCCCGGCGTCACCTCGGATGAGGGCGAGGGCGACGCGTGGCCAAAGCTACGCGCAAAAATCATCGCCGCGGACATCCTCGTTTTCGGAACGCCGATATGGATGGGCCAGCCGTCCAGCGTCGCCAAACGGGTGCTCGAGCGCCTCGATGCGTTTCTGTCGGAGACCGACGACCGCAAGCGCATGCCGGCGTTCGGCAAGGTGGCGGTCGTCGCGATCGTGGGGAACGAGGACGGCGCGCACCATTGCCACGCCGAGATTTTTCAAGCGCTCAACGATGTCGGCTTCACCATTCCGGCGTGCGCGGGCACCTATTGGGTCGGCGAGGCGATGGGCTCGGTCGATTATAAGGACCTCAAAGAGCCATACGAGAAGACGGTCGCGACGACGCGCATGCTGGCGTCTAATGCGGCGCATCTCGCCAAGCTGCTCAAGGGGGCGAACTATCCCGGGCTTGGCTGAATAGGCGGGCGATACGGACATCGCCACTCGCAGCGTCGATATTATTTCCCTCGATCGTGCGCGCACGGTATTTCTGAGTGCGAACGATGGAGGGAAGGCTATGAAGATCGCGACCGTGCTCGGCTTGGCGATGCTGGCGCTCTCGGCGGCGGCGGGCGCAGCCGACCCCTTGACCGATAAAAGCAAAGCGCCGGACTGGGGCAAGGCGAGCCGTGCCGAGAAGGACGCCTGGATCGCCTCGTTCGCTTTCAAGAAGGCGAACGCCGACAAGGCGGAGGTGGCCGGGTGTCTGGACCAGTATGCCGCCAAGCCCCTGTTCGAGGGTAGCGATCTCGCCGGCGTGACCTCGATGTGCGAGACGATTGCCGCCCTGCCGGAGTAAGCGCCGCCCCGCGCGCTGCTGGGTCGCTGTGGAACGCGCCGCTGGGTCGTGATGTGGGAGCCAAAAAAGAGCTGCCGGTGTGAAGCGGCGCTTCGACACGCGCCGCTAAGGCGCCAGCTTTCAAGTGCGTTCGCCCGGCTCATCCGGCTTGTCGGCCGACTTGCGCTCGCGCAACTCTTCCTCGCGCTCTTCCAGCCGCGTGAAGGCGTCGATCAGCTTCCAATTCAAAGGGCGGCGCGTGACGGCTGCAAGCAGCCGGCGCATCGCGGACCCCAGTGCTTTTGGCGGCGTATCCATGCCCTCAGCCTAGCATATTTTGCACCTCCGTCGATTGGTCTCGCGCCGCACAGCAGCGCCCGGATCACGCCTTTTTCACGAATTCGGACTTAAGGCTCATGGGACCGATGCCGTCGATCTTGCAGTCGATGTCATGGTCGCTGTCGACCAGGCGAATGTTCTTCACCTTGGTGCCCATCTTCACGACCTTGCTCGATCCCTTCAGCTTCAGATCCTTGATGACGATGACCGCGTCGCCGTCCTGCAATGCGTTGCCCGCGGAGTCGCGGTAGACCTTCACGCCATCGCCATCATCCGCCCCGGCATCGGATTTCGCGCTCCACTCGTGCGCGCACTCGGGGCAGATCAGCAGGCTGGCATCCTCGTAGGTGTATTCGCTTTTGCACTGCGGGCAGGGTGGCAGCGTGCTCATCGATCGTCGTCCTTGGGTTTGGGCGGTTTCCGGCCTTTGACCGCATACGGCCGGCGCGCGCAACCTTTTGGCTCACGCGCTTGCGCATTCTTTCGGCCGCGACGGCTCGTTTCGCAGCGCGATGGCACCGCTCGGCCCGCCGTTTCTTCCGGCAGCAGGAGACCGGCGGCCTCGGCTCCGGCGAGAAGCGATTTGAGCATGCGCCCTTCCTTGGGCAGGCGAAGACTGCGCGGCTGTGCCGAGCTGCGGCGCATGTGGCGCAGCTCGCGGCGGATCACGAGCGCCAGCCCGTCGCGCATCTTGCGCTGGGCGGCGCGGAAATCGTCATCGTCGTGGCTGGCGGGCAAGGGGAGGCTCTTCCGTGTGAACGTTGTGGCTGATTGGCCGGATGCTGGACGGCGCGCACGCGCCCGCGGCCGGCACCACACGGGGACCCGGTTGAGGACGTTGAGGGGCTGCGGGGCGGGAAGCGCCGCTGGTTGGCTTGGTGATGAAGCGGCGTTTGCCGCCCCGCGCAGGATTTGGGGCATACCCGCGGCGTTTCAGGGGTTTCCCCCTCCCGGACTCTCACCGTCGTGGCGAAGCCGCGCGGGAGAAGTCGTGGCGAAGCCGCGCGGGAGAAGTCGTGGCGAAGCCGCGCGGGAGAAGTCGTGGCGAAGCCGCGCGGGAGAAGTCGTGGCGAAGCCGCGCAGGAGAAAGTCCGGGGAGCCGTGGCGCGAGAGGCTGAAGCACCGCAACCGCCAACGACACCGGCCGCTTGATCCCCACCTAAAGCCGAAGCGTTGTCGGGCCCCAGGCGGCGAACGCCTCAGTCCCCCCGCGGCTCGGGCACGGCCTTCGGCGGGCTCGGGTTGTCGACCGATGTTTCCCCCGGATGTTGGCCAGACGAATGGGAGCGAGGCGCGTTCGATGCGCGCTGGCGCCAAACATCAGTTGAGAAAGATGAAGTTGAGTTTCGCCTGGTAGTCGGTCTGTTTTCCAAGGCTGGCGGATGGCATGCCCTGGCGCGCGCCAGTCGTTGCGGCTTTGCTGAAATGATCGACGGCGCCGGTTGCGGAGACGAACGAGGTGTCGCTCGCCGCAAAGCGGAATCCGGCCTCCGCGCCGAGGCGATAGCCGGTCGCGTCGTCACCGCTGCTGCTACCCTCCGAGTAGGTGGCGATATGCTGCGCGCTGTGTTGGTCGAAGCTCACCGCGTAACCGCCACCGGCAATGCGGCCGATGAAGCTCAGCTCGGGGATAAACATGTCGATTTCGGTCTCGAGCGCCAATTGCACGCCGTACATGTCGGTGCCGGCATTGCTTTCCTGCACGTAGCTGTCGCCGATGGCCGCGCGCGTCCGAATCTTCTCGTTGCGATAGAATGGCTCGAGGCTGACGATCAACGGGAAAGAAGTGTCGGTGAAATTATCCGACTTGAAGCGCATGCCGATTTCGCGCGTCCTGTCGCTGACAGAGGCGTTGTTGGCGATGCCGTCGGTGTCAAACTCGCCAATGGCGACCTGGCCGTCGCTGCTCGTGGCGGTGAAGCTATAGCCGGCAGATTGAGAGGTATCGTCGTTGTTGCTGAACGTGCCATAGGCTTCGAGGCGATCGAGAAAGCCCCACATCCGGCGGGGCAGCACGTAGCCGTACGAAACACCGCCGAAGGCACCGTCCTGCGCGTCGAGTTTCGCTACCGCTGATTCCGTGCTGCCGGTCACCCGTATAGTCGCTGCCTCACCCTGGAAATTATAGCGTGCCTGAGCCTCGGCTGCGGTGCTGCCCACGCTTGCGCCCGCTGTGCCGGAACGCAGCAGTGAGTTCCGCCCCGCTAGCCCGCCGGCTACTGCTGTTGTGGAGTCGATCTGACTGGCGGTTGTAACGACGGTAAGTTCAGCAGGGCCGACAGGATTATCAAATAGGACGTTTGAGCCGGCAGACCTGTCCGGGACCTGCACCTGAGCCCCTGCATTCAGGGACGCCGGAGCCCACCCGAAATGGGCGGAACTGTTTGAAACAGCGGCAGTGACGCTCCCCGCTCCTGTGTCTTCAGACACGGCGACAGATGCGGCCGCGCCGGCGGCGAAGACGTTCGTGCCCTCGAGTTGGCCAACGGAAACCCCGCCGACTTTTCCCGCAAAGAGGGGCGCCTGCCCGCTAACGTTGATCGTCCCCGTGCCCGTTAAGTTGCCGCCCTGTTCCGCCCAGGCTTTGTTGTCTCCGAACACCGCCGAATTTGACGAATAAGAACTTGTGCCACCAGGTCCGACATCCTGGCCGGTCATACTGACGAAGGACGTCGAATCCGTCCGGCTCGGATCAGCATAGGCGGTGGCGGTGGTGTTCGTTGAGATGAACCGATCACCGGAAGATTGCTGTGTCGACGAGTCGACGGAGCTGCCGTCGGCGTTGATTGTGGTTGTTGTCGTGGCGCTGTTGTTACCCTGACTTATGGAAGTTGTGACATCGATTCGGTCCGGTGAAGCGAAGGCGCGCTGGCGGACGTGCGTTCCATCTGCATAGGGATTGCTACCGCCCGCCTGCGGAACTGCCGTGTCGACGCCGGAGCGATTCTGATAGCCGCCCTCGATGGACAGGTAGGAGCCGCCCTTTTTTGCATGCGAAAGGCCGATCTGCGCGTGCGCTGTACCGGAAAGCCCGCTCAACGACAGAGCAGCGGCAACAGCAACGAACTTGAATTTGGTGGTCGCGAAAGGAATAAGCGATCCGGATTTTTGCAATGTCATGTCGTTCCTGTGCAAGACCAGAACGAAAGATCCGATTGCAGACTAACGACGGCAATTCGCCTTCGATACCCCCGCGAGGGGATATTCTCAGATGCGCGCTATATGCGCCACACCGCCTCTGCGATGCGAATCGAAGGGGTTCCGCTGCGCTTTTTCGGAGTACTATCAAGCATGAGAGCGATGCCCAGTTCCGATGGGCGGCAGAAATCGGCTCGCACCTCTGACTGCGCCACTACTCCGCCGCTTGCCGCTTCGCCCTCTTGCTGGCGCCGGGCGACTCCCCTGCGAGGAGCCGGCCGCCCGGCGCGGCAGCCGCCTTACGCGCCATGATCGGCTTCAGGTACTGCCCCGTGTAACTTTCCTTTGTAGAGGCGATTGAACAATGTTGCGAATGGGTCTGCGACGATGACTTGAAACTTCGACGCGCCCGATTGCGCCGCGGCTTGCTTGCGGGGGTCCTTTGCGGGCTTGGACTTACGCGAGCCTGTATGGGCAAATGCCGCTAATGCGAACTGACGCCGTGCCTGGAGCGTCTTGCGACCTGATAGAATCGGATCGGACGCTCTAGTTTTTTGATTAGACCGATGATGCACGCTTCGGGCTGATGGGGTCCGACGCGATCATGGCCTGGGTTTTTGATTGGTCGCATTCTCTTGCGACGAACCGGCATCCACGTGTCGGAAAATGCTCTAGGCCGCGAGGCGCGTGCCCGACGCGAAGGTAGGAGGCGGCAGTGTGCCGTCGACGCCTTCGGCCACAGCGTTGCACGGCGCCGCGTTGGCCGGTGCAGGGGCCGAAGGGGCCTGTTCTTTTTCGGTGACGCAGGTCGAGCGCCAGCGCAGGTATCTCATGGTCGCAAAGGCGCCGATCCACGATCCGAGTGCGGCGAAGACGACGTAAGCCCAGTTGCTGGTGAAGCTGATGACGGCGTATGCGGAAAGCATGTAAGTCATCGCGCCCCAGTTGGCGGCGGAGAAGTCCCGGCGGTGCGCGACAGATGCTGTATAGAGAACACTTACGGCGTCGTTGAGCATCGTTGCGGCGACGACGCCGAGGGCGATAAGAGGATCGATTTGCATCAGGGAATGCATGTTCCCATGCTAGTGGCCGGAGCTTAATTCGGTGCGCAAAGGGTGACCGGATTTTGATCGGTCGTATTTACTTTGCTACTCCGCTGCCTGCTTGCGGGGCTTTTTGCCCGCGCCTTCCGACTCCGCTTCGCGGAGCCGGCCGGAAGGCGCGGGCTTGCGCGCCATGATCGGCTTCAGATACTGCCCGGTGTAGCTTTCCTTCGTCGCGGCGATGTCCTCGGGCGTCCCTTCCGCGCGGCCGCTTTCCTCACAAATCCTCCGGACTGAGTCCGCTCCGCTTGGCGATGCGGCCGAGCATGACAGGGCCGATCTCTTCGTCGTCATGGAAGGCGAACACGAGATCTGACCAGCCATCGCGGGCCAAGGTGCGATGTGACCCGGATTGTCGCTTAAGCGTCCAGCCGATGCGAAGCAGCGCTGCGAATACCCGGCGCGCCTTGGTGGCCGGGAAGCGGCTCATTCGGCCGCGACGGTTATGGACATCCCAACCGGTGCAGCCTCGCCATGCTCAAGCTGTTCAGCCAATACCCTTAGGGCCAGGACCTCGGCGCGCGCCATGGCTTCGTCGCGCGTCGCGCCATAGGCGAGCACGCCGACAAGCTCCGGCACCTCGGCGATCCAGCGCCCATCGTCTTCCTGCTCAGTTTCTATGGTCAAGTTCATAATGCTAAAATAGCATTGTAGCTGGCGCGTGGAAACCACTACTCCGCCGCCTGCCGCTTCGCCCTCTTGCCGGCGCCTTCCGACTCCGCTTCGCGGAGTCGGCCGGAAGGCGCGGGCTTGCGCGCCATGATCGGCTTCAGGTACTGCCCTGTGTAGCTTTCCTTCGTGGCGGCGATGTCCTCGGGCGTGCCTTCGGCCACCACGCGCCCGCCGCCGTCGCCGCCCTGCGGGCCCATGTCGATCACCCAGTCGGCGGTCTTGATCACTTCCAGATTGTGCTCGATGACGACCACCGTGTTCCCGGCGTCGGCCAGCTCGTGCAGCACCTCCAGCAGCTTTGCCACGTCGTGGAAGTGCAGGCCCGTGGTCGGCTCATCCAAGATGTACAGCGTGCGGCCCGTAGCGCGGCGCGACAGCTCCTTCGACAGCTTGATGCGCTGCGCCTCGCCGCCCGACAGCGTCGTCGCCTGCTGGCCGATCTTGATGTAGCCGAGGCCGACGCGCGCCAGCGTCTCCAGCTTGTCGCGGATCGACGGCACGGCGGAGAAGAACTTCGCGCCTTCCTCCACCGTCATGTCGAGAACGTCGGCGATCGACTTCTCCTTGAAGGTAATTTCCAGCGTCTCGCGGTTGTAGCGCTTGCCCTTGCAGACATCGCAGGTGACGTAGACGTCGGGCAGGAAGTGCATCTCGATCTTGATGACGCCGTCGCCCTGGCAGGCTTCGCAGCGTCCGCCCTTCACGTTGAAGGAGAAGCGCCCAGGGCCATAGCCACGCGCCTTCGCCTCGGGCAATCCCGCGAACCAGTCGCGGATGGGCGTGAAGGCGCCCGTATACGTCGCCGGGTTGGAGCGCGGCGTGCGCCCGATGGGCGACTGGTCGATGTCGATGACCTTGTCGAGATGTTCCAGGCCCTCGATGCGCTTGTGCGTGCCGGCGTGAATGCGCGCGTTGTTGAGCTTGCGCGCGGTGGCGGCATAGAGCGTGTCGATGATCAGCGAAGATTTGCCGGAGCCGGAGACACCGGTGATGCAGGTGAGAAGACCCAGCGGGATCTCGACGGTGACGTCCTTGAGGTTGTTCTCGGACGCGCCGACGATCTTCAGCGACTTGCCCTTCTGCGGCGCGCGGCGCTGCTTCGGCAGCGGCACCTGGCGCACGCCGGAGAGATACTGGCCGGTGAGGCTCTCGGGGTCGGCCATGATTTCGGCGGGGGTGCCCTGCGAGACGATGCGGCCGCCGTGCACGCCCGCGCCGGGGCCAATGTCGACGACGTAGTCGGCGGCGAGGATGGCGTCCTCGTCGTGCTCGACGACGATGACGGTGTTACCAATGTCGCGCAGGTGCTTCAGCGTACCCAGCAGGCGGTCGTTGTCGCGCTGGTGCAGGCCGATGGAGGGCTCGTCCAGCACGTAGAGCACGCCGGTGAGGCCGGAGCCGATCTGCGAGGCGAGGCGGATGCGCTGGCTTTCGCCGCCCGACAGCGTGCCCGACGAGCGCGATAGCGTCAGGTATTCGAGGCCGACGTCGTTGAGGAACTGCAGGCGCTCGCGGATCTCCTTGAGGATGCGCGTCGCGATTTCGTTCTGCTGCTTGGTGAGCGTTTTCGGCAGCCCGGCGAACCAGTCGTTCGCGGTCTTGATCGACATGTCGGTGACTTCGCCGATGTGCTTGCCGTTGACCTTGATGGCCAGCGCCTGCGGCTTGAGGCGATAGCCGCCGCAGGCTTCGCACGGGTGCGAGCCCTGGTAGCGCTCCAGCTCCTCGCGCACCCAGTCGCTGTCGGTTTCGCGCCAGCGCCGCTCGATGTTGCCGATCACGCCCTCGAAGGGCTTCACGGTCTTGTAGTTCCGCGTGCCGTCGAAATAGGTGAAGGTGACCTCGTCGTCGCCGGTGCCGTAGAGGATGGCGAGCTGCACGTGCTTGGGCAGCTTGTTCCAGGGGGTGTCCATCGACACCTCGAAGTGCTCGGCAAGGCTTTCGAGCGTCTGCTCGTAGTAGGGCGAGGACGCACCGGTCTTGGCCCAGGGGACGATGGTGCCCTGGGCGAGCGACAGATCAGCATTCGGCACGACGAGCTCGGGCTCGAACTGTAATTCGGTGCCGAGGCCGTCGCACGTCGGACAGGCGCCCGCGGGTGCATTGAACGAGAAGAGGCGCGGCTCGATCTCGTCGATGGTGAAACCGGACACGGGGCAGGCGAAGCGCGCCGAGAACACGATGCGCTCGTGCGTCTCGTTCTTGGACTTGTTGGCGCCCTTCGTTTCGGAGGCGGGAAGCGGCTTGTCGGCGAATTCCGCGACGGCAACCTGCTCTTCGCTGAGGTTCAGCGCGGTCTCGAATGAATCGGCGAGGCGCTTGGCGATGTCGGAGCGCACGACGAGCCGGTCCACGACGACGTCGATGTCATGCTTGTATTTCTTGTCGAGCTTGGGCGCGTCATCGATTTCGTAGAAGGTGCCGTCGACCTTGACGCGCTGGAAGCCCTTTTTTTGCAGCTCGGCCAGCTCCTTCTTGAACTCGCCCTTGCGTCCGCGCGCGATGGGCGCCAGCAGGTAGAGGCGCGTGCCCTCCGTGAGCGTCAGGACGCGGTCGACCATTTGCGAGACGGTCTGGCTTTCGATCGGCAGCCCGGTGGCGGGCGAATAGGGCACGCCGACGCGCGCGAACAGCAGGCGTAGGTAATCGTAGATCTCCGTCACCGTGCCGACGGTGGAGCGCGGGTTCTTGGAGGTCGTCTTCTGCTCGATGGAGATGGCGGGCGACAGGCCGTCGATATGATCGACATCCGGCTTCTGCATCATCTCCAGGAACTGACGCGCGTAGGCGGAAAGACTTTCGACGTAGCGGCGCTGGCCTTCGGCATAGATCGTATCGAAGGCGAGCGAGGATTTGCCCGAACCCGAGAGCCCCGTGAACACGACGAGGGCGTCGCGCGGGATCTCCAGATCGACGTTCTTCAGGTTGTGCTCGCGCGCGCCGCGGACGTGAATGGTCTTCATCAGCGACGGCGCCGCGGGCGGCTTAGGGGCTTTGGCCATGCGTTGTGTCTAACCGACGCCGGTTTGGGCGGCAAATGTTGGGAAACCTGCCCGGAGGGGCGGTTCCCCGGGGGAGCACCATAGATAGTAGCAGGTGCGCTGGGGCGAAAGCGCCGCAACTGTCGCGCCGGATGACGGGCGCAAGCGCCGGAAAGACAGCTTCTGTGTTGGACGGACCGGCAGGCCCGTCGCGGCACCCGTTCGGCATCCCTGGGGAGCGCCGGGGTTCGGCCGGGTCCTTGAAAAGGTCACGTGAGACGGCCGGTACCGCCTGAAGAGCTTCGGTAAAAGCGGGGTATCGGCTTGCCGAGGAGAAGCCCGCAACACAAAAGTGCAGGGCCTATCCCGCGAGTGTTTTAAAGTCGCAAACGGCTTCGGAAAGCCGAGGGGGGAAATGCCGTGTTCAACAGCTACCGACGGTGAGACGGCAACGCTCGCGGCGCTTCGGGTTTTGCCTGCTTCCCCATCAGCGCGGTGACAACACTTGGACGCCATTGCTCGCTCGACAGGCTTCGATAAAAAAGGCCGTGGAAACCACGGCCTTTCACACAGCCTCTGCACGCCAATTATCTTCAATGGGGAATGGCGCGATTTCAGCGTCAGGTTCTGGCAGTGCTTCGAAGCGGCGTTACTTCTTCTTCGCTGCCGGTTCCTGCACCGAGATGAGCGACTGCCCGTTCGAGCTGATCACGTCGCCATCCTTCACCATCCATGAAAAGCCCCAAGGCCCGGTGACGCCGCAGCCGTCCTTGCAATCGATCTTCACTTCCTTGCCTGCGCCGACGGTTTCGACTTTCTCGGTGTTGCCGAGATCGACGCCGATCGTGAATTCGCCATCGCTGGTGTTCTTCACGGTTGCTGCGGCTGCGGGGCCGGCGATTGCAACGGTGAGGGCCGCTACCGCGGCGGCAGTAAGAAGTTTCATTGCTTCCTCCGCTTGGCAAATGTTGCTGGTTTCGCGAGCGTTTCTGAATTCGTCGCTGCAAAAAGATGGGATGGAGATCCGGGAAGCGCAAGACTATAACATTACTAAAAATTGACCTTGAATTTTTCCGGTTTTGCGTTCTTGCAACCGGCGCTTAGGGGATCACGGCATACGGTGGCTGCGGCTGAAAAAGGGGGAGCGATCCGATGGCCGAGCTGATCCGATTTGCGATGTCCAACTTCACGCTGACGTTCCTGGTGCTGGGGATCGCGGCAGCGCTCATGGCCGTGGCGAGGAAGCCCGACGGCTTCACGCGGGAGAATCTCTCCGAAGCGCTGCTGGCCTACTTCATCCTTTTCACGATCGCGTTCGCGTACTTCTACAACTTCATCTTCCACGTGTTCTTCGGCGATGTGGCCGCACGTTTCATCGGCTGGGCGGACAGTCCGTTTCAAGCGGAGGTAGGGTATGCAAGCCTTGGCTTTGCCGCGGTGGGGCTGCTCGCTTTCAAAGGCAACTGCATGGTGCGGGTCGCCTCCATCCTCGGGCCGGCGATGTTTCAGTGGGGTGCTGCCGTGGAGCACATCCGCGATATGGTCGCGACCGGCAACATGGCGCCCGGTAACGCGGGCATCGTGTTCTATTCGGATATTTTTCTGCCCGTGATCGGGTTTG
>Ga0180221_1001517_pt1 | contig 15208 bp, 16 predicted proteins | sample eDN5th37CKraftMG_FD_151339 | JGI IMG/M metagenome (GOLD analysis project Ga0180221, IMG submission 151339) | Enriched Miracle-Growth compost microbial communities from Emeryville, California, USA - eDNA 5th pass 37_C Kraft MG (version 2) (version 2) ...
ACGAGGTGCGCCCACACTCCAGTCTGGGTTACCTGACACCGCTGCAGATGGCGCAGAGCTTGAGAAACTGTTTATCAACCAATGCCATTTCCCAGATGGCGTTGGTATGAAAAAACCGGGCAGGTCACCGGCGTCTGGGCATATGCCGCGGGAAGGCCGGCCAGAGCAAGGGCGACAACAGTGCTTTTAAGCGTGAACGAAGCCATGGTGATTATTCGAGGACGAGTGGGTTTCGATAGATCGAGATAATGTTTGTAAATGTCAGGATTGGCGAGTCAATGTTTGCAAACTTGTGACGCAACTGACCGCCTGCGCTGACTTTCTCCGCGATACTTCCCCCAAAAGCCTCGAAATCACGCAAATTCTTCAATGCTTTCGGCTCGCTTTATATTTAATACGATTTATTTCGTATTATTTCTTGTTATTTATAGTCAGGCGAGAGAGGATTATATCTGTTTGCGACTTCTGTATCTAATTTGTTTTTGTTGTCGCGCGAATTTTATGGATTTTGATAGTTTTTTCGAGACATCCGCGGCCCGTGTCCGGGACGCCCGCATACAGGATGGTAGTTTTAGTACTGGTATATATGCTTAGGTTGTACTAGGTTGTCCGCCTGGGCATAATGTGTCCATGCCGCAGCGGCGGACGCGGCCCGCGCCGTGTCCGCCCGAGCCGGACCGTCTTGTTCACCGAGCACATTCATGGCCCAAACCCTCTACGACAAACTCTGGGACGCGCACGTCGTCCACCAGGAATCCGACGGCACCTGTCTGCTCTATATCGATCGCCACCTGGTGCACGAAGTCACCAGCCCCCAGGCGTTCGAAGGTCTCGCGCTGGCCGGGCGCAAGCCGTGGCGCGTCAGCGCCAACCTTGCGGTTGCGGACCACAACGTGCCCACGCTCAACCGCGCCCAGGGCATCGAAGATCCCGTTTCGCGGCTGCAGGTGGATACGCTGGACGCCAACTGCGACAAATACGGCATCACCGAATTCCGCATGAACGACCTGCGCCAGGGCATCGTGCACGTCATCGGGCCTGAACAGGGCGCCACCCTGCCGGGCATGACCGTGGTCTGCGGCGACTCGCACACCAGCACGCACGGCGCCGTGGGCGCGCTGGCCTTCGGCATCGGCACCTCCGAGGTGGAGCACGTGCTCGCCACGCAGACGCTGCTCATGAAGAAAGCCAAGAGCATGCTCATCAAGGTGGAAGGCGAATTGCCTTTCGGCTGTACGGCCAAGGACCTGGTGCTGCACGTCATCGGCCGCATCGGCACGGCGGGCGGCACGGGGTACGCCATCGAGTTCGCGGGCAGCACCATCCGCGGGCTTTCGCTCGAAGGCCGCATGACGGTCTGCAACATGGCCATCGAAGCCGGCGCGCGCTCGGGCATGGTGGCGGTGGACGACAAGACCATCGAGTATTTCCGCGGCCGTCCCTTTGCGCCCACGGGCGTGCTCTGGGACCAGGCGGTGTCGTACTGGCGCACGCTGCATACCGACGAGGGCGCCCGCTTCGACGCCGTGGTCGAGGTCGACGCGCGCGACATCAAGCCGCAGGTCACCTGGGGCACTTCGCCCGAAATGGTGCTGCCCGTGGATTCCCGCGTGCCGGACCCCGACCGCGAGAAAGACGACGTGCGGCGCAGCGGCATGGAGCGCGCGCTGCAATACATGGGCCTGAAGCCCAACACCCCGCTGACCGACATCCGCGTGGACCGCGTGTTCATCGGATCGTGCACCAATTCGCGCATCGAAGACCTGCGCGAGGCCGCGGCCGTGGCCCGCGGCAAGCGCGTGGCGTCCAACGTGCGGCAGGCCATGGTGGTGCCGGGTTCCGGCCTGGTCAAGCAGCAGGCCGAGCGCGAAGGGCTGGACAAGATCTTCATCGAGGCCGGCTTCGAATGGCGCGAGCCGGGCTGTTCGATGTGCCTGGCCATGAATGCCGACCGCCTGGAACCGGGCGAGCGCTGCGCCTCCACCTCCAACCGGAACTTCGAGGGCCGGCAGGGGCAGGGCGGCCGTACGCACCTGGTCAGCCCCGCCATGGCCGCCGCCGCCGCGGTGGCGGGCCATTTCGTCGATGTCCGCACTTTCCGTTAAGCACCGGGTATACAGATCATGCAAGCATTCACCACTCACGAAGGCCTGGTCGCGCCGCTGGATCGCGAGAACGTCGATACCGACCTCATCATTCCGAAGCAATTCCTCAAGTCCATCAAGCGCAGCGGCTTCGGGCCGAACCTGTTCGACGAGCTGCGCTACCTGGACCACGGCGAACCCGGCATGGACAACAGCAAGCGTCCGCTGAATCCCGATTTCGTCCTGAACCAGCCGCGCTACCAGGGCGCGTCCGTGCTGCTGGCCCGCAAGAACTTCGGCTGCGGCTCCAGCCGCGAACACGCGCCGTGGGCACTGACGCAATACGGTTTCCGCGCCATCATTGCGCCGTCCTACGCCGACATTTTTTTCAACAACAGCTTCAAGAACGGCCTGCTGCCGATCGTGCTCTCCGAACTGGAAGTGTCGCGGCTGTTCGACGAAGTGAAAGCCTTCCCCGGCTACAAGCTGCGCATCGACCTGGAGCGCCAGGTGGTGGTGGCAGCCGACGGCCGCGAAATGGCGTTCGACATCGAGCCTTTCCGCAAATACTGCCTGCTCAACGGTTACGACGACATCGCGCTGACCCTGCGCCACGCCGACAAGATCCGCGCCTTCGAGGCCGAGCGCCTGGCGCGTCATCCCTGGCTCGAAAGCCGGCCCATCGCCTGACGTCTTTTCATAAACAGGAATACCCATGACTCACCAAATCGCAGTGCTGCCGGGCGACGGCATCGGCCCCGAAATCGTGGAACAGGCCGTGCGCGTCCTGAAGGCGCTGGATCTGCCCCTGGAAATCCGCCAGGCCGCCGTCGGCGGCGCGGCCTTCGACGAGTTCGAGCATCCGTTGCCGCCCGCCACGCTGAAGCTGGCCAAGGAATCGCACGCCGTGCTGTTCGGCGCCGTGGGCGACTGGAAGTACGACAGCCTGCCGCGCGAATTCCGTCCCGAGCAGGCCATCCTGGGGCTGCGCAAGGCGCTCGGGCTGTTCGCCAACCTGCGCCCGGCCATCCTGTATCCCGAACTGGCCAGCGCCTCCTCGCTGAAGCCCGAAATCGTGTCGGGGCTCGACATTCTCATCATCCGCGAGCTCACCGGCGACATCTATTTCGGTACGCCGCGCGGCGTGCGTTCCGCGCCCGACGGCGCTTTCGCCGGCGAGCGCGAGGGCTACGACACCATGCGTTATGCCGATTCCGAGGTGCGCCGCATCGCGCGCATCGGCTTCGAGTCGGCGCGCAAGCGCGGCAAGAAGCTCTGCAGCGTGGACAAGGCCAACGTGCTCGAGACTTCGCAGTTCTGGCGCGACATCGTCGTCGAAGTCGCGCGCGACTACCCCGACGTGGAGCTCTCGCACATGTACGTGGACAACGCCGCGATGCAGCTGGTGCGCAACCCGCGCCAGTTCGACGTTATCGTCACCGGCAACCTGTTCGGCGACATCCTGTCGGACGAGGCCGCCATGCTTACCGGCTCCATCGGCATGCTGCCCTCGGCTTCGCTCAACGCCAGCGGCCAGGGCCTGTACGAGCCCAGCCACGGTTCGGCGCCCGACATCGCCGGGCAGGGCATTGCCAATCCGCTGGCCACCATCCTGTCGGCTGCCATGCTGCTGCGCTATTCGTTGAACCAGCCGGCGCAGGCCGACCGCATCGAGGCCGCCGTGCGCAAGGTGCTGGCCGACGGCCTGCGCACCGCCGACATCCATGAGGCGGGCGCCACCAAGGTAAGCACTGCGCAAATGGGCGATGCCGTCCTGAAAGCGCTGGCCTGACGGCCTTTCCGTTGCGCGCGAGGCGCGGAACGGGCCGCGTCCGGACGAGCCGGGCGCGGCGCAAGGGCCGCTCCCGGCTTGGTGCGGCCCTTTTTTTCTGGTTGCGCTGCGGCATGGAGCGCGGCATTCTGATAAATTGTTGAAAGTTGCACCGCAATTTTCTCCCGGATCCCCCTTTCTTTTTTAAGAGCGATTGAAATGAAGCAAGCAGTAGGCCTAGTCGGCTGGCGCGGCATGGTCGGCTCGGTGCTCATGCAGCGCATGCGCGACGAGAACGATTTCGCACTGATCGAACCGGTGTTTTTCTCCACCAGCAATGCCGGCGGCGCTGCGCCCGCCTGGGCCGACGGCGCGGGCCCGCTGCAAAACGCCTACGACATCGACGCTCTGAAAAAACTGCCCATCATCGTTACCGCCCAGGGCGGCGACTACACCTCCGAGGTGTATCCCAAGCTGCGCGGCGCGGGCTGGAACGGCGTCTGGATCGACGCGGCCAGCACCCTGCGCATGGCCGACGACGCCATCATCGTGCTGGATCCGGTCAACCGCCCGGTGATCGACGCCGCCCTCAAGCGCGGCGTGCGCAATTTCATCGGCGGCAACTGCACCGTGAGCTGCATGCTGATGGGCCTGGCCGGCCTGTTCAACAACGACCTGGTCGAGTGGATGACCACCATGACCTACCAGGCCGCATCGGGCGGCGGCGCCCAGCACATGCGCGAACTGCTGACCCAGTTCGGCGAGCTGAACCAGGCCGTCAAGCCGCTGCTGGACGATCCCGCTTCGGCCATTCTCGAGATCGACCGCGGCGTGCTGGCGCGCCAGAAGGATCCTTCGCTGCCCCAGGAGCATTTCGGCGTGCCGCTGGGCGGCAACCTGATCCCCTGGATCGACAAGGACCTGGGCAACGGCATGTCCAAGGAAGAATGGAAGGGCGAGGTCGAAACCAACAAGATCCTGGGCCGCGGCGCCGCCTTCGGCACGCCGGCCACGCCCATCGACGGCCTGTGCGTGCGCATCGGCGCCATGCGCTGCCACAGCCAGGCGCTGACCATCAAGCTCAAGCGCGACCTGCCGCTGGACGAGATCGAATCGCTCATCGCCCAGGGCACGCAATGGGCCAAGGTCGTGCCCAACACCAAGGAAGACACGGTGCGCGCGCTTACGCCCGTTGCCGTCACCGGCACGCTCGACATCCCGGTGGGCCGCCTGCGCAAGCTCTCCATGGGGCCGCAGTACCTGGGCGCCTTCACGGTGGGCGACCAGCTCCTGTGGGGCGCTGCCGAGCCGCTGCGCCGCATGCTGCGCATCGCGCTGGCGGAAGCCTGATTCCGCGAGCCTCGCGGCTTGCGGGCAGCGCGCATGCAAGGGCACCTTCGGGTGCCCTTGCCCATATGGGGGGGCGCCCGGGGCTCGCCATGCGGTTCCTCGCCGGTCCGGCCGCGCCGCATGCCGCGTTTCGATGCGCCCGCCTGCGGTCGCGCGACAGTCTTCCGGTTTATGAAACGGCACCGATACATTACACTTTTGCCGTGAATTCAGGCCCCCGGGCCCTCTGGCGGCGCCGCTGCGGCATCGCCGGATTTCAACGACAAGATAGGGGATTCCCGCTCATGATCCAGCGTTTGCGCCCAATGAAGCCCGTCCGTCGTCTGAAGGCCCTGCATTGGGCCGTCGCATTGGCGTTGGGCGCGGGCGCCGCCAGCCCGGCGCTGGCCATGCGCGTGGGGCACTCGCGGGTGGTTTCCGCCCCCGGGGCGCCGCTGCAGGCGGTCGTCGGCCTGCAGGAACTGTCGCCCGACGAAGTCGCCTCGTTGAACGTGAGCGTGGCCGACGAAGCGGCCTGGCAGCGCGCCGGCCTGAAACCGCCGGTGCCGCTGGCGAGCATGGTAGTCCGGGTCGAAGACGGCATGGACGGCACGCGCAAGAACCTGCGCGTGCGCTCCGACCGCGCGCCCAACGGCGGCGCGGTCGACCTGCTGCTGAACATCGGGTCCAGCTCGGGCCAGCGCCAGGTGCAGGTCAGCATCCTCGTGCCCTTGCGCGGCACCACCGCCGACGTGACGCCGGCGTCCGTGGGCACGCCACGGCGCGCCGCGGCCGCGCGCAGCGTCAACGTCAGGTCGGGCGACACGCTGTTCGGCATCGCCCAGCGCAATGCCGTGCCCAACGCCAACGTCTATCAGATGCTGGTGGCCCTGTGGCGCGCCAATCCGCGAGCCTTCATCCAGAACAATATGAACCTGGTCAAGGCGGGCGAAAAGCTCACCATTCCCGACGCGGCTACCGTGCGCGCCGTGGATCCGGCCGAGGCGCGCCGCATCTTCAATGAGCACGCGGAAGCCTTCGCGCGCTACCGCTCGCGCATCGGTGCGGCGGCCGGCGCCAGCCCCGCCGTCGTGAAAGGCCAGGACGGCGCCGCGGGCACGGTCGGCAAGGCCGAGGAGGACGCCGGCGTCGCCGCCGCCGATCAGCCTCAAGACCGCGTCCGCCTGTCTTCCGCCTATCCGCCGGGCAGTCCCCAGGCGCAGGCGGAGGCCCAGGCCGATGCGCGGGTGTCCAACGAACGCGCGCTCGCCGACGCCCAGGGCCGCGTCAATCAATTGCAGAGCAATGTGGACGCGCTGAATCAGGCGCTGGCCGAACAGAACGCGGCGAAGACGGGTAATGCCTCGGGCGAGGCCGGCACACCCGGTGCCGCTGGCACGCCCGGATCGGCCGGCGCGGCGGGAACGCCTGGCGCAGCGGGAACGCCCGGCGCGGCGGGAACGCCTGGCGCAGCAGGAACGCCTGGCGCGGCGGGAACGCCCGGCGCAGCAGGAACGCCCGGCGCGGCGGGAACGCCTGGCGCGGCGGGAACGCCCGGCGCGGCGGGAACGCCCGGCGCAGCAGGAACGCCTGGCGCAGCAGGAACGCCTGGCGCGGCGGGAACGCCCGGCGCGGCGGGAACGCCCGGCGCGGCGGGAACGCCCGGCGCGGCGGGAACGCCCGGCGCGGCGGGAGCGCAGGGCGCGGCGGAGCAGCCGCGGGCCGGCACGCCGCCCATCAACAAAACGGAGGATTCCGGCATGCCATCCTGGCTGGCGGACAATCTGCTCGTCATCGTGACGGCAGTGCTGGCGCTGGTCGCCTTCGCCATTGCGTGGCTGCTGCGCCGCGCGGGCACGCGGCGCGGCGACGAAGACGAAGAAACCTACGCCTATGGCGAGCCGGCGCTGGACGCGGCCGCGCTCGATCGCAAGCTCAAGGGCATCAATCTGGACCTGGACGAACCGCCCACGGACGAGCCTCGCCACGCCGGGGGCCCGAGGGTTTGAATACCGGCAGGATGGCGCTGGGCCTGGCCTATGACGGTTCCGCCTGGCAAGGCTGGCAGACTCAGCCGCATCGGCAAACGGTTCAAGATACGCTGGAAGCGGCATTGGCCCGCTTTTGCGACGTTCCGGACCCGGTGCCCACGATTTGCGCCGGCCGCACGGACACCGGCGTGCATGCGGCCATGCAGGTCATACACCTCGACACGGCCCTGGACCGCCGCACGGAATCCTGGGTAAGAGGCGTGAACGCCTTCCTGCCGCCCACGATTTCCGTGCAGTGGGCGCAACGGGTATCGGGCGATTTCCATGCCCGCTTTTCGGCCCGGTCGCGCACCTACGTCTACCTGTTGTTCAGGGGAAGGGTGCGGCCGGCGCTGTGGGCCGGACGTGCGGGCTGGAGCTTTCATCCCCTGGACGTGGACGCCATGCGCAAAGCGGCGCAGGTCTTGCTGGGCGAACACGACTTCTCCAGCTTCCGCTCTTCGCAGTGCCAGGCCGCCCATCCGGTGCGCGTCCTGCGCCGGCTGGACATCGCGGAGCGGGGGCCGTTCCTGGTGTTCACCCTGCAGGCCAACGCATTCCTGCATCACATGGTGCGTAATATCATGGGCGCATTGCTGCAGATCGGGCAGGGCCGCGAACCGGTATCGTGGATGACGCAGCTCCTGGCCGCCCGCGACCGGCGCCAGGGCGCGCCCACCTTTGCTCCCGACGGCCTGTACCTGTCCGCCATCGAGTATCCGCCCGAGTTTGGCCTGCGCGAACTCGACGGCGCAGCGACGCTGTTGTCGCCTTTCACCCAATCCTGAGCGCTGCCGCGGGCCGCGCTCTTTTACAGACTCGCACCCGGAGGCTTGCCATGCAACGCCGCGCATTCCTGAAGCAGACCGCCCTGGGCGCCGCGGCGGGCGGCGCGGCGCTGGCCGCGCCCGTCGTGGCGCAGACCGCGCCGTCCATTTCGTGGCGCCTGGCGTCGAGTTTTCCGTATGAGTCGCCCACGTTGTTCGCCGGCGCCGAGGACGTCGCGCGCTACCTGAGCGACGTTACCGACGGGCGTTTCCAGATCGAGATCTTTCCGGCCGGCGATCTCGCGCCGGCGGGGCAGGTGCTGCAGGCGGTGCGTGACCGGGTCGCCGATTGCGGACACACCGCGTCTACGCGCTATTTCGACATCGACCCCGCCCTCTGCTTCGATGGCGCGGTGCCGTTCGGCCTGAACACGCGCCAGATGCATGCATGGATGATCCAGGGCAACGGCCTGGCCCTGACTCGCGTGCTCTTCGACAAGCACAACATTCTCAATTTTCCTTGCGGCTATACCGGCGCCCAGATGGGCGGCTGGTTTCGCCCGGAGATCAAGACGGCGGATGATTTCCGTGGGCTCAAGGTCAAGGCGGGCGGTTTCACGCGGCAGGTGCTCGCGCGGTTGGGCGCGACGCCCGTGGACGTGGCCGCGCCCGACGCCTACACGGCCCTGGAGCAGGGTGAGGTGGATGCCGTCGCCTGGATCGGTCCTTATGACGACGAAGGGCTGGCGCTCTACAAAGTCGCGCGCAACTACTATTTTCCCGGCTGGTGGGCCGGCACGCTGCAGCTTTCGCTCTACGTGAACCAGGATGCCTACGACGAGCTGCCCAAGTCGTATCAGTCCGCGCTCGAGCTCGCCTGCCGCATGGCCAGCGGCAACATGCTCGCCAAATACGACGCCGGAAATCCCGACGCCTTGCACAGGCTGGTTTCGCGCGGCGCGCAGCTCAAGGCATTTCCGCGGCCCGTGCTCCAGGCCTGTCGCGACGCGTCCCTGCAGCTCTACGACGAGCTGGGCGCGAAAGACCCGATGTTCAAGAAACTGTACGAGAGCATGAAGAGCTTTCGCGACAAGCAGGCGCCCTGGTTCCGTCTCGCGGAGACCAGCTTCGACAACCTCGGCCTGAGCCTGGGACCGGATGCCTCGTCCGGCTGAGCGCGGCGCGGCGGATATACTGGCTTTTCGCGCCGCGCATGACGGCGCCGCTCAAGAGAAACATGCGTACCCGTATCAAGATCTGCGGCCTCACCCGCGAAAACGACATCGAAGCGGCCGTGGCCGCCGGCGCCGACGCCATCGGCTTTGTGTTCTACGCCAAGAGCAAGCGCTGCCTGGCGCCCGCGCGCGCGGCCGAACTGCGCCGCCTCGTGCCGGCTTTCGTGGACGTGGTGGCGCTCTTCGTCAATCCCTCCGAAACCGAGGTCCGCACCGTGCTCGACCAGGTCGGCCCCGATCTGCTGCAGTTCCATGGCGACGAGCCCCCCGAAGCCTGCGCGCGCTACGGGCGCCGCTACTTGCGGGCCTTCCGCGTGGGCGCGCCGGGCCTGGATACCGCCGCGGGCCTGGCCGAACACTGCCGCGCCTACGGCGATGCATCGGGCTGGCTGTTCGACAGCTACAGCAGCGGCTACGGCGGCAGCGGCCTGGCCTTCGACCATGACTTACTCGCCGGCCTTCTGGCCGATGCCGCGGCGCGTCCGGTGATTCTCTCCGGCGGCCTCAATGCGCAAAACGTGGGCGCATCCGTCCGGCGCATCCGCCCCTGGGCGGTCGATGTCAGCAGCGGTGTGGAAGATTCCCCAGGCATAAAAAATTCTGCTAAAATTTTGGACTTCGTTTCGGCGGTGCAAAACGCCGATGCGGGCTGAAGAAAAGTGTTTGTGGCATCGTTTTGGTAGTGTCGCTGTGGCGGTATCGCTGCGGCGGTATCGGCGCGAGTCAGGCGCACAACGCGAAACGCTGGGTCGAAAGGCAAAACAAGACAAAGCGATTTGCAAACCGCAAAAAAGCCATATATAATTTTTCTTCTTTGCAGGCGGTTAGCTCAGCTGGTTAGAGCGCCACGTTGACATCGTGGAGGTCGTTGGTTCGATTCCAATACCGCCTACCAAATTCCTGCAAAGTGCTGCGAAGCACGGCAAAGAAAAAGCCGCTAAGTCATTGACCTAGCGGCTTTTTTGTTATTTTTCTGAGAAGTGATGCCAAGTGCCGCAAAGAGCTTTTGGGGGCATGTTTGGGGGTACAGAAAATCAGCGTAGGGGTATAGGTTTTTTGGCCTTGGCGAGCTGCTCATCCAGGTAATCGGACCACCATTGCATCATCTCGCGGCGCTCGTCCAGATACTGCGCATGGTTGTAGGCCCGGCGCACCTTGTTCTTATCCTTATGGGCGAGCTGGGCTTCGATCACTTTCCCTCGAAAGCGTCCCGATTCGTTCAAGATGGTGCTGGCTAGGCCGCGGAATCCGTGGCCGGTCTGCTGTTCCCCGTAGCCGAGAATTTCCAATGCCCGGTTGATCGTCTCCCCGCTCATGGGAACAGAGTCGGGGCGGCGGATCCCGGGAAACATCAATTCGTGGCGACCGGAATACCCCTCCAGCTCATCGAGGAGCGCCAGAACCTGACGCGACAGCGGCACCAAGTGGGGTGGCCCGCTCAGCTTCTGCAGACGCGTACCCTTCATCCGCTCGGGCGGCACCGTCCACAGGGCGCCTGCGCGATCCCATTCCGTCCATTCGGCCCAGCGGAGTTCGTTCGTCCGCACGAAGGTGCGCATCATGATCTTGATCGCAATGCGCGTTTCGGGCCGGCCGTGGTAGCCCTCCACGCGCTGCAGAAGCTCTGGCAGGTCGGCCTGTTGAACGTGGGGGTGATGCTCCACTGGCGGCCTTGCCGCAAGAAATTTCTCCAGGCCGTAGGTGACATCCGCATGTATGCGCCCGGTGCCTACCGCGTATCGAAATACCATGCCGATGCTACTCAGCACGCGGGCGGCCATTTCCAGGGCGCCACGGTGCTCGACCCGTCGGACTGCGTCCAGCACCATCTTGCCTGAGACGTCGGTGATGGGCAGCTTGCCGAAGTAGGGAAAGGCATCTCTCCTGAGCGCGGATGTCATGCGGTCGAGGTAGGCCGGGCTCCAGTGCTCGACGCGCGTGCCCAGCCATTCCTGCGCGATCGCCTCGAATGTGTCAGCGGCTGCCCTCGCGGCGGTCGCCCGCGCCAGCTCACGTTGTACGGCAGGGTCCAGGCCGGCGTCCAGGAGGGCCTGAGCCGCAGCGCGCTGCTCGCGCGCCTTGGCCAGGGGCATGTCGGGATACTCCCCGAACGTCACAGACGTCTCTTTCTTCGTGCCGGGCCGCCGGTATTTCATGCGCCAGAACTTGGAGCCGGACTTCGCCATCTCCAGATACAGGCCGCCACCATCGAACATGCGATTTCCGCCGACGGCCTTGTACTTTGCCTGCCGGCACTTCGCATCGGTGAGGGGGACTACTTGGCGAGGCATACAGCCGCTACTCCTTTTCGGTGGTGGTTTGCGCTTCGTCGGCCTTGTAGCCGTCGGGATCCTGCAGCCACGCTAGGATGTCCCGGCCGCGCCAGGCGGTGAAATGCCGGCCGCCTGTCGCCGGTTTGGGCGCGGTGCCATTGTTGACCTTGTAGCGCCAGCCTTCGCGGGTGTAGGGGATGCGCGGCTCCAGGTCGCGCCAGCGATAGAGGCCGTCCGGGTAAATCGTCTGGGCCGGGGTACGGCCGCCGCGTGCGGCGGCTCGGGATTGCGTAGTTGTTTGAGCCATTTCTTTATTCCTTGCAGTCTTGCCGCGCGACGGTGCGTCGAAACTCCATCACCCACACCCATGGGTTGGCGTCCCAGGCGCCGGCGCCGTTGATCTGCTCCCATAGTGCCGCGAATATCGGCTGCGGATCCTCGATGGAGCGGCCCATGGCCTTGGCCAGGCGGCAGATTTCAGCCTCATCGAGCAGGCCGTCGTATTCCTCGATACCTTCTGCCCAGCAGTCGGCATCGCTGATCTGCTGCAGCCGTTCGACGCGCACGCGGGTGATTTCCAGCACCAGGCGGCAGGCCCAGCGCGGCATGTGGATGCTCGGGCGCCACAACAGGTCGCCACGATCCTCAGTTGCCGCGTAGTGGATGGGCGCGTCTCGCGGGATCATTCGCGGCGGCAGATGGTCATAGGCGTGCGGCGCCGCCCACGTTTCCCTCACGTAGAGGAGGTCTCCGCCGCACAGTATCCGGTCGCCGGGCTGGCCGTAGGGGCACGGCACCGCCCGCTCGTGCGGCGAGTTCTCGTAAACCATGTAGGCGTGCCCGTCCGTGACGCGCGCGCAGCACCAGCCGTCCGGATCGTTGTCGGGGCTGGAGAAATACGCCAGCCCGTTCGTACGTCGCGTCTGGGTCTTGTTACCGGCCAGGATGGCGCGCACCATCGGCCCGCTGAAAAGTATCGGGCGCTCACGCATCGCGCTCTCCTTGTTCGGCCTGGGTGGCATCGTCAATCTCGATGACTACATTCATGAATCTCACCTCGTTTTTCGGGACGCCGAGAGCTTCGTTGAGAGCGGCGATAAATCCAGAGGTGAACCAGCCGCAGCCCATCAGGCGCAGCGCGCGGTATCTGGTCATTTGGGCGCTCCCGGTTGCGCGGACAGGGCGGCGCGGTCCCGACGCTTGCGGAATTCGAATACCGCCGATTGCAGTGCGGTGATCGCTTCGGTAAACGCTTCATCTGCCTGCGCTGCTGCATCCTCTGCCGCTTGATAGGCGTCCGCCGTCGCAACCTCTTCCGTCAGGTCCAGGAGCGCCTCATTGGCCCGCTGGCTGGAATTCAGGCATGCCATGGCGTACTCCACGTCCCGCGCGAGGTATTCCGCGAATTCCAGCGCATAGTCGGTCGGTGTGCGCCCCGTAGCATCCCGCTCGCTGCGCACCGCCTCGCTGGCCTGGGGCGCGGCAGGCTGCGCCGGCACATGCACGACGAATCGCGGAGCATCCATCCCACTGGACGCCAGCGGCAACGTCAGCACGTCCCGGCCCTCGATGTGGACGTGGATTTCCTCGCCCACGGCGGGCTGCGCCACAGACGCCAATTCGTTCATGCTCAGAATCTGACCGCGCCAGTGCAGGGTTTCGCAATCGTCCGGCACGGTGCAGATGTAGCCGTTGGCCGCAGGCTGCGCCCCGGCTACAGGGGCGCGCAGCTTGGACCGCACGGCGGATTCGATGGCGCGAAACATCGGCAGCAGTGACACACTGGGGCGCCCGTGCATGGCGCCAATTGCCAGGATCTCGGTGTCCGTCAGCACGCGCTGCGCGGCGTTGTTCTGGTTGGTCATATGCACCTCATGCATTCTTCGATGAAGATTTGCGCCTGGACCGCGTTGATCGCGTTGCCGTAGGCGCGCAGGCGTCCCACTCGGGCGGGAGCCCCATGAGCCAGCGGGAATGTGCCGGGTTCAACTGGCCTCCACTTGGCATCCCGGCATAAGAGCCAGTCAGCATCTCGCCAGTGGCCGTTAGTCGGGCTGGTTGGATGCCCACAAATCCGATGTGTGCCTGGCTCGCCAGCCCCATATTCACTTTTCGTCCGCTGGGGTGCTTGCCGGTCATCGTTGTGTCCGGGTGCGGTCGCTTCCCGCCGTTTCCGTCCGACGCCGCCGGGGTGTTCCAGCCCGCGAGTAGTACTTGATGGCAGAGCTGGACTTGACCAATCCCATGCCGGTTGCCTAGCTTCGCGTCTATCGTGTTCGGACTGCGCCACCCAGTAAGTTCGGTCGCGGATGTGCGGCGCACCGACGCCCGCAGCCGGAAAAGGGACCGCCCCCCAGGAGTAATCCATGGCTTCCAGGTCAGTGAATACAAGGTCGAACCAAGGATCTGCGTCCTTGCTTGCAACCTGCTCACCAAAGATTGCTGCAGGGCGGCGCTCCTGGATGAGCCAGTGCCAAGCCGGCCAGAGGTGCCGCTCGTCATCAAACGCAGTTCTTTTGCCTGCCGCGGAGAAAGGTTGGCAGGGGCAGGAACCGGTCCAAACAGGTCGATCGTCAGGCCAACCGGCGCGACGAAGGGCATAGGACCAGACGCCGATGCCCGCGAAGAAATGGCACTGTGTGTAGCTTCGAATGTCATCGGGGTGTACGTCCTCAATGCTGCGTTCGTCCACGTCGCCGGGGGCAATGTGGCCGGCCGCGATCAGGTTGCGGAGCCAGTCGGCGGCGTAGGGGTCGATTTCGTTGTAGTAGGCGCCGGCCTGGGCCATCACGCCTCTCCCTGCTGTCTACTGCACGCGGTTCGCACCCAGCAAACGGGCTTCTTGTCGTCCAAGCGACGAACCAGCCCCAGTTTTTCCAGGCGCATCAGCCAAGAGCGGACGGCGGCGCTATGTTGGTGCTGGCTGTTACCGAACCGCGGGCGCACCCTGTCGGCCACGTCGCGTGTCAGCATGCCGCCCCGCCATTCCAGCGCGGCGAGAACCTTTTTCTCGTATTCGGTGAGTTCCATCACGATGTCGCGCACGGTGTCGGTGTCCAGTTCGCGCAGATCAACGAATGCGCGGACGCATGTGCAGCCCAGATGAGAGGGCGATCCGCAGGTTTGGCAGTTGGCGGTCATTTCCCTTCTCCCAAGAACTCGGAAATAGCAGTCAGCTTCATCTTGGCCTGCTCTTTCTTGAGACGTGCCAATGCCTCTTGCCGCATTTCTGCAATACGCAGAATGTCATGAGCGCACTCATTGATGACTTCCTCGATCAGGGCGCGTAGATCCTTGTCTTGCCAATGACTGGACTGCGCCAGGAATTCAGTCAGGGCATTCCCCTCTTTCTTGCGGAGGTCGGCCAGCTCGTTGGCTTTTATGGCGGCTTTCTTGGCTGACCATTCATCAGAGTCGGCCTGTCTTTTCAGTTCGTTCAGTTCTTCGAGTGTCAATTCCCTTCTCCTGATAGGGCGGCGCGGGCGGCATCGATTTGCTCCCGCATCATCATCGGATCGTGCCAGTACACAATGTTTTGCCGGGAATCGGACTTCGCTCGCACCGCTACACCATGCGTTGCGAGCCAATCCAGCCGCGCCGCATCCAGCGCATCGCCAGCAGCGGGAGCGGGGCGCAAAGCATCATCGCGCCCGCTGACCCGTTCCCCGCGCTGGTGGAGCATCATCGCGAAGTTGCCCACGTCTACAGGGTCGCCCTTG
>Ga0180221_1001518_pt1 | contig 15198 bp, 14 predicted proteins | sample eDN5th37CKraftMG_FD_151339 | JGI IMG/M metagenome (GOLD analysis project Ga0180221, IMG submission 151339) | Enriched Miracle-Growth compost microbial communities from Emeryville, California, USA - eDNA 5th pass 37_C Kraft MG (version 2) (version 2) ...
GCTTCAACCGCCTCAAACACTTTCGCCGCTTCTCCACCCGTTACGATCGGCGCACAATCCACTTCAACGGCTTTGCTTTACTCGCTGCCGCAATGATCTGGCTCGGATGAATGTCGATTCACCCTAGCGGTTCGCACTGCGGGGATCCCAGCCAGGCTGGCAGACAGCTCGCCCTATCAGCAACACGGATCACATTTGGCTCCCTATAGAGTGGGAGAGAAATGTCTTTGTACAATTGCGGCCGCCGCTTGGATTTTCCTTGTGGCTGAAGGCATTATGCGCGCAGCCAATGTGGAGGGGCATTGTCGATGCGAACCCAGAACTCTGCTTTGAAGCGAATTCTCTGGCTTGCCCTGATCATACTGCTCCCTCTGACCGGCTGCTCGACGCAATCGGCACTTGCCCCGACGATCGAACCCTTGAGTTCCTCGAAATATGCGGCCGTAGTGGTCGATGCCGGCTCGGGAAAAATCCTTCATCAGTATGCGGCGCACGCCCCGCGCTATCCCGCCTCGCTCACGAAGATGATGACCCTCTATCTTCTCTTTGAGGCGCTGGATACCGGGGCCATAGCGCCGGGGAGCCAGATTCCTGTCTCGGCATATGCCGCCGCTCAACCGCCCAGCAAACTCGGCCTGAAGCCTGGGCAGTTCCTTGATGTGCAGACGGCCATTCTCGCGCTCTGTGTAAAATCCGCGAATGACGTGGCGGTGGCCGTCGCCGAGCGTCTCGGGGGTTCGGAACAGCAATTTGCAGCGATGATGAACGCAAAGGCTCGTGCGTTGGGCATGCAGTCAACCACATTCGCTAACGCGTCGGGATTGCCGAATCCGGCGCAGATTACGACGGCTTATGACATGGCATTGCTTGCGACCGCTCTGCAGCGACGCTTTCCCAACCGCTACCACTATTTCTCGAACCGCAGCTTTTCCTACGCGGGAAGAACCATCGAGGGGCATAATGATCTGCTTGGCCGCGTGAACGGCGTGGACGGGATCAAGACAGGCTATATTCGAGCTTCGGGCTACAACATGGCCACTTCGGCGGAGCGCGGAGGCAGGCGCATAGTTGTGGTGGTCATGGGAGGCGAAAGCGCGAAGTCGCGAGATGCGCAGGTGGAGCACCTTTTGGAAGCATACCTGCGTTCGTTTTAGGCGATAAGCTTTTGAACCGCGGTCGTTCGCAGGATCGTATCGCCCAGTCGCAATCCCGCGGCGATGGCCGTGAGGGTCGGATTTGGAAATCCCGCGGAACGGAAGGTCGCGGCACCGGCGACAAACAGATTCTCCGTTCCGAATACCCGCTGATCCGCATCCACGACACCGTCACCCGGCGAATGACCCATACGCGCCATTCCCATCTGGTGATAGCCGTCCTCGACCTCAGCCATGAAAGCCGGATCCCGGCGATCCAGCCGGGGGTCCATATCCACTCTTGCCAGGCCCTCGGTTGCCAGGAACTGCGCGACACGTGAACTGAACTCGGCGATTGTTTTCAGTTCTGCTTCGCCATCGATGCGCCAATCGATTTCAGCAAGCGGCATGCCGACTGCGTCCACCTGGTCGGTAAGCCGCAAACCGCTTTCCCGCAGCGGCATCTGCTCACCGGTAACCCTAAGAAGAATGCTGCGATCACCGGGATTGTAGATGCGGCGGCGGAGCAAGAGATGCAGTGCGGCCGGAACAGCCACTCTTGTGGCCGCCGCCAATGAGTGCCAATCCTGAACGGCTGCGGCCTCGAGCCTTCTCTGCATCAGGCCGCGGACAAGGCCCTTGATCGCCTTCAATCCCTCTTCATTCCTGGAATCAAAGACGAAGTGGGCCGCTATGCCGAGCAGCTTGTGTTTGCGCTGCGCTTCGGCCGTAAGCTTCAGTTTCGGTAGATATTTGAGACCGTCGATCACGGCTCCGTCGAATAACCGATGAAAGCGAGCCGGGTTTATTGGAGTGACGCGTCCCACATTGGCATCGACGTGATCGCAAAACCCGCGACCAAGCCAGGGATTTCCTGTCCATGGCGCCACTTTACGGTCAACCAGCGGCATCATGAGGAGGCGGGCTGTTTCCACTGTGCCCTGCGCGAGCACGATTTTTTCTGCCGATAACGCGTGGGTTGCCTTGTCCGGTCCGGCCACGATGACGCCGATGCGCCGCCCGTCTTCGGCACTCCAAAGGCCCACAACCGGAGCATTGGTAAGCACATGAAGGTTGGGATTTTTCGTCAGGTCCGCCCTGAATGCCCGAGCGAAATTGGGCTGAGGCGTCCAGCGCGTGAAGAAAAACGCGATGTCATCTCCAGTGTGCGGCGGGACGACTCCGAGCCTTCTCCAGACATTCTCATCATGTCGAATCCGATGTCCCATCCCGAGCAGTTCAAAAGCGCGTTCGTAGAAGGGCTCCAGCTCCTCCCGGCCAAAGGGCCAAGCACCGTCGGGAACCCAAGGACGCTCCTCGAAGATAATCCGATCGAATTCAAGGAGCTGGCCACCCCAGGCATTGGTTGTGCCGCCCAGCGCCCGGAACCGGGCGTCATGCAACCCTTTGAGCAGGTGACCCGTGGAAACAGCGGTGTCAAAGCGGACAGGCTCGTCATCCATTCGCCGTGGACCGCCCGCTTCCAGCAACAGCACGCGCTTTCCGCCCCGCGCCAGATGAACCGCGAGCGGAATCCCGACGGCTCCTGCTCCGACCACGACGACATCAGGGCGCTCAGGAAGTTGAGCCGCATCACGAAAATGCTCAATCATTCTCTGTTGCTGCGAGTTGCAGAAAAATCAGAAGTTGAACGGCGTATCAAGCTTAACCATCAATCGGAGAAGTCTAAGCCTACCGTTCACAAACTCACCGATAGATGAATCATAATTTTACCACAGGTTTTCTGGTCGGTATGATGGACAAATTGAACAGAGCACACGGGGGCATCTGGGGCAAGCGCGCGGAGGTTGTCGACCTTTGCCCTCCGCGTTGCTGGATTGCAAACGGATTGTACCTGTGAGCACTTGTTTTGCACCAGCAGCTACTGGCTAGCATCGAAGCCCGCCGACAGGGTGGAGGGTTGGAAGCAATTTTCCGATGGGCGGTGTTGACCTTCCCCCTACTGTAAGCCCCATAAAATTGGCATGAGGCAAGCGAAAGGAAGTTCTCATGCGATTTCACATCGAAAAGAAGCTCACGCCTGTATTCATCGCCGGCGCAATTGCCATCAGCGCCGGCCTCGCCTTCGCGCAGGGACAGATGGGACATGAAGGATCCGGCGGCCATATGGGGCACGGCGGTGATACGACGGCCGAATCGAACGCCTCCGCCAACGAAGCCACCAGAGGCTATCAGACAGCCAACGATCGCATGCATAAGGACATGGCGATCGAATACACGGGCAATGCCGATGTCGATTTCATGCGCAGCATGATCCCGCATCACCAGGGTGCGATCGATATGGCGCGCGTCGTGGTGGAGCATGGCTCGGATCCGGAGGTGCGCAAGCTGGCCGAGGACGTCATTTCGGCGCAGGAAGCCGAGATCAAGACCATGCGCGAGTGGCTGGCGAAGCACGGCTATTGAGCCAGGGGCGCGAGCGGGTTGCTATCCGCCCCTCGCCGCAGCGCGCGGTGGCGGAGGGCTGGTCAGCCCACGTCCCGCTGAGCTAACCGAAACAGTTAGTTACCAAAGTTTATTGTCTTGAGGCCCGCGAATCTCGCATCCATCGCGCGGCGGAACATACTCCTGTCCCGCCTGCCGGTCGGCGCCCCAGCCCCCCGCCCAAGTGCCGACCGGCTGAGGGCAAGTTCGTGTCCAGGAAAGCAAGTCGAATGCGCAAAACCATCCTCGTCCTCGCAATGTCGGCCTCGCTGGTCGGATGCTCGACAACCGAACGCGACGTGGGCGTCGGAACCGCAGCGGGCGCCCTCATCGGTGGGCTGGCAGATGGCGGGCGCGGAGCCCTTATCGGTGCCGGAGCCGGCGCACTAGGCGGTTTGCTGGTGCGCAACCTCAGGAACGGCTACTGCGAATATCGCGGCCGCAACGGACGGCTGTATCGGGATCGTTGCTAGCAGGTCCCCCAATCGGCCATCCCGCTATCGCCAAGCGTAAAAATCGGGCTTCCTGCGATCCGGCTGCCTCCGAGCTGGCTGAACTCGTCACGCACTTCAAGACCGTGATGGCGTCCATGTGGATTCCGTGACAAGCTCCTCGAGCGAAAGCTCTCAGGAGAAGCGTGGATGCGTGAAGATGCCTATGATGGAAGAGAGTCGCGCTCGTAGCGTGATATGCGCCAGGGCGTCCGGGCGACATGGCGCATTCCGCCGGGTCTGAGGGAGGCCGGAAATGACTGCAAATCCCGCCAAGGACAGCCCGCCGTCTCTCCGAGATGGAGGCGGGGCATGGTCTGGAAAGCAGATGCTTCTCCTGCCACTGCTGCTGGTCGTTCTGCTTGCCTTCAATGCCCTTTTCACCTTCACCAATGTCGCGGCAACGCCCTGGGTCCGTCCCGCCGCGGCGCTATCCGTTGAATTGGGCGTCCTGCTCGTCGCTATAGGGCTGTACCGGGCGGTACGCTTGCGGCTTGGTAGCGCTCTCAAACTGGCGCTGGCGCTCATCCTCTTCATCGCCGTGCTCCTGCGCTATGCGGATGTCACCGCGCCCACCATTTTCGCCCGCGAGCTCAATTTCTACTGGGATCTTCGGCATGTGCCGGATCTGGTGGTGATGTTCTGGCAGTCGGCAGGCATTTTTCGAGCGCTTGCCGTCTTTCTTACTGCGATTCTCGTCGTCCTCGCCTTCATGGCCTTCAGCATCTTTGGGCTGACGGTTATCGACAGGGCGGCTGCCCGGCGCTGGGGTCGGGCCGGCTTGATCGCCATCGGAGCGGCGGTGATCGCCCTGTTCGTCCTGGACCGTACCGGGCATGCTCTGCACAAGAGACTGGCTTTCGCCAAGCCAGTCTCGGTCTCCGCTGCGCATCAGGTGGCCCTCCTCACCGAGGCATGGCGCCTGCAGCACGGCGGCATCGCCAGCTTCAAGGAAGTCTTCGGCGAGGGCGTGACGGCTATGAGCGGTCGCGGCCGACCCGACGGCAGTGACGTATTCGTTATCTTCCTTGAGTCCTATGGTGACACGGTCGTGGACGATCAACGGCACTTCGCCCGCATGAAGCCGCGTTATGAGAAAATGCAGGCCAGCCTCGATGCAGCAGGCTGGCACGTCGTCTCAAGGCGCATCGAGGCGCCGACCTTCGGCGGCGGCTCGTGGCGTTCGCACGGCACGCTTCTGAGCGGCCTGCGCCTCAGCGACCAAACCCTCTACAACCTGCTGCTGTCGACGGATCACAAGACGCTCGTCAGCTATTTCAAGGATGCAGGTTACCGCGCGATCGCGGCCATGCCCGGCATCAAGCGCGCCTGGCCCGAGGGGGCCTTCTTCGGGTTCGATCGCATTTACGATGACAAGGGCTTGCAGTATCCTGGCCCCGATTTCGGGTTTTGGCGCATCCCGGACCAATACACGCTCTTTCGGACGCACGAGACCGAGATTGCCGCCGCGAAGCAACCTCTTTTCGCGGTGCTCGTTCTGATCAACAGTCACATGCCGTTTCTTCCCCTGCCCCCCTATGTCAATGACTGGTCTCTCTTTGCCACCAACAACGCCTATGAAACCGGTTCGGGCCAACCCGAGGACCAATCGGATCCGAACCGCCGCTACATGGATGCGATCCTCTACGAGTTCGATATTGTCGAGGACTTCATCACCGACTTCCTGCCGAAGGACGCGCTGCTGATCGTCCTCGGCGACCACCAGCCAGCCGGGACGGTTTCGGGACCGGATGCAGACTGGACGGTGCCTATCCATGTCTTCAGCCGGGACCCGGGTCGGCTTGCGCCGTTCAGGAATGCCGGCTTTGAATCCGGTCTGGTTCCAACACAGCGCACATCCGAGGGGATGGAAAACGTCCCCGGCCTTGTGCTCGAAGCCGCAAGTTTGGGACGCTCCACCGCTGTCAGCGGTCATCCGTGAAGAGGGTATCGACATTGAGCAACGGGCTCCCTTCCATCGACGCTGCAGCCGCCTGGGAGCTTGTATGCCGGGCAAGCGCCGCACGGCGCGTTTCGCCCGAAGGCCCTATTCGCATAAGCTTGGGCCATTCTTGGAACGGTCCAGAGGCGGCGCTTGTCGTCAATCCCGAGGGCACCTGGCTTGCGGAGGCAATTGTTGTCGACGAGGCTGCTGAAATCTTCGATCTCTACCTTCCGCTTTGTCGTCCGTCCCTCGTCATCGCTCACCTCGCACAAAGCCTCGATGGAAGGATAGCGACCAGTTCGGGCGATTCCCTTTATGTGACGGGTCCCGACAATCTCGACCATCTGCACCGCATGCGCGCCTTGGTCGATGCGGTTCTGGTTGGTGCCGGCACGGTTCGCTACGACGACCCTCAGATGACGGTGCGGCGGGTCTCCGGGCCGAATCCGGTGCGCGTCGTCCTCGATACAGAGAGGCGGCTCGGCCCCGACTTCCGCATCTTCCGGGATGGGCAGGCGCCGACCGTGCTCGTCTGCGCCGAGGACCGGCTGGACGGCTTGGATAAATCCGGCCCGCCCGGCACCGAGATTGTGGGTGTGCCGCGCCAAGACGATGGTCTCGACATTGCGGCGATCGTCGCCGCCCTTTCCGCCCGCGGGCTGCGCCGGCTTCTCGTCGAGGGCGGCGGCGTAACCGTTTCGCGATGGCTTCGGCAGGGCTGCCTCGACCGGCTGCAGATCACCGTCGCCCCGGTGCTCATCGGCTCCGGCCGCCCGTCGATCACGCTGCCGGAGATCGCCAAGCTGGCCGACGCCATGCGCCCCGAGACGCGCCGTTTCATTCAGGGCGAGGATGTGATGTTCGAATGCCGACTGAGCTGACAGCCCGAGCCTTCTGGGTCACCGGGCCCGGCCAGGGCACGTTGCGCGAGCAGCCGCTGCCCGAGCGGGGGCCCGGCGAGGTGCTTGTGCGTGCGCGCGTCGGCGCCATCAGCCGGGGCACGGAGAGCCTGGTTTTTCATGGCCACGTGCCGCCGGAGGAATGGACGCGCATGCGCGCTCCCTTTCAGGAAGGCAAGTTTCCATGGCCGGTCAAATATGGCTACAGCGTCGTCGGCGTGGTTGAACAGGGGCCACCGGAACTGCTCGGCCGCCGGGTGTTTGCGCTTCATCCGCACCAGGACCGCTTCATCCTCCCGATCGACGCGGTCCATACCATTCCCGATGCGGTGCCGGACGACCGTGCGGCACTTGCCGCAAGCGTCGAGACCGCTGTCAACGCGCTGTGGGACGCTACGCCGCGCCTCGGTGACCGGATCGTCATCATCGGCGCCGGGGTTATCGGCGCCTGCACCGCACGGCTGGCGCAATCGCTGGCCGGTTCCGAAGTCACACTTGTCGACCGCAACCCCGACCGCGCAGCGTTGGCGGACGCGCTCGGCGTCTCCTTTGCCCTGCCCGACGCAGCGCCGGGCGAGGCCGATCTTGTCATCCATGCCAGCGGCAATCCGGAGGGCCTATCGCTTGCCCTGCGGCTGGCCGGGTTCGAGGCGAAGATCGTGGAACTGAGCTGGTATGGCACAACAATGGTGCCCCTCAAGCTTGGCGACGCCTTTCATTCCCGTCGCCTGGTTCTCAGATCATCGCAGGTCGGCACATTGCCGGCGAGCCAGCGGGCGCGCTGGACTCATGGCCGCCGCCTCGCCCTGGCGCTCGAGCTTCTGCGCGACCCCGCCTTCGACCGCCTGATCACTGGACGCAGCCGCTTCAGCGATCTGCCCAGCGCCATGGCGGAGGTGACCGCGCCGGGCAGCACGGCCATCGTCCAGTTGGTCGATTATTCATGAGAAGCACGAGGATACTTCAATGTATAGCCTGACCGTCAGCGATCACGTCATGGTCGCGCACAGCCTGCGCGGTGAAGTATTCGGACCCGCGCAGCAGCTCCATGGCGCGACATTCGTGGTCGAGGCCGAGTTCCGCCGGCCCTCGCTCGACGAATCCGGCCTTGTGGTCGATATCGGGCTGGCGGGTGATGCCCTCCGTTCCATCCTTGCCCGTTTCGAATATCGAAATCTGGACGAACTGCCCGACTTTGCCGGGAGCAACACCACAACGGAGTTCATGGCCGGCTTCATCTTCAATGCGATAAGAGAGAAGATCGTGGCCGGCGGGTTGGGGCCAGGCATGGCGGAGGCGCTCGCCTCTCTCAAGGTGACGGTGCGCGAGACACCGCGCGCCTGGGCAAGCTTCGAGGGAGAAATCAGGTGACCCTGCATTTTGTCGTCCCCGGCGCGCTTGATCAGGTCACCGGCGGCTACCTTTACGACAAGCGGATCGTGGAGGGCCTGCGGGCGCGTGGCCGCTCGGTCCGGGTGCACGAGCTCGACGGCCGCTTTCCAGATGCCTGCGCCGTCGCCCTTGCCGCGGCCGCTGCCATGGCCGATACGGTCGGCGCTGGAGAGACGGTGGTGATCGACGGTCTCGCTCTGCCGGCCTTCCGCGAGCTTCTGCCAGCTCTCGTGGAGAAGGCCGCGGTGGTCGCCCTGGTCCACCACCCGCTTGCAAACGAGACCGGCCTTTCTGCGGACGAACAAGCCCGGCTCAGGGCCAGCGATGCGGCCTGCTTCCCTCAGGCGCAGCGGGTCATCGTCACCAGTCCGGCGACCGCCGAGGAACTCGCCCGCTACAACGTGCCGCAGGAGCGCATCGCCACAGTCATCCCCGGCACCGACCCCGCGCGGCGGAGCCCAGGCTCGCGTGACGGAAATATCCGCCTCCTCTCGATCGGTTCGCTGGTTCCGCGCAAGGGCCACGACGTGCTGATCCGCGCGCTCGCGGAACTGCCGGAACTTCCCTGGTCCCTGGTCTGCGCCGGCAGCAAAAGCCGCGATCCCGCGACGGCTCTGCGCCTTCGCGCATTGTGCCGAGAGTGCGGGCTTGAGGGGCGCATCACGTTTTCCGGCGAGATCGTCGGCGCCGAGCTGGACGAGGTCTATGCCAACGCCGACCTCTTCGTGCTGGCCTCGCACCACGAAGGGTATGGCATGGTCTTTGCCGAGGCTCTGGCGCGGGGTCTTCCCATCCTCGCCACCACGGCCGGAGCCATTCCCTCCACGGTTCCTGCCGGTTGCGGCATTCTCGTTCCGCCCGGCGATCACGAGGCCTTGGCCGAGGCGCTGCACCGCCTGATCTTAGATGCAGCGCTGCGGGAGGAACTTGCGCGGAATGCCTATCGAGCGGGACAGACCCTGCCCACCTGGGCCGAGGCCGCGGCAGCCTTCGACGCCGCTCTGCCCGGCGCATGAGCAGCTTCAGCCTGGACTGGCTGCGGTTGCGCGCCCCCTTTGACGCGGCCGCACGCTCGAGGCCCCTCCTGCAACGCTTCGCCCAGAACCTGCCAAGACCGGTGCGGCTCATCGACCTCGGCGCCGGCACAGGCGCAACGTTACGTGCTCTCGCGCCGACGATCGGCGGTGAACAGTCGTGGGTCCTGATCGACAATGACGCAGCGCTTCTCGACGCCTTGGCGCTGGAGATGTCGTGCTGCGGCTGGGTTTCCACGCCTGTAACCGATGGAATGGCGTTCTCGAACGCACGCTGTCACGTCCAAATCGTGCCCCATCAGGCCGATCTGGCGGGGGAGATCGAACACCTCGATCTGGCCGGGATCGATGCCGTCGTTGGCTCGGCGCTGCTCGACCTCGTTTCCGAAGGGTGGAGCGGGCGGCTGGCACAGCGCTGCGCCGCTTTTGGAGTTCCCCTCTATATGGCCCTCTCCTTCGACGGCCGGTTGTCGTGGAGCCCCGGCGATTCCCGGGACGATCTCCTGCGACAGGCGTTTCTGGAACATCAACACCGCGACAAGGGTTTCGGTCCCGCCCTGGGGCCGGACGCGACGCGCGTCACGGCAGGGGAGCTTGAGCGGCTCGGCTTCGATGTCACCCTTGCAGAGAGCGACTGGCACATCGGACCGCAGGACATGGCAATGCACCGAGCCCTGCTTGCAGGGCTTCAGGATGCAGCCTGCGAGCAGGCGCCACAGTTTCAGGACGATATCGAAGCATGGGCTGCATCGCGGCGGCGGCAAATCGAGGCCGGCACGCTCAGCACAATCGTAGGCCATCAGGATCTGCTGGCTTATCCTCCGCCCTTCAGCCGCGCATAAACATCACCTGAACGTGCGTTCCTCGCTTCTCCCTCAAGCAGGCGTCGCAGATCGCCGGGCCCGACCCATCCATCGAGGACGAGCCGAGGGCTCTCGCCGCGCGCCAGATTGAATTCGTAATCTCCCAGCGCCATCAGGCGATCGATGCAGGCCGTGGCGATGCCGGCAGCGGCCGGAATATATTCGAAAGAAAGATGTGGGACGGCATAGGACAGGCCGCGCAGCACCTCTTCCTCATAACCCTCCACATCGATTTTGCAAAACGCCGGCCGGCCATGCGCCTCGATGAGGGCATCGAGCGTGGTGACGGATACGGAAACGGTTTCGTTCCATCGCACGCGGTTGAAGCCTTTTGTTTCGCGTACGGTCTCCAGCCAATGCGTGGACAAGGTGCTCACTGTCGGCGTTCGCTCGCTGACATGCAATGTTCGCCGCCCGATCTCGGCACCGACGGCCTCCTCGACCAGCACCACGTTCATGCTGCGGCCATAGAGCCATCGCAGAACCGCCATGCATTGGGGCTGCGGCTCCACCGCCACGATCCGCGCGCCAAGCTGCGACCAGGTGCGAATGCGGTTGCCCACATGGGCGCCGATTTCGAAGCACAGGTCTCCAGGGCGGATAAAGCTGCCATAGAAGAGGCGTCGTGCGCGGGCGCGAAAGGGGTCGCCATAATAGATGGCGAGGGAGCGGGCGAGGCCCAGACGCGTGCTAACCCGCATGTTTCAGGCTTGCCCCGAATGCTCCCCGCAGAACGACGCCAGCGCGCACGAGGCGGCCGGCGAAGAGGCGCTCGCCATAGGCACCGAAGGGACGCAGGAGATCTTTGCCGTGCGGCAGCGCCGCAGCCTGATCGAGCCGAAGCCCCTCTTCCGCAGCGAGGGCGCAAAGCGCAGGCAGCGACAGATGGCGGACCGGCACCCTGTTATACCCGCGGACCGTCCAATGGGCGAGATTGAACCGATGGGGCATGACGATAACGATCCGGCCTTCCGGCTGCAGAACGCTCCGTGCACGGCGAAGCATCGCCGCGGGCGACGGCATATGCTCCAGCACTCCAATGAACAGCACGACATCGAATTTTCCGAAGTGTTCCGGTGTCAGCTCTTCAGCGCTCATCTGGGCGAACCGCAGAGAGTGCGATCCGCAAGCCAGCCCGTTTGCCGCGGCGCGGTCGATCATGCGCGAGGAGAGATCGATGCCGACCCCTTCTCCGATCCAGGGGTGTAGCCGGATCAGGTGCTGCCCCGTGCCGCACCCGATATCGAGCACGCGGGGCCGGTCGAGACGGACGCAATGCGCGCTCAGATAATCGATATGCGCGGCAAAGGCCTCGGCGCGCGCGGAAGCCGGCCCATGCTCGAAATCCCACCGCTCGGCCAGCCGATCGAAGATTGCCGCGGTGTCCTGGAACGAAACGATTTCATTGCTCGACACGCCCGTCCCCCCTCGCGTTGCGATTCAACCAGACGATGTCCACGACGAAAGAAAAGCAGAGCGCAGCAAGCGCGCCTCCTGCGACCAGGGATCCCAGAAGGGGGCTAACGACTGGTACGAGGCATATCGTGAGCGCCAGGACCTGCACGACGCAGACGACCTTGCGCCGGTTGCTTTCCGGCAGATCCGCAGACAGATGCGGCCAGAAGAACCATGCCATCACGAACGCGTAGCGCAATCCCCCGATTGCAAGCACCCAGGCTCCTGCCTTGCCCATATCGTAGGCCAGAACGGAGAGTACGACCAGGAACAGCGCATCCAGTTCCCAGTCGAAACGCGCACCGAAAGGCGAGGAGAACCCGGTTCGCCGGGCGATCCAACCATCGGCGCCGTCAAGCAGCAATACGGCGACGGCACCGAAAAAGAGCAGCCATCCGCCAAAGCTGGCCTCTTCAACCAGGCCGATCGCCCCGCCGATCAGCGCAACCAGCACGCCACGGGCGAGCGTCACGCGATTGGCAGGTCCAAATCGGGTCCGTGGCAAATGGTGCCGCAGGTTGAACAGAATGATGACGGCGACCGCGATTCCCCAGGCTGCGCTTGCATAGACATAGCGCGGCCCCGTGCCAGGATCGCGCGCAATTCCATACGCGCTCGCGATGAGCACCATGCCGGCAAGTGCCAGATGCACGCCCACGCTGGCGGCGAGCCGCTGCGCTCCACGATCCTGCGCCGCATGACGAAAGCTGATCGCCGCCATTTAAGGAACCTTCACACAACCTTCATCTTGTCCCGAGACGAAGGCGTATGCAAGCTGCGGGACATTGCGAGGAAGAGACGTTGCCGCTGCTGCCAGCCTATGGTTATTCCTCATCGGGCAATGCGGATCGTTTGCCATGCAAGGTCCCTTATCCTCGCTGCTCTCTTTCAGGGCACTCCTGCTCGCTGTCGCCCTTGCTGGCCTGGCGGTTGGCGGGATCGCATCGGCCCTCGGCCTGGCCTGGGCGGATGGGGCATGGGTGGCCGGCACGGTGCCCGTCTTGGCCGCGCTGATCCTGGAGATTGTCACCAGCCTGCGCCGCGGCGAAGTCGGCCTCGATCTGATCGCCGGTCTTTCCATGTCTGCCGCGCTGGCTTTCGGGGCGCCGCTTGCGGGAAATGTCGTGGCCCTGATGTATGCGGGCGGCCAGTTCCTCGAAAGCTATGCGGAAGGTCGGGCGCGCCGGGAGATAACCGCCCTGCTTCACCGTGTTGCACGCAGCGCGATGCGATACGTGGACGGTCGCCTGGAAGAAGCGCCGATCGATATTCTCTCTCCCGGCGATCGAATCCTGGTCCGTCACGGCGAGGTGGTGCCGGTCGATGGCGTGCTCGCTTCGGCAAGCGCGCTGCTCGACCAGTCCGCCCTAACCGGCGAGAGCATGCCGGCGGAAAAGAACCCCGATGACGAAGTCCTCAGCGGCTCGACCAATGTGGGCGATGCCTTCGACCTCACAACGACGCGCCCCGCCGCCGAGAGCACCTATGCCAATATCGTCAGGCTGGTCAGGCAGGCGCAGGAAAGCAAGGCGCCGAGCGAGCGCATCGCCGATCGCTATGCGATCTGGTTCCTCGTGCTCACGCTGCTGATCGCCGGGGGCGCGTGGTGGCTGTCAGGAGATCGGATCCGGGCGCTCGCCGTGCTCGTGGTCGCTACGCCCTGCCCCCTGATCCTTGCGCTACCGGTTGCGATCATCTCCGGGATGTCGCGCGCGGCCAAGGGCGGTGTGCTCGTCAAGAGCGGTGGAGCGCTGGAGGCGCTCGCGAAGGTTCAAACGGCGATCCTGGACAAGACAGGCACGCTGACCTTCGGTCAGGCCAAAGTCGGCGACATAAGGACCGTGGAGGGGTGGACGGGAGAAGAAATACTGCGGCTGGCCGCCTCTCTCGACCAAGCGTCCAGCCACGTGATCGCGGAGGCGCTGGTCACGGACGCCCGCCAGCGAGGCCTCGTCCTTTCGCCGCCCTCCGAAATCAGCGAGGTCGCGGGCACGGGAATTTCGGGCGTGGTGGATGGCCATGCCCTCGTGGTCGGAGGCAGCCGATTTGTGCGGGACCGGGCTCACCGCGGCGATCCCTACGCGCTCCGCACCGGTATTCCGGAGGGCAGCGTCGTCGTCGCGGTGGCAGTGGATGGAGCTCTGGCCGGCATCATCACGCTCGTCGACGAGCTCCGGCCGGACGCTTCCGCCATGCTGGATGCCCTGCGCACGGCTGGCATCCGCAGGATCGTGATCGCTTCCGGCGACCGGCAGGACGTGGTCGACGCGGTAGCCGGCAGCCTTGGACTTTCCGATGCCTTCGGTGAGATGGATCCCGCCGGTAAGGTCACGGTCGTGGCGCAGGAGCGGGCACGAGCGCCCACAATGATGGTGGGCGACGGTGTCAACGATGCGCCGGCTCTGGCGAGCGCGGATGTCGGCGTCGCGATGGGCGCACGTGGCTCCGCCGCATCATCCGAGAGCGCCGACATCGTTCTCCTGGTCGACCGCCTCGACAATCTCACTTTTGCTCTGAAAGTCGCCCGCCGCACGCGGAATATAGCGCTGCAGAGCGTGCTTGTCGGGCTCGGCCTCTCAATTATCGCGATGATTGTCGCTGCCTTCGGGTTTTTGCCGCCCGTGGCGGGCGCGCTGGTACAGGAAGCCATCGACATCGCCGTGATACTCAACGCGCTTCGGGCTTTGAGGTGAGCTTTCTGGACCAAAAGGGCAAATTGGTCGATTATGTTCGTGGCGACGCTCGCCATGCCCGTCTCCTTGGCGATTGAAGCCGACGGTCGACGGCTGCGCATATGGGCTGCACAGGAGGGATCACGATGCTGTACGTAGACATCCCCACCCGCTCCGAATTCAGCGCGCTTAACGAGGTCAGGAGCGATGCTTGCGTATCGATCTATCTAAGAACGACGCCGCTCACGCAGGATATAGACGCTTCACGGATCGAGCTTGGAAACCTGGCCCGGCAAGCGCGCGAGCAGCTGGTGGCCGTGGGCCTCGACAAGAGGCGGCTCGCGCCCCTAATGGAAGAGTTCGATGCACTGGCCGAGGACGAGGAGTTCTGGCGCCTGCAGGCCAACAGCCTCGCAGTCCTCGCCACCCCTGATACGCTGCGAACCTTTCGGCTTGCCAACCACCTCACTTCCTTGGTCGAGGTCTCGGATAGGTTTCACCTGAAGCCCCTCCTCCGCGCCATCACCTTTCCGCACTCGGCCTACATTCTCGCACTCTCCGAGAACGCAGTTCGACTTGTGGAGATGCATGCCGACCTGCCTGCCGCCACGCTGAAGATCGCCGACATGCCGAAGAGCGCCGCGGGCGCGGCGGGCAAATCCACCCTCAACGAGCGTTCCCCGAGCGGGCGCATCCACGGCCTCGAAGGCCAGAACGTCCGTTTCCAGCAATATGCGCGCAAGGTCGATGCAGCGCTGCGACCGTTCCTCGCTGGACGCGAAACGCCGCTGGTCCTGGCAGCCACGGGGCGGTTGGCCTCAGTCTTCCGCGCCGTGAACAGCTATCCCCATCTGTTGCCGGACGGCATC
>Ga0180221_1001519_pt1 | contig 15181 bp, 12 predicted proteins | sample eDN5th37CKraftMG_FD_151339 | JGI IMG/M metagenome (GOLD analysis project Ga0180221, IMG submission 151339) | Enriched Miracle-Growth compost microbial communities from Emeryville, California, USA - eDNA 5th pass 37_C Kraft MG (version 2) (version 2) ...
TGCCAATCGCCCAGCACCGCCTGGACCAGCGCGAGCGCGGCGACCGCCGCGGTGTCGGCGCGCAGGATGCGGGGGCCGAGCGCGAGCCGCACGCTGTTCGCGCGCCTGAGCAGCAGGGTGCGCTCCTCCTCGGCGAAGCCACCCTCCGGCCCGACCAGCACGGCGAGCGGCGGCACGCCGTCCTTCGCGGCCGCGCGCAGCGCCGTAACGGGATCGGCGATCTCGGCGTCCTCGTCGCAGAACACCAGAAGCCGCGCGGCATCGGCGACGGCCTCGTCGAGTTTGATCGGCGCGGCAACCTCCGGCACCGCGAGCACGCCGCATTGCTGCGCGGCCTCGATCACGTTGGCCTGCATGCGCTCGAGATTGATGCGGGTGACCTGGGTATGCCGCGTCAGCACCGGCTGCAGCCGCGACGCACCGAGCTCGACCGCCTTCTGCACCACGTAATCGAGCCGCGCATGTTTCAGCGGCGCGAACAGGTAATGCAGGTCGTTGGCCGGCGGCTGCGGCCGCAGCCGCTCCTCGGCGCGCACCGAAGCCGCCCGCTTGCCGGCCTCGGCGAGCGTACCGCGCCATTCGCCGTCGCGGCCGTTGAACAGCAGCACCGCGTCGCCGCGCGTCAGCCGCAGCACGTTGCAGAGGTGGTTCGCCGCGTCGCGGTCGAGCGCGACCGCAGCGCCGGAACCGAGCGGCGCATCGACATAGAGCCGGGGGGTGCGGAAATCGTAGCGGGCCATCGCGGAATGCCGGTGACGACAGGCCCCGGTGCGAGCGGGACCGCCGACCGCATGGCACAAAACGCCGCGGCGCGGTATCGATTTCCGCCGATCCGGCCAAAAAGGCCGGCCGCGCGCCGCTTTGCGGTCGCATTCGGCTGCCAGAAGACCTATCAAGGAGGGCGATGACGGTTGCGTGCGATGGAGAAAATCCAATAATCATGCGGACCGGGCCGTCGGGATCGAGCGCCACTATCGCCACCATGATCAGAACTGTCCTTCTTGCACTTGTCGCGCTGCCGCTGATGGCCGGCGATCTCGCGTTCGCCCAGGGCAAGGCGGCTGCGCCAAATCCGTTCGAACAGGGCGCGGCTCCCGCGACAAATCCGTTCGAGCGGGGCGCTCCGCCGCAGGGCCAGCCACAAGGGCAGCCTCAAGGCCAGCCGCCGCAGTGCATCCAGGAATTCATCAAGCTGCGTGACGCGGCACAGAAGCGCGGCCAGGCGATCCAGGCCGCCGCCAAGCGCAAGGCGGCGCCGCCGGAGCTTTGCGGCCTGTTCAACGCCTTCGTCGCCGCCGAAGCCAAGGTGGTGAAATTCGCCGAGGACAAGAATGTCTGGTGCGGCATTCCCCCGCAGGCGATCGAGCAGATGAAGAACATGCACCTGAAGTCTCAGGAAACCCGCACCAATGTCTGCAAGGTCGCGGCGCAGGGTCCGCGGCCGAGCGGCCCCTCGCTCGGCGACGCGCTCGGCGTGACGCCGGTTCCGAACGCCAGCAACGTCAAGCGCGGAAGCGGCACCTTCGACACGCTGACCGGTACGCCGCTCGTCCGATGAGCGGCGGGGCCGGACGGGTCGCCGATGCGACCGGCAACTGGGTCGACACGCTCGCGCCCTCCACCGCCCGGCCCTATCTCCGCCTCGCCCGTCTCGACCGCCCGATCGGCTCCTGGCTCTTGCTGATGCCGTGCTGGTGGTCGCTCGGTCTCGCCGGCATGAAGGCGCGCGAGCTGCCGAGCGTCTGGTACGTCATCCTGTTCTTCATCGGCGCCTTCGCGATGCGCGGCGCCGGCTGCACCTGGAACGATCTGGTCGACCGCGATCTCGATGGACAGGTCGAGCGCACCCGCTCGCGGCCGATCCCTTCCGGTCAGGTGACGCCGACGCAGGCCGCGATCTTCATGGCCGCGCAGGCGCTGGTCGGTCTCGCGGTGCTGCTGCAGTTCAACCGTTACACCGTGCTGTGCGGCTTCGCCTCGCTCGGCGTGGTCGTCATCTACCCATTCATGAAACGCATCACCTGGTGGCCGCAGATCGTGCTCGGCCTCGCCTTTTCCTGGGGCGCGCTGATGGGCTGGCCGGCGATGCTCGGGCGGCTCGACCTCGCCCCGCTCGTCCTCTACGCCGGCGCGATCTCCTGGGTGATCGCCTATGACACCATCTATGCGCATCAGGACCGCGAGGACGACGCGCTGATCGGCGTGAAGTCGACCGCGCTGCTGTTCGGCGAGAACACCAGGCCGATGCTCGTCCTGTTCTACGGCCTCGGCGTCGCGCTGATCGCCGTCGCAGGCGCGCTGGCCGGCGGCGGCGCGGTGTTCGGCATCGGCCTCGCGATCTTCGCGTTGCATCTTGCCTGGCAGGTGCGCCGGCTCGACATCGCCGACCCGGCGCTCTGCCTGCGGCTGTTCAAGTCGAACCGCGACGCCGGCCTGATCCTGTTCGCCGCGATGCTGCTCGACGTCGCGCTGCCCTGGTGACGGCCGGCGCGGCCTGACACCTTCACGGTGTCCGGTAATGGTTGCAGTTGCGCCGCGGCATCGCGACAATGCGCTCAGGTATTTGGATACGGACAGGCCTAGGATCGGCCGGACCGGCCGGAGACCCGTCAAACCGACAGATGAAACCGACGTCCGTTCTCATATCCGGCGGTGGCATCGCCGGGCTGACGCTCGCCATCCTGCTCAAGCGCATGGGATGGCAGCCGACGGTGGTCGAGCGCAACGATGCGCCCTCCACCGAAGGCTACATGATGGACTTCTTCGGCAGCGGCTGGGACGTCGCCGAGCGCATGGGGCTGATCGGCGACCTTAACGCCATCCATTATCCGATCAAGCGCATGGAATTCGTCGACGGCGACGGCCGCGCTTATATGACGGCGCCGATCGAGCGGATTTCCCGCGCGCTGTCGCACCGCTATTGCTATCTGCGCCGCTCCGATCTCGAGCGCATCCTGTTCAACCGCGTCCGCAACAAGGGCGTCGACGTCCGGTTCGGCACCACCATCGAGAGCCTGTCGGAAACGGCGGACGACGTTTCCGCGACGTTCAGCGACGGCAAGCGCGAATCCTTCGCACTGGTGATCGGCGCCGACGGCATTCATTCGCGGGTGCGCGATCTCGTCTTCGACCCGGCGCGCACGGTGATGACTTATCTCGGCTACTACGTCGCCGCGTTCCATTTTTCCGATATCCATCACGATCTCGGCAACGCGCTGAAGATTTGCGAGGAAACCGATCGCACCGCGATGCTCTACCCGCTCGGCGCGACGCGCGCCGACGCGACCTATCTGTTCCGCCATCCCGACATCGGTCAAGTGCCGGCCGCCGACCGCATGCCTCTCTTGCGCCAAGTCTTCGCCGGCGCCGGCTGGATCATCGGGCGGGTGCTCGACGAGCAGCCCGGCACCGCGCCGGTGTTCTTCGACAGCGCCACCCAGGTCGCGATGCCGGAGTGGCACGCCGGCCGGATCGCGCTGATCGGCGATGCCTGCGGCTGCCTGACGCTGCTCGCCGGGCAAGGCTCGCACATGGCGATGGCCGGCGCCTATGTGCTGGCGCGCGAGCTCGAACGCGCCGCCACCCATCAGGAGGCCTTCGCCGCCTACCAGCGCTTCCTCAAGCCGCAGGTCGAGAAGCGCCAGCGCGACGCCGCGTGGTTCGCGAAGTTCTTCGTGCCGAGCGAGCGCTCGCGGCCGTGGCTGCGCCGGCTGGCGATCGACGCGATCCTCAGCAGCCTCGGCATCGCGATCACGCTGGGACAGTTCGGCAGCAAAAGCGCGCTGGCGAATTACAGGTGAGCTTCCTACTCCGCTCATTCCCGCGCTCACATCGGGTCTACCCGATGTGAGTCTTTAAATGCACAAGTCGGGTACACCCGACTTGTGACCGGGAATCCAGAGATGCAATCAAAAGCCTATCATTGAAATCTGGACCCCCGCTTTCGCGGGGGTGAGCGATGGGATTAATCGTCGGTGTCGCGGCTGCGGGGCATCGCGTATTTCGGCGCCGCCGGGTTCTTGCCGACCGAGCCGGTGACCTCGAGCTCGTCGCCCTCGCCATCGACGAAGCCGTCCTCGCCCGGCACCGCCTCGATCTGTTTGCCGGTCTTGTCACCCGTCTTGCCGATCGAGCCGGTGGTCATGCGATCGCCGCCGCGATGGGCGTATTTCGACTTCTGCAACTGCCGCGCAAAGGCGACCTCGCCGGGGATCGCGTTCGGCCGGCAGGCGCTGCGGCCGCTGCGGCGGCGGATCAGGTCGAGATGCAGGTGGTTGTAGTGAAAGATATTGTAGCCGGGGCTCAGCACCGTGGTGAAGCGGTCGCAGGCCGCCATCTGCACGTCGTGCAGGAAGGCGGATTCCTCCGGCGCGCCGTTCCAGCCCTTCTGCACCGTCACCTTGCGGCCGTCGGCGAGCACGAAGGCGGCGACGTCGAGCGCGTTGCCGAAGGCATGTTCGGAAATATGCGGCGTCGAATTGCCGACCATGCCGCGGCATGAATAGGCCGAGATCTGCTTGATCTCGACGACCGGCTGGCGGAACCAGCGCATCGCGGCGGGCTGCACCGCCTCGGCGATCCACTTGTCGAGCGCGGCGACCATCGGACAGGCGAGCGTCGCCGGTGGCGACAGCGCCGTCTTGATCACGCCGGTCACCGCCGGCCCGCGCGCCGGACCGAGCTTCGGCAGCGCGTCGTTGTCGTAGCTGCGCGGATCGTGCGGCGGCGCATAGGTCTGCTGCCGCCGCCTCGGCACGACGGCGTCGTCCGGGATATCGTCGGCGCGGGGCGGCGCGGCGGCCGGCGCGGTCTGCGGCCGGTCAATCGGCAGATCGTAGCCGCGCGCGGAACTGCCGCGCGGCTCGTAGCGCGGCGGCTCATAACGCGGTGCTTCATAGCGCGGCGGCGGCTCGTAGCTGCGCGGCGCGCTGGCGACGCCCGGCGCTTCGATCGACATCGGCTGGCCGGACGGCGGCGGCGCGTAAGTCTGCGGCGGAGGCGGCGCGTAGGTCTGCTGCGACGGCGGCGAATAGACCGGCTCCGGCGACGAAGCCGGCGCATAGGTCTGTTGCCGCGGATAAGGCGGCGTCGGCCCGCCCCAGCCGGGCGGCACCGAACCGGTATTCGGAATGCTGGCCGGCGGCCGCAAGGCCTCGGTGTAGCCGATCGCCTGGTCGGGGCCGAAGGCCGCGACCTTCAGCGGATATTCCGCGCCGCAGGCGCCCGGTCCCTCGATCGGCGCGATCCGCACGATGCCGGACCCGAGATGCACCGCGCCGGACTGCATGCACTGCGCCTCGGCCTCGGCGCGCCACGGCGCCCGGTCGGCCATTTCGACGACGCTGCGGCCGCAGCCCGCCAGAAGGACGAGCACGGCGAAGCCGACGGTATGGAAACGCACGCCACGCATAGCCTCGTGAAAATGCGAGCGATCCGATTAATGAGGCTTCAACGCTGCGCGGTGGAAATTCGTTAAGGATAAGAAATCGTTTCCAGGCAACGAGCCGCGCGTTGGCATTCATCGACGCCCGTCATGAGAAGCAGACTCGGTCATTCCGGGGCGGAGCGCCGGAACGCGGTGGCGGCGCGCCGAACCCGAATCCAGATGCATCATCGGAGATCGTTTCTGGATTCCGCGTCCGGCTCTGCGAGCCGTTCCGGAATGACAGTGTCAACCGCGCGAAAACTCGAGCGCCACGCCATGCCACGCATCGCGAATCGAAATTCTGCCGCCCGCCGATTCGCCGTTCGCAATTGCGGAAAGAGTCATGCGGATTTCGCAACCGGTAATGACGCATAAGCGAAGGCGACTCCAAAACAGCCCGTCCGGGACCAAATGCAGTTGATTTGGGCGGTGAATGTCGAGACGCATCGATCGAAAACACTCGCAATTCGCCCGCTCCACGACCGAAAATTTCGTCGTCCACAACGCACGCTCCGGCGGCGGAGACTTTTCCGCCTGCGATCAATCGCTTGGCCCGGTCATGTTTGGCACGCATGTCCGCCGCGCATGGATTTTGGCCGCGCGGGAGATTTTCGCATTCCGTTCCAGTGAATCGGTTTGCTAGACTCGATCGCGTTGCCATCGACATTGCCATCGACATGGAGGTCCATGCCGTGAACCTTGCATTGAGATTGAACATGCTGGCAGTTTGCGTCGTCTTCGTTTTCGTCGGCGCGGTGCTGCTCGGAGCTTTCTGATTTCGGAGCAAGCCGAACGACAATGCCGGAACGATCGGACCGGCCGATGGATCGAACACCGGGGACAGCGCTCTCCGGTGTTGTTTTTTTTGAGACGTCCAGATGCGGCCGAACGGCCCGCACAACGTCACCCTGAGGTGCGAGCCGCCACAAGCGCGTTCACGCGCGTCTTCGACGCGCTATGGCGGCGAGCCTCGAAGGGTGGCGGCCGTCATCCTTCGAGGCGCGCCTGACGGCGCGCACCTCAGGATGACGAAGCGAGTGGGCCGTTACGCCGCCGCGCCCTTCAGCATGCTCGGCATGTAATTGAGGATCGGCGCGAGCCAGCGCTCGGTATCCTCGACGCTCCAGCCCTTGCGCCGCGCGTAATCCTCGACCTGATCGCGCTCGATCTTGCCGACGCCGAAATAGTGGCTGCGCGGATGCGAGAAATACAGCCCCGACACCGACGCGCCCGGCCACATCGCGAAGCTGTCGGTCAGCGCGATGCCGGCCGCGTTCTCCGCATCGAGCAGGCGGAACAGCGTCTGCTTCTCGGTATGGTCGGGCTGCGCCGGATAGCCCGGCGCCGGGCGGATGCCGCGATACTGTTCCGCGATCAGCTCGGCGTTCGAGAGCTTCTCGTTCGGCTCGTAGCCCCAGAATTCCTTGCGCACGTGCTGGTGCATGCGTTCGGCAAAGGCCTCGGCCAACCGGTCGGCCAGCGCCTTGCACAGAATGGCAGAGTAATCGTCATTGGCGCGCTTGAAGCGGTCGGCGATCACGTCCTCGCCGATGCCGGCGGTCACCGCGAAGGCGCCGATATAGTCAGCGACCCCGGTGTCGCGCGGCGCGATGAAATCCGACAGCGCGGTGTTGAAGCGGCCTTCCCGCTTCGACAGTTGCTGGCGCAGCGTATGCAGCGTCGCCACCGGCGTTTTGCGCGTTTCGTCGGCATAGACGTGAATGTCGTCGCCCTGCGCATTGGCCGGCCAGAAGCCGATCACGCCGCGCGCGGTGAACCACTTCTCGTCGACCACTTGGCGCAGCATGGCGAGCGCATCGTCATAAAGCGGCCGCGCCGCCTTGCCGAATTTCGGGTCGTCGAGAATGGCGGGATAGTTTCCGGACAGCTCCCAGGTGCGGAAGAACGGCGTCCAGTCGATGAAATCGATCAGCTCGGTGACCGGATAGTCGTCGAACGTGCGGGTGCCGAAGAATGTCGGCCGTCTCGGCGCGTTGACGCCGGTCCAGTCGAGCTTCAGCGCGTTGGCGCGCGCGGCGGAAAGCGGCAGCCGCGCCTTGTCGTTCTGCGCCCGGGCATGGGCGTCGGCGATCCTGGCGTATTCGGCGCGGACGTCGGCGACATATTTGCCGCGCGCGTCCTTCGACAGCAGCGACTGCGCGACGCCGACGGCGCGGCTGGCGTCGTTGACATGCACGGTCTGGCCGCGCTGGTAGTTCGGGTGGATCTTGACCGCCGTATGGACGCGGCTCGTCGTGGCGCCACCGATCAGCAGCGGCACGTCGAAGCCCTGCCGCTCCATCTCCGCCGCCACCAGGCACATCTCGTCGAGCGACGGCGTGATGAGGCCGGACAGGCCGATGATGTCGGCGCCCTCTTTTCGCGCGGTCTCGAGGATCTTCGCCGCCGGCACCATGACGCCGAGGTCGATCACCTCGTAATTGTTGCACTGGAGCACGACGCCGACGATGTTCTTGCCGATGTCGTGGACGTCGCCCTTCACCGTCGCCATCACGATCTTGCCGTTCGAGCTGGTATGGGCGCGGCCGTCCTTTTCCTTCTCCATGAAGGGCATCAGGTAGGCGACCGCCTGCTTCATCACGCGGGCGGATTTGACCACCTGCGGCAGGAACATCTTGCCGGCGCCGAACAGGTCGCCGACGATGTTCATGCCGTCCATCAGCGGGCCCTCGATGACGTCGAGCGGCCGCTTGGCCGCGAGCCGCGCTTCCTCGACATCGACTTGGATGAAATCGGTGATGCCGTGGACGAGCGCGTGGCTGAGCCGCTGCGTCACCGGCCTGTCGCGCCACGCCAGATCGACCTCCCTCGCCGCCGTGCCGGCGCCGCGGAACTTGTCGGCGAGCTTTAAGAGGTTTTCCGCCGCCTCGGGCTTGCGGTTGAGCACCACGTCCTCGCAGGCCTCGCGCAGCTCGGGATCGAGGTCGTCATAGACCGCCATCTGCCCGGCATTGACGATGCCCATATCCATGCCGGCCTGAATGGCGTGATAGAGGAACACCGAGTGCATCGCCTCGCGCACCCGCTCGTTACCGCGGAAGGCAAACGACAGGTTCGAGACGCCGCCGGAAATATGCGCATGCGGCAACTGCCGGCGGATCCGCCGCGTCGCCTCGATGAAGGCGACGCCGTAGCCGTTGTGCTCCTCCATGCCGGTGGCGATGGCGAAGATGTTCGGGTCGAAGATGATGTCTTCCGGCGGGAAGCCTACTTTCTTCACCAGAATGTCGTAGGCGCGCTTTGAAATCTCGACCTTGCGTTCAAGGGTGTCGGCCTGGCCCTTCTCGTCGAACGCCATGACGACCACCGCCGCGCCGTAGCGGCGCACGGTCCTGGCATGCCTGATGAATTCCGCCTCGCCTTCCTTGAGCGAGATCGAGTTCACCACCGCCTTGCCCTGCAGGCATTTCAGGCCGGCCTCGATCACCGCGAATTTCGAGGAGTCGACCATCACCGGCACCCGCGCGATGTCCGGCTCCGCCGCGATCAGATTGAGGAAGGTCACCATCGCGGCTTCGGAATCGAGCAGGCCCTCGTCCATGTTGACGTCGATGATCTGCGCGCCGTTCTCGACCTGATCGCGGGCGATGGCGAGCGCGGCGGTGTAGTCGCCGGCTGTGACCAGCTTGCGGAATTTGGCCGAGCCGGTGACGTTGGTGCGCTCGCCGACATTGACGAAGGGAATGTCGGCGGTGAGCGTGAAGGCCTCGAGGCCGGACAGCCGCAGCCGCGGCTCGATGACCGGCACCCGGCGCGGCGGCTTGCCTTCGACGGCCTTCGCGATCGCCGCGATGTGCTCCGGCGTGGTGCCGCAGCAGCCGCCGACCACGTTGACGAGGCCGGCGGATGCAAACTCCTCCAGCAGTCCCGCCATGAATTCCGGGCTCTCGTCGTAATAGCCGAACTCGTTCGGCAGGCCGGCATTCGGATAGGCGCAGATCAGCGTGTCGGCGACGCGACCGAGCTCCGCGACATGCTCGCGCATTTCCTTCGCGCCGAGCGCGCAGTTGAGGCCGACGGTGAAGGGCTGCGCGTGGCGCACCGCGTTCCAGAACGCCTCCGGCGTCTGGCCCGAAAGCAGACGCCCCGAGCGGTCGGTGATGGTGCCGGACAGCATCACCGGCAGGTCGACGCCGAGCTCTTCGCAAACATCGTGGATCGCCGCGATCGCCGCCTTGGCGTTCAGCGTGTCGAAGATGGTCTCGATCAGCAGCAGGTCGACGCCGCCGTCGATCAGCCCGCGCACCTGCTCGGCGTAAGCGTCGCGCAACTGGTCGAACGTGACGGCGCGAAAGCCGGGGTTCGAGACGTCCGGCGAGATCGACGCGGTGCGGTTGGTCGGGCCGAGCGCGCCGGCAACGAAGCGCGGCTTGCCGTCCTCGGCCTGCGCGGCCATCGCCGCGTCCTTGGCGAGCCGCGCGCCAGCGAGGTTCAGTTCGCCGACCAGTTGCTCCATCGCATAATCGGCCTGCGCGATCGCGGTCGATGAGAAGGTGTTGGTGCAGACGATATCGGCCCCGGCGCGGAAGTAAGCGAGATGGATATCGCGCACCGCGTCGGGTCGGCTGAGGTTCAACAGATCGTTGTTGCCGCGCACTTCGCGGTTCCAGGCATCGAACCGCGCGCCGCGATAGCCGGCCTCGTCGAGCTTCAGTCCTTGAATCATGGTGCCCATCGCGCCGTCGAGCACCAGAATGCGCTGCCTGGCGGCTTCCGCGAGCAAAGTTCGGGCGTTGGTATGGGACGGTGTGGGCACGAGACTGGTCCTGTTGTTAGCTTGCCTGCCGCACCGGCTCGCGCGCTTCACGCGGCCGCACGCCGAGCAGATGGCAGATCGCGTAGACGAGGTCGGCGCGATTCATCGTGTAGAAATGGAAGTCGCTGACGCCCTGATCGAGCAGGTCGAGCGCCTGCTCGGCGGCGACCGAGATCGCGATCAGCTTGCGCGTCGCGACGTCGTTCTCCAGCCCCTCGAAACGCTCGGCCAGCCACGACGGCACCGCGGTGCCGCAGCGCGCGGCGAAGCGCGTCATGGTCTGGTAGTTCTGCACCGGGATCAGCCCGGGCACGATCGGAATATGGATGCCGCGGGCGCGGACGCGCTCGAGATAGTGGAAGTAGAAATCGTTCTCGAAGAAGAACTGCGTGATGGCGCGGCTCGCGCCGGCATCGACTTTCGCCTTGAGCATGTCGATATCGGCGTCGATGGTCGCGCTGTCGGGGTGCTTCTCCGGATAGGCCGACACCGACACCTCGATGTCGGAGGCGATGCGCTTGATGCCGGCGGTCAGTTCCGCCGCGTTGGCGTAGCCGCCGGGATGCGGCCGGTAACGCTCGCCCGCGCCGTCGGCCGGGTCGCCGCGCAGCGCCACGATGTGACGCACGCCGGCGGCGTAGTAATCGCGCACCACGCGGTCGATCTCCTCGCGCGTCGCGCCGACGCAGGTCAGATGCGCGGCCGGCGTGAGCGGGGTGTCCCTGATGATGCGGCGGACGGTGGCGTGGGTGCGCTCGCGGGTCGAGCCGCCGGCGCCATAGGTGACCGACACGAAATTCGGGGCGAGCGGCGCGAGTCGTTCGATCGAGCTCCACAGCGTCCGTTCCATCTCGTCGGTGTTCGGCGGAAAGAACTCGAACGAGACGTTGAGCGGCTTCATCCGCTTGGCGAAGCGGCTGGCGCGCATGGCGGAATTCATCACGCCACCTCGCGGGAGGGTTTGGCGGCGATCAGCGCGCGGGCATCGCGCGCGAGCCAGAGCGACACCGCGATCTTGCCTTCGGAGCCGGGCTCCGGCGGCAGGCTGCGGAACAGCACCGGGTCGAGACCGGCCGCGCTGATCCACTGGTTGACCATGTCCGGCGCGAAGCCGAGCCGGCGATGCGCGTATTGCTCGCGCAGGAATTCCTGCTCGTGCGGCGCGAAGTCGACGATCAGAAGACTGCCGCCGGGACGCAGCACCCGCGCGGCTTCCGCCACGGCGCGCGCGCCGTCGTCGAGGAAGTGCAGCACCTGATGCAGGATCACCGCGTCGAACGAGTCCCGCTCGAGCGGCAGGTCGTAGATGTCGCCCTGCCGCACGCTGCAATGGCGCAAGCCGGCGCGCTCGAGCCGGTCGCGCGCCAGCAGCAGCATGTCGAGCGACATGTCGATGCCGAGGCCGCGCTCGACGGCGGGGCCGAAGATCTCCAGCATCCGGCCGGTGCCGGTGCCGAGATCCAAGAGCGAGCGGAACGGCCGGTCGGCCAGCGCGTCGCGGATCGCCTCTTCCACCGCCTCGTCGGCGACGTGCAGCTTGCGGATGCGGTCCCATTCCGCGGCGTGGCGGCGGAAGTAAGCCTGCGCCACGGCGGCGCGCGCCGCGCGCACCGAGCCGAGCCGGTCGCGGTCGCGCTTGACGATGCGGTCGGCGGGATCGAGCTGCGCCAGCAGCGCGCGGGCAAGGTCGGCGCCCTTGCCGGTCTCCGCCATGCGATAGAACGCCCAGGTGCCCTCGCGATAGCGCGTGACCAGCCGCGCCTCGGCGAGCAGCTTGAGGTGCCGCGAGATACGCGGCTGCGACTGGTCGAGAATGTCGGTCAGCTCGGAGACGGTCAGTTCGGCTTCCGCGAGCAGCGCCAGCACGCGCAGCCGGGTGTCCTCGCCCGCCGCCTTGAGCGCGGTGTTGAGGGCGTCGAAGCTGAGCTTGCCGGACCCTGTCATCGTCGAATCTCTGCTATCCTCGGCACGCGTGCGGCGCCTCGCGATAGTGCCCGCGCGTCTTTGGGCGTCCTTTGGGACTTCGCCCAATACATAAGGATATCCTTATACTGACTTTTGGGCTGCTGCAAGGCGGCCTGTTCAGCCTTTCCTGCACTGCCACTGATCCACTTCAACATCCTGTTTTGTCGAGCGATTTTAAGTTCAGCGGCGGTAAGCCTACCGCTTTACTGAACCAATGGTTGTATATCGACTAACTCACAATTTTAGGCAGAGTGGCGGCGCCGGGCAGATCCCGCCCGGTGTTCAAAGTGGAGGAGACAATGAAGCGTCTCATCATCGCCGCCCTCGGCCTCGCGCTGATCAGCGGCACCGCCTATGCCGGCGGCCGCGGTGGTCACGGCGGCTACGGCAACAACCACGGCAACGACCGCGGCGGCTCGCAGGGGCTCGCCGTCAACGCCAACGTCCTCACCGGCAAGGGTGGCGTCGTCGGCGCGCTGCTCGGCTCCAAGGGCCGTGGCTCGCAGGGTCTCGCCGTGAACGCCAATGTCGTCACCGGCAGGAACGGCGTGCTCGGTCTGCTGCTCGGCGGCGGCCGCGGCTCCAGCCGCGGTCACGGCTGGTAAGGCCGTTTCGTCGTCCTTGCATCGAGCGCGGGGTTCGGCGAAAGCGCAGTGGGAGGGGGCGCCACCGCCCGCTGCGTCTTGTCGCCGCCCGTCTCGGATTGCGATGCGAATTTCATGCCGAGCGACAGCATCGCCACACCGCCCTCGGTCTCGGTGCCGTCGATCTGCCGGCCGGTGACGCGCGACAGATCAAACGCCAGCGTCGTGGACTTGCCGATGTCGTAGCTGAAGCCTCCGCCGTATGCCTGCGTGCGCGCGGTGAAGGGCGAGTCGAGATATTCGGTGCGCAGCCCGCGCGCGAAAACGCGCAAGCTCAGCGCCGTGCTCGCCGCGTAGGACAATGACGCGCCATAGCTCGTCACCACCGTCACCGGCGACACCGGAAACGTGGTGTCCTCGACGCCGCGCTGCGCGGACAGTTCGATCGTCAGATCGCCCGCCGTCTTGCTGAGCGCCACGTCCCACAGCACTTCGCGCACCGGGGAAAAGTCGACGTCGTGCCAGGTGCCGCGCAGGTAGGACACCGAGCCCGACAGTTCGAGCCCCTGGTCCTTCAGGCTGGCGAACAGATAAGGCTGCACCCGCTCGTTGTCGCGCTTGAAGCCGAACAGATCCGGCTCCTGCGTGTAGCGCGTCGCCGAGACGTTGACCGACGTGCCGAGCTCGACGTGCTCGGTGACCAGCACGACGCCGGGGATCGCGGTGGCGCGGGAGAATTTCTGCGGCTCGGGCAGGAAATCGCCGAGCACCGCGTTCGGCTCGTTCAGCGTCGCGTAGCGCAGCTCGGTGGTGAGGAACGGCCGCACCAGCCCGGCATCCGGCCGCAGCTTCGCCGTCGCCACCGCATCGAACGCCCGCACATTGTAGTTGGTGACGTTGGTCGCTTCCGTCGTCGCGCGCAGCGACCAGCCCTTGCCGATCTCGGTTTCTCCTTTCAGCGCGATGCTCTGGCGGTCGGACGGCACGATGTCCTTCTTGGCGAACTCCATGTGCATCGCCTCGCCGGTGACGCCGAGCCGCCGCGTGTCGTCGCCGTGCCCGGCGGCGAAGCTCGCCGTGACGCCGCCGAACGCGCTGCCGTTCCCCTTGCCCGGCAGCAGCATCGGATTGGCGTCATAGCCGCCGCGCAGCCCGGCCGACACGAGCCAAGCCGCTTCCTCGCTCTGTCCGGGCGCCGGCCACAGCAGCGCGACGAGACCGCACACGGCCGCGATCCGGCCCGCTCCGCTCCACCGCCTTGCCGATTGCATCTCGGTGGCAATACAACTTTCACGTTAATATTATCTGATCTGCCCGTCCCGGTTTCAAAGCGCGGATTGGCGATTCCGGACCGTTTCGCCTAGCGTCCCGCCATGAGCGCAGCATCCGACAACAAGCCATCCGATTTCGGCGTCTGGGACGGCGAGGTCACCGTCGACCTGCCGGAGGCGACCGACGCCGGCGTCTATTTCCTCGGCCGCATCCGCACGCCGTGGAAGGAGCGCAAGGAGTGCCCGAAGAACGCGCGGGAATCCGACGCGGTCTGCACCATCGAACTCGATCCCCGCTGGGCGCCCGGCCTCAAGGACGTCGAGAGCTGCTCGCATCTCGTGGTGCTGTACTGGATGGACCGCTCGCCGCGGAACCTGGTGCTGCAGGTGCCCGGCCATTACGGCGTGCAGCGCGGCACCTTTGCCCTGCGCTCCCCGGCCCGGCCGAACCCGATCGCGATGAGCGTGGTCCGCCTGCTGCGGGTCGAGGGCAACACGCTCTCCGTCATCGGCCTGGACTGTCTCGACGGCACCCCTCTCCTCGACATCAAACCCTATTTCGCCTCGACCGACAGCGTGCCCGACGCGCAGGTCGGCTGGCACCGGAAGAAATAACTACAATCCTGACCCCACTTTGAACCTCCCCCGCCTGCGCCGCGACCCACAGGCAGCAAGGGGAAACACTGTCATGTTCAAACGGATCGGATTTCTGCCCGCCTTCATGATCGTCGTGTTCGCGACGATCCTCGGCCTGCGCGCCGCCGCCGCGTCCGGGCATGACGGAAAGAAAGCATCCGGTCCCCGCCGGATGCTTCTTCTGGACGGCAAAAATTTTGCTGCGACGGCGAACCAAACAAAGACCTTGATCGTTGAGCGAACGTCTACCGCCGCCTGCGGCCGTTAAGATTTTATCCAGTTCGAGGCTTGATCAGATGCTGCTGCGCATGGGCTTCCTTCCCACCTTTGCCGTCGCCATTCTCACCGCCGTGCTGTCACTTCAGGCCGCCGCCACCGTTTTGCAGTGGTAGCTTTTTCCGGCCTCCGCGCTGTTGCCTGAAACCGCGCCCGCCGCCGCCGAAAACCGGCCGTGGCGGCGAAAAATTATGCGGAATCTGGCGGGTTAACGCGGAAATTCGGTTCCCTCGTTTCTGAAAAATTT
>Ga0180221_1001521_pt1 | contig 15173 bp, 13 predicted proteins | sample eDN5th37CKraftMG_FD_151339 | JGI IMG/M metagenome (GOLD analysis project Ga0180221, IMG submission 151339) | Enriched Miracle-Growth compost microbial communities from Emeryville, California, USA - eDNA 5th pass 37_C Kraft MG (version 2) (version 2) ...
ATCGCCGGCGCCGAGCAGCTGGCGCAGCGCCAGGCGGCCTGGGATCGCGCCGCGCATGCCACGCCGCATGGCCAGCCCATTCTGCTGGAGAACGACCCGCTCGCGCACCCCGGCGCGCCGGGCTGACGGCTCAGAGCCTGTTTGAGCATGGGGCGGCGGAGGGCTGGCGAGGGATTTTCCGGGCCGGGCAGGAAGGGCCGCGGCCGCGATGCGGGGCATCGGGGCAAGGCCCTGACGCCCCCGGCGCGGAAAAGACCCGCCAGTCCCGACCCGACGCCATGCTCAAACAGGCTCTCAGCCGGCGCCGGGTGGCAGGATCTTCTGCATGAACAGCAGGTCCAACCAGCGGTCGAACTTGCGCCCGACCTGACGCAGCACGCCCGCCTCGGTGAAGCCTACCGCCCGGTGCAGCGCGATCGAGGCGGCATTGCCGGCCTCGATCCCGGCCACCATCACATGCAGCCCTGCCGCCTCGGCCCGCGCCACCAGCGCGGCCAACAGGGCGCGGCCCAGCCCACGGCCCTGCGCCGCCGGATCGACATAGACCGAGTGCTCGACCGTCAGGGCATAGCCGGCGAAGGGGCGGAAATCGCCGTAGGAGGCGAAGCCGAGCACCGCATCGCCTTCCGCCGCGACCAGCACCGGCAGGCCCCTGCCCTGCCGCTCGCGCAGCCAGGCGCGGCGCGCCTCCAGCGTGGCTTCCTCCACATGCCAGACCGCGGTGGTGTTGCGGATGGCCTCGTTGAAGATCGCCAGGATGCCGGGCAGATCGGCCTCGGTGGCGTCGCGGATCTCGGGCATGCCCTCTCTCCCCCTTCGGAGCGGGGGCGGTATATCCACCATGATGGACACCTGTCCAACATTGCGCCTGGGCGGGTTGACCCGGCCCGGCCGCCGGCCCAGTTTGCCCGCTTTCCCTACCCCAAGGACGGCGCGCCGTGCGACAGGATATCCTGGACGACATCAAGACCTTCGAGCCCGAACTCGTTGAGATTCGGCGGGACATCCACCGCCACCCCGAGACCCGCTTCGAGGAGGTCCGCACCGCTGCGCTGGTGGCCGGGAAGCTGCGTGAATGGGGGCTGGAGGTCGCCACCGGCATCGGCAAGACCGGCGTCGTTGGCACGCTGAAGGGAAAGCGCCCGGGGCAGCGGGCCATCGGCCTGCGCGCCGACATGGATGCGCTGTTCATCCAGGAGGAGACCGGCCTCCCCTACGCCTCCACCGTGCCCGGCAAGATGCACGCCTGCGGGCATGACGGGCACACCGCCATGCTGCTCGGCGCGGCGAAGTACCTGGCGAAGAACCCCGATTTCGGCGGCACGGTGCATTTCATCTTCCAGCCCGCCGAGGAGGCCGGCACCGGCGCCCCGGCGATGATCAACGACGGGCTGTTCGACCGCTTCCCCGTGGATTCCGTCTACGGCATGCACAACACGCCGGGCCTGCCGGTGGGCGAGTTCGCCACCCGCCCGGGCCCGATCCTGGCCGGCGCCGATTTCTGGAGCGTCACCTTCAACGGCAATGGCGGGCATGGCGGCAGCGCGCCGCATCTGGCTTCCGATCTGACGGTTGTGCTTGGGCAATTCCTGCTTGCTGTCCAGACCATCCTGCCGCGCAACCTGAAGCCCACCGAGAGCGCGGCGCTCTCCGTCGGTCATGTCAGCGGCGGCACCTTTGGCTCGCCCAATGTCATGCCTGCCAAGATCGTGGTGCGCGGCACCGCCCGCTACTTCCGCCCCGAGGCGCAGGCGGTGATCAAGCGCCGCCTGCGGGAGTTGGCGGAGACGCTGGCCAGCGCGCATGGCGCCACCGCCGAGTTCGCCTATGACGAACTCTGCCCGCCCACCGTCAACGCGCCCGACAAGGTGCCGGTGGCCGTCGCCGCCGCCGGCGCGCTGGTCGGCGAGGCCAAGGTCGGCGAGTTCCCCATGAGCACGGGCGGCGAGGATTTCGCCTTCATGCTACAGAAGAAGCCCGGCGTCTTCATGCGCATCGGCAATGGCGTGAACCCGGATGGCTCCTTCCACAACGTCCATACGCCGCTCTACGACTTCAACGACGAGGCCCTGGCGCTCGGCGCCGCCTACTGGGCGAGCCTGGTGCAGGAAGAGCTCGGCTGGTCCGGGGAGGAAGGCGCATGAGCCGCGCCTCCCCTGGGCTGAAGGCGGCGCTGCTGAGCACGGCGCTGCTGGCCCTCTCCCCCATGGCCCTCTTCCCTGTGGCGCCCCCGGCACAGGCGCAGACGCTCTCCATGGCGGTGAGCGCGCCGCCGGCCAGCATCGATCCGCACTACTACACGCTGACGCCGAACATCATGGTCTCGGCGCATATGTTTGAGGCGCTGGTGCGGCGCGACGAGAACTCGCGCCTGCATCCCGGCCTCGCCGAATCCTGGAAGCGGGTGGACGACACCACCTGGGAGTTCAAGCTCCGCGACGGCGTCACCTTCCACAATGGCGAGCCGCTGACGGCCGAGGACGTCGCCTATACGCTGAAGCGCGTGCCGCAGGTGCAGAGCCCGAGCTCCTTCGCCGTCTATATCCGCGCCGTCAGTGACGTCCAGGTGGTGGATCCGCGCACCGTCCGCCTGAAGACGGCCGATCCCTATCCGCTGCTGCCCAACGACCTGTCGCAGATCTTCATCCTGCCGCATTCGCTGGGCGAGAACCCGCCCTCGGCGGAGTTCAACAGTGGCAAGGCCACCATCGGCACCGGGCCCTACCGCTTCGTCTCCTACAACCCGAACGACCGCGTGGAGATGGTGCGCAACGATGCCTATTGGGGCGACAAGCCCGAATGGGCCAAGGTGGACTACCGCATCATCACCCAGGCCGGCTCGCGCGTCGCCGCCCTGCTCTCCGGCGACGTGGCGATGATCGACAACGTGCCCACGGCCGACCTGGCGCGGCTGCGGCGCGAGGACAAGATCAATCTCGTCGAGGGCACCAGCCTGCGGCTGGTCTTCCTGGGCCTCGACGTCTTCCGTGGCGAGGGCTCGCCCGACATCAGCGGCCCGAATGGCGAGAAGCTCGACAGGAACCCGCTGCAGGATCGGCGGGTGCGCGAGGCGCTGTCCATCGCCATCAACCGCCCGGCCATCGTCAGCCGGGTGATGGAGGGCGCCGCGGTCGCCGCCGGGCAGTTCATGCCCGAGGGCGCCTATGGCTACGACCCCAGCATCCCCGTGCCGTCCTATGACCCCGCGCGGGCCAAGGCGCTGCTGGCCGAGGCGGGCTACCCGAAGGGCTTCACCATCACCCTGCGCGGCCCGAACGACCGCTATGTGAATGACGAGCAGATCCAGCAGGTGGTGGCGCAGATGTGGTCCCGCATCGGCGTCAAGACGAGCGTGGACGCGCAGCCCATGGCCACCATGATCGGCCGGCTGAGCCGCTTCGACGCCTCCGCCTATCTGCTCGGCTGGAGCAACAGCACCGGCGAGCCTTCCACCTCGCTGCGCGCGGTGCTGGGCTCGCGCGGCGCGCCGGGGCGCGGCCTGGCCAATTACGGCCGCTATTCCAATCCGAAGGTGGACGAGATCACCGATCGCGGCCTCACCACCTTCGATGACGAGGCGCGCGAGAAGCTGCTGCAGGAGGCGATGCGCGTGGCCATGGAGGATGTGGCGGTGATTCCGCTGCACACCCAGAAGAGCGTCTGGGGCCTGCGCCGCGGCCTGACCTATACGCCGCGGGTGGATGAGCAGACCACGGCCATGAGCGTGCACCCCGCGCAGTAAGCGCCGCCTGCGCCACAGGACGAATGAGGCAGGCCGGGGGAACGTGTTCCCCCGGCCTTTTTTTATGTCGCCGGGGCCTCAACCTTGGGCGGCAGCGGAAACAGCGTGACGAACCGCGCGGCCAGGGCGCGGTCGCCCTCCAGCTGCAGCACTCCGGCGGCCTCCAACGCCGCCAGATCCTGCCCGCCATAGATCGCCCCCGCGATGGCCCGCGCGGTGCCGGTGAAGACCGCCTCGGCCTCTTCCAACGGCCCCGCGGCGATTTCGATCCGCCCTGCCGCGAGCCGCGCCAGATAGGTCTCCTCGCCCAGGCGGAAACCGATGCGCGCCTGCAATCCGGCCGCCCGCGCGGGGTCGAGCATGGTGCGCAGCGACAGCATCAGCGAGGCAGCGCTGAAGGGCAGGCTCGGGTCATGGAAGGGTGAGCGCGCCGCCCAGCGGCCGAGTGCCTGGAAGATCGGCTCGCTCCCATAGCCCCATTCCGTCAGCTCATAGACCTGCGCCGAGGCGGGGGGCGGTAGCCGCCGCCGCAGCAGCACGCCCGCCATCTCCAGCCCCTCCAGGCGCTGGGTCAGGACATTGGCGCTGATGCCCGGCAGGTTGGCGCGAAGCTCGCCGAAGCGGCGCGGGCCGAACATCAGCTCGCGCATGACGAGCAGCGCCCAGCGTTCGCCGAGCAGGTCGAGCGCATGGGCCGCCGCGCAGGCGTCCTCGTACCAGCGGCGCGGCGGTGTGCCGGAAGATTTAGTTATTTTTTCTGACTTCATAGTTGCTTTTAATAACCGGAACGGGCATCAAGGTCAAACCGCAACCGCAAGGAAGGACTCGTCCATGTCCCGGCTGATCTTCGTGAACCTCCCCGTCACCGACCTGGCGCGCGCCACCGCCTTCTATGAGGCCATCGGCGCCCGCAAGGACGAGCGGTTCTGCGATGACACCGCCTCCTGCATGGTCTTCTCCGAGACCATCCACGTGATGCTGCTGACGCATGAGAAGTTCCGCCAGTTCACACCAAGGCCCGTCGCCGACGCGAAGCGCTCCAGCGAGGTGCTGCTCTGCCTCTCCGCCGAAAGCCGCGAGAGCGTGGATGAGATGGTCGGAAAGGCTCAGGCCGCCGGCGGCACGACCGACCCCGGCCCGAAGCAGGACCACGGCTTCATGTACGGGCGCAGCTTTGAGGATCCGGATGGGCATATCTGGGAGATCATGTGGATGGACGTCGCCGCCTTCGAAACCGCGATGAGTGGGGGCTGAGGGCCGGCACCTGGGCCTTGCCTGACCTCGGGCAGATGCGGCAGGAACGAGCTATCGGGACAAAGCGCGGGCGGTCCAGACCCACGCCGCCCGGAAGGAGACGATCCATGACCCTGCTGCATCGCCGCGCGCTGCTCGGCGCCACCGCCCTCCTGCCCCTCGCCCCGGCGCTGCGCCCCGGCACCGCCAGGGCCGCCGACGCCACGGACTGGCCCAACCGCCCGGTGCGCTTCATCGTGCCCTTCACCCCGGCGGGCACCACCGACATCGCCGCACGCATCCTGGCCACGCGCCTGCAGCAGCGCCTTGGCCAGCCCTTCCCGGTGGAGAACCGCGCGGGCGCGGGCGGCAATATCGGCTCCGACCTCGTCGCGAAGGCCGATCCGGATGGCTACACCATCCTGATGCAGACCGTCTCCTCGGGCGCCATCAACTACGAGCTCTACGGCAAGGAGATGCCCTACAAGCCGGAGGACCTCGCTGCCGTCGGCCTGCTCATCAAGGTGCCGAACGTCATCTTCGTCACGCCCTCGCTGCCGGTAAAGACGCTGGGCGAGCTGGTGGCGCTGGCGAAGCAGAAGCCGGGCCAGCTCAATATCGGCTCCTCCGGCGCCGGCACCTCGCTGCACATGACGGGCGAGCTGCTGAAGCTGGAGGCCGGCATCCAGATGACGCACATCCCCTTCCGCGGCGCCGGGCCGATGCTGGCCGAGATCATGTCCGGGCGCGTCGAGGTGGGCGTGGACAACCTGCCCTCCGCCATCGGCCATATCCGCGATGGCCGGCTGCGCGCGCTGGCCGTGACCACCAACGTCCGCAGCCCCGCCCTGCCCGATGTGCCGACCACCGCCGAGGCGGGCTACCCCGGCGTCGAGGCGACCGGCTGGTTCGGCGTGCAGGCGCCCGCCAAGACGCCGAAGCCGATCATCAACAAGCTGGGCGCGGAGATCGACGCCATTGTGAACGAGCCGGAAACCTGGGCGAAGCTCGCCGACCTCGGCGGCATGAAGCCCGGCCTGACGCCGGATGGCGGCACCAGCCCCGAGGCCTTCGAGACCTTCGTCAAGGCGGAGGTCAAGAAGTGGGCCGAGGTGGTGCGGCGCTCCGGCGCGAAGGTGGACTGAGGCCCCGGCGCGGCCGCCGCGGACAGGCGACGGTCGCGCTCCTATGGCTGCCGGGGAGGTTCCCGTCACGGCACCCGCTGCGGGTTGCACCGCAGCACGCCAGCGTCTAGGCACCTCTATAAGATACATTTTTCAGAGGATCCGGCCTTGATGCTTACACGCCGTCTCGTGCTGGCCGCCGGTGCTGGCCTGCTTGCCACGCCGGCCCTGCTGCGGGCGCAGACCGCCTTCCCCAACCGGCCCATTCGCCTCATCGTGCCCTTCCCGGGCGGTGGTGCCACCGACGTCACCGCGCGCGTCCTGGCCGAGCGGCTTTCGCCGATGCTGGGCCAGCCCGTGGTGGTGGACAACCGCCCTGGCGCCGGCGGCATCCTGGGCTGCGACGCCGCGGCGAAGTCCGACCCCGACGGCCACACGCTGCTGATGTGCACGATCGGCACGGCCAGCATCAACCAGTACCTCTACTCCAAGCTACCCTACGACCCGGCCAAGGACCTCACCAACCTGGCGCTGGCCAATTCGCTGGCCAATGTCATCACCGTGCCGGCCGACAGCAAGGCGAAGACGCTGAAGGACCTGCTCGACATGGCGCGCGCCAAGCCGGGCATGCTGAACTATGGCACCCCCGGCAACGGTACCTCCGGCCATATGTGCGCCGAGCTGCTGAAGACCCGCGCCAAGGTCAACGTCTCGCACGTGCCCTATCGCGGCACCTCGGCGGTGATTCCGGATCTGATCGCCGGCCGGCTGGATCTCGCGGTGGACAACATCCCGTCCTACCTGCCGCACATCCAGGAAGGCCGGCTGCGGGCGCTGGCGGTGACCAGCAAGGGGCGCTGGTTCGCCCTGCCGGACGTGCCCAGCGTGGCCGAGAGCGGCATCGAGGATTTCGAGGCGGAAGCCTGGTTCGGCGTTCAGGCGCCTGCCAAGACGCCGAAGCCGATCGTCGAGCGGGTGTCGAACCATATCCTCGACATCCTGAAGCAGCCGGAGGCCATCGCCCGCCTGCGCGACATCGGCAGCGAGCCCCGCCCGATGGGCCCGGCGGAGTTCGACCGCTTCGTGCAGGCGGAAAACCAGAAGTGGCAGGAGGTCGTCCGCATCTCCGGCGCCAAGCTGGACTGAGCGAGCGGCGCCGGCCAGGCGCCGCCTTCAGCACCCGGCGGGCAGCCGCGTGAGCGCCGGCGACAGGCCGGCGCTGCGCGGCGCTCGGCCTTGGTCCAGAGCGCGGCGGTCGCCTTCATGGGACTGGCAGTGGCGACCAGGATGCAGGCCGCTCAGGGCTCCGCCGGCTGCAATGCCGCGAAGGGGCCTTCCGCCAAGCGGGAGGGCTCGGTCAGCAGCGCCAGCGTGGCGGGATTGCCGGTGCAGGAGGCCCAGACCAGGAAGGGGTTGACGCAGAGCAGGTCACCGGGATGCACCACCACCCGCAGCGGCAGCTCGGGGATGGCGGCCGCCTCGTCCAGCATCGCCAGGGCATCCCCGGCGCTCTGGCCGAGCGCCACACGGTCGCAGCGGGCGGCGAAGACACCCTGCGTCACGGCAAAGACCGGCAGGGCCGGCCCTGTGCCACCGGGCTGCGCTCGGTAGAGGCTTTCCAGCACCGCCCGGTCGGCCTTCAGCAGCTGGTTGTGCAGGGCGGCCGCCGAATGCAGCACCGTCTCCCCGGCCTCGCGGCAGAGCAGCAGCAGCACGTCACACGGCTCGGTATAGACCGGGCCGGCCGAGGGCGGCGTGTGCAGCGGCCGGCCGATGCGGCTGCCCAGCCGGCCCAGCAGCGCCGAGGGTTCCTCCGGCACAGGCAGGCCGCGCACCAGGCAGAAGCCGGGTCCATGCGCCAGGCGCTCCGTCATCTGCCCCAGCAGGGGATCGAGGCGCGGCGCCGGGAGGCCGGGGGCGGCCTCGATCTCGGCCTGGATCTCGCCGCCCAGCGGCAGCATCCAGTCGGCCGGCGAAAGGGCGGCGCCGCTCCAGAGATGCGGGCCGGTCTGCGGCGCGATGCGCCGGGGGGGGATCGGTTCGGTCATCGGGGCAAAGGTTTAGCAGAGCTGACCCCCATGTCGTCATCCCGCCTGCGCGCGCAGCCCCTTGCCCATCCGCCGGCATCGCCGCAGGCTAGCCGCAAGGCCATTCAGCCGGCAGCCCAGGGGGAGCGCCATGATGGAAAACGACATCCTTCCGCCAGATCAACGCGAGGCGCAGCGCGCGCTGGACCTGCCCTTTGATGCGCGGGTACTGATGGAGGGGCTGCGGCCCTGGGTGGAATGCGAAAGCCCCACCTTCGATGCGGCGGCGGTCAACCGCATGATGTCCCTTGCCAGCCGCGATCTGGCGCTGCTCGGCGCGCGGATCGAGCGCATTCCCGGCCGCATGGGCTTCGGTGACTGCATCCGCGCCCGCTTCCCGCATCTGGACGGGGAAGCGGAGGGCGGCATCCTGGTGCTGGCGCATCTGGACACGGTGCACCCGGTCGGCACCCTCTCCGCCCTGCCCTTCCGCCTGGAGGGCGAGCGCTGCTTCGGCCCGGGCATCTGCGACATGAAGGGCGGCACCTTCATCGCCGTGCAGGCGATGGCGGCCATCATCCAGGCCGGTATCGCCCTGCGCCGGCCCGTCACCTTCCTGCTGACCAGTGACGAGGAGGTCGGCAGCCCCTCGACGCGCGACCTCATCGAGGCGGAGGCCGCCCGGCACGAGATCGTGCTGGTGCCGGAGCCCGCCCGGGCGGATGGTGGCGTGGTGACCGGGCGCTATGCGATCGCCCGCTTCCGGCTGCGCACCACCGGCCGGCCGAGCCATGCCGGCGCCGCCCTCGCCGAGGGCCGCAGCGCCATCCGGGAGATGTGCCGCCAAGTGCTGGCCATCGAGGCGATGACCACGGAGTCCGCCACTTTCTCGGTGGGTGTGGTGCATGGCGGGCAATGGGTGAACTGCGTGGCCACGCATTGCGATGCCGAGGCGCTGACCATGGCCAAGCGGCAGGCCGACCTGGACGCGGCCGTGGAGCGGATGCTCGCCTTGTCCAGCAGCAGCGGCGACGTGGCGCTGGAGGTGACGCGTGGCGTGACGCGGCCGGTCTGGAAGCCGGATGCCAATACCATGGCGCTCTACCGCACCGCGCAGGGGCTGGCGGGGAAGCTCGGCCTCACCCTGGGGCATGAGAGCGCCGGCGGCGGCTCGGACGGCAATTTCACCGGCGCCATGGGCATCCCGACCCTGGACGGGCTGGGCGTGCAGGGGGGCGGCATCCATACCCTGCAGGAGCACCTGCGGGTGGACAGCCTGGTGCCGCGCGCCCGTCTTTTCGCCGGACTGCTCGCCAGCGTCTGACGAAGCGCCCGCCACAGAGCCGGAGAAGGCCAACCCGGGCAGGACCGGGCGGCCCCTCGGGTGTGTGAAGATCATGGCCCTCATGGCGGCGGCGAGCAGCATGCCGTCATGGCACGATACCGGGGGGAGACCGCGGCCCGTTCCGCGCAGGGTGGCAGGAGCGGGCCGCCCGGGGCATTCCGCCGCGCCCCTGCAAGAAGATGCCTCCAACAATCTCAATCTTCGTAGAAGCATAGCGCAGAGTGACCTTTGTGATGTAAGGGTCGTTTCTGTCACAATGCATTCCGAGGCCATGCCCTTTCCCCTGCGGCCCGTACCGGACCTCCCGCCGGTGCGGTCGCCTTGCCGTCCTGTTCCGGGGGGGCAACCAGGGTGAACAGCTCGGCCTCCCTGGCAACCTGCGCGTCCCTCGAGGACATTCTGATCACGCACGAGCTGGCAAAGCGGCCCGCGCGGGCTCCTGACCACCACGCGGAGAACCGCGCCCTCAACATGCTGGCCAGCGAGATGACGGCCAGCCCGGGCACCGTGCTCCAGACCCTCACCGCCCTGGTGCTGGAATTGTGCCGCGCCGGCTCGGCCGGGGTCAGCATCCTGGATTCCACCGGGGAAGTCTTCGTATGGCCAGCCCTCGCGGGCCCCGTCGCTCACGGTGCCGGCAGTGCTGCCGGCAGCATTGCGCGCACCGAGGGCCCCTGCGGCATTGTCGTGGAGCGGGATGCGGCGCTCCTCTTCGACCGGCCCGGACGCCGCTTCCCCGCGCTGCGCGGCTCCGAATTGCCGATCCTCGAAACCCTCATGGTTCCCTTCCATGTGCACGGACAGCCGCGCGGCACGGTCTGGGCGGTTTCGCACGACCCGGAGCGGCATTTCGATGCCGAGGATGTCCGGTTGCTCAGCGCGCTGGGCCGCTTCGCCGGCATTGCATACCAGATGAGCGTCGCCCTGCAGGAGGCGGAGACGGCGCGCGCCGAGCTGGAACAACGGGTGGCGGAGGAACAGCGGGCCAAGCTGGAGCTGCGCGCCGCGCATGACCACATCACGGAGTTGCTGGAGAGCCTTTCGGACGCCTTCTATACTCTCGATCCGGACTGGCGCTTCACCTACGCCAACCGCCGGGCGGAGGAACGCTGGGGCATACCGCGCGAGCAGATCCTCGGCCGCAGGCTTTACGACGTCTTTCCGGCCATGATCGACAGCCCTTCCGAACCGATGATGCGCAAGGCGATGCAGGAGCGTATCCCGCTGCGGCTGGAGACGCTTTCCGCCACCCACGGGCACTGGGCCGAGATGAACATCCACCCGATGAGCGCCGGCGGCCTGGCGATCTACCTGCGCGACATCGATGAGCGAAAGCGCGCCGAGGAGCGGCAGACCCTTCTGGCACGCGAGGTGGACCACCGGGCCAAGAACGCCCTGACCGTGGTGCAGGCGGCATTGCGCCTGACGCAGGCGGACAGCCTCGAAGCCTATAGTCGGGCGGTGGAGGGCCGGGTGGCGGCGCTGGCGCGCGCGCAGACCCTCCTGGCGATGGACCGCTGGTCGGGTGCGGATCTTCGCGCATTGCTGCATGGCGAGCTGGAGCCCTTCCTGGGCCGCGGACCGGGGGGCGCCGGCCAGCGCGTCCATCTGGAAGGCCCGCAGGTGGTGCTGACCGCGAGCATGGCCCAGCCGCTCAGCATGGCGGTGCATGAGCTGGCGACCAACGCCGTCAAGCACGGGGCGCTCTCCGCCGCACTCGGGGGGATCTGTGTTTCCTGGCAGCTCGAAGGCGCCGGCAAACGCACGCTGCGGCTGCGCTGGGCCGAGCATGGCGGGCCGCCAGTGGCAGGACCGCCCAGCCAGCGCGGCTTCGGCTCGCGCGTGCTGGACGCCACGATCCGCCGCCAGATGGGCGGTACGGTGTCGCTGTGCTGGGAAGCCGCGGGCCTGACCTGCGAGATCACCGTGCCGCTGGACGGCCGCAAGAGCACCAGCGCCTGAGCGGCGCCGCCCCGGCGGGCGGCTCAGGCAGCGACGGCATGCTGCTCCCGGAAGGAGAGGAAGCGCAGTTGCGGCCATTCCTCCTCAGCCCGGCGCCGGCTCCAGTCGGAGGTGAAGAAGGCCACCGGCTGCTGATCGTGATCCTCGGCCATCTGGCTGGGGGCGGTGCGCAGGAAGCGTTCGAGCACCGCCCGGTCCTGCCCGATGTCCTTGGGAGCCACCCAGCGCATGGTGGACCATGAGGTGCCCTCGAAGCTGATCTGCACGCCATATTCCGCCTGGATGCGGCTGCTCAGCACGTCGAGCTGAAGCTGGCCCACCACCCCCACCACGGGCTGCGAGCCGTCCAGCGGGCGGAACACCTGCACCACGCCCTCGTCGGCGAGCTGGTCCAGCGCCTTGCGCAGCTTCTTGGCCAGCATCGGATCATCGAGCCGGATGCGGCGCAGGATCTCGGGGGCGAAGCTCGGCACGCCCTGGAAGTTCAGCTCCTCGCCATCGGTCAGGGTGTCGCCGATGCGCAGCACGCCGTGATTGGCGATGCCCACCACGTCGCCCGGCCAGGCCTCCTCCGCCACCTGCCGCTCCTTGGCGAAGAAGAACAGCGGCGCATTGACCGGGATGCTCTTGCCCGTGCGCACCTGCTTCAGCCGCGCCCCCTTGCGCAGCCGGCCGGAGCAGACGCGCAGGAAGGCGACGCGGTCGCGGTGCTGCAGGTCGGTATTGGCCTGGATCTTGAAGACAAAGCCGGTCAGCTTCTCCTCCTCCGGCTCCACCACCCGGGCGTCGGCGTTGCGCGCCGAGGGTGGGGGCGCGAAGCGGGCCAGCCCGTCCAGCAGGTGCCGCACGCCGAAGCCGCGCAGCGCCGAGCCGAAATAGACCGGCGTCAGGTGCCCCTCGCGGAAGGAGCCAAGGTCGAAATCCGGATAGACCGAGGCCAACTCGATTCCTTCGCGCAGCACGTCGCCCTGGCCATGCGGCAGCAGGGCGTCGATCCGGTCATCCTCCGGGCCGGAAAGCGCCACGTCCTGCTCGCCGCCATCGCGCAGCAGGCGGAGCGTGGTGTGCTCGCGGTCATAGACCCCGGCGAACTGCTGGCCGGAGCCGATCGGCCAGGTCGCCGGCGTCACATCCAGCGCCAGGGTCTTCTCGATCTCGTCGAGCAGTTCCAGCGGCTCCCGCGCCTCGCGGTCCATCTTGTTGATGAAGGTGACGATAGGGATGTCGCGCAGCCGGCAGACCTCGAAGAGCTTGCGCGTCTGCGCCTCGATACCCTTGGCGGCGTCGATCACCATGACGGCGGCGTCCACCGCCGAGAGGGTGCGGTAGGTGTCCTCCGAGAAGTCCTCGTGGCCGGGAGTATCCAGCAGGTTGAAGATCTGCCCGGCATATTCGAAGGTCATGACCGAGGTGGCGACGGAAATGCCTCGGTCCTGCTCGATCTTCATCCAGTCCGAGCGGGTGCGGCGTCGCTCGCCCTTGGCGCGCACCGCGCCGGCGATCTGGATGGCGCCGCCGAGGAGGAGAAGCTGCTCCGTCAGCGTCGTCTTGCCGGCGTCCGGGTGGGCGATGATGGCGAAGGTGCGCCGCCGGCCGGCCTCGGTGGCCGTTTGGCTGGTCGCGGTCTCCACAAGCTGCTCCGACATCGTCACTCCAGGCACCAGGGCTTCGGGGGGGCTGGGGATATAGCGCGGCAGCGGCGCAAAACCCACCCCGCCGCGCAGCCAGCGCCGGAAACTTGCCACCCCTTCCAGCAGTTTTTGCAAAGCCCGCCCCAGCGGCGGGCACCCGCAGAAAGGCCCCGTGCCATGACCGCCCGTCGCATCGCACCAACCCTGGCCGCCCTGGCCCTCCTTGCCTCCGCGCCTGCCTGGGCCCAGAGCTCGCCGCCCGCCTCTGGGGGCGCCAACAACACGCCGCCGAGCAGCACCACGCCGATGACCCGTGGGACCCCGCCCGGCGGCACAGCCAGCCCGCACACGGGCGCCCCGGCCGGCCGCGCCGCTGGCAGCGCCAGCGACATGAGCAGCCGCAGCACCACGGACCAGAGGCCCTGGCGCGCCAGCAAGCTCATCGGCGCCGACGTCTATGGCGCGGATGACAGGAAGATCGGCGATATCGACGATCTGCTGGTCAGCGAGAGCGGGGATCTGACGGCCATTCTCTCGGTCGGCGGTTTCCTGGGCATCGGCAACAAGCTTGTCTCGGTGCCCTACAGCGAGCTGAAGCATGGTGAGCACTGGATGCTGCCCGGCGCGAATGAGGAAAGCCTCAAGGGCCGCCCCGAGTTCCGCTACGCCGATAGCCGCAGCGACTGAGCGGTCCTGGCCGCGATCCCTCGCGGGCGGCTGGGGCGGCCTCACCGCCCCGGGGCGGAGCCGGAAACCCGGCCCCGCCTCGCATTGTTCTGCTCAGGCTGCTCCGCCACCCCGGCGGGGCCCGTCCGCAGAAGGGCTCCTGAGCATGACCCCGCGCCGCCCCCTCGCCTGCCTCGCCGCCTTCGCGCTGCTGGCCGCCACCCCGGCCCTGGCTCAGCAGCGCGAGCTCCCGGACGCCAGCGTGACGCCCGAGGCCCTGCGCCAGCCCGGGCCGCCGCTGCCACCCGACCCGACCGCCTCGGCCGATCATCTGCGCTGGCGTGCCAGCACCCTGATGGGCGCCGCTGTGTACAGCTCGGAGAACAACAAGCTCGGCACGGTGAAGGACCTGCTGTTCACCGGGGATGGTGGGCTGACCGTCATCCTTTCGACCGGGGGCTTTCTGGGCTTCGGCGAGCGGCTGGTCGCCATTCCGCTGCGCGAGCTTCAGCACAGCGAGCGGTGGGTGCTGCCCGGCGCCAATGCGGAGACACTGAAGCAGCGCCCCGAGTTCCACTTCGACCAGACGACGGGCTGAGCCGCGCCGCGGGGCGCCTTCGCTTGCCCGGGCATCCTCACCCGTCGGGCGATTCCACCTGAGCGGGTCCGCCTCTAATCGGGCGCCAGCCGGGTCGGCAGGAGTGCACCCTCGCTGCGCAGGATCGGATAGGCGGCCGCCTCCACCAGATGCGCATTGACGCGCTTCAGGTCACGGATCAGGTCGAGCTGCAGCATGTCGGCCCCGGCCAGGCCACCCCGGCCCGGCCCCTGGCGAAGCGCCCCGAAATGCGCCCGCAGCGCCTCCAGTTCGATCGCGCGGAACTGCTCCTTCTCCTCCGCCAGACGTCGCGCCGCACGCCGGTCCTCCGTCAGGAACAGGGAGGCTGCGAGGCCGAGATTGGCCGAAAGCCGCTCCACCAGGGCCAGCAGCGTCGCCCGCTGTTCCGGCGGGAAGTCCAGGCCGCGCTTCAGGCGCTTGCCGGCGAGCGCCATCAGGTTGCGGTCGATCACGTCGCCCGCCTGCTCGATCTGCGTTGCGAAGATCAGCAGCCGCTCGGCGCGGACGTGATCGGCCTCGGTCATCGCCTCCGGGTCGAGTGCCATGAGGTAGGTCCTGATGGCGGCGTTCAGCCGGTCCAGCACATCGTCCATGCGCCGCGTCTCGATGATGCGGCGACGGTCGTCCTGGGCGAAGGCATCGCGCACGCCACCCAGCATTTCCTGCAGCACGTCCGCCATGCGCAGCGCCTCGCGGGCCGCGAGTCCCAGGGCGACGGGCGGCGTCTCCAGCGCCGCCTGGCTCAGATATTGCGGCCGGGAAGGATCGGGCTGCTGCAGCCGCGCCGGCAGCAGGCGCCGCAGCAGGCGGGCATAGGGCGGCAG
>Ga0180221_1001524_pt1 | contig 15146 bp, 14 predicted proteins | sample eDN5th37CKraftMG_FD_151339 | JGI IMG/M metagenome (GOLD analysis project Ga0180221, IMG submission 151339) | Enriched Miracle-Growth compost microbial communities from Emeryville, California, USA - eDNA 5th pass 37_C Kraft MG (version 2) (version 2) ...
TCGCGTGGTCATACCGTTCGGCGCCGGCAGCGCCACCGACGTCATCCCGCGCATCGTGCTCGATAAAATGTCGTCGCTTCTCGGCCAGCCGATGGTCGTCGAGAACCGGGGCGGGGCGGGCGGCACGCTCGGCGCCGGCATGGTCGCGAAGGCGGATGCGGACGGCTACACGCTGCTGACGACCTCGTCGGCGCACACGATCGCGCCGGCGCTTTATCCCAACCTGAGCTACGACGTTGGCCGCGATTTCGCGGCCGTTGGCGTCATGGGCAGTGTGCCGAACGTCCTGATCGTCGCGCCGTCCATGGGCGTGAAGACGGTGCAGGAGTTTGTCGACCTCGCGAAGAAAAAGCCCGGATCGGTGAGCTTTGCTTCGCTCGGCGTCGGCTCCGCCGTGCATATGAGCGCCGAGCGCTTCCGTCTCAGCGCCGGCTACGAGGCCGTGCATGTGCCGTTCAAGGGCGGCGCCGATGCGCTGACCGAGGTGATGGCGGGCCGCGTCGATTATTACTTCTGTCCCATCGCGACGGCGCTGCCGTTCATCCAGGACGGCAAGCTGCTGGCGCTCGCCGTCAGCAGCCCGACGCGCGCGGCGGCTCTGCCGAATGTGCCGACGACGCTCGAGGCGGGCTTTGCGAACAGCGACTATACGTTCTGGATCGGCATGTTCGCGCCGGCCAAGACGCCGAAGGAGATCGTCGCCAAGCTCAATGCCGAGATCGCCAAGGCCGTGGCCGCGCCCGAGGTCAAAGCCAAGCTGACGACGTTGGGCGTATCGACCGATGTGCTGTCGCCGGCGCAGTTCGACACGCTCGTGAAAGGCGAACTCGGTACCTACGCGGCCTTCGCCAAGACGGCGGGGATGAAGGTGAACTGACGCGAAGGCGGCGAGCGATTATCAGTGTGGGCCGCTGGTGAATGCTCGCGCTGCACCCCCCTTCGTGTGCAGAACGACTAAACCTTGCGTTGTAGTTCGCGCGCGTTGTGCTAGCATACGTGAGCGGGCATTGCACAGGGGGGACGTGCCATGGTCGGCCTTGTTGGGAATTCACGTGCGTTGACTGCCGTAGCGACTTTGATCGTTTCGGCCATAAGTAGCGCCAGTACGCTGAACCACGCCTTGGCCGAGCCGGAAGCCAAGTTTACTTGGGCACTGCCACGCACGGTGATCGATGCGACTATCACCTACACGTTCGAGGATTGCGACGACCACAAAGGCGTTAGCGTCTCGATCAAGCCGACGCTGACTGCCCGGCCAGTCGCCGACTCCTACATAGGACTACTCGACATATCGAGCGTCGCACTTCAAGGGATGAGTTCGGATCATAGCGTCACGATCAAGACCTACCCGAACTCGCATATCTTGCAGTCGATCAGTGCCGTTCCTGTCAGCCAGGCGGCGACAATTGTCAGCAATATTCTGACGGGTATTGGCAAGATCGCGGCGCTGGCGTTCGGTGTTGCGCCCGCCGCCGTCAATGCGTCGCCCGGTCGATGCGGAAGTGCATGGGCCGACAAGGACAAGATAATCAAACTCAAAAACACGCTGGTCAGTCTTCAGCAGGCCATTTTGGACGCGACAACCGAAGATCAGCGAAAAGCTGCGATCGCTAAGGTTGATGCGCATCAAACGGTACTGGCAAGCTGGGCGGCGGCCAGCGTCGCGGCCCACACGCTGACACTTCAGGCCACGATCGATCCCGGCTATACGCCGATCGATGTGTTCGACCCGGCGCAGCGGACCTCGGCGAGACCAATTGCCATTAATCCCAATGGGCTGATTGCGACATTGGTGCCGACATTGGAGCAAATAAAAAAAGTAGGATGGGTCAAAGACAATACGACGCTCAACACGGACGACTTCAACCCGCTTCGCGTCAACATCTACCTGGATTTTGGACAAACGATCCCGATCGCACAAGCAAGCATCGACCGGCCGAGAACGCCTACTCCGATAAACGAAGCGGCTGGCGATCTTTATCGCGACGTCGCCTACGTGCCGGTTTACGTTTATGCTGGAACGCCGTTGGAGAAGTGGCTGACCGGCGAAAGGGGCTTTGGCACGACCTGGTCGGCTGTGTCTAACGTCATTGCGCAGAATGAAGTCAAAGGGAACAAATTGCTCGCGCCGCCTGCACGGCTTCCATTTCCGCAATACGGTCGATCTATGGGGCTTCCAGTAACCGCGAAATTTTTCAAGAGTTTGGATTGGTCAATTTCATTTCAAGAGAACGGCGAGATTACCGAGTCGAAATTCGTCTCCAAGGCGATGGGTGTCGCGGCGACGAGCGCGCTCAACAACGCGATCAGCACGGCGAATACCATTGCTGCCGAGGAACGCGCGGCGAGGGCGGCCAATAGCGAAACGACCCGCATTAAGGCAGAGAACGCCGAATTGCAGGCTCGCATCGACAACATGAACCTTCAGGAGCAGTTGCAGAAGCTCCTCGCCAAGCAAACGTCGGCGACGCAAAACACGGCCGGCGGCGCTCCGCTACAATAGCGGCGCCGCAGCGAAAGGGCGCAACGCTTCCTCGCTGGGGTCTTTTCCGGCGGTTGCGTCGGACTACAGCGCGAAGCTGGTGCCGCAGCCGCAGGAGGCGGTGGCGTTCGGATTGCGGATCTTGAACGAAGCGCCGATGAGGTCCTCGACGAAGTCGATCTCTGCCCCGGCCATGAAGTTCACCGACACGGGGTCGATCAGCACCACCGCACCGTCGCGCGCGATGACGAGGTCGTCCTCCGCCTTGGCGCGCTCCATGTCGAATTTGTACTGGAAGCCGGAGCAGCCGCCGCCCTCGACCGACACGCGCAGCATCGTGCCTTCCGGTTCGGTTTTGAGGATTTCGCCGATCCGCTTGGCGGCCCGGTCGCTGACGGTAACGCTGTCGGCGGGGTTGCTGGCGGTCGTCTCGGCCGTCGTGTCGGTCATGTGGCCCGGTCTCCTGGGCTTGCCTTATTTCACGTGATCCTATTGGCAGAAGCCCTGCTGGATAGTTAAGTGCGCCCCCCGGTAAGGTCAATGCGCCGGCGGATCGAAGACGGGGCAGGACAGTCATGGCAATTTCGACCCCGGTCGCGCGCGCGGCCTTTGCTGCCGACCCCTTGCACAGCCGCGGCCGCCGCCATCCCGAGCCCGGCAGCGCCTCGCGCAACGATTTCCGCCGCGACTGCGACCGCATCATCCACTCGGCCGCGTTCCGCCGCCTGGCGCACAAGACGCAGGTCTTCGTCTACCACGAGGGCGACCACTACCGGACGCGGCTGACCCACACGCTGGAGGTGGTGCAGATCGCGCGCTCGCTGGCGCGCGCCTTGGGGCTCGACGAGGATCTCGCCGAGTGCCTCGCGCTCGCGCACGACCTCGGCCATTCGCCCTTCGGCCATGCCGGCGAGCGGGCGCTCGATGCCTGCGTGAAGGCCTATGGCGGCTTCGACCACAACGCCCAGGCGCTGCGCATCGTCACCGATCTCGAGCGGCGCTATGCGGATTTCGACGGCCTCAATCTGACGTGGGAGACGCTGGAGGGGCTGGTCAAGCACAACGGGCCGCTGCTCACGCATGACGGCAAGCCGACGGCGCGTTACGCCGAGCATGGCGTGCCGGCGCCGATCATCGCCTACAGCCAACTTCAGGATCTCGAACTGTGGTCCTTCGCCTCGGCCGAGGCGCAGGTCGCCGCGATCGCCGACGATATCGCCTACGACGCGCATGACATCGACGACGGTCTGCGCGCCGGCCTCTTCGGCCTCGACGACATCGCGACGGTGCCGCTGGTCGGCGACATCCTCGCTGAGATCGACGCGCGTCATCCCGCGCTCGACGACAGCCGGCGCGTGCACGAAGTGCTGCGCCGGATCATCACCCGTATGATCGAGGATGTGACAAGCGAAAGCCGCCACCGCATCGCCGCGCTCGCGCCGCGCATGAGCGAGGATGTGCGCCGCGCGCCCCACGCGATCGTTGCTTTCTCAGCGGCCATGACCACGGCGGACAAGGACATCAAGGGATTCCTCTATCCGCGCATGTACCGGCATGCCTGGGTCATGGAGGTGATGGGCAATGCCGAGCGTGTCGTGCGGGAGCTGTTCGGCCATTATCGCGCCAACCCGGCCGATCTTCCGGCCGAATGGGGCGAGGGGCTCGAGCGCATGGGCGAGAGCGGGCGCGCGCGGCGCGTCGCCGACTACATCGCCGGCATGACCGACCGCTATGCGCTGGTCGAGCACGCGCGCTACTTCAAGGACACGCCGGAACTGCGCTAGCCCGCCCGCCGTTCTTGTAGCGATCAAGCGAATGTTACATCGCTTTGATAGCGGCGCAGCCACGGCATCATCTAGGAGAGAGCCGGCGCCGCCGCTCTCGGCGGTGGCGATTCAGAAGCAAGGAATTCCTCCATGACGCTGCGTCCGGATTCGCATCCCGCTCTCTCGCAATTGGATGGCGTTGCCGCCACGACCTCGGATGCACTGATCCTGATCGGCCGCATCATGCTCGGTCTCATCTTCCTGCGCAGCGGCTTCGGCAAGATGCTCGACATTGGCAGCTTCGCTGCCGCGTTGCCGGCGCGCGGCGTGCCGGCGTTCTTCGGCTATATCGCCGCGCCGGCGGAGTTCTTCGGCGGCCTGGCGCTCATGTTCGGCTTTGCGACGCGTTACTTCGCCGTCATCCTTTTCGTGTTCACGGTCGTGGCGACGCTGACATCGCACCGGTATTGGGAGTTCGCCGAGCCCGCGATGCGCCGCGCCCAGGATGGGAACTTCTACAAGAACGTGTCGATCCTCGGCGGCTTTGTGCTGCTGTTCGTCACCGGCGGCGGGCGGTTCAGTCTCGACGGCTGGTTGCGGCCGCGTCGCTGAGACGCTGTACCGAAGCCGCGGCTGCGCCTAAACTTGCCGTCATGTCAGACCAAGAACTCAACTGGATCGAGATGGCCGCGGAAACGACGTCCGCGGTCGAGAAGCTCACGGCAAACGACGAGGTGTTCGCGCTGCTCGCCGGCGCCGTCTTTGCGCTGCATCAGGACACGTTGCGCGCCTGCGCTGTCGACATGGCGCACGCCGACGATACGCAAGCGGCGGCGATCGATGCCGCGCAGCCGACGCCGCTTGGCGATTTCGATGCACGCGTCGGCATCACCATGGACGCCTTGCGCGCCATCGAACGCGCGAATCGTGGCGTGCTGTCGCAGGCCGCGCTTCCCGGCGCCGATGTGACGACCGCGCACGTCCATCGCTCGCTCGCGCATCTGCGGCTGACCGCCGCGCGATTGTGGCTTTTGACGCTGCAGGCGCGGGCGGGCGAAGAGGGCGGTGCAGGATTGCGCGTCGGCGTCGCCGGCCTCTGGGCGAGGCTGCAGACGGTGTCGCGCGAACGCCTGGAGGAAGGCGCGCGCGTCTTCGTCGGCAGCTACTACACCAAGGTGCGCAGCGATCCGCTCGATCTGACGGCCTGGCCGCTGAGCCCTTAAGCGCGCCGCGCTTGTCCTCAGCGCGGGGGCTTCTTGAGGACGGCGTCGATCGCCGAGGCGACCATGCGGTCTTTATGGGCTTTGCAATAGACGATCAGATCGGGGATCGCGGCTCTCGCCGCGGCGACGTTGATCGCGTTCTTCTTCGTCTGGCCGGAGTACCAGCCGACATACCAGGTGCCGAGGAACGCCGCGTCTTCCTGTGACGCGTCGGCGAGTTGGCCGCAGGTCAGCGTCTGCGCGTCGATATCGCCTTTGGCGTCGGCGTATTTCACGACGTCGACCGCGGTCTGCGCCGCCGGCACCAGATTGGCCGGACACTGCTGTTCGAGTTCGGTCGCGACATTCATGCCCATGAAACTCATGTTCGGCGTGAATGTCGCGCCCTGGTTGATGCCGTAGCTGGTGCCGGGGCCGGGCAGGCGGACATTGCGCGCGGCGGTCCAGGATCCGTCGGCGTTCTTGATGAAGGCGTCGCAGGGAAAGCCGCTCTGCGCGTGCGCCGTCGCGGAAAGCGCAACGGCCAGCGCGGCGGCCGTTAACGATCGAAGCAGAATGGATCGGCTCAGCATGAGGGTCGTCCCGGACTGAAAAAGCCGCCGGGACGACGTGCAAGCTCCGTGCCGGAGGTCGCCTTAGAACGTCTCGGCGATCAGGCGGGCGATCTCGGCATGCACGGCCTCGCGCGCTTCCAGCGGCGCCTTGGAGCCGGTGTAGTAGATCGCCACGACCAGAGGCGCCTTTTGCGGCGGCCGCACGATGGCGACGGTGTTGGTGCTGCCGCCCTGGCCGGTGCCGGTCTTGTCGCCGACACGCCAGCCGGCCGGTAAGCCGGCGCGCAGCCGGTTGCGGCCGGTCGGAGAGGCCACCATCCAATCCTCGAGCCGCTGGCGCGACACGGCCGAGAGAGCATTGCCGGTGAGGATCGCCTGCAGGTCGCCGGCCATCGCTTGGGCCGAGGTGGTGTCGCGCGGATCGCCCGGCGCCACCCTGTTCAATTCCGGCTCCATGCGGTCGAGGCGCGTGACCTTGTCGCCAAGCGAGCGCGCATAGTCCGTGACCGCCTTCGGGCCGCCGAGTTGGGTCAGCAGCAGATTGGCGGCGGTGTTGTCGCTCCACACCACGGCGGCCCCGCACAAGGCGCCGACGCTCAGGCGGCCGCTCTCGACGTGCTGCTTGGCGACCGGCGCGTAGTCGAGGAGATCCTTCGTGCCGTAGGCGATCTCCTGGTCGAGCCGCATCTGGCCGTCGTCGACGCGCTTGAGCACCGCGGCCGCCAAGAGGAATTTGAACGTGCTGCACATCGGCAGCCGCGCGTCGGCGCGATGCGCGAGTTGCGCGCCGTTGCCGGTGTCGCGCACGAACACGCCCAGGCGGCCGCCGTGCTTCTTCTCGAGCGCGCGGAGCTTGGCTTCACCCGGCGTCTTTGTCCCGGAAGGCGGTACGGCGAGGGCGGGGGCCGCAATGAAGGGCATCGTTGCGGCGGCGCCGATCAGCGCGCGACGGCGGGTGACGAGGTGAGACATGCGAATCCTCCCGGGGGTGGATGCGTGCATCCCAGCCGAATGCGGCAACAATCGGTAAGGAAGGGGATAGTCTGCCCGGCAGACGGGCCCTTGAGCCGGTCATACCTTTGACTCTGCTCTCGGAATCCATTACCGGCAGCGCCAACATGGCAGCCAAAGCGAAGCGTAAGAAGGCGAAGGCCGCATCCGCCAAGACGCGGACGAAAACGGCTGCGCGCAAGGCAAAGACCACGCGCACGGCGAAGAAGGCGGCTGCCAAGCGCAGCAAGGCCAAAACGGTCAAGGCGAAGGCCACCAAGACCAAGGCCGCCAAGACCAAGGCCGCCAAGACGAAGGTCAGCAAGACCAAGGCGCGCAAAACGAAGACCGCCAAATCGAAAGCCCGCAAGCCGCAAGCGGCCGCGAAGCGCACATCGGCGCGCAAATCCGCGACGACGCGCGCCAAAGCCGCGCGCAAGCCCGCGATGAAGCCGGTGGCAAAGGCTGCGGCAAAGGCTTCGTCTTCCGTTGCGAAAGCACCGCCTAAGGCGCCATCGAAGTCTCAGGCGAAATCTCCGGTCCAATCGCGGGTAAAGCGCGAGACCAAGCCGCGCGCGGCCAGGGCCGCATCGAAACCGACGCCGGCGCCCGCCGCCGTCGAACCGGCGCCCACGCCGTCCGCACCATCCTCCGCCGTTCCACAACAGGCCTTGCCCGTGACCTCCGTGCCATCTTCGGCTGCCGCCCCCCGGCTTCATCTCTTCGCCGACATGCTGGGGCGCGTGCGCGCCGCGGTGGCGCCGCTGGCGCCGGGCGCCGATCTGTCTCGCGTCGTGGTCGAGCCGCCGAAGGATGCGAGCCATGGCGACATGGCGACCAACGCCGCGATGGTAGTCGCCAAGGACGCGCGCAAGAATCCGCGTGAACTGGCCGAAGCGATCGCCGCGACGCTGCGCGCCGACGCGCTGGTCGCCAAGGTCGACGTGGCCGGCCCCGGCTTCATCAACCTCACGCTGAAGCCTCATGTCTGGGGCGAGGCGCTGCACCAGGCGCTCGTCGCCGGTAACGACTACGGCCGCAGCGAACTCGGCGGCGGCGTGCCGATCAACGTCGAATACGTGTCGGCCAATCCGACCGGGCCGCTGCATGTCGGCCATTGCCGCGGCGCGGTGTTCGGCGATGCGCTGGCTAGCCTGCTCGCTTTCGCCGGCTTCAAGGTCACACGCGAATACTACATCAACGACGCCGGCGCGCAGGTCGATGTGCTCGCGCGCTCGGCCTACCTGCGCTATCTCGAAGCGCTCGGCGAAACCATCACCATTCCGGACGGCCTCTATCCGGGCTCCTATCTGATCGAGTGCGGGCAGGAGCTGGCGCGCGATTACGGGCAAGAGCTCAAGCAGATGCCGGAAGCCGAATGGCTGCCGATCGTGCGCCGGCGCGCCACCGACATGATGATGGCCGAAATCCGCAACGACCTGATGCGGCTCGCCATCGTGCCCGACGTGTTCTTCTCCGAGCGCTCGCTGATCGAAGGCGAGGAGCCCGATCCGTTCGCGCCGGCCGAGGGGCATCATCCGCCTGTCGACCGCGTGGCGGAAACGATCAACTGGCTGCGCGCGCACGGGCACGTCTATGAAGGCCGCCTGCCGCCGCCCAAGAGCGGCGCCGTGGAAGACTGGGAAGACCGCGAGCAGACGCTCTTCCGGTCGACCGCGTTCGGCGACGACGTCGACCGTCCGCTGATGAAGTCCGACGGCAGCTACACCTATTTCGCGACCGACATCGCCTATCACAAGACCAAGCTCGACCGCGGCTTCGCGCATCTCATCGACGTGTGGGGCGCCGACCATGGCGGCTACGTCAAGCGCATGCAGGCGGCGGTGAAGGCGCTCGGCGGCAACAAGGCCGACATCGACGTCAAGCTGGTGCAGATGGTGAAGCTGCTGCGCGCCGGCGAGCCGGTGAAGATGTCCAAGCGCGCCGGCGATTTCATCACGCTGCGCGAAGTGGTGGACGAAGTCGGGCGCTCGGCCGTGCGCTTCGACATGCTGTTCCGCAAGAACGACGCGCCGATCGACTTCGACCTCGCCAAGGTCATCGAGCACTCGCGCGAGAATCCGGTGTTCTACGTGCAGTACGGGCACGCCCGCGGCGAGTCCATTTTCCGCAACGCGCGGGCGGAACTTTCGGACCTGCCGGCGGACCGCGTCGCGCGGGTTGCATGGCTGCAGGATGCGGACCTGTCGCTGCTCGACGATGCCGGGGAACAAGCCATTTTGCGCCGGATCGCGCTGTATCCGCGTTTGATCGAGGCTGCGGCGCTGGCTCACGAGCCGCACCGGGTTGCATTCTACCTGTATGAATTAGCGAGCGAATTTCACGCTCATTGGACGCGCGGAAAAGACTTGCCTCATTTACGCTTCATTATCCAGAATGATCCACAAAAGACCAAGGCGAGGCTCGCTTTGGTTCAGGGGATCGTCACCGTACTCGCCTCGGGGCTCGCGCTGCTCGGGGTCGAAGCGCCGGAAGAAATGCGTTAGGTCCCGCCGGTCGGGCCAAGCGTGATACGGCCATACACGAGCGGACGACACGACACGCGAACAATCTACCGGGGATAAGATGGCGGACGATTATAGTCAGCGACCCTACCGCTCGAATGAATCCATTGCCCGTGCCGGGCAGGCCAAGGCGTCCGGCGCCGCGCCGGGAACCGACCCGCTGGCGGAACTCGCGCGGCTGATCGGGCAGAGCGATCCCTTCGGTGAGTTCGGCCGCGAGAACGCGCGCCGCGCCGCGGAACAGCAGCAAGCCTATCATCAGCCGGCGGAACCCGCGCCGGTCTATACGCAAGCCCCGAGCGCCGCGCCGACGGCGCCAGTCGAGGCTTATGCCGAGCACCAGCAGCAGGCCTATCAGGACTACGCGCACGCGCAGCAGGGCTACGACCCGCAGGAATACGGTCATCCGGCGCAGGGCTACGAACAGCCCGTGCACGCCTATGGCCAGCAGCCGGAATACGATCCCGCGGCTTACGCCGATCCGAACGCCGCGGCGTTCCCGCACGGCGCCGTGCCGGCCTATCTGGCGGCCGGCCAGTACGATCCGGCCAATCCGCCTTACGCCGCGGAAGAGCAGGACTTCTACGACGACGCGCCGCCGGCCAAGCGCACCAAGACGTTGCTGGTCGCCGGCATCTTCGCTTTGGCGGTGGTCGGCGTCGCGGGCGCCTTTGGCTATCGCGCCGTGTTCGGCTCGTCCGGCGTCAGCGGCCCGCCCCCGGTGATCAAGGCGGAGTCCGCGCCGAGCAAGGTCGTGCCGGCTTCGGCCAGCAAGGACGCCCAGTCCAACAAGATCATCACCGATCGCATCGGCCCGCAGGGCGAGAAGCTCGTGTCGCGCGAGGAGAGGCCGGTCGACAACGTGCCGGTCGCGCCCGAGAGCGCGACGGGTTCGGCCAGCACCGAGCCGAAGAGGGTGCGTACCATCGCCATCACGCCGGACTCGCAAGGCAATCCGGTCATCGCCGACGCCGCGCCGGTGATGGCGTCCGCCGCGCCGCTCGCGCTCGTGCCGGACCAGCCGATGCGGCAGGTCCAGACGCAGCGTATCGCGACGGCCTCAACGCCCGAGCCCGCCCGTCCGGCGCCGGCCCCGCGGGTTGTGCCGCCGCCGCAGGCGCAGGCGGCTGCTCCGGCGCCCGCGCCGAGCAATGGTCCGCTGTCGCTCAATCCGAATGCCGCGCCGGCCCGCGCCCCGCAGCCGACCCGCACGGCCGCCGTGGCGCCCACCCAGGCGGCGCCGAGCGGCGGTCCGGCCTATGCCGTTCAGATCACCTCGCAGCGGAGCGAAGCCGAGGCTGAGGCCGCTTTCCGGACCCTGGTCGGCAAGTACAGCGCCCAGCTCAGCGGCAAGCCGCACTTCATCCACAGGGTCGATCTGGGGGCGAAAGGAACCTATTACCGCGCCCTGATCGGACCTTATGCCAGCGGAAACGAGGCTACGGAGCTCTGTTCGAGCCTGAAAGCCGCCGGCGGGCAGTGCATCATCCAAAGGAATTAGCGCCTCCCAGGGTTGCTACCGCCGTCGGCGCGGGCTAATCCGCGTCGATGACGGCGCGCGCATTCATTACCGGGCTTGCCGGTCTCACGATCTCCGCCAATGAGCGTGCCTTTCTACGCGAGGCAGCGCCTTGGGGCCTGATCGTCTTCAAGCGCAATATCAGCACGCCGGAACAACTCTCTGATCTGACGCGCGCTTTCCGCGACATCGTTGGTTGGGAAGCCCCCGTCCTGGTGGACCAGGAAGGCGGGCGCGTGCAGCGGCTGGGTCCGCCGCACTGGCCGGTCTATCCGCCGGGCGCACGCTACAGCGAGCTCTATGACCGGGACCCGGCCTCCGGCCTCGCCGCCGCCAAATTGGCGGGCCATCTGATTGCCGCGGACCTGCGGGCGGTCGGCATCGACGTCGACTGCCTGCCGATCGCGGATGTGCCGGTCGCCGGCGGCGATCCGGTGATCGGCGACCGCGCCTATGGCACCGAGCCGGGCAAGGTGGCGTCGATCGCCGCGGCGGTGGCGCAGGGGCTGATGGCGGGCGGCGTGCTGCCGGTCGTGAAGCATCTGCCGGGGCACGGCCGCGCGACCGCGGACAGCCATCACAAGCTGCCCGTCGTCGATACCGACCGTGGAACTTTGGAAGCGACGGATTTCGCGGCGTTCCGGCCTTTGGCCGGCTTACCGCTTGGTATGACTGCACATGTTGTGTTTAGCGCGATCGACCCCATCGATCCGGCCACAACTTCGGTCACAATGGTCCAAGAAGTGATTCGCGGCTTCATTGGGTTTCGGGGCCTGCTGATGAGTGACGATGTGTCGATGAACGCCTTGTCGGGCAGCATTGCGGAGCGCAGCAGCGCCTCGCTCGCAGCCGGCTGCGACGTCGTCCTTCACTGCAACGGCAAGCTCGACGAGATGATGCAGGTCGCGTCCGTCGCGCCGGTGCAGTCGGGCGAAGCGGCGCGCCGGGCCGAGGCGGCATTGCTGGCGCGCAGCGCGCCGGAAGAGTTCGACGTCGCCGCCGCGCGCAAGATTTTCAACGAGATGATTGGCGGCAACGCCAGCGAACGGATGACCTCATGAGCGCCGCCGATTTCCCAGCCGTCGATAACGAACGCAGCGACGCCGAACCGGCGATGATGGTCGACGTCGAGGGGTATGAAGGCCCGCTCGATCTGCTGTTGGTGCTCGCGCGCCAGCAGAAGGTCGATCTCGCCAAGATCTCGATTCTCGCGCTCGCCGACCAGTATCTCGGCTTCGTCGAAGCCGCGCGGAAGCTGCGGCTCGAACTCGCCGCCGACTATCTCGTGATGGCGGCGTGGCTCGCTTACCTGAAGTCGCGCCTGCTGCTGCCGGAAGCGGCGCCGGGCGAGGGCCCGAGCGCCGAGGACATGGCGCTGGCGCTCGCCAACCGTCTGCGCCGCCTCGAAGCGATCCGCGAAGCCGCGAACAAGCTGATGGAGCGCCCGCAGATCGGTCGCGACATTTTCCTGCGCGGCGCGCCGGAGCCGATCGCCGAAGTCAAGCAGCCGGAATGGACGGCGACGCTCTACGATTTGTTGTCGGCCTATGCCGTGCAGCGCCAGCGCACCGCGATGTCGCGCGTGCGCTTCAAGAAGCGCAATGTGTGGTCGCTCGCCGAAGCGCGCGCGACTCTCGAGCGCCTGATCGGCGCTTCGGCGGACTGGTCGCGCATCGATCAGTTTCTCATCAGTTACGTGGTTGAACCGACGCAGGCCGCGACGGTGTTCGCATCGTCCTTCGCGTCGGCGTTGGAATTGGTGCGTGAAGGCGTTGCCGAAATTCACCAGAAGGACTCGTTTTCGCCCATCTACCTGCGCAAACGCGTTGCTGTGAACGGCGGCCCTCTGGCGCGTGACGCCTAGGGCAGGCGCCTTTAAAGAAGACGGACAAGGAGACGTTGTCGATGCCGAGTGCAGCTCCAAAGCTCGAGGTCGTTCACGAAGAGCCGGCGGCGCAGCCCATGGTGGAACAACCGACCGAGCCCCAGGCACGCCCCGAAGCGCTCCGTCTTCTGGAGGCGCTGCTGTTTGCCGCCGCCGAGCCGCTCGATGAAGCGACGCTGGCCAAGCAACTGCCCAACGACATCGACGTGAAGGAGATGCTCGCGCTCCTTCAGACCGAATATTCGGCGCGCGGCGTCAACCTCGTGCGCATCGGCCGCAAGTGGATGTTCCGCACCGCGTCCGATCTGTCGTGGCTGCTGACCAAGCACACCGTCGAGAGCCGCAAGCTCTCGCGCGCCGCGATCGAGACTTTGGCGATCATCGCCTATCACCAGCCGGTGACGCGCGCCGAGATCGAAGAAATCCGCGGCGTGCAGACGGCCGGCGGCACGCTCGACGTGCTGCTCAAGACCGGCTGGATCCGTCCGCGCGGGCGCCGCAAGGTGCCGGGCCGGCCGATCACCTACGGCACGACCGACGAGTTCCTGACGCATTTCGGGCTCGAAGAGGTCAGCGACCTGCCGGGCCTGGAAGAGCTAAAGGGGGCGGGTCTGTTGGAAGGCGGCTTGCCGGCGGGCTTTGCCGTGCCGGTGCCGTCCGACGACTCCACGCTGCGCGACGACGAGGATCCGCTCGAGCCGGGCGATCTCGATCTGGCGCTGTCGCCATCCTCGGTCGACGAGGCGGAGCCTGCCGCCCAGGCCGCCGCTGAGACCGAGAGCGAGACGGATACTGACGTCGCGGGCGAGGTTGAGGTGGAAACCGAAACCCAATCCGTCGCCGTGGCCGAATTCGTGGACGAGGCCGAAGCCGAGGCTGAAACCGAGACGGCGGACGAAGCCCCCGAGGCGGCGTTCGAGGAGTCTTCCGCCGACGACGAAGCTGCGTCTTTTGAGGAAGAGACTTCCGAGGACGAAGCGGCGGCTTTTGAGGAAGAGCCCGCGGCCGACGAGGATGAGCCCGACGCCGATGCGCCGATCGAGGGCCAAGACGAGGCCGATGACGAGGCCGACGCCGACGCTGAAGACGAGGCCAAAGGCGAGGGCGGGCAGTAACGTTTCGGTGTCATCGCCGGGCCGGCGCAGCGCGCTTTAAGGCCCGGCGGACCTGCCAGCGCGCGCCGTTAAGCGCGATCGCGTGGAACAGCCGGGCGTGACGCGGGCCAAAACAACGGTAAACTTCCGTCGGTTAGGGGGCTTCCAAGCGACAATCCGTCTGCCGGAAGTCCTTGTTTTTGCCGTGTCCGGGGCCTAGTTTCTAAAGTGAAAAACGGGCGGGGCGCGCTTTTTCTCGAAGCGTCTTGCGGAGGATTAGCCGATGGGTTCGCTGAGTATCTGGCACTGGATGATCGTCATCGTGGTCGTGCTCCTGCTGTTCGGGCGGGGCAAGATTTCCGACCTGATGGGCGACGTCGCCGGTGGCATCAAGGCCTTCAAGAAGGGCATGGCGGAAGACGACACGCCGAAGGCTGAGCCGCCCAAGAGCATCGAGACGGCGGCTACCCCGCCGAAGACCGAATCCGAGCGCCGCGCCGAAGGCGTGCGCTCGTAAGGGCAAAGCGGTTCGCGGGGGCACGTTGAGGCCGACGCCGCGGCGTTGTGTGCCGCGGGGGAAGTTGAGCTAATCCATGTTCGATATTGGGTGGGGCGAGCTGGTCGTCATCGGCGTCGTCGCGTTAGTCGCGATCGGTCCGAAGGAACTGCCCGGCGTGCTGCGCTCGCTCGGCCAGTGGATGGGCAAGATCCGCCGCATGTCGGCGGAATTCCAGAGCCAGTTCCAGGAAGCCTTGCGCGAAGCGGAAGTCGCCGACCTGCGCAAGGAGGCCGAGGACATCAAGAGCTCGGTGTCGAACTTCACCCATTTCGACCCGCTCGCCGACACCGGACCGGCGGTGACCCAGCCGGACACACCCACACCATCCGCAACGCCGAGCGAGACCGAGGCCGCCTTGCCGGCGCCCGTCGAGCAGACGGCGGTCGATGTGCCGGTGCCTACGACGCCCGTCACGAGCGCCGACCTGCCGCCTGAAGCCGCGAGCGAACCGCCAGCCGTCAAGAGCGCGGGAGGCGGAGCATGACGCACGAAGACATCGAGGCGACAAAAGCGCCGCTGATGGAGCACCTGATCGAACTGCGCTCGCGC
>Ga0180221_1001525_pt1 | contig 15134 bp, 14 predicted proteins | sample eDN5th37CKraftMG_FD_151339 | JGI IMG/M metagenome (GOLD analysis project Ga0180221, IMG submission 151339) | Enriched Miracle-Growth compost microbial communities from Emeryville, California, USA - eDNA 5th pass 37_C Kraft MG (version 2) (version 2) ...
GGCAGACCCAGGGGTGGCAATCGGGGCGCCCGGCCTGAACCCGGTCGTGTACTGGCTGCTGGTCGCCGTCATGCTCGGCGTGCTCGGCACGGCAGGAGTGTTCGTTTTCCGGGCAGTGCGTCGCGCCCGCGCGAGCACGAACCCGCACCAGCTGGCGGGCACAGCGACCGGCGGGGAGATCGCTCGGGTCGCATCCGGCAAGACGCTCGTGAAGCGCGCGAGCACGCTGCGCCCATCGCTGACCGGCAAGGCCACCCCAGGCGACGTGGGCTACCTGCTCGGCTCGAGCAAGGGCGGACAGGTGTGGGCGACGGTGGAGGACAGCATCCTCCTGATTGGCCCGCCCCGTTCGGGCAAGGGCCTGCACATCGTGATCAACGCGATCTTGGACGCCCCCGGTGCGGTCATCACCACCTCCACCCGGCCGGACAACCTCACGGCGACGCTCCGCGCCCGGGCTCGGAAGGGTCCAGTGGCCGTGTTCGATCCGCAGCAGCTCGCCCCAGGCCTGCCCGCCGGGCTGCGGTGGTCGCCCGTGCGCGGCTGCCACGACCCCCTCACCGCAATGATCAGGGCCAAGGGGTTGGCGACGGCCACCGGGTTCGGCGGAGTGCAAGACGCCGGCTTCTGGGAAGGCAAGACCACCAGCGCGATCCAGGCGCTGCTTCACGCCGCCGCCCTCGACGGACGCGACGCGAAGACCCTCTACCAATGGGCCCTGAATCCCACGCTCGCCGCCGACGCCGTCCGAGTGCTCTCCGCACACCCCGGCGCCGCCGACGGATGGGCCGAGAGCCTGGACGCGATGGTGCAGGCCGACCCCCGCACCCGCGACAGCATCTGGCAAGGCGTCTCCCTGGCCCTGGCAGCCCTCGCGGATCCCCGCGTCCTCGACGCCGTATCCCCGACGCCCGGGGAAGAGTTCGACCCCGAGACATTCCTCCGCGACGGCGGCACACTCTTCCTGCTCGCCACCGGTGCAGGGGCCGGGGCCTCGGCGGCGCTGGTAGCGGCGTTCATCGAGGACCTCGTGGAGGCGGCCCGGAAGATCGCCGCCCGCTCACCGGGTGCCCGGATGGACCCCCCGCTGCTGCTCGCCCTCGACGAGATCGGCAACTTGTCACCGCTGCCCAGCCTTCCGACACTCATGGCTGAGGGTGGCGGAACGGGCATCACCACGCTTCCGGTGCTCCAGTCGCTCGCCCAGGCGCGCGAGAAGTGGGGCGAGAACAACGCGAACGCGATCTGGGACGCCTCCATCGTCAAGGTCATCCTCGGCGGCGCATCCAACAGCAGGGACTTGCAGGACCTGTCGACGCTGATCGGGGAACGCGACGAAGGCACCGACTCGTACACGACCGACGCCTACGGCGCGCACTCCAGCCAGCGCTCCATCCGACGGGTGCCGATCCTCCCGCCCGACGTGCTCAGAACGCTGCCGTTCGGCACCGGGATCGTCATGCTCCGCACCGCCCGCCCGATCGTCACCGACCTGCGCGCCTGGCCGAGCCGCCGCGACACCGGCCAGCTGCGCGAGGACCGCGCCGCCGTCGAGGCCGCACTACGCGCCGGCCACTGACCACGTCGCTCAGCGGTGGAACCCGCCCGGGGCGGGACGATCCGCAGCGGAAGCCGTCTCGAACTCAGCGAAATGACGCTCGCGGTCCAGGCGGACCGGGCTGCTCAGCAGGAACGTGCGCGCGTCACTCGCCGAGGTCACGAGCATCGCCTGCCGACCCTGGATCAACAGGTTCGGCCCCGCACTGTTCGGAATGGTGATCGGCCCCGGCACAGCGCCAATGGGTCGACGGAGTCTGCCCGCCTCACGAAGAACGGTCGAAGACCTGTCGGAGGGCTCGAAGGCGATGGCGACATGACCCGAGCGGTGCGCTCGTCCCATCGCAGGCCCATGAACCTGTTCATCGACGTGCTCCCTTCTCGTTGATCGGCTCCACGAGGAGGTAGGCACACGCTTTCTCCGCCCGTGGGTCGCACCTGATGGGCGACCCCGCAACCGCGGGCGAATCAGTCGACAGCCAAAGGAGGGGAAGGCATGGCCATTCCTACTCGCCCCGGAGTCGTGGGGTACTTCATGTCGGATCCCGATCTGACCACCTCGGAGAACGGCCGCAACCGGCTCTTCGCGTGGGTCGGTCTGCAGGACCCCAACCCGAACGAGGACGGCACGTTCCCACCGGCCGTCCGCACGCAGATGGTCATGTTCAACGCATCGGCCACGCGCGCCGCTGAGACCTTCCGCAACGGCGACAACTTCGTCGCGACCGGCCGCGTGGATGTGTCCGAGCACAACGGCGAGCAGCGCGAGCGGTTCATCGCCTCGAGCATCGGCCCCGACAACAACCTCAGCAACATCCACCTCCAGCGCGGCCGCTCCGAGCAGCGCACCCAGGAGCACGGCGCGCCGGAGCGCGACGCCCAGGAGGCCGACCCCGCGGCGGCCGCGCTCGCCCGGCGCGAGCAGGAGCTCGACACGGCACCGGCGGCCGGCGCGGCCGTGGTCGCCTCCGTGCGGCGCGAGGCGGTCGCCCGATAGCCGGGGCGTCGCCGGCGGCCCCGCAGCCCCCGCCGGCGACGCCCCCTTCCTTAGTTCTCGAGCTGCGCACGAAGGAGCCATGCCATGACCGTGACTGACGACGATCGGCCCGACCTGGATGAGAGCGCCGTGGCCGAAGTACAGCGTGTCGTCGCCGAGCAGTACGCCCAGCACATCACCCAGGTCCTCGGCGAAGTGCCGCGACCGATCAACTGGCGCACCCTGCCGCCCGAAGATCTCGAGCGCGAACTGCTCGAGCTCAATGGGTGGGTCGACTGGCTTCGGCACGAGTACGGGCTGCCCGCGCAGATCATTCCGCCGATGTGGCACCGCCATCCGGAGCTGCTCTGGGAGCTGTCCGCGCTGAGGCAGCACTGGCTGTTCTGCTACGACCCGCAGGCGAAGGGCAACCAGGCGCTCGCCTGGCACCACGACTTCGCGATCGCCCGCGAGCGGCTCCGCGACTGGGTCACCATCGCCGGCACCCGCCTGGACCGCGACCGGCCGACCCGGATCACCCCGTGGCCCGGCGGCGAGCCCGAGGACTGGATCGAGCAGGACACCAGTGAGCGGCCCGTGACCGCGCGGACGGAGGATTTCCTCGCCTTCGTCAGGGAACAGGTCCAGGAGCGCGACGACGAGCAGAGCGCGTTCATCGGAGGGCTCGGCCGTGGCGACGAGTGAGACCATCCGGCGCGCGGGTGCGGATCTCGACGACAAGGAGGTCGCTGAGATCCGCGCGGTCGCCGCTGCACGGGTGGCTGGCTTCCCGCCGCTCAGCCGCGAGCAGGCTGTCCTGGTCCGGGCGGCACTCACCGGCAGATCACGACCCGACCCGGTCGACGATCTCACGTAGTCACCCGGTCGGCGATGCCAGCAATGAGATCCCACCATCGCGAGGTTCCCCCGACTCTCGCGATCTGGCGGCCGCATCGCTAGAGGCTGCGGCCAGCATGGTCGCGGGCGGTGGTCAGCTGGGAGAGCCCGGTGATGTTTCGTGCTTCGAGGGTCCGCTCGCGGCCGGTGATCAGATCCAGGACGTCAGATGCGGAAGTGATCATCTTGGCAACACCTTCCCGCAGCAGCCGGTTCGTGCCATAGCTGGTGGGGCTGTCGACCGGGCCGGGCACAGCGCCCACACCCCTGCCGAGCGCCGCGGCGTCCGCAGCCGCGGTGAGAGCGCCGGACCGCGCGCCGGCTTCGACGACGACCGTCGCCTTCGAGATCGCAGCGACCACGAGATCGCGCTGCTGGAACCGCCACCTGGTGGGCGCGGATCCGGGCGGGAGTTCGCTGAGCAGCGTTCCCGCGTCGCGCGCGCGCTCCAAGAGATCCTGGTTTCCGGCCGGGTAGAGCCGGTCGAGTCCGGCGGGGAGGACGACGATCGTAGCGCCGAGCGCGTCGCGTGACAGCGGGCCACGCAGCGCTGCGGTGCCGATGCCGTAGGCACCGGTCGTGACAATGTGTCGGCCTTTGTAGGCGATATCGCCGGCGAGCTCGGCGGCGACGGCGGTGCCGTAGTCGGTGCAGGCTCTTGAGCCGATCACCGCGACACGGTTCACGATGGTGGTACGGAGCGCGTCGCTGTTGCCCGCGACCCACAAGGCCAGGGGTGCGTACTCGCCGAGGCTATCGAGCCCGACCGGCCAGTTCCGGTCGGTGGGAAGGAGCAGCTGCATGCCGGCGCGGGCGGTGTCGGTGAACGCGCGCTCGATGCGCTCGGGGCTCAGCCGCTCGCTGAGATGCTGCCGCCACACCCCGGCGCTGGCGCGGTCCATGCCCGGCACGACGCCTGATGCGGTCGCCAGCCGCATGGTCTCCACAGCGCCCACCCGAGCGACCAGCCGGGAGGTCAGGATGTCGCCCGGCTCGGTGGCGCAGGCCAGCGCCACCCGCCCGGTCCGCTCGTCGGTGACCAGCTCGTCCAGCGCACCCATGATCCCGTCCCTTCCGTCGGCCTGCTCGTGCCCGACAGGTAGGCGCTCGGTCAGGCGGGGCCGCGGGCGAAGACGGGGTCCAAGTAGGAGGCGACGAGGGCGGCCTGGTCGTCCAGGCTTTCCTCGCACACGGCCTCGAGCTTCTCCTTGCGTCGCCATGCGGCCCACTTCGCCTGCCCGATCTGGCCGTAGCCCACCAGGTGCGGGGCGACGGGTTCCAGAGCGACGCCCCGGTAGCGGGCCACGGCGCGGGCGGAGCGCAGCAGTTCATCCGGGTCGATGCCCTGCCGGGCAAGCTGCACGATGTCGACGTAGTCGCGCCAGCGCGTGCTCGTAGTTCCGCGTTCCAGGATGGTCACCCCCTTCTCGGCGATCGTGGTCTCCGGGGCGTAGCCGAGCAACTCGACCGGCTCGCCCAGCACCCGGTCGATGCGCACCAGCCGCGGTGCAGGGACAATCGGGTCGCCAGTGGACACGTCCCACGCCGCGGTGCCCGTCCACGGACCGATACTGGCCTTCACCCGCAGGCGCAGCCCGGGATAGTCGGCCTGCTCGCGGATCTCCTGGACGGTGATCGTTCCGGTGTCGAACACGACCCCGTCACCGGCGTCGACGGCGGCGATATCCCGTACGACATCGGCAAGGTGCTCGGCGGTGACGTCGACGCCTATCGCATTCGCGTCGGCGTCCTTGGTGGCGCGGCGCACGCCGTAGGCGGCAAGCAGAATTCCGCCCTTCAGGACGAAATCCTCCGCATGGACGGTGCGGGTCAGCCGGTCTAGGAAGGACTCCAGAAGGTGCCGGATGAGGTACTCCTGTGTCGGCGCGGGTATCCCGGTCTTGTCTGCGACCGAGCGGGCCGCCGCCTGGATGCGGCGATATGCCTCCTCGCCGCTGGTCATGACAGTGCGTCCAGCGCCTGCAGGACGGGGGCCTTCGCGCGAGGCAACCGGGTGGCGATCTCCATCAGCCGAGCGGGCTTGCCACCGCGGCGCAGCCACTCCTTCAGCGCGTCGCGGGCGAGCTCGTAGCCCAGCTCGCCGCGCAGCCGGAAGGCGTCGGCGATCGACCTTTCCGCCGAGTACAAGCCGATCGTCAGCTCGCTGCCCGGAATCGGGATCTCCTCCCGGCCGAGATCGAAGGTGGCGCGGTCGAAGGAATGCCAGGCGATCGCCGCCTGGGTCGCGGGGATCCGGGCTCCGCGCGGGATCGCGATGTCCAGCGCCGCCGGGATCGCGTCGGTCAGGTCGTGCTGCGCGAGCGCGGAGGTGAGGCAGATCGTCGCGTCCGGTCGGCGGGTCGCAGCTTCCAGCCAGTCCCAATCGGCTGCGGCCGCGTCCGCGGGGAGGTAGATCCCGCGGGCGATCCGCTCGTACCTGCCCTCTCGTGCGGCACGGTAGAGGCCGCTGCGGGACAGACCGTCCTGCTCCGCGGTGCCCGGTGTCAGCGTGGCCATCTCCTCACCTCCTCACTCTGGCATGAAACGTCTACAGGTAATCGTATCTGCTCACGTTCCGTTCCACCACTGGTGCTCATGCCGCGTCGGTGATCTGGGTGCGCGGGGTGATGAGGACGCGCTCGGGCTGGAAGGTCTTGCTGCCCTTGACCGGCGACTGCTTGATCCGCACCTCGAACACCGCCTTGATGATGCGCCGGCGCTCCTCGAACGACGTCGCCTCCCACGCGGCGCGGACGTCGTCGGCCGTGGCCAGCGCCCGGATCCCATCATCGACGATCGGGGGCACCCCGGCGCGCTGGGCTTCCTCGATCTGAGGCCGGAGGGTTGCTTCGATGCGGGCCAGCGACTGCTGGGCGATCGAGCCTGACGCGAACAGGTCGTTTGCTTCATCCAGCCGCGTCTGAAGCTCCCGAACCCGATCATCCGCCTCTCGAATCTTCGTCTCCCAGTCGAAGCCGTCACCGGTGAGCAGAGCGATGTTCGCCGGCTGGCTGAACCACTCCACCGCAGCCGAACTCACGAACTCATCGAGCCAGTTCGAAGCGATGACGACCTTGTAGCAGCCGCGGAACCGGCAGTGGTACTTCGGTGTTCGCGGGTGGACCGGGGCCTTGCCCTTCGCCTTGTAGGTCGTACGGGTCATCGGGCGCCCACAGTAGTGGCACCGGGCGATATGCGACAGCAGCGCCTTCGGCTGCACCCCGTCGGTGACGTGCACCCGCCGGGCCGGATCAAAGATGATCCGCTGAATCCGTTCGAAGTCCTCCTCTGAGATCAGCGGCTCCCAGCTCGCATCGCCGATCACCTCACCCCGGTAGACCCGCTTGCCGATGATGGTCGGATTGCGCAGGATCTGCTTGATCGTCTGCGCCTGCCACCCGGGCGACAGGTTGTCTTTGCGCGGACCCTGCGGGGTCGGCTCGCCCGCGTCCTGCAACATGTTCGCGATCTGGAACGCCGAGGAACCGTCGAGCACCTCGCGCGCCATCATGCGCACCAGCTCCGCCTTGTGCGGGTCGGGCTCCTGCCCGAGCAGAACGCCTGTGCGCGGGTCATAGACGCGGCGGTACCCGAACGGCAGGCGACCGTGAGGCCGACCCCGTTCAGCGTTCAACCTTGCAGTGCGCAGCTGCCGCTCGCGCATCGTGTTCGCGTCCGCCTCGGCACGCAGGAACTCAAAGCCCAGCATGAAGGCATCGTCGCTACGGGAGAAGTCGTAGACCCGGCCATGCGTCATGTACAGCACGCCAGCCTTCTGGCAGGCCTTGCGGAGCTCGACGTAGATCTCCATGTCACGACCCGCCCGCGAAGGCTCCCAAGTCACGAAGGCGCCGAACTGTCCCGAGCGGATCAGCTCGATGGCCTCCTCCCAGCCCTCACGCTCTCGGCGACGCCACTGGGATGCGGAGCGGTCGGCATCGGTGATGATCTTGGCGACGTTCCAGCCGAGCGGCGCACACCATCCTTTGCACTCCTCGATCTGGTCGCCGATCGACCGCATCAGCTTGTGCCGGTCCTTGGACGCGCGCCCGTAGATGAGCGCGTCGAGCTGGACGCCGAAGGCGGCACCGTTGGGGCTTGGGGCTGTCAGTGTGGTCTGGTTCACGGACATTAGGTAGGTCCTCCCTACCCTCCGTTCGCGCATTCGGGTCGTCGAGGAACCAGCGGTCGTGCGTGACGGTGAGCAGGCCGCCGGCGTTCGCAGGCCAGCGCCGCTTCAGATGCCCGGCCAGCCAGGCGATCGCCTCCACGTCCAGGTGGTTGGTCGGCTCGTCGAGCATGAGCACGTCCCACTCGCCTACGAGCAGTCGGGCCAGGTCGACGCGTCGGCGCTGACCGCCGGACAGGGCGCCGATCGGCGCATCCCAGTCCAGATCGGCGACCAGGCCCGCGAGCACCTCGCGGGTGCGGCGGTCGCCGGCCCACTCGTGCTCGGGTCGCTCGCCGACGATCGCGCCGCCGACGGTGGCGGCGTCCGCCAGCGCGTCGGCCTGCCCGAGCACCCCCACGCGCACGCCGCCGCGCACGGTCACGCGCCCGCCGTCGGGGCTGCGCAGCCCGGCGAGCAGCGCGAGCAGGCTCGACTTCCCGTCGCCGTTGCGGCCGACCACGCCGATGCGGTCGCCCTCGTCCACTCCGACCGTGACCGAGTCGAAGACGACGCGGGTCGGATACTCCAGGTGCAGGGCCTCGGCCCCGAGCAGATGCGCCATGTCGCCTTCCAGGGTAGGTCAGAGGCGGCCGCTGCCGAGCCGCTGCCGGCCGCTGCCCCGAGCCGCCGGCCTCGGGAGCCGGCCCGCCGGCGGCCCGGGCTCAGCGAGAGCGGTTCGCGTACAGCCGCGGGTCCAGGCCGCGCAGCTCGCAGAACTCGCGCAGCGAGCCGGTGAGCAGCACATCGGTGCGGGTCAGCCCGTCCAGCGACTCGGCGCCGAGCAGCGCGGTGAGATCCCGCAGCTGCGCCAGCCATCCCTGCAGCAGCTCCACGACCGCGTCGGCGCCGTCGCGCAGCAGTGGGCGCAGCACGCCGCCGCCCAGCCCGACCGCCCGTGCGCCGAGGGCGAGACAGCGCACCACGTCCAGCGGCTGGCGCACCCCGCCGGAGGCGAGCAGCTCCACCCGGTCGGCCAGCGGCGCCGCGTCCAGAAGACAGGCCACCGCCGACTGCCCCCACTCGGCGAGATAGTCGTAGTCGCCCCGTTCGCGGCGCGCGTTCTCGATCGCGACGAAGTTCGTGCCGCCCGTGCCGGACACGTCCACGGTCCGCACCCCCACCTCGGCGAGCTGCTCGATGGTGCGCCGGCTCAGTCCGAAGCCGACCTCCTTCACCACCACCGGCACATCCATCGCCTCGACGACCTCGCCGATACGTTCGAGCCGGCCCCGGAAGGAGCGGTCGCCCTCGGGCATGACGATCTCCTGCGCGGGGTTCAGGTGCAGCTGCAGCGCGTCCGCGCGGATCATCTCGACAGCCTCAGCGGCCTCCTCCGCGCTCGCGCCCGCCGCCACGTTCGCCAGCAGGAAGCCCTCCGGATTGCGCTCGCGCAGGACGGTGAAGCTCTCCCGGGCGCTCGCGTCGCGCAGCGCGGTGCTCTGGGATCCGCAGGCGATCGGCAGGCCGGTTCGCCTGGCCACCTCGGCGAGCTCCCCGTTGAGCAGGCCGGTGCGCTCGCTGCCGCCGGTCATCGCGTTGATGTACAGCGGGAGATCCCACGGCAGCGAGCGCAGCGAGGGGCGCAGGGACACCGCGTCCCGGTCCGCCTCCGCCAGCGCATGGTGCACGAAGCGCACCTCGTCGAAGTCGTTGGGGACGTCGCCGCCGAGCTTCTCGGCGAGGCGCACATGCTCGTCCTTGCGCGATGCGCTCATCCCTCGCCTCCCCGTTCGGCGGGCTCCGCCTCGTGTGCGGACAGCTCCAGCGGGACGATCCCGCCGCGGCGCCACAGCCGCCGCAGCGCCTCGACGTCCGTGTCGGCGCCGGCCAGCACGATACCGCAGTCCCCACCGCCGGCGCCGGAGGGCTTGCCCGCCGCTCCGGCCTGCTCGGCGCTGTCGCACAGCAGCGTCAGCGCGGGCGTCTCGATCCGCACGCCCGCCTGCGCCGCCAGCTCGCGCAGCGCGGCCCGCGCGCCGCGGAGGGCGTCCTGGGCTCCGGCGAGGTCGTCGGCGTCGAAGGCGTCGCACAGCGCCTGCACGCAGCCGCGCGAGCGCGCGAGGAAGGCGGCGTAGCCCGCGCTCGTCTTGTCGCCGCTGCCGCGCCGCACCGCGCCCACGAGGTCGATGGTCGATGCGGCCTCGCCCGTCCAGCCCACCAGCAGGCGCAGCTGCCGCGGCGGTCGCAGGCGCTGCAGCCGCAGCCCGGGCCAGTCCCGCTGCAGCAGCTGCGCCACGGGAGTCTGCTCGCCGAGCAGCGGGCCTCGGTCGGGGGAGCTGTAGCGGATCCAGCCCGCGTACACGCTCGCGGCCACGTCGCCTCCCGAGGCGAGCGGATGGACGGCCCAGGTGGCCAGCAGGGCGAGCTTCAGGAGCTCCAGCGGCCGCAGGGCGAGCCCGTAGCGGGCCGCGACGGCCCGGACGGTCGCGACGACCACAGCGGCGCTGGAGCCCAGGCCGAGCTTGCGGCCCGAGGGGTCGTCCAGCTCGCTCGCGATCGACAGCTCGAACGTCGCCGGGGGGATGCCCCGGGCCGCGGCGAGCTCCTCCACGACACGGATCGCCGAGACGACATACGCGAACGCCGCGCTCCCATCCTCCGGCTCCAGCCGACCGGACGCGCCGCGCGACCAGCTGAGCGTGCTGCCCCCGTCTCGGGCCGTGCTGAGCCGGCCCTGGCCCTCCGCGGCCTCGGCCAGTCGGACCGTGACGAAACGGTCGACGGCCACGAGGACGGCCGGCTCCCCGGGCTCCACGACTGCGTACTCGCCGGCGACGAACAGCTTGCCCGGCGCGCTGCGCTCGATCATGCGCCCCCCGCGGATGCCGAGGTCTCCAGCAGCCGGACGCCGGGGCCCGGTCCGGCGACGGTGAACGAGGCCTCCGGGACCGCCGCGCGCAGGGCGTCGCGGACGGCGCCGGCGTCCGCGCCCCGGCAGAGGACCTTCACGTTGGGGCCGGCGTCGATGGTGGCGTAGCACTCCAGGCCTTCGCGGCGGGCACGGCGCACCGCCGCCAGGAGCGCGATCGTGCCCGGAGCCCAGTACAGCACCGGCGGGACGGCCGCGAGCATGGTCGCGTGCATCCGCAGCGCGTTCGCCTCCGCGAGCTCGCCGATCGCCGTGAAGTCCGCCCGTCCGATCGCGCTGAGCATGCTCTCCAGCTCGGCTGCGCAGGAGCCGGCCCAAGCCGGGTAGAAGGGGGATGTCGCGACGGTGCGGCGCATGGCCTCGCCGCTGCCGACCTCCTTCTGCGCCGCGTCCACGAGCGCGATCACCATCGCGAGGTCCAGGCCGTGCGCGTCCACCGGCTCGGCGTAGGAGGAGGCGTCGTCCTCGCCGGCGTGCCAGAGCACGAGGCCGCCGAAGACGCTCCGCGCGGCCGAGCCGGAGCCCTTCCGTGCGAGCACGGACAGCTCGCGGGGGCTGAGTCGCAGGCCCGCGGCGGCGGCGGCGGCCGCGGCGAGCGCGGCGAAGCCCGCCGCCGAGGAGGCCAGCCCGGCCGCCGTCGGGGCGGTGTTCTCCGAGCTCACCTGCGCCGGCGCGTCCAGCCCCGCCTGCGCGCGCACGCGGTCCAGGAAGCGCAGGACCCGCTCGAGGGGCCGCCCCGTGGCCGGCTCGCCGTTGAGGACGACCTCGTCGCCGGCGGTCCGGCCGAAGGCGACCGTGGTCGTGGTCGGGTGCGCGTCCAGGGTGAGCGAGAGACTGCCGGTCACCGGCAGGTGCAGCTCCTCGTCGCGCTTGCCCCAGTACTTGACCAGGGCGATGTTGCTGTGCGCCACCGCGGTGGCCCGTCCGTCGCTCGTGCTCATCGCGTCGGCCGTCTCATCGCTCGCACCGCTCTCGCACCGTTCTCAGCCGTCTCACGCCGGCGACAGCAGCGTGTCGTACACCCAGCTGCGCGTCGCGCCGGCCGACTGGAGCGCGGCGGCGATGCGGCGGCCGGCGTCCTCGTCGGCGGCGAGGGCGACCATGCAGCCGCCCTGCCCGCCGCCGGTGAGCTTCGCTCCCAGGGCACCTGCGGCCTCGGCCGCCGCGACGAGGCGGTCCAGCTCGCGGGAGCTCACGCCCAGCTCGCGCAACGCGAGATGCGCCTGGGACATGCGGGCGCCGAGCTGCGCCGGCCGGTCCTCCGCGAGGTCGCGCGCGGCCTCCCGGGTGAGCCCTTCGAGCCGGTCGATGCGTTCGCCGGCCCACACCGGACGCGAGCGCAGCAGGGCCCGCACATCCGCGACGGCGTCCTTGGTGCGCCCGCGCACGCCGGTGTCCGCGATCACGAAGCAGGCGCCCATGCGCAGGGGCAGCTCGGAGGCCAGCCCGTTCTGGAACCAGACCGGATGGCTGGCGTCCGTCGCCACGGCGTCCAGCCCGCTCGGGCTGCCGTGCGCCACGCGCTCGGCGACCTGGACGAGCTCGAAGTGCTCCGAGGGCGAGAGGCTGCGGTCGTAGAGGTCGGCAAGGGCGTGCACGATCGCCCCCGCGGTCGCCGCACTGGAGCCCAGCCCGCGCTCGGCGGGGATGGTGCTGTCCGTGACGACGCGCACCCCGGAGGGGGCCGCGCCCAGGTGGCGCAGCGTCGCTCGGATCGCGGCGGCAGGAGCGGCGACGGTCGCGGGCGCCTCGGCCAGCGGCCCGGAGTAGTAGGCCGACTCCAGCCGGAGCGGCCCGGGCGCGGCCTCGGCGATGGCGTCCATGGTGAGGCTGGGCAGCGGCATCGCGATCGCGGGCCTCCCGTGCACGACCGAGTGCTCCCCGATGAGGATGAACTTCGCCCGGGTGCGGCCGTAGCCGCGCGCGTTCGGGGGCGTGCTCATTCAGCCGATTCTACCGGCCGGGGACTCAGTCGAAGCCGTACCGCAGCTTGCGCAGCAGGTTCGCCAGTCGCTCCTGCTCGGCCGCGCTCAGCCCGGACAGCAGCTCCTGCTCCTCCTCGACGAGCACCTCGATCGCCTTGTCCGCCCGGGCGATGCCCGCAGGGGTCATCCGCACGATCACGCCGCGGCCGTCGTTCGGATCCGGCAGGCGGACCACGAAGCCCCGCTCCACGAGCCGGTCGATGCGGTTGGTCATCGTGCCGCTGGAGACCCCGTTCGCGTCCAGCAGCGCCTTCGGGGTGAGCTGATAGGGACGCCCGGAGCGGCGCAGGGCGGCGAGCACGTCGAACTCCCAGGGCTCCAGCTCCGCCGCGGCGAACGCGTCTCCGCGCACCTTGCCCAGCCGCTTGCCCAGGCGCATGACGCGCGAGAGCACCCGCAGCGGGGTGAAGTCCAGATCGGGCCGCGCCGCGGCCCACTCGGCCACGATGCGGTCGACCTCGTCGGGAGCGGTTGCCATCCCCTCATTATCGGGCGCGTGTGCGGCCAGGAGCGGGTTTCTCGGCACCCGTGCAGGCGACCGCCGCCGACGTGGCCCCGCCTCGTCCGCGCCCGGGCGCTCGCCTGCCGTCACCGCGGCGCCGGGCGCTCCCTCTGGCACACTGGAGGCGCGCCCCCCGGGCGCGATCCGCCTTGGTGTAACGGCAGCACGACGGCCTTTGGAGCCGTGAGGTCCAGGTTCGAATCCTGGAGGCGGAGCAAGCGCGAGTCCCGGGCGGGCAGGCGCCGCCGCGCCGCTCAGGCGACGGAGCGCATGAGGGCCCGCACGCCGCGGGTGCCGTCGGCGAGCATGCGGTAGATCCGCTCGTAGCCCGCGGCCATCACCGGCAGGTCGAAGTTGCGCACGACGTGGTCGCGGCAGGCCTGCGGCTCGAGCTGCTCCGCGGCGAGGATGGCCGCCGGAAGCTCCTCCAGCTCGTCCACGATGAGCCCGGTGCGGCCGTGCGCCACGACCTCGGGCACCGAGCCTCGGCGGGTCGCGACGACGGGGGTGCCGCAGGCCATCGCCTCGATCATCACCATGCCGAACGGCTCCTCCCACTGGATCGGGAAGACGAAGCACGCGGCGCGCGCGAACAGCTCCCGCTTCAGCGTCGCGTCCGCCTCGCCCACGTATTCCACTCCGCGGCCCAGTCGCGGCCGGATCTCCCGATCGAAGTACTCCAGCTCGGGGGCCTCGTTGAGCTTGCCCGCGAGGACGATGCGCCGGCCCGCCTTGCGGGCCGCGTCGATGGCCAGGTGGGCGCCCTTGTCGGGGCTGAACCGGCCCATCCAGAGCAGCTCCCGGTCCTTGCGCTCCTGGAAGGGGAAGCTCGCCGCGTCGATGGCGTTGTGCACGGTCCCGACCCAGTTCAGGCCGGGCGCCAGGCGTCGCTGCGCGTGGGAGATCGAGACGAGGTCCACGGTGGCGCCGAGGCGGGCGAAGTAGTCGCCGTTCTCCCCGGTGACCGGGCCGTGCACCGTCGCCAGGGTGGGCACCTCGCGCCCCCGTGCGAGCAGCGGGCCGGCCAGGGAATGGTCGTGCACGATGTCGACCTCGATCTCCTCCAGCGCTCGCGCGGCCTCGGCGGCGTGGATGACCTCGGGCATCGCGCTCGCGCCGAGCAGCGCCGAGGGGGGCTCCTCGTAGCTCGCGATGTGACGGGCGGCGCGCGTGCCGGGGCGGCCGGCGGCGATGAGCGTCACCTCGTGGCCCCGCTGCGCGAGCTGGTCCACGAGCGCGGCCACCACCGCCTCGGTGCCGCCGTACCCCTGCGGCGGAAGACTGAACCACGGCGGGGCCACCATGCCGATCCGCAGTGGTGACTCGGGCTCCTGGAGCTCGAGCTCGTCCGGGGTGGTGGCGGCGCGCGACATTCTCCCTCCCTGTTCGTGGTTCGCACACTGAGCCTCGGCCGCAGCCCAAGGCGCGGCCCCGTAGCGGCAGAATAGCAAAACCATCAACTCAATTTGCAAGTAATATCTCAACCGGTTCGTATAGCTTCTGCGATTCGATGAGGAAGGATGCGCGGCGGCGCTTCGGACGGCGGCGAGAGGAGAGATGCGATGACCGAACAGGGATCCTGCGCGGTGCCCGACGACCTCACCCGGCCCCGCGGCATCGGGCGCGTGGTGCAGCCCAGCTCCGGGCTGACTCTCGTGGAGGGCTCGACCTTCTGCGTGTCCGGCCGGGACGGCGACATCGAGCCGTACCGGGCCGAGGGGCTGTTCGTGCGGGACACCCGCGTGGTGTCGCGCTGGCAGCTGCGCGTGGACGGCATGCCCGTCGAGGCGCTCACCGTGATCCCGGCCGAGCCGTACGAGTGCGTCTTCGTGGGGCGGGCCGCTCCCCGTGCCGGCCACCCGGAGGGGACGATCGTCGTCGAGCGGCGCAGGCTCGTGGGCGAGGGCATGCGCGAGGACATCACACTGCGCAACTACGGCCCGGAGCCCGCCGCCGTGGAGGTCAGCCTCGCCGTGGAGGCGGACTTCGCCGACCTGTTCCTGGTGAAGGAGCACCGCCTCGCCCAGGCGCCCGCGGTGGGCCACCGGCACGTCGGCGGCGACTTGCTGTTCTGGCTGGAGCGGCCTGACGCGGAGCGCGGCGTGCGCATCTCGGCGCGGGAGGCCCACAGCGGGCCGCACGGCCTGACCTTCCGCGCAGTCGTCCCGCCGCGGCAG
>Ga0180221_1001526_pt1 | contig 15131 bp, 19 predicted proteins | sample eDN5th37CKraftMG_FD_151339 | JGI IMG/M metagenome (GOLD analysis project Ga0180221, IMG submission 151339) | Enriched Miracle-Growth compost microbial communities from Emeryville, California, USA - eDNA 5th pass 37_C Kraft MG (version 2) (version 2) ...
CACCCACCGGTCACAGCCCACCGCTCAGCGAGCCGCAGGCACAACCCTCACAGTCAGTCCTCGTGGACGACGATCGTCGTGCAGGGCGCCGTGCGCGCCACCTGGGTGCTGACCGACCCGAGCAGCATCCCGGTGAAGGCGCCGAGGCCGCGGCTGCCGACCACGACGAGCTGCGCGTCGCGGGCGGCGTGGACGACGGCGTTGGCCGGCTCGTCGTCCACCAGGCGCAGGTCGATCGCGATGCCCGCGAACTCCTCGCACAGGCGCTGCGTCAGCTGGGCGGCGGCGCGGTGCGCGGGGTCGTTGGCGTCGGAGTCCGACAGCGCGGGCAGCTCCATCGGGGCGCCGAACGGGGCGCGCGTCGTGGGGCGCGCGTGGACCACGAGGAGCGGCACCCCGCGCAGCTCGGCCTCCCGGGCGGCGAGCCGTGCCGCCGCGACCGACGGCGCCGAGCCGTCCACGCCGACGACCACACGCGCATCGCGCCGGTCCGCGAGGTCGGGCCGGACCACGGCGACGGTGCACCGCGCGTGGGCCGCGAGGTGCGCGGCGACCGGGCCGATCTTCTTCGACGGCCGCTCGCCGGCGCCGGTCACGAGCATGCGGGCGCCCTCGGTCCGGGCCCGCAGCTGGGGGACGGTCGGCCCGTGCAGCACCTCCATGCTGACGTCGAGGCGCGGGTGCGTCGCCGCGGCGCGCTCGAGCTCGAGCGTGAGGAACTCCTTGGCGTCCACGTCCGCACCGCCGGGCGCGGCCACCCAGCCCCACGTGTACTCGTACGGCTCCTGGTAGGCCCGCACGAGCACCGCCGGCGCGGCGAGGCGCTCGGCCTCGGCCAGGCCCCAGTCGATCGTCTGCCTGCTGTGCATCGACCCGTCGACCGCGATGACGACGGGTCCCTCGGTACGCATGGCTGAGCCTCCTCGCTCCGGGGAGCGGTGCGGCGGTGGCCCGCCGTCGGACCGGTCCCTCCCTGCCATGCTCACACCTGCGCGACCGCCTTCCCGGGGACGTTGGTCCCCAGGCCGGAGAGCCGCGGCGCCGCCGCCGGGGCGCCGGGGGTCAGGACCGAGGGCCTCCGTGCGCGACCGAGGCGGTCGCGGCGCGCAGGAGCGCGACGAGGATCTCGTCCTCCTGCGACGGCTCCGGCTCGGGGTGCTCGCGCCGCGCCTCGAGCTCCTGCACCTCGTCGTGGATCCGCTCCATCGACGTGTCGAGAGACGAGGCGACGTCGGCGGCGAGCTTGAGGGCGTCGGTGAGGTGACGCGGGGCCTCGCCGCCGTACTTGTAGAAGATCTTGTGCTCGAGGCTCGCCCAGAAGTCCATGGCGATGGTCCGGAGCTGGATCTCGACGACCACGTCCTCCACCCGGTCGGAGAGGAACACCGGCACCTGGACGATGAGGTGCAGGCTCTTGTAGCCGTTGGGCTTGGGGTGCGCGATGTAGTCCCGCTCCTCGAGCACGACGAGGTCGCGCTGGCCCACGAGCATGTCGCGGACGCGGTAGATGTCGGTGACGAAGCTGCAGGTGATGCGCACGCCCGCGATGTCGAGCATCTGGCTGCGCAGGCCCTGCGGCGTCAGCGGGATCCGCTTGCGGCGCGCCTTGGCGAGGATCGAGTCGAAGGACTTGATGCGCGAGGAGACGTGCTCGATGGGGTTGTAGTCGTGCACGTGGCGGAACTCGTCCCGCAGGATGTTGACCTTCGTCATGACCTCGTCGACGCCGAAGCGGTACGTCATCAGCAGTCGGCGCAGCTCCTCGGTGCGGGCGTGCAGGTCGGTCGGGAGGTCGAGCGAGGTCACGGTGCGAGCGTACGTCGCCGGCCGGGCACGGCCCTGGGCCCTGCGGGGCGGGTGAGAAAGCGGCCGGGACGTGAACCCCGGTCCGTGCTGCTACGTGGTACACGTGTCGGGACCGAGCAGCGGTCGTGAGAGGTCGCGAGCGGTCGCGAGCGGTCGCGGGAGACGAGGAGCGGCACCGTGTCCGAGCCGGACGCGCTCATGCGGGCGCTGCACGACGCGCACGCCGGACAGCTGCACCGCTACGTCACGCGCCTGACCGGTGACGAGCAACTCGCGCAGGACGTCGTCCAGGAGACCCTCGTGCGCGCCTGGCGGCACCCCGAGGTGCTGGAGCGGGACGTCGACGGGACACGCGCCTGGATGTGGACCGTCGCGCGCAACCTCGTCACCGACGACCGCCGCAGCGCCCGGCGCCGGCACGAGCTGACGAGCGACGAGGTGCCGGACGCCGGCGTGCCCGACCGCACGGCGGCGGTGCTGGACGCGTGGCTCGTGAGCGACGCGCTCGCCGGGCTGTCCGCGGAGCACCGGTCCGTGGTGGTGGGCGCCTACTGGGGCGGCCGCTCGGTGGCGGAGCTCGCCGCCGAGCAGGGCATCCCGCCCGGCACGGTGAAGTCGCGGCTGCACTACGGGCTGCGGGCGCTGCGCCTGGCGCTGCAGGAGAGGGGAGTGACGCGATGACGGCCGAGGACCGCCGCGACCCGTACCGTGAGTGGGACGCGGCGTACGTGCTCGGGGCGCTCGAGCCCACCGAGCGGCGCGAGCTCGAGGAGCACCTCGAGGGCTGCCCGGAGTGCCGCGCGTCCGTCGCGGAGCTCGCCGGCCTGCCGGGGATGCTGCGCGTCCTGACCCCCGAGGACGCGCGCGCGCTCGCCGGCTCGCCCGGGACCGCGCCGGGGACGCCGGCACCCCGTGCGGCCGAGGAGGTCGTGAGCCTGGCCCGGGCGGTGCGCGCCCGACGCCGACGCGGCCGCTGGGTCGCCGCGGCGGCGGCAGCCGCCTGCCTCGCGCTCGGCGCGCTCGTCGGGGTCACGCTGCCGCGCTCGTCGGACGCCGTGCAGGCCGAGGTCGTCCGGGTCCGCCTCGAGCCGGTCGGCGCGGCCGACGTGCGCGCCGACCTGACGATCCGGGCCCTCGCCTGGGGCACGCGGCTCGACTGGTCGTGCGAGTACCCGGGACCGGTGAGCGGCTACGCGCCCACCGACGGGCCGGTGTACGAGCTGGTCGTCGTGGACGACGAGGGCGGCGCGCGCGTCGTCGCGACCTGGCGCGGGCACGACGGCGGCACGGGCGGTCTCGGTGCGTCGTCGGCCGTGCCGGCGCGGGACATCGCGCGCGTCGAGATCCGGGTCGAGGGAGCGTCCGACGCGCTCGCGTCGGCGGACGTCTGACGGGTTCAGCCGCGGCGCCGCGGGCGCAGCCGGACGTTGGGCAGCGCGGGGGCGGGGATGCGGTCGCTCCCGTGACCCGGCACCTGGCCGAAGCGGGCCGCGCGCCGCTCGGGGTCCTCCCAGTCGGCGCGGGCGCGCGCCACGGTCTCGTGGTCGCTCCCGACGAAGTTCCAGAACATGACGACGTCCTGCGCGAGCGGCTCGCCGCCGAGCAGCAGGACCCGGGCGGGTGCCTGCGTGCGGAGCACGAGCTCCTCGCGCGCGTCGCCGAGGTACAGCAGGGGGCCGGTGCCGAGGGGCACGCCGGCGACGTCCGCGGAGCCGCGCAGGACGAGCACCGCGTGCTCGAACGCCGGGTCGAGCGCCACCCGTGCGGTGCCGGCGTCGAGCGCGAGGTCGGCGCCGAGCAGCGGTGTGTGGACGACGGCGGGGGAGTGCGCGTCCCCGATGGCACCGACGAACACGGTCGCCCGGACGCCTGGCCCGCTCCAGACGGGCGGGCTGGTGACCTGCTGGAACGTCGCAGGCCCGTCCGCCACGTGCTCGGGCAGCGCGACCCAGAGCTGGACGGCGTGCAGCGGACCGGACGCCGCGTCCAGCGAGAACTCCGAGTGGGCGACGCCGTGCCCGGCGGTCATGAGGTCCAGCTGGCCGGGTCGGACCACGACGTCCGACCCGACGCTGTCGCGGTGCCGGATGAGGCCCTCCAGGGGCCACGTGACGGTCTGCAGCCCCGTGTGCGGGTGCGGCAGGACGCGCATCTCCACGTCCTGCGGCCCGAACTCGTCGAGGAAGCACCAGGCCCCGACCAGGGGCAGCGCGCGTTGCGGGAGCGTGCGCCGCACCCGCATCCCGCGCACGCCGCCGAGCGGGACGTCGCGCGCCTCGTGGACCTCCGCGACCGGGCCGCGCCGTGGTGCCGCGTCGCAGACCTGCTCCCGCGGGCGGTCCTCGAGGTTCGTCATGGACCCACTGTGCCGGACGACGGCCGCCGCGCCGAGCGCGGACCTCACACCCGACGCCTGCCGCGCGTCTGCACACTGTGAGCGTGAGAGAGCCGTTCGAGCGGGCCGTGCGGGCGCACGGGCCGACGGTGCTGCGCGTGTGCCGCGCGGTGCTCGGGGCGGACGAGGCGGAGGACGCCTGGTCGGAGACGTTCCTCGCCGCGCTGCGCGCGTGGCCCGACCTGCCCGAGCACACGGACGTGCGGGCGTGGCTCGTCACCGTGGCGCACCGCAAGGCGGTCGACGTCGTGCGGCGCAACGCACGCGCGACGCCCGTTCCGGAGCTGCCCGACCGGGCCGTGCACGACGAGGGGCGGGACCTGGACCTGTGGCACGCCGTCGCCGCGCTGCCGCACAAGCAGCGGCACGCCGTCGCGCTCCACCACCTCGGCGGCCTGCCCTACGACGAGGTGGCTGCCCTGCTCGGCGGGACGACCGCGGCCGCCCGGCGCGCCGCCGCGGACGGCGTGGCCGTCCTGCGCACGACGCTCGGCGCCGGGACGACGACGGGAGGACGGTCATGAGCGAGGAGCTGCTCGCCGGCGCGGGCGCGCCGGCCGAGGTGCTGGACCGGCTGCGCCGGAGGCTCGCGACGCGTGCGCACGAGGAGGGGCTGCTGGACGTCGCGTACCGCACGCTCGACAGCCCGGTCGGCCCGCTCCTGGTGGCCGCGACGCCGCAGGGGGTCGTGCGGGTCGCGTTCGCCGTGCAGGACCACGCGGCCGTGCTGGAGGAGCTGAGCGCGACCGTGAGCCCGCGCGTGCTGGAGGCGCCCGGGCGTCTCGACGACGCGGCGCGTGAGCTCGACGAGTACTTCGCCGGCCGCCGCCGGGCCTTCGACCTGCCGCTGGACCTGCGCCTGACGCGCGGCTTCCGCCGTGAGGTGGTGGAGCACCTGACGTCCGTGCGCTACGGCACCACGGCCACGTACGCGCAGGTCGCCGTGCTCACAGGCCGCCCCGGGGCGGTCCGCGCGGTGGGGACGGCGTGCGCGCGCAACCCGCTGCCGCTCGTGCTGCCGTGCCACCGCGTGGTCCGCTCGGACGGCACCCCGGGCCGGTACGCGGGCGGCGACGCCGCCAAGGAGCAGCTGCTGCGGCTCGAGGGCGCGCGGGCGTAGCCCTCGCCGGGGCGGCGTCGTAGCGTCGTCGGCATGTGCCGGAACATCACGACCCTGCGGGGGCTCGAGCCGCCCGCGACGTCGGAGGAGATCGAGGCCGCCGCGCGCCAGTACGTGCGCAAGGTGACCGGCGTCCAGCAGCTGAGCGACCAGACGCGCGAGGCCTTCGAGCGGGCGGTCGCCGAGGTCGCCGCCGTCACCACGCGCGTGCTCGCCGAGCTGCCGGAACGGCGCAACCCGCCGGCGACGGTGCCGCCGCTGCGGCGGGCCGAGGTGCAGGAGCGGATCCGCGCCCGGATGGCCGCGCGCGAGGAGCACGAGCGCCTGCACGAGCAGGGGATCGCGCACACCCACGACGACGCGGGCGAGGACGACCTCGCCGTCCCGCACGTGCACTCCTGAGGGCTCAGCCCTCCTGACGGACGCCGTCCCCGACGAGCTGGTCGAACTCGAAGGACTCGTCCCAGGTCGCCCCGCCGAGGCTCGGCATCATCTCGCGCAGCTGCGGCTGCCAGTGCTCGGCGCGCTCGGGGAAGCACCGCTCGAGCAGGTCGAGCATCGTGGCGACAGCCGTGGACGCACCCGGCGAGGCGCCGAGGAGCCCGGCGATCGAGCCGTCCGCCGAGGTCACGAGCTCGGTGCCGAACTCGAGCACCCCGCCCTTGGCGCGGTCCTTCTTGATGACCTGGACGCGCTGGCCGGCGGTGATGAGCTCCCAGTCACGGTCGCGCGCGGTCGGCATGAACGCCCGCAGCGTGCGCATCCGCGCGTCGCGGCCCGCGGTCACCTCGGTGATGAGGTACTTGAGCAGGTCGAGGTTGCGCAGCCCGACGGCCAGCATCGGCACGAGGTTGCCCGGCCGCACCGAGCGCAGCAGGTCGGTCCACGAGCCGTTCTTGAGGAACTTCATCGACCAGCCGGCGTAGGGGCCGAACAGGATGGCGCTGCCGCCGTCGACCGAGCGCGAGTCGAGGTGCGGGACGGACATCGGCGGGGCGCCGACCGCGGCCTTGCCGTAGACCTTCGCGTGATGGCGCGCCACGAGCTCCGGGTCGGTGGTGCGCAGGAACTGCCCGCTGATCGGGAAGCCGCCGTAGCCCTTCGCCTCCGGGATGCCGGAGCGCTGCAGCAGCGGCAGCGCGCCGCCGCCCGCGCCGATGAACACGAAGCGGGCGCGGACCGTGCGGGCCCGGCGGTGGCCGTTCCAGCGGCGGTCGCGCACCCGCAGGCGCCACCCGTCGCGCGTGCGCCGCAGACGGGTCACCTCGCTCTGCAGGTGGAGGCGGGCGCCGCGCTCGACGGCGTCGGTGATCATCGAGCGGGTGAGGGCGCCGAAGTCGACGTCGGTCCCGGCCGTCGACCGCGTCGCGGCGACGGGCTCGGAGGGGTCGCGGCCGTCCATGAGCGTGGGGGCCCACTCGGCGACGACCGCCGGGTCCGTCGTGAACTCGAGGTCGGAGAACAGCGGGTGCGTGCGCAGCGCCTCCCAGCGGCGGCGCAGGTAGTCGACGTCGGCCTCGCCGCGCACGAACGTCATGTGGGGCGTCGTGGTGAGGAAGCGGGTGCCGCCGGGGAGGCGGTCGTGCGTCGACAGGTGGTGCCACAGCTCGCGCGAGAGCTCGAACTGCTCGTTGATCCGCACGGCCTTGGTGATGTCGATGCTGCCGTCGGGGCGCTCCGGCGTGTAGTTCAGCTCGCAGAGCGCCGCGTGCCCGGTGCCGGCGTTGTTCCAGGCGTCCGAGCTCTCGAGCGCGAGACCGTCGCGGCGCTCGTGGATCTCCACCGTCCAGGACGGCTCGAGGGTCGTGATGAGGGCGGCGAGCGTCGCGCTCATGATCCCGCCGCCGACGAGGACGACGTCGACGACGTCGGTCGCGCGGGTGTCGTCCTGGGCCGAAGGTCCCTTGCCGGTCGAGCCGGCGTTCCGCTCGTTCACCACTTCTCGATCGTAAGTTGACATCGAGATACTCGATCACGAGGGACCTGTGATCTTCGTCTCGTCGGTGAACGGCGTGTCACGGGCATGAGAACGTCTGCGAACGGTCCGGCGCGGGCGGGTGCGCGCGACGCCCGCGACGGGTAGAACGAACCCATGGGCCGCGACCGCAACCTCACCTCCGACCCCGCCGCCGAGCGCCTGGCCGACCGCACCCCGGTCGAGGCCGAGCTCGCCGCCGCCGACACCCGTTCCGGCGGGGACCCGTCCCGCGCTCCGCGCTCGCTCACGGCCGTCGAGCTCGTGCCCGACGACGAGGCGATCGCGAGCCTGGAGGACTGGGACGACCCGCAGCGCCTCTGACCGTCCTCACGGCCGCGGACGCGTCTGAGCGCACGGACGCGGCTGAGCGCACGGACGCGGAGCCGGCTGCGCGCTCAGCGGCCGCCGGCAGTCCTCGACAGCTTTCGCTGCCGAGCCCGGGTCAGTGCAGGCGGACCGCGCGGGCGCGCACGCCCCGCAGCAGGGCCCGCCCGTCCGGCCCCTGGATGACCGGGATGCCGTCGCGCACCGCACCGCGCTCGGCGCGCACCTGCTGCGGGGTCGGTGCCGGGACCCCGTGGGCGAGCACGTGCTCGCCGAACGTCAGCTGTCGGACGAGGATCGCGCGCACGTGCGCCGGGTGCCGCTGCGCGATCTCGGCGTAGATGTCGGGGTCGTGCTGGCCGTCGTCGCCGACCAGCACCCACTGGACGTGGGGCAGCTCCTGCACGAGCCGCTCGAGCTGGGTGATCTTGTGCTGGCGACCGCTGCGGAACCAGCCCGTGTTCGTCGGGCCCCAGTCCGTGAGCAGCAGCGGGCCGGCCGGGTACCCGTGTCGGCGCAGGAACCGCCCGATCGCGGGGGCGGCGTTCCACGCACCCGTCGAGAGGTAGACCACCGGCAGGCCGTCGTCGTCGCCGAGCAGCTCCGCGTACAGGTCGGCCATGCCGGGCACCGGCTCACGCGCGTTCTCGTGGCGGAAGAACACGTTCCACGCGGCGATGAACAGACGCGGCAGGCGCGTGACCATGACCGTGTCGTCGACGTCGCTCACCAGGCCGTACCGCGCCTCGGGGGAGACCACGTGCACGGGGGCGACGGCCGACGCGCCCTCGTCGGCCGTGATGGTCACGTCGTGCCACCCGGGCGGCAGGTCGGACGGCAGCACGGCGTCGAGGTAGCCGCCTCGGTCGGTCACGACGCGGTGCACCTGGTCGCCGACGCGGACCTCGAGCGCCGCGCCCGCCACCTGTGCGGTCGCGAAGCTGCGCCACCCGCGCACCGCCGGGGCGTCCGCACGCCCTGCCTGGGCGCTGCCGCCCGCGCCCGGCAGGTCGCTGTCGCGCACCTGCGGCGCGGCCAGGAGCGTCCGCGCCAGGACCCGGACCCAGCCGGGGCCGCCGTAGCCGGCGTAGGGCTCGATGCGGACCGTCCAGCCGCGGGCGCGCAGCGTGAGCGCGACGCGACGGTCGAACGCGTCCTCGAGCCGGGCCGCCAGGTGCAGCCTCGGGTTCAGGGTCTGCGCGCGGACCGGCTCCGGCCGGCCCGCGCGCAGGACGCCCGAGCGCTCGGCCGCCGGCCTCTCGGGTGCGCGGCGCGGGCGGATCAGGCCTCGGCCTTCGCCTCGTCCTCGGCCGATGCCGCCGCCTCCTTCTCGCTCGTGGCGTCCGCCGTGCTCAGCGCACCGCCGGAGGACTCCAGGTGGGCCCGCACGAACCAGTGGAAGAGCTCGAGGTCGTGCAGGTGCCCGACCAGCAGGTCGTTGGTCACCGTATCGAGGTCCTCGGTCTCCTCGGCGGCCTGCCGGTGCGCCGTGATGACGCCGACGTACACCTGGTCCAGCGCGCCGAGGTGCTCGATCGTGCTGGCGCGCCCGATCGAGTAGTCGTCCCAGGTCCGCGCCGCCACGAGCGCGCCCGGGGTGCCGATCGGGGCGACGCCGAGGGTCGCGATGCGCTCGGCGATCGCGTCGACCATGAGCCGCACGGCGTCGACCTGCGGGTCGATCATCTCGTGCACCGCGATGAAGTGCGGGCCGACCACGTTCCAGTGGATGTGCTTGAGCGTGAGCTGCAGGTCGTTGAGGGCGACGAGCCGCTCCTGGAGGATCGCCGCGACCTTGGCCCCGTCCTCCGGGGTGAGAGACGGGACGGTGTACTTCGGCAGGTCGCTGCGCGCCATGGTGACTCCTCCGCGTGGGTCAGGGCTGGTCCGGGTGGTTCCCGAGGGCACCACGCTGCCGCACGCGGCACCGCGACGCCATCGGAACCCGTCAGCCGCTCGCGAACGGGTCCCCGTCGGCGCGCAGGCGCTCCACCACCTCGTCGGCGGTGAGCTGGCGCAGGTCCGGGCCGATCTCGTCCCACCACCGCGGCGCCGCGACGAACGGGGAGTCCTTGCCGCGCAGCGAGTAGGGCGTGATCGTCGTCTTCGACGGGTGGTTCTGCGACCAGTCGATGAGGACCTTCCCCGCGCGCAGGTCCTTGCGCATCACCGCGACGACGAGCTCCGGGTGCTCGCGGGCGACCTCGGTCGCGAGCTTCTTGGCGTACTCGCGCACCTGGAGCGCGGTGCGCCCGCCGGGCAGCGTCGCGTACAGCTGCATGCCCTTGCTGCCGGACGTCACCGGCACCGTCTCCAGCCCGTCGTCGCGGAGCCGGTCCGCGACCCAGTGGGCCACCCGGACGCACTCCGCCAGGCCGGCGGGCGCACCGGGGTCGAGGTCCACGACGAGCCGGTCGGGGTCCCGGACGCGGCCGCGCGGCCCGACGGTCCACTGCGGCGTGTGCAGCTCCAGGGCGCCCTGGTTCGCCGCCCACACGAGACCGGCGAGGTCGTCGATGAACGGCAGGTCCAGGATCGTGCCGTCGTCGTCGGAGGCGGGCGCGGCGGGCACCTTCTGGTGGCGCAGCCACGACGGCGCGCCGCGTGGGACGTTCTTCTCGAAGAACCGCTCGCCTCCGCCGCCGTCGGGCCAGCGGATCCGCGTCACGGGGCGCTCGTGCAGCTGCGCCAGCAGGGCCGGCGCGACCGCGACGAGGTACTGCATCACCTCCGCCTTGGTCGTGCCGGTCGCGGGGAACATCACCTTCTCCAGGTGCGAGACGCGCACCTGCCGGCCGTCGACGTCGACCATCTGCCGCTCGGGGCTCACGCCTGCTCCCAGGGGTCGGGCTCGGTGTCCGTGCGGACCCCGCGCACCACCGGCTGGCGCAGCCGTCCGTCGGGGGTCCGGGTGAGGTACAGCAGGTCGATCACCACGGTCGGCTCGCACCACAGCGTGCCCCGGGCGTCCTCACGCGGCACGTCGACGAACGGGGGGTCGTCCCGGGCGGCGCTCTCGAGGGTCCGGCGCAGGTCCTGGGCGCGCTGGCCGGTGAGGCCGCTGCCGGCGCGCCCGAGGTAGCGCAGGACCCCCGCGTCGTCCGGGGCGCCGACGAGGATCGAGCCGAGCCGCCCCGAGCCCGTCGACTCGGGCCGCCAGCCGCCGACGAGCGCCGCGCGCGTGCGCCGGTGCGGGGCCTTGACCCAGTCGCGGGACCGGCGGCCGGCCTGGTACGTGGACGAGCGCCGTTTCGCGACCACCCCTTCCAGGCCGTGCTGCGCCGTCACGGCCCAGAGCTGCTCGCCGTCGTCGTAGACGGGGGAGAGCTGCACGTGCTCCGGCAGCCCGTCCGCCGCGACGTCCTCGAGCACCGCCCGACGCGCGTCGTAGGGGAGGGCCGTGAGCTCCTCACCGTCGCGGGCGAGGACGTCGAACACGAGGTAGGTGACCGGCTTGGCCGCGGCGAGGGAGCGGGCCCGGCGCGGGTCGCGCACGTGCATGCGCTCCGCGAGCGCGGAGAACGACGGGATCCCACCCGCCATCGCGACGATCTCGCCGTCCAGCAGCAGCCCCGGCCACGCCGCGAGGGACGCCAGCTCCGGGTAGGCCGGCGTCACGTCGGCGCCCCGCCGGCTCAGCAGCCGCACGCCGTCGTCGCGGGTGTCCGCGAGCGCACGCACACCGTCCCACTTGACCTCGAACGCCCAGGCAGGGCCGCCGGGCAGGGCGCCCGGAGGGTCGGCTGGGGTGGCGAGCATGGGCTCCACGGGTCCATCCTGCCCGCAGGGCCTGGTGCCGCCCGTCGAGGACGTCGCACAGCGCGGCGCCGGGACGGGTCAGGCGTCGCGCCGTAGCGGGCCGCCCCGGGCCCGCGCGACGGGGACGGAAGGCGAGATGCGAGCGATCTGGAAGGGCGCGGTGGCGTTCGGGCTGGTCAACGTGCCGGTCCGGCTGTACTCGGCCACGGGCGAGCACGAGGTGACGCTGCACCAGGTGCACCGGGAGGACGGCGGGCGCATCCGCTACCGCAAGGTGTGCAGCATCGACGGTGAGCCGGTCGAGATGGCGGACATCGCGAAGGGCTACGAGACCGACGACGGCGAGCTCGTCGTGCTGACCGACGAGGACCTGCGCAACCTCCCGCTGTCGACCGAGCGGGAGATCGAGGTGCTCGAGTTCGTCCCCGCCGAGCAGGTCGACCCGATCCTGCTGGGTCGCACGTACTACCTGGAGCCCGACAAGGCCGCCGCCAAGCCGTACGCGCTGCTGCGGGGTGCGCTCGAGGAGTCCGACCGGATGGCGGTCGTCAAGGTCGCGCTGCGCCAGCGCGAGAGCATGGCCGTGCTGCGGGTGCGCGACCGGGTGATCTGCATGCAGACGCTGCTGTGGCCGGACGAGATCCGGGCTGCGGACTTCCCGGTGCTGGACGAGGACGTCACCGTGAAGCCTGCCGAGCAGAAGATGGCCTCGTCGCTCGTGGAGTCGCTCGCGGCCGACTTCGACCCGTCCCAGTACGAGGACCGCTACGCGGCGGCGCTCGAGCAGCTCATCGAGGACAAGATCTCGACCGGCCGCACCCAGCCCGTGCCGTCCGCCGAGGGCGAGGCGGAGGAGGGGGCCGGCGACGTCGTCGACCTGCTCGCCGCGTTGCAGCGCAGCGTCGAGAAGGCGCGGGGGCGTTCCGGCGGCGCGGCCCGGGAGCAGACCGCCGACGACGAGGGCGACGCGCCCGACGAGGACTCCGGCGCGTCGAAGCCGAAGGCGAAGGGGTCCAAGGCGGGCAGGACGAAGGGCAAGGCCGGCGCGAAGGCGAAGGAGGGCAAGGCCGGCAAGGCGTCGGCCGCGTCCGCGAAGAAGCCGCAGGCGGACGAGGAGCCGGACGAGGCTCCCGCGCGCAAGACGCGCCGCAAGGCGTCGTGACCGGGGTCGTCCCGGCGGGCCGGGGCCGCTCGTGAGCGGCGTGCAGGACGCCGTCGCGACGCTGCGCCGGATCGCGTTCCTGCTGGAGCGGGCGCAGGCGAGCCCGTACCGCAGCGAGGCCTTCCGCGGTGCCGCGGGGACGGTCGAGCGCACGCCCGCCGACCGGGTCCGCGCGCTGGCGAAGGCGGGGGCGCTGACGGACCTGCCCGGCGTCGGCGCCCGGACGGCGGAGGTCGTCGACCGTGTGCTGCGGGGCAAGGAGGTGCCCTACCTCGAGGAGCTCGAGGCCGCGTACGTGGAGCAGGCGTCGGCGCCCGAGGATCCGGCGGCTGCAGCCCTGCGCGATGCGCTGCGCGGCGACCTGCACGCCCACACCGAGGCGAGCGACGGCGCCACGTCGATCCAGGAGATGGTGCTCGCCGCCTTCGAGGTCGGCCACGAGTACCTCGCGATCACCGACCACTCGCCCCGCCTGACGGTCGCGAACGGTCTGTCGGCCCCGCGGCTGCGGGCGCAGGTCGAGCAGATCGAGACGCTCAACGCGGCGATCCAGCCGTTCACGGTGCTCACCGGCATCGAGTGCGACGTCCTCGACGACGGAACGCTCGACCAGGACCCGGAGCTGCTGGACCGGCTCGACGTCGTCGTCGCCTCGGTGCACTCGAAGCTGCGCATGCCGCGCGCGGAGATGACCCGCCGCATGGTCGCCGCGGTGAGCAACCCGCTCACGGACGTGCTCGGGCACTGCACGGGCCGGCGCCTCACGGGCCGGCAGCGGCCCCCGAGCGAGTTCGACCCGCACGCGGTCTTCGACGCGTGCACGGAGCACGGCGTCGCGGTCGAGATCAACTGCCGCCCGGACCGCCAGGACCCGCCGGACGAGCTGCTGGCGATCGCGGTCGACGCCGGGTGCGTGTTCACGATCGACACGGACGCCCACGCGCCGGGGCAGCTGGACTGGCAGACGAGCGGCTGCGAGCGCGCCGCGGCGCACGGCATCGGTGCCGACCGGGTGGTGACGACGTACCCCGTGGATCGGCTGCGCGAGTGGACACGCGGGGCGCGAGGCGCGTGATGTCGGGCCAACGGCCCGATGGGGGTTAGGGTCGTCGCTGCCCGTGGCACGGCAGCGCCGCACGGGCACGCCCCCTCCGGGGCACCTGTCCCCATCGACAAGGAGCACACGTAACGTGAGCGTCAACCGCAACGATGTCGTCCAGGCCGTCGCCGCGAAGACCGGTCTGTCCCAGGCGGACGCCGACAAGGCGATCAAGGCTTTCCAGGACGTCGTCGTGGAGAACCTGTCCGCGGGTGAGACCGTGGCTCTCTCCGGCTTCCTGAGCGTCGGCCGCGCCGAGCGCGCCGCCCGCACGGGCATCAACCCGCAGACCGGCGAGAAGCTCGAGATCCCCGCGGGCTTCCGCGTCAAGGTCACGCCGGGCAGCGCCCTCAAGCGCGCCGCGCAGGGCTGAACGACCCGCAGCCGCGGCGACGGGCCGGGCGCTCGACCACACGGTCGGGCTCCCGGCCCGTCGCTATGATTGGGAACGAGTCTCAACAGGAGGTCGCGTGGTCACCGAGCAGCGCCAGACGCGCCAGCGCGCCGAGATCGTCGACCTCCTGGCCGGGCTCGACGAGTTCCGCAGCGCCCAGCAGCTGCACGAGCTGCTCCGCGCCCGCGGCTCGGGCGTCGGGCTCGCGACCGTCTACCGCGCGGTGCAGCGCCTCGCGGAGCAGGGCGAGGTCGACGTCCTGCGCACGCCCGAGGGGGAGTCCGTCTACCGGCGGTGCGCCCAGCGCGCCCACCACCACCACCTCGTGTGCCGCTCGTGCGGTGCGACGGTCGAGATCGACGCCGGCGAGGCCGAGGCCTGGGCGGCCCGCGTCGCGTCGTCGTACGGCTACGACGACGTGGACCACACGATCGAGCTCGTCGGCACCTGCGCGGCCTGCCGGGCTGCCGGCACCTGACCGGCCCGCCGGCGCTGCGCGTCAGGGGCGGGAGCTCACCTGCGCACGCGGCGCTGAGCCGCCCCGGCGACCAGCCGCGGCAGCACCCACCAGACGACCAGCAGCAGCGCCGCAGCCGAGGCGCCGACGGCCTGCCCGACCGGCCGCGAGACGACGACGTCGAACAGCAGGCTCGCGACGCCGACGAGCGCGAGCGCGAGCACGACGAGCCCCAGGCGTGCGAACAGGTTGCCCGCGCTGACGAGCTGCGGCTTGAGGCGGCGGCGGAAGAGCTCGCGGTGCAGGCTCACGGGCGCGACGATGAGCGCCGTCGCGAGCACGGTCACCACGACGAGCACCAGGTACAGCGACCGCTGGTAGTGGTCGAGGTCCGCGAAGCGCTGCTGGAACGGGATGGTCATGAGGAAGCCGGTCAGCAGCGTCGCTCCGGTCTGGGTGACCCGCAGCTCCTGGAGCAGCTCGTTCCAGTTCCGGTCCATCCGCTCCTCGACCGTCTCGTTGCGGCCGTCGCCGTCGGCGGCGCGCCCCGGCGCGGAGCCGGGCACGCGCGGGCGGGCACTCTTCTGCGGCGTCATCGGGGCCTCCTCGGGGTCGCCTGGATCATCCCGCAGGGCGC